>Ga0310786_10001163_pt1 | contig 42314 bp, 22 predicted proteins | sample AusTroGonzalo_MG_FD_203881 | JGI IMG/M metagenome (GOLD analysis project Ga0310786, IMG submission 203881) | Bovine rumen microbial communities from tropical cattle in Woodstock, Queensland, Australia - Gonzalo_03 (v2) (version 2) | ecosystem: Host-associated > Mammals > Digestive system >...
GCATTGTGGTGAACTGCGGAATATTACCCACGGCAGAAACCGTTGCGCCAGGGAAAAGTTCTTTACCCTTTTGCGTAATCGCGGCAATTTCCTTGTCCAGTTCGTTAGAATTGTAAGTGCTGATTTCAACCATCATGCGGAGGTAACGGTAATCGTAATCAATCCAGTAATTCGATTCAGAGCCGCCAGCATTTTCGTAAAGCAAAAGCAGCTGCGCCACCTGTTCTTCCGTATCGGGGATGCGGTAGAACTCTTCGTTGTTTTCGTTCACGGTGCGGTTCAAGTCCTTGACAATATCGAGAATCGAAGTAAGGCGTTTGCTTAACGGCATCGTTTCAATGTACTTGCCGTATTCATCGAACTTTTTCAAGTTCTCGACTTTCTTCGCGTCATCAGGATTCGGGAATTCAATTTCGAGATCGTACGAATAAACGCTACCAAGAGGCGATTCGCCCATTTCAAGAATCTTCTTTACATATTCCACCTTGCGGCCCATCGTGCGTTCCACATCGAAAGACGGTTCCATCTTGAACATGCCCACAGCAGAAATCGCAGCAACAATCGTAAAGCATGCGAGAATTTTACCGCGATGCGAAAGAACAAACGCGCCAACGCGTTCCATCAACAACGCCATTCGAGTATCGCCACGTTTCAAGATATCCGGATTCGGTTGTTTATCCTTACCAAAGCTGAGGAGAATCGGCGACACCACAAGCACAACCGCAAGCACAAAGCCCACAGAAATTGCAGACAACAAGCCCACAGAACGAATCGGGCGAAGCATCACCGTAAGGAACGAAAGCAAAGCCACAATCGTTGTAAGGCCAGAGAACAAGAGTGACCAGCCCGTTTCGCGAACAGCATGGACAACGGCATCCTTACGATTTCCATGCAGCAACATTTCTCTGCGGAAGAACGAATACAAGTGAATGTTATACGCAATCGAAACAGCAAATGCAAGAAACGGCGGAATCATCATGTTCGTGGAATCCATGTAGAGTCCGAGATAACCGACCAAGCCAAACGTCATCAAAATGCCCGAAAGCGAACTCAAAATCGGAGAAATCACACCGCGTAAAGAACGCGTGACCAAAGCCATCACAATCACGGCACAAATCATCGCCAGCATCATCACGCGGCCCATTTCGACGTTGATGAACTTCATCTTTTCGGAACTCATGTACGGCATACCGCCCGCATTCGGATGGAGCGGAGCGTATTCCGGCTTATGAATGATATCGTAGGCTTCGGCACCCGTCTGCATGTCCGGAGAAATCTTGCCTTCAGCCTTCCACACGGAATCTTCAGGGAACGGGCGTAGCTTCACAATGACAAACGTATTCCTGCCATCGGCACTCACAAGCTTTTTCAAGAATTCCGGCTTTGCAGCCACGCGGCGCTTGATTTCGGCAATGCCAGCTTCATCTGTCGGGATTTCTTCCGGGACGATTTGCGTTATTTCCATGCCCTCGTCAGTACCAAGCGTGTATTCGATATTCGTAAGCGAAGTGACCGTACCATTCGAATACGAAAGATTGTCGCGAAGATCTTCGGAAAGTTTGCGAAGCAAGCGGAGATTTTCCGGCTTGTAGATGTCATCGCATTCCGTGAGAACGGAGACAAAATAATCATTGCCAAACAGTTCCTTAAACTTGTCCGTCTGCACAAGCATCGGGTCGCCTTCGACAAAATAGCTGTCCCAAGAAGTTTCCACGTAAATTTTCTTGGCTCCAATGACGGACAGCACCAGCAAAATCACGAGACCTGCAAGAAATACCAATCGGTGCGAGATTAGGTACTTCGCAAAGTTCTCGAACATTTGGTTTACCTTTTCGATGTTGATTCGAATCCGTGACATTTTCTCACTCCTTTTTCAATTCATTGACAAACTGTATGTTGTAAATTCTTTCCATCTGAAGAACATCTAACACTTCGGCGACTTTTTCGTAAGGCGTTTTCTTGTCGATTTTCAAGGCAACCGGAGCCTTCTTGTTTTGTACCGCGGCACTCTTATTTTTCAAGAGTTCAACCGTTGCGACTTCGCCATTGATGGCAATTTCCGTTTCAGAAAGTTCGATAAAGAAACCTTCGGAAACCTCTTGCTTGACTTCGCTTGAAGTTTCGGGCAAGAGAAGTTTAAGAACGGACTTGTCCTGCTTAAAGACTGATGTCACTAGGAAGAAAACCAATAACAAAAAGACACAGTCAATAAGCGGTGTCATGTCCAAGGAGATTCGATGACGTCTTTTAGCCATTTTAAGCCCTTTCCGACCTTCTGGCGTCGCGTTCTTGCAAAGTCTTGCCCAAATGCAAAAGTACCTGGTTTTCGACTTCGTCCTGTTCCTGCTCCATGCGGGCATTCAGATAGTTAAAAGCAATCACGTGCGGGATAGCGACCACAAGTCCAAGGACCGTTGTCACGAGAGCAAACTTGATGCCCGTCGCGAAAGCGGATGGATCATCAAGACCCGAGGCCGCTATCACCGTGAATGCGTTGAAAATGCCAACGACAGTACCCAAGAGGCCAAGCATCGGAGAAATCGATGCGATGTTTTCGACCGTCGTAAGGCCCTTTGTCAGTGGAGAAAAAGCAAGGCCGATTTCGGTGCGGATACTTTCGGTAATAATGTGATGATCCGTATTGCACGTGACCACACGATGAATAACTTTGTCTGTTAAACGCGGCTGTACCGTTTTATTGAAGACAATAAGCGAAATCACCTTCCAAATGATAATGGCATAGCCCACAAAGTTCATGGCCACCAAGATGTAGCCAATGTAACCGCCCTGCTTAATAAATTCAAGAATAAAATTCATTACGACCTCCCGGCATTAAGTTTGTACTGGATTGGAATTTCGATTCTCCAGCGTTCTTTTTCTAAAAGTTTTGGAATGGGATCAAATTTTCCCATATTGGTAACGGCTTCTAAAGCACTATTGTCTAGCGACGAATAACGGCTCGATTCCGAAACTTCGATTTGTTCAATCTTGCCATCGGCAAGGATGGTGAACCTCACACGTACTGTGCCCTCCTGCTTCAAGCGTTTAGCCGTGGCAGGATAATCCTTAATCTGTTCCAACTGTTTTTTGAGCGAGCGCAAGTAAGTGCGGGTCACCATTTTCACTGAATCGGCCGAAGGTTTAGGCGGGGTCTGTACCACGGGGGGCGCGGGCGGAGCAGGTGGCGCTTCGATTACAGGCTCTGCGGCAGCGACAGGAGCTGTTTCTACAATCGGTTCTGGCTCCGGTTCCGGAATTTTTTCTTCAATCGGTTTTTCCACAACCTTCGGGATAATTTTTGCACGAACGACCTTTTTCACGACCGGAGGCTCTTCTGGCGGAGGAGGCGGTGCTATATACACTTTTTCAGCGTGAATGACAGGAGAATCCGGGCGATGTACCGGAATTTCTTTCTTTTGGAATAGCGGATTCAGCAAGGTTGCAGCATGGATAAGGATTGCAACGACAAGCCCGACATAAAAGGCCTTGTTAAAGGATAATGCTGAGTAAATCCGTTTGCGAGTCATTTTTGCATTACTTTTGTATTCACATTAGGACGTGCAAAAATAAATCCAAAAGGGCGTCCTTTTCTACTCTAAAAGGTTGAAAAATAATCCAATTAGACAAGGGTAACATTTTTGACAGAATTGGCGATTTTGAGCAATTTTCAGCAATAATCCAAAGTGAATTCCTCAAATCCAATCCGTCTTTTTTCAAGAAAAAATCATCAAAAAATAATGACATTGTTCTAAATTTTGTTAGCCAAATCTATCTTTTTTAGGAACTATTCAAGAATGGCTACAGATAAATCCAAAAACAATCCCATGAAATTACTTTGGCAATACGCCGGAAACAAGAAATTTCAGCTGATTACGTCATCGTTTTATGCAGTTTTAGGGGTCTTTTTCGGTATCGTCCCCTATTTCTGCGTTGCCAAAATGCTTTCTGCATTCTACTACAAGACCGTAACGCAAGACGACATCCTGATTTATGGTCTTATTACCATCGTTGCTTTCGCACTTAAGGTTTACTTATCGACCATTTCGACAATGAAGTCGCACGAAGCTGCGTTCTCGATTTTAAAAACATTACGAACAAACATCACAAAGAAAATGGAACGCATCCCTATGGGTGTCATGCTCGACAAGGCTTCCGGATCTTACAAGATGCTTGTCGTTGATACCGTCGAACGCATTGAAAAGCCGTTTGCCCACATGGTTCCAGAGATGACCGCAAATATTGTGACTCCTTTGACAATTATTGTTGTTTTATTTGTAATGGATTGGCGTATGGCACTCGGTGCTGTAGCAACCATTCCTATCGGCTTTCTGATAACCATGGGGCAAATGATTGGTTACAAGGAAAAATCCGCTCGATATTTCAAGGCAAACGCCGACATGAACGATGCCATCGTAGAATACGTGAATGGCATCGAAGTCATCAAGGCATTTAACCAGAGTGCTTCTTCTTTTGGAAAGTTCACGAACGCCTGCAAATACTACCGCGACACAACACTTGAATGGTGGCGCAGCTGCTGGTTTTTCTCGGCAGCAGGTTTGAGCACGCTTTCTTCGACATTGCTGGTAACGCTACCGCTTGGCGCATACTTGTTCATGAACGGAAAGATTGAATTTGCGACATTCCTCACCTGTGCTGTACTCAGCATGGGCATTTCAGGGCCTATTCTTGCCGCAATGACTTATGCAGAAACATTCGCTTCGGTATTCCAGGCATTCACGCAAATCGATGATTTTCTCAACGAAAAAGATCAAATTCGCCCTGATGAAAATGTTCAATTCAACGGTTCTTCTTTTGAATTCAAGAACGTGACTTTCGGCTATAAAGAAAAGAATGTTTTGAACAACATTTCATTCAAGACTGCTGAAAAAGGCGTTACCGCCATTGTCGGGCATTCCGGTAGCGGGAAATCTACAATTGCAAAATTGATGGCAGGTTTCTGGGATGTCGGCAATGGTGACATTTTGCTCGGTGGAGCAAGCTTATCGAAGATTCCGTTCAAGCAGCAAATGAAGAAAATCAGCTATGTAGCACAGGACAACTACTTGTTCAACACATCTATTCTGGAAAACATCCGCATGGGCCGCCCGGAAGCAAACGACGAAGAAGTTTACGAAGCCGCAAAGGCCGCCGGTTGCCACGAATTCATCAGCGCACTCGAAAATGGTTACAACACGAAAGCAGGCGATGCAGGTAACAGGCTTTCTGGAGGCGAACGCCAACGCATTACAATCGCTCGTGCCATCTTGAAAAACGCTGACGTTATCATCTTGGACGAAGCCACCGCTTATGCGGATCCAGAAAACGAAGCAGAAATCCAAAAGGCTCTTTCGAGACTCATTCACGATAAGGTTTTGATTGTCATCGCCCACAGACTTTCAACCATCAAGAACGCTGAAAAGATTTTGGTCATCGAAAACGGCGCCCTCGCCGATAGCGGCACGCACGACGAGCTCTTAAAGAAATGCGACCTGTACAAATCGATGTGGGAACGCCATATGGCTGGTTCTGAAGTAAAGGAGATTGCATAATGCTCAAGACATTGAAAAGAATCATTAAGCTTTCTGGCCGTTACAAAAAGCGCGTTTATTGGGGACTCGTCTGTAGCATTTTGAACACCGTTTTCAACTGCTGTTCCGTACTCGCCATCCTTTGGGTATTGAAAAACATCGACAAGCTCACGATGGAAATTATTTGGCAGACCGTCGGCATTTTAGCCGCCGGACTTTTTGGCAAGATTCTTCTTCGATTCTTGACCAACATCTTCATGACCGCCGCAGGGTACAACATTTTCACGGACAAGAGGCTTGAACTTGGCGACAAGCTGAAAAACGCCCCCATGGGTTACTTTTCAAAGAAAACGTTGGGACGTATCAACAATACTATCACAACAAATATGGCCACGCTTGAAAACTTCACGATGATGGCCGTCGATAATGTGGTAGGCGGCATTTTGCAAGGTCTTGGCATTTCGATTTTCTTGATGATTTTCGAATGGAAAATCGGCGTCATCGCCATTATTGGAATTTTGATTTCGATATTCTCGCTTTCTACAATTCAAAAGAAATCGGGATCGTTATCGCTAGCCCGTTACAACGCAGTCGAAAGTGTCACCAACAACGTTATCGAATACATCCGTGGCATCGCCGTGATACGCTCCTTCGGACGCGGAAATGCATCGAAGCTTGATGAAACCTTTGACGAATTCGAAAAGACAAGCATCAACATGGAAAAATCGATTCTTGTTCCGCACGGATTTTTTAGAGCAACACTCGAAGTTTTTAGCGGCATCATCATCTTGGCATCGGCATGGATGACATACAACGGCACCATGGAATTCACTTACGGAATGATGTTCCTCGTCTCGGGATTCATCATTTACGGGCAGATGGAACTTCTTGCCAATGGCGCTTTCATCATGGAACAGATTGAAACGGCCATGGACCAAATGGACGAAACTTACAATGTTCCAAAACTGACGGGAACACAATCTGTAAGCAAGAACAACACCGATATCGAAATCAAGAACGTCACCTTCGGTTATGATTCACGCATTATTTTAGATAAGATAAGTGCTAAAATTCCCGCCAAATCCAAATGCGCGATTGTCGGTTATTCGGGAAGCGGAAAAACCACATTATGCAATTTGATTGTTCGCTTTTGGGATGTTCAATCAGGCGCAATTACTTTTGGCGGCAAGGATATCAGGAGTTACGCACCGGATGAATTGCTCTCGCATTTTTCCATGGTATTCCAAAACGTCTTTTTGTTCAACGATACGGTAGAAAACAACATCAAGTTCGGTTGCCCAAACGCTACGCACGATCAAATTGTTGAAGTCGCCAAACGCGCCCGATGCCACGAATTCATCGAAGCGCTGCCGAATGGATACAACACAATTATCGGAGAAAATGGAAGCAGCCTTTCTGGCGGAGAAAAGCAACGTATTTCGATTGCACGCGCACTTTTGAAGGATGCACCGGTTGTCATTCTCGACGAAGCCACTTCTTCTGTAGACCCTGAAAACGAATGCGAATTGATGGAAGCTATTGCGGAACTCACTAAAGGCAAGACCGTGATTTCTATTGCACACCGTTTGAACACCGTAAAGAACGCCGATCAAATTCTTGTGATTGACCATGGTCATATCGTACAATGCGGAACGCACAATGAGCTTTGCAATGTCGATGGCGTCTATAAGAAATTCTTGGATATAAGGCAGTCTTCAGCAGGCTGGAGCATTACCTAAAGAAAGGAAACGACAAAAATGGAAAAAACTCTTGAGGAACGTTGGTTCCCCTTTACCACTTATTGTCTTAACGATACAGAACACAAGAAAATTTTCTGTTTCCACCATGCCGGTGGTAGCGCAAGCGTTTACCGCAAATGGACTCTTGAAAAGAAGAATATGAATTTCGTTTGCGTAGAATTGCCAGGCAAAGGCACTCGCCGCCGAGAACCTTTTGTAGGCGATTTCAAGAAGCTTTTGGAACCGCTTTGCGCAAGCATCATCAAGGTCACTCAAGGCAAGCCGTTTATTCTATTCGGACACAGCATGGGTGCCGCCATGGCGTTCTATGTCGCCGACTATTTGCAAAGCAAATACAATGTTCGCCCAGAAAAGCTGATTGCCGCAGGCCGCCAAGCCCCGCAAGATGAAGACCCGAGCGAATTCAAGACGTACATGGGCGATGACGCGCTGATCCGCGAACTCCAAAAATACAACGCAACGCCCAAGGAAATTCTTGAAAACAAGGAATTGCTCCAGTTCATTCTCCCAGAAGTTCGTAAGGATTACACGCTGAACGAGAGCCTGATTTATCATGGTGAACGCATTGACGCCCCCATCTACATCAATTGCGGCACCAACGATGTCGGCGCGACATCAACGATTATGCAACGTTGGCAATCCGTCACGACAAAAGAATTTAAGGAAAAGGAATTCGAAGGAGATCATTTCTTTGTTCTGAATTCTGAACTCTATCCCGAATATCTCGCCACTGCAGGTTAAAAGTTTATGTTCACAAAAAATCCAGAATGCATCCATTCCGCGGTTTTCGCAAAAGCATTTGAAGTCCCTAACGCCATCGCACTTGTTTCACGCAACTCCGACGGAACCTACGATTCCAAAACATACGCTGAACTTTCGGAAAATGCATTGAAGGTCGCAGGAGCGCTTAAAGCAGCTGGCATCAAAGCAAAAGACCTCGTCGCCATCGTACTCCCGAAGGGAATGGATCAAGTTTTCTCGACGCTCGGCATTCAAGCCGTTGGAGCCGCCTATGTTCCCGTAGGCATTCATCAGCCGTTCGAAAGAATGCACAAGATTTTCGACGCTGCAAAAATTTCGGGTATCATCACGGACAAAACCCATGCCGAAGAAATCCGCAAAGAAAATCCAGCTTGGAACGTTATAGAAATTGAAAACGCATTACAAGCATCGCCAATGAGCATTGATGAAATTGTCGAAGACGCATCAAGCCTCGCCTACATCATCTTTACTTCCGGCACGACAGGCGTTCCCAAGGGCGTGATGATTTCACATCGCGGCGCAAGCAACACCATCCGCGACATCAATGAACGTTTTAACGTTTCTGCAAACGATGCCTGCATGGCGATTTCGGAATTGGACTTTGACCTTTCTGTTTATGATATTTTCGGCATGTTATCCTGTGGCGGAAAGGTCATTGTCCTCTCTGAAGAAACAAAGAAAGAAGCCAATATTTGGAAACAGATTGCCAGCGATCAGAAAGTGACCTTATGGAATTCCGTTCCGGCACTTTTTGAAATGTTCACGATTGTCGCAGGCGACAAAGCAAATACAATTCCATTAAAGACCATCATGCTTTCGGGCGACTGGATTCCACTCCCGCTCTTCGGCACAACAAAGAAACTTTGGCCAAACAGTCGCTTTATCTCTTTGGGCGGTGCAACGGAAGTTTCTATTTGGTCTGTTTGGTACGAAGTAAACGCATTGCAAGAAAATTGGAAATCCATTCCTTACGGACAAGCGCTTAAGAATCAAAAAATTAAAGTCATGGACGAAAGCGGCAAGGAATGCGCCAACGGTGAAGCCGGAGAACTTTGGATTGGCGGCATTGGCGTTGCTGAAGGTTACTTGAATCAACCGGATTTAACCCGAGAACGCTTCCCGATTGAAAATGGAGAACGTTGGTACAGAACCGGCGACAAAGTCCGCATGATGGCTGACGGAAACTCCGAGTTTTTAGGACGTTTGGATACGCAAATCAAACTTGGCGGTTACCGCATTGAACTCGGCGAAATCGAAAATGTCATCAAGAAAAAATCAAATATTATAAACGCCGCTGCCGTTGTTGTCGAGAACGGTGCGAAAAAAGAAATTGTCGCCGCCATTATCCCTGCACTCAGCAAAGAAAAAATTGCAAAATACGATTACAAATACATCGAAACTTACACTGACGACACGCGAGAAGACCGCACCAATGCGGTAGCCACGTTAATCCATACCATTCGTTCGAACATAAAGGCCATTCCGGAAAAGTCGAAAAATGCATTCGCACTGTGGGATAATTGGCTTTTCTCAAATGGCTATGAACAAATCCGTCCATTAACAACATCCGATTTTTCAAAGGAATTGAACAGCAACGAAAATATCAAATTGTTGCAAGATGTACTTCTCGGAAAACGTCCCGAAACAGACCTTTTAGAAAATGAATTTTTTACTCCTGAAAAGTTGCTTGCCGAAAGCATGCCGTTCAAGTCATTCATTGACAAAGTTGTTTCTTCCGCAGCATCAGCAGAAGCAAAGAAAATCGCATTTTTGAATGCCCGTTCCGGCCTTAGCGTGCGTGAATTCTTGAAAGCATATGAAAAGAACGGAATGGAAATCACATTGTTCGACGAATCAACGGGCATGCTCGATACCGCACGCGAATCTCTGCGCCCTTGGAAAGATTGTTTAAAGTTCAAGCAACTCGATTTAAACGCGAGCGTCCAAGATTTGAATTCGTACGATCTCGTTGTCGATGCAGGATTTTTGCATACCTACAACAACCCCGCGAACGCCCTTGCCTTTGCCTACTTGATTCTCAAGAAAGGCGGCAAGTTCATGGCCATGGATTTTGAAAACTTTGATCCGGTCGCTATCATCAGTTCCGCGGTTCTGGAAAACGGTTTTGCTAAATACACGCGTTTGCGCCGTTTCACATCGCTTTTGTCCGACGAAGAATGGGAATCTATTTTTAAGGAACTTCCCTTCGCTACAATTTCACTCGAAAACAACTCGCACTTTGTACAGACGATTATTGCACAAAAAGCAACAGACGCAAAAGAAATTCTCGGCAGCGAATTTGAAGATTACTTGAAAACAAATCTCGTTCCCTACATGATTCCGTCGAGGACAGAAGTTTTCGTCAAGTTCCCGCTGACATCAAATGCAAAGGTCGATCGCAAATCTATTACCGCCTACTTGAAAAAGACCGCAACAGGTTCTGAAGTCAATGAAAATTACGAAGGTCGCGAAGCAGACATTGCAGAAATTTGGAAGTCCCTGCTTTCGCTCGAAAAAATCGACCGTTACGCAAACTTCTTTGAAATTGGTGGCGACAGCCTCTTGGCAACGCGATTCCTTGAAAAATTGCATACGCAATACGGTGTCGAAATATCGCTCCGTGAAATTTTCGAGAATGCAGAATTGAATAATCTCGCCAAGATTTTTGAAGAACGCATCAACGCCTTGGGCGACATCGAGGAGGGTGAAATATGATTGGAATTCTTGGCGCTTATGGCGCTGTAGGCATTTGGGCGACACGCTTTATCAGAAATAATTCTGAATACCGCCTTCGTATTGGCGGGCGAAACATCGAGAAAGCCCCTAGCGAACTTCGTGCAGAATGGAGTGATGCCGAATGGACAAAAGTCGATGTTTCGAACAAAGAAAGCGTTGAGCAGTTTATGGATGGTTGCGAAATCATTCTTGATTGCGCAAAGCTTTCGGAAGCACAAACAGCTCTGATGGACGAAATTGCCGAAGCAAAAAGCACGCCCGTTTTGCATCTTGGAATTGAAGGATTCAAAAGAAAAGAATCAAGCGTTTCAATCGTTTATGGCGCAGGTTGCATTCCTGGACTTTCCGGACTCATCCCGCAATACCTCGCTCAAAAATTTGACCACGTTCATTCTTTGGAATTTTACTACGGTGGACTTGGCGCATTTTCGTACACGGCAGCCAACGATTTTATCGACAGCCTGCACAACGATAACAACCGCACCATGGTCTATTGGAAAAAAGGCGAGATTCTTCCATTCGAGCCTTCGTCCAATGATTTTTCCGAAGACTTAAAAAGCGTTATTGCGATTAACAAGATGTTTCCGTTTTTTGACGGCGAAGCAGAAGCCGTTACGCGCAAACTGAATCTGGACGAAGCGCGATTCCAGATGTGTCTCAGCGGACAACGCATGATTGAAATCATGAATTCTGCAAGGCACCAGTACAAACAAAATCCTGACGAGACAATCAAAAAGCTTTGTACCGCAAGCAAACTCGACACCTTCGGCATTAAAGAAAACACTTTCTACTTATGCGTTATGGAAGGCGTTAAAAACAACGCTCCGGCAAAATTCAAGCTTACTATTCATGGACTTGGCCCTTCGCCAATGACAGGCGTTAGCGCTGGTGCAGCCACGCTATGCTTTGCCAAAGAAAAGAAATCTTGCGGGACCATTTTGCTTGGCGAAAGCGATTTGGCCACCCCCATCATCGAATCACTCATTGCAAATCAACCAGAATTCTCATGCGAAATCAAGGACATGCTGACAACCGAAATCGAGGGAGAAATTTAAGAAAATGAAAAAACGAGTTATTGTCTGCGGAAGTACATTCGGACAATTTTACATCAACGCTCTGCAGCAACTTTTAAGTGATGATTTTGAATTAGTTGGACTTTACGGCAAAGGCAGCGAACGCTCCAAAAAATGCGCCGAGACTTACGGCATTCCACTTTTCACCGAGTTTGAACAAATTCCAGAAATCGATTTCGCTTGCGTTGTAATCAGCTCTGGAACGGTGGGCGGCATCGGCACGGAACTCGCTTGCAAATTCATGGAAAAGAAAATCCACGTTCTTCAAGAACAGCCCATCCATCCACGTGACTTGACAGAAACTTATCGCGTTGCTAAAAAGAACGGCGTTTACTTCATGACTTGCGATCTTTACCCGAAGCTCCCTGAAGTAGCGCGATTCATCCGCGTAGCACAAGAATTGAACAAGCGTGAAAAGCCGCTTTACATCAAGGCCGCCTTCGGTCCGCAAGTCTCGTTCCCAGCAATTGATATTCTTTCCCGCATTCTCCCTTCCATTTACAATTTGAAAGTCGAGCACATCACGGAATGTGTCGGCCCCTTCGACATTCTCACCGGAAAGCTTGGAGACACGCCCATCACCATCGAATATAACAACCAGGTGAATACGGACGACCGCGACAACCATGCGCATCTCTTGCATAATTTTGCCATCGTTTACGAAACGGGCCGCCTGATTCTCGAAGATACTTTCGGCCCTGTACTTTGGAAGCCGCGCATGTACGTTCCCAAATACTTGTACAATCCCGAAAAGCGCAATGAAATTCCGCCTTACTTAAAAGAATTGACAATGGAAACATTGGGAAATTACAAAGCCAAGGATTTCATGCACGTGCTATTCGATGACTGGAAACAAGGCATTGCAGATAACATTGTTGAATTTTCAAAAATGATAGACCAAAAGGTAAAACTCGCCCCGCACGCGCAACGAGAACTTTTGTGTTCACAGAAATGGTCCGAAATTACCAACATTTTCGGATTTGCAAAATTGATCCACCCTGAAGGCAACAGCGAATACATCCCGTCGGCAGAAATCCACAAATACAGCGAAGAGGTTTAAGATGACAGACAAGAACATGCAAAATTTGGTCAATCGTTTCGAAGCAAACGGAATTCACTTGTGGACGGAAAACGGGAAAATCAAGTACAAGGCTTCTAAAGAAGCGATGACCCCCGCTGTACTCGCAGAACTCAAGGCAAATAAGGAAGCACTGCTAAAGTATTTGAGCGAAAAGAGTGACGATAGCAAAGTCGCCATTGTCATCGACCGCACGAACCGTTTTGAGCCTTTCCCGCTGACCGACGTACAATCCGCATATTTACTCGGACGCAGCAAGACTTTTGAATACGGTGGCGTTGCTTGCCATGTTTATCTTGAAATCCGCTATGCTGAACTTGAAACGCAAAAAGTTCGCGACATTTGGAATACGATCACCCGCAAATACGACATGCTTCACGCCGTCATCAACGAAAGCGGCTATCAGCAGGTGATGAAGGATGTTCCTGAATTGGAAATACCGGAATGGGACTTGGTAAAGCATCCTGAAAAAACAGCCGATTTTGAAAAGTTCCGCAAGGAAATGGGCAACCGCGCCTACACCGTTGGCAAATGGCCCATGTTCGGCCTTGCCGTAAGCCGCAACAACGAAAGCGCCATTCTTCATTTTTCGATTGAATTCTTACTCGCCGACTGGACAAGCATTTGGAAACTTGTTGCAGAATTTGAAGCCGCTTATTTTGACGGAATCGCCGTCACGGGCGAAGAAGAACTTTCCTTCCGCGATTACCTGATTGCAGAAAAGAAACTCAAGGCAACAGCCCAGTACGAAAAAGAAAAGAAGTATTGGATGGAGCGCATCGAGAATCTCCCGGATGCACCGGAATTGCCGAAACTTACTGCTACAGAAGCAAAGGATTCTTTCGGTCGAAAGTTCTTGAGAATCCCCGCGAATGCTTGGAACCGCATGAAGAATCGCGCCAAGCAATACGGGCTCACGCCAACAGTTCCGATTCTTTCGTGCTACGCCGATGTGCTTGCCAAGTGGAGCCGTAATAAGCGTTTCTGCATCAACATGACCGTTTTGAACAGACTCCCGCTCCACGAAAAAGTCATGGATATCGTAGGCGATTTCACTTCGCTCAGCCTGCTCGAAGTCGATTGCGCGGCAAAAGAAAACTTCCTCGCACGCACCCGTAAAATAAACGGTCAACTTTTTGCAGACTTGGATAACCGACTTTTCAGTGGCGTCGAAGTCATGCGCGAAATCTCTAGACAAAGCAAAAAAACAGGACTCTCGATGCCGATTGTTTACACAAGTGCGATTGGCCTTGCCGATTCAGGGGCGCCATTGCGCGGAGACTTTGTCGGAGGCATTTCCCAGACGCCACAAACATTTATCGACTGCCAAGTGATGGATGGTGCATTCGGATTGCAAGTCAACTGGGACTACCGCGAAGGCGTATTCCCGGAAGGCGTTTTGGATTCCATGTTCGAAGCATTCGAAAAGCGTTTGCTCGCACTCGCTGAAGAAAATGCCGATTGGGAAGATGTTGCTGAAATCGCGCTCCCCGCCCGCGATGCTGCAGAACGCAAGGCTGCAAACGACACGCGCAAAGATTGGAATGTGCGAATGCTGCAAGATGACTTTATCGAAAGCGTCAAGCGCACCCCCCAAAAAATTGCCATTGACGATGGTCATGTCAAATTCACATTCGAAGAACTTGACGCACGTGCTAAAGTTTTGGCCGATCAATTGATTACTTGTGGCATAAAAGCGCAAGATTGCGTTCCCGTCTTGATGGAAAAATCAGCGTGGCAAGTCGTATCCGTATTTGCAATTCTGTACGCAGGTGCAATTTATGTGCCGATTGCCGCCGCTAAAGCAAAGGGCCGCGCCGAAAAGATTGTCAAGAAAACTGGTGCAAAAGTCGCTATAGGCATTTCTAGCGATGAAGCGCTCCTTGAAGGCGAGCTCGCGACAATCAACGTTGATACTCTTACTGCCAACGATTTTGCAGTCGATTGTTCAAGATTCCCGAAGCGCACTCCCGACGACATCGCCTACATCATCTACACAAGCGGAAGTACGGGCGAGCCCAAGGGCGTCGTGATTACGCACAAAGGTGCAATGAACACCATTGACGATATGAACGACCGGTTTAGCGTTACCGCAGATGACGCCGTTCTTGGACTTTCGCAGTTAAACTTCGACCTTTCTGTGTATGACCTCTTTGGCGTTCTCGCTTGCGGCGGCACACTCATTTACCCGACGGCCGAAGATTACATGAACCCCGAAGTTTGGGAAACGCTCATTCACAAGCACCACATTACCGTGTGGAACACCGTGCCAGCGTTGATGAAGATGCTTTTAAACTTTGTCGAAAGCAAGAATGCCGCAGAACCGCTCCCGCTCCGCGAAGTATTCCTCTCCGGCGACTGGATTCCTGTCGATATGCCCGAAAGAATCCGCAAAGCCGCTCCCGGCGTTGATGTAATTTGCCTTGGCGGTGCCACCGAAGCTTCCATTTGGTCCAATTACCACCGCTATGATCCGAACGACGGTCTCAAAATTTTACCGTACGGCCGCCCACTTGCAAACCAGACAATGCACATTCTCGATGACAATTTGCAGCCGTGCCCGACAATGGTCGCAGGGCAAATTGCACTCGGAGGCGATGGCGTTGCTCTCGGCTACTACTTGGATGCAGAACGCACAGCCGCCCAATTTGTCACACTCCCAAAAACAGATGAACAAGTTTACTTGACTGGCGACATGGGCCGTTATCTCCCCGGTGGAGAAATCGAATTTCTCGGTCGCGAAGACACGCAAGTAAAGATTCGCGGCCATCGCATTGAACTCGGCGAAATCGAAAACGTCTTGAAAGATTTTTCCGCAATCAAGGAAGCCGTTGCCGTCGTAAGCGAAGACAAACGCGAAATCTATTCCGCCATCGTCGCCGAAAATGCGACCCCCGACGCTATTAACGCAGGCAAGCAAAAATTTATCGAGCGCGAAAATGATGTCGAAAAATTCATGCAAGACCGCATCAACGAAATCGACATGAAGCAAGTCGAAGAGGGTTACAAAGCCGAAGAAAAAGCAAGCGCTTATACCATCTTGTTAGAACTTCAAAAGATGGGCATTTTCCAAAAAGATAAAGCTTACACCATCGAAGAAATCAAGGCTCCGGTCATCACCAAATACCATTGGCTCGTCACGCAATGGCTCGGCTATCTGCTTGCAGAAAAGTTCATCGAACAGCAAGGCGAAACATACATATGCCACATCGACGCGACTGAAAGCGAAAAAGAAAAACTTTGGAGCAACGCTTACGAAGTTTGGAACGGCGAGTACATTTCAAAAGACTTCCTTGAATATGTCAAGCTCAATGGTGACCACCTCGCAGAAATTGCTCAAGGCAATGTCGATCCAGGAAAATTCCTTTACCCCGAAGAAGGCGACAAATACCGCTACGTCGATTCGCTTTACGTCAAGAATAAAATCATGCGTATTGCATACAACACGTTAGCGGAGTATTTCAAAAAAATTTTGGCCGAAAATCCAAACCGCACGATTCGCATCTTGGAAGTCGGCGCAGGAACGGGCTCTGCAACGCGTTACCTCTTGCCGGTATTGAAGGGACACAAGTTTGAATACTACTTCACCGATTACTTGAAGCACTTCTTCCCGACGGCGGCAGAAATGTTCAAGGATTACCCAGAACTTGTATTCAAGCAGTTGGACTTGAATGAAGATTTTCACAAGCAGGGATTGAAATCGAATACATTCGACATTGTCTTTGGCGGTTACGTCATGGACAATGCAATTGATTTCGGCAAGACGCTATCGCAGATTGAAGACGTTCTCGTTCCTGGCGGACATTTCATGTTCCTTGAATCTTACGAGCTTTCCGCATGGATCACCATCACGCAGGCGCTTTTGATGGATGTTCCGTCGGATGATTTGGAGCGTCAAAAACAGATTTTTGAACAGCTCAAAATGTCTCGAAGCAAATGGACTGAGAAACTTTTGCATGGTGAAAAGAACGTCAACTTGAGTTCGTTCCCAGCAAACGACAATGCGCTCGATCTTTTGCACGTGCTGTTCTTTGTCAAGCAAGTCAAGAGCGACAAGCAAGTTATTGACAGCGAAAAACTCAAGGAGCACCTCGATAAATACCTGTTGCATTACATGCATCCAGTTTACATACAGGAATTCAACGCATTGCCGCTTTCTGCAAATGGCAAAATCGACCGCAAGAGCATCCTCAAGTTCTTCGAAGAATCTAAAGCAAAAACGGGAGCGCTAAACATTGCGCAAGTCGAAGAAGCGCTTGTCAGCAGTTTGCCGATTGAAAAAGCGACAGCTTTCTTGGGCAGCAATAAAGACAACCTTATTGTTGCCGTGGAACCGCGCAAAAAGCAGAGCAAGCAAATCGAAACGGCAGAAGATTCTTTCGCACAAATCACCGCTCAAGTCAGTGCAGAAGTCGATAAACAGTTGCTCGATTACGATTGGGAGAAAATCAACGCCAGTTCAAAAGCACAAGAAGACGCTGCTGCAGATTCCATTCTTCTCGGACTTTTGAAAACCAACATTCTCGTATTCGGAAAAGACTTTACCAAGCAAGAATTGGAACAGGCCCTGCCTGAAAAGTATCGATTCCACGCCCAAGAATGGATTAACGTTCTCGTAAATAATGGAAAGATTGCCGCCTGCGAAAACGGTTACAAGATTTTAGAAGAAACTTCACCTAAAAAGAACGAAAAGAAATGGGATGAAGCCATTCAAAAACTTGACAGCCATATCGCAAAGCCAGAATACCTCCTTTACCTCAAGGACAACGGAACTCACTTTGGCAAAATATTAAAGGGAACAGTCAATCCAGAAGAATTTGTTTACAAGAACTACACTGGAGGCAAGGACAAGAATGCACTAGAAAACTGGACCGACATTATGCAAGCCCAAAACACCAACAAGAGCATCAACAAGTATCTTGTTGCATTCTTAGAAAAGACCATGGCAAAGGATTCCAAGAAAACTTGGAGAATTCTTGAATTGGGCGCTGGCACAGGTGTAATCACCAAACAAGTTTTCGACCATCTCAAGAAATTGGGATTTCCGTTCATTTACAATTTCACGGATAAGTTTACTCAATTCTTCGCAACAGCCTCGGAATATACTCATAAAGATCCAGCTATGATTTTTACGCAATTGGATTTCAATGAGGATTTTGAACAACAGGGCATTGCAGAAAACAGCGTCGACATCGTCCTGTGCGGTGGCGTGATGGCAAACTCCATCGATTTGAACTACACGTTGGAACAAATCAAAAAAGTCCTGGTTCCCGGCGGACACCTCTATATCGGAGAAGCGGTCGATAACATGGCATCCGTATCTGTTTCACAAGCGTTGATGATGGAGAAGCCCACCGACAAGATTAGAGAAAAAAACATGTTCTTGTCGAAGGACGAGTGGATCCATCTCATGAGCAGTAAAGATGAGCTCAACAACATCGCTACATTCCCGCAAGACGATACTAAGGCAAAAATGCTGGGCGGATACCTTTACGTCAAACAATTCAAGTATGACAAGGATGAAGTTTCTGAATCTTCTGTAAAGCTGATACTAAACGACATCTGCCCTGAAAAGAACACGTCCATTCACATTCTCGACAAGCTGCCTTTGGGCGCAGACGGAAGCGTCGATCAGCGCGCACTCAAGCATTACGCTGACGCATTCGAAGCATCACAAGGTAAAGACCAGTCCATCGAAAATCGCCTTATCGAAATTGCCATCAAGGCATTGAATATTGATTCCATCGGTAAAGACGATAACTTCTATGACTTTGGCGCAGATTCCTTGCTCATGGCGCAAATGGCAACGACCATCCGCAACGAACTCGCTTCGGACAAGACATTCGATGCCATATTGAAGCAGATGCTTGATTTCCCAACAGTTACTGAAGTGGCTCGATTCCTGAAAAACGAAATCGAAGAAGAATCCGGCAATCCGGGCGAATTCATCCAGCTTAAGCGTTATGGCAAATCCAAGAACGATTGTGCAAGAATTCTTCTCCCGACTGTTCTTTGGAACGACGAAATGTTCCATGAAATAATCCCGCTCATGGAAAAGCAAGAAGAAGGTGAAATCTTCACTTTCAAGCTTTCGAATCCGCAATACTTCTTCGATATTGGCGAAGCAGAAGTTGCAAGCGTCTTGGCGAAAGAATTTGCAAACAAAATTATAGAAGCGGGCGTGAAGAAAGTGCAAATCATCGGTTACAGTTTCAATGGAAAGCTTTCGCTAGAACTCGCCGAACGTCTCGAAAGCTCAGAAATAGAAATTGCAGACCTCGCCATCATCGAAGGCGCTCGTTTGCCGTTCAAAATCAAGCAGACCAACATAAAGGATTTCTTCTTTGCCACCTTAATTGGCGTCAATCCAGAAAAAGTCGGCTTCAAATTCGAAGACATCACCTCTTTAGTTGTGAGCTACTTTGAGGAAACAAAGAAGAAAGTCATTGACGAAAACGATTTCGAAAAAATCATTGCGCAGTCACCCAACGCCGAAGCGATTCGCCAATTCAACGTCATGTCCGAAAGTGAACGTTTCGCCAAAATTAAAGAAGCTTCTGGCGATTTCGGGAACAACATGACCGACGAAGCATTCGTTCGAATCAAGAAAACATTCGATCAGAATTTCAACGTCATGATTAATTACAATCCGACTCCGTACTTTGGCGATTTACGCTATTTCAAGGCCGATAATCGCAATAGCATTTTCAAAAACGCAGACAAGATGCTGTTCCAAAAGTGGGACGACCTTTGCATTGGCGAAATCAAATACGAGCAGCTTAAGGGAGACCATTTCACCGCATTTACATCGAAAGAATTTGCACCGGAACTCGCCGAAAAACTTTCGTTGAAATATTTGCAGGAGAACAACTAATGGATTCTCCAACAACAAAGAATCTCCTCGAAAGTTTCGCTCAGCGCGGCGTAATGCTTTGGCTCGAAGAATGCAAGCTCAAATTCCGTGCGACAAGCGGAGCGCTTTCTGCCGAAGACAAGGAATGCCTAAAAGCGAACAAGGCTGAAATTATTGCGTATCTCGAGAAGCTCGCCGAAGAAGAAAAAAATTCTTTTCCGCTCTCGCCTATTCAAAAATCATACCTCGTCGGTCGCGATCCAGTTTATGATTTGGGCGGAATCAATACGCATTACTATCTGGAAGTCGAGCTTGACGAGACGCTTGATGTAGCGCGGTTACAGAACGCATGGAACGAAGTCATCGCCCACGACGATGCACTTCGCCTTGTGATTTCAGCCAAGGGAACGCAACACGTCTTGGAAAAAGCACCGGCATATTCCATCCAAGTCGTTGATTTAAATACCGTCGAAGAGCGTCTTGAAAAGCGCAAGGAATGGAGCCATCACATTTATCCTTTGAATGAATGGACGTTCTTTACAATGCGCGTTTCTCGCGTGCCGAACACGAAAGATGTTCTGCATTTCGATTTCGACTGCATGATTATGGATGCCTGGAGTGCCAAAATTGCACTTTCGCAAATGTTCAAGCTTTATCGCAACGAAACCGCGCAATGGGTCGATTACACATTCAAGGACTATTGCAATGACTTGATTGCATTCGAAAAAGAACAAGATTATTCGCAGGCCGAAGCGTTCTGGAAGTCGAAAGCAAATGAACTTGTTTGCGAACCAGATTTGCCATACGCAAAACCACTTTCAGAAATTCACAACCACCGCTTTGCACGAATTTCTGGAGAATTGACAGTCGATGAATTTGCGCTATTCCAGCAGAAATGTCGCGAATACCGCACAACGCCAGCCGCCGTCATCAGCACTGCTTATATCAAATCGCTTCTTGGTTTTAGCAAGTGCGATTCGCTCACGATCAATTCCACTCTGTTCAACCGTTTGCCTCTCCACAAGGACATCAATTCAGTCGTTGGCGACTTCACCAACATTGCCTTCATCACGCTTTCGAAAAAATGCAAGAACTTTTTGGAATGCGTGCAGTCCGTGCAAAAGGACATGTGGCAACTTGTACGTTTCCATACTTACGATGGCACAAAGATTCTCAAGTTCAAAGAAGGCCTTTCGCCCATGCGCGCGCAAATGCCAATTGTCATCACATGCGTACTTGAAAATGGGCAAAAGTCCAACAGTGATTTACCTCAAGGATTAAAACAAATTTATGCATTGAGTAAAACACCGCAAGTCGTTTTGGATTATCAAGTCACCAATTTTGACGGGAGACTTTCCATCAACTGGGATTATGCGGAACCCGCTTTTGCACAAGAAACATTAAAACAGATGTTCGATGCAAACGTGAATTTGCTCAAGCGATTGCTCACCGAAAAATGGGACGAGGTTTTATAGGTGCTTTACATTTTCACAGAAACCGAAAACTTTACAGAGTGCGACTTGGCGGGGTTATGGCCCCTGCTGAGCGAACAACGCGCAAAACGCGTTGACAAGTACCGCTATTTCAAGGATCGCAAGCTTTCCGCACTCGCTTACATTCTTTTGCGATACGCCTTGATTGAAGAAAAAGGTATTGACGAAAAAGTTGAATTTGAATTCGGGCCTTACGGAAAACCGTTTATCAAAGGCATGCCGGAATTGCAATTCAGTTTGTCCCATACCGCAGGCGGAATCGCTTGTGCACTCGCAAATTTTCCTGTTGGCGTCGATATCGCAGATGTCGATGAACGTAATTTAGATTGCATTCCAAGAGCAATGAACATTTTCGAGCAACAAGCAATCAGCCGTTCCAATGACAAGGCACGAACTTTTGCACGTCTGTGGTCAATGAAAGAAAGTTTCCTCAAATACGTCGGTACAGGAATTGATGAAAAAATTTCGTACATCAATTTTTCAGGCTATCACGGAGATTCGTTCGATTACCGATCTGGAAAAATGCAAGTCATCAATTGCGATAAAACGGTTGTCAGCGTTTTCGGATCGGAAGCATTACCCGTCAAACACCTCACCAAAATTGACCTCTTTGATTTTTTAATTGGAGAACCACAAAATGGAAAATTTGCCTTCGCTTAATCAAAAACTGAAAGAATACCTCGAATGCGATTCTCGCATTATCTTAATGAAAAATGGAATTGCAACGAACTTTTCGAAAGCAGAACTCAAGACACGCATTCTCTGCGCACGACATACTTTTGAGAAGGCGGGGCTAAAGCAAGGCGACCTTGTCATTTTTCAAATTAACGGAGCCTCAAAAAAAGCATTCATGGGTAATTTCTATGCGCTATTGAGCATGGGAATTGCGCCCGTTTTATTGACAGCCGCCCGCAGCAAAGATCATGTCACTCGCTTGATTCGCGTCGCGAACGACAACCCTAAAGCAGCCATCATCGCCGACACCGAAACTGCAGAATTCATCAAGTTCTTCTGGAAGGAATGTGACGTAAATCGTTTAATTGTCGTACCCGAAGAAATCACGCAAATCCCGCAAGATTTGCCAAGCGAAATCAATTATGTCGAAATCGATCCGAAAGCTCTTGCACTTGTACTTTATTCATCGGGAAGTACTTCGGACCCCAAGGGCGTCATGATGACTAACGAAAGGTTCCTCTTGATGCTCAAGAATTTGAATATTGCGCTCAAGACAAGCTCTAAAGATACATGGTTGCAATGGCTCCCGCTAGAACATGCCTTCGGCGTTGTCACGCTCATCACGATTCCGATGTACTACAAGACGGGTGCCGTCCACATGGACGCCGCGGAATTCATCCAGAATCCGAAATCTTGGTTCGATGCGGTCAGCAAGACGCGAGCCACAAAGACTTCCGCCCCGAATTTTGCTTACCCACTCCTTTTGAAAGCTCTCGACGGCAGCGAAAAATGGGATTTATCTTGCATTGACTTTATCTTGAACGGTGGCGAACCCCTTTCTAAAAAAGTCTTTAACGATTTCGTCAAAAAGATGGGCGAATTCGGAATGCACAAGCACGCCATCGTCCCGCTTTACGGCCTTACCGAAGCGTTAGGAGCCGTAACATTCAACATGGACCACGAATATCCTGAACTTGACATGAACAAAGTCACTTCGGGCATTGATTTCGACATGAAGGGACTCCGCGAAAATGCACAAGATATCGTATGCCAAGGCCGCCCGATTCCCGAAATGCAAATCCGCATTTGCGATGAAGAGAACCGCGTTCTCCCCGACAACACAGTCGGAAGCATCCAAGTATTCAGCGATTACATTTGCACCGGCTACCTGAACAAAGATTCTTCGGACATGTTTGTGGACGGATGGCTCGATACGGGCGATCTCGGCTTTTTGAGCGATGGCCTTTTGTACGTCGTGGGCCGCAAAAAAGACATGTTCTTTATCCATGGCAAGAATATTTACCTGCGCGATATCGAACAGGTTGTCACTTCAAAATTCGGCTACCGCTGTGCCGCCTGTGGTGTCAACGATTCCGCAGCATCCACAAATTACATCTACCTCTTCGTTGAATACGGAGAACCCGAAAAAGTAAACACGCGTTCGCTCAAGGACTTCGTTTTCTCGGAAATGGGTTTCGGCCTCAAAGAAGTCATCCCGCTCAAATCGCTAGTGCTTACAGGAACCGGAAAAATCGCCAAAGAAAAGCTGTACGCCGCCTACAAAGAAGGTAAAATCTAAGGAGATTCCATGTCGCAATTTTCGCAAAAAGAAATTCTCGAAATCGTCAATCAAATTCTCAAGCAGAACGTAAATACCGAAACATCCCTCTACGAAGTTTTTGAAGATTCTATCCAAATGTTCCGATTCCTAGGAGAAGTCAAGAACAAGCTCAGCATAGAATTCGGACTGCTTGATTTAGTCAAGGCAGAAACCATCGGAGACTTGGTCGATAAAATCCAAGATAAACTCGGCAACGGTGCCGAAGTCGAAAAAAAAATCCCCCTAACGCCAATGCAACAGTCTTACAGACTCGGGAGAGAGCAAAACTTTCACGGGTCTGTAAACTCCACGCATATCTATTTTGAAGTAGAACATTCTTTGGATATTGACAAGGCCGAAGAATGTTTCCGCCAACTGATCAAGAAACACGAAGCCCTCCGCGCATTCGTCGAAGACGAAAACCAATGCGTTCTCGCCGAAGACATCTGCAAGAATTTTAAAATCGAACGCACGAACATTTCTGAAGCCGATTTAAAAAGTCTTCTTGATGAAAATCGCCTGAAAGCGCAAACAGAAATGTGCGATCTCGGAAAGTGGCCGCTTTTCGACATCACAAACATTTCTACAGAAAAGCGTAACATTGCAACTGTCGATTTAGAGCTCATGTTTGTCGATGGAATGAGCGCCCAAGGGCTCGCATCAGAATTCTTGATGCTCTATCACGAAGGCAAGCTTCCTGAATTCGATTTCGATTCGAACCCGGATTATGTAGAATGGATCAAGTCTCGCAAGGACAACGCCAAGCACGATAGCGATGCAGAATTTTGGCACAAGCTCGAAGCAGACATTCCTGCCGCCCCAAAGCTCCCCGTTACCGCATCACGCCATAACGAAGCCAACATTTGCAAGCGCAAGCAGAAAGTGTTCAGCAAGGACATTCTCCGCAACATGGAAATTAGCGCCCGCAAAAATGGCGTTACCTCCAGCGTCGTCCTCTTTTACCTTTATTTAAAAACGCTCGCACGCTTCAGCGAAAGCGGAAAATTTTCCGTCAACATCACGATGCTCAATCGCCCTTACGGTGTAGAAGGCATGAACTACATCATCGGCGATTACACCAGCAATGTCATTTTTGATTTTGACAATGCACAAATCGCACAGTTGCCGCTCCGCGAAGCATTGCAGGCCATTCGTGACCGCATGTACGAACGAATCGACCACAGCGCTTACGAAGGCGTCGAAGTTATCCGCGACCTCATTCGTCAAAAGCAAATCGATAACGAAAATCCGATGCCGATCGTTTTCACGAGCATGCTTTTCGGTAGACTCCCCGAAGCTAAGGATTTGCAAATTTCGTACGTGCAATCACAGACATCGCAAGTCAGCATCGACAATCAAATTTGCAAAACTCACGATGGCTCATTGATGATTTCCTGGGACTATCTCGAAAAGATATTCACCCCGAATACCATTGATGAGATGTTCAGCTACTACAGCGAAAGCATCGAAGCATTTTCAAAAACCGGCGAATGCAATGCGCAAGCGCCGCATTTCGAAGAAAGAGTCGTCGCCTACAACTCGACTAAAAAAGCATTCGATATCAAGCACCCGATCGCATACCTGCAAAAATCCTTCGAAAAATTCCACAATCGCATCGCCCTCAAGAACGGCGTCATGACCACCATGACTTACGGCGAACTCGAAGATTCTGTACGCAAGGCCATGTATATGCTCAAAATGCAGGGCGTCACTTGCAACGATTCCATAGCCATTCTTTCGCAAAAGAATTTTTCGACAGTTATCGCCATCCTTGCCGTGATGGGCGTGGGCGCCACATACATCCCCGTTGATGACAAATGGCCCGAAGATCGCAAGGAATACATTGTCAAAAATTCCAACTGCAAATTGCTAGTCAATCCACAAAAACTTGTAGAAGCACCGACTCGCGAACGTGCGGATTTTGCACCCAATACAAATCTCGATGCAACTGCTTATGTTATCTACACTTCCGGCAGTACAGGCGTTCCTAAAGGCGTATCCATTTCTTATGCCGCCATGATGAATACGATTCTCGACATCAACGAACGCATGGGCATTGATGACAACGCTTCGATTCTCGGACTTTCTTCGTACTGCTTCGACCTCTCCGTCTACGACCTTTTCGGCAGCCTAATTGCAGGCGCAGAACTCGACATCGCCAAGGACATCCGCGAAACGGAAGAAATCAAACGATTCGTAGATTCGTCCAAAAACATTTTGTGGAACTCAGTACCCGCCGGCATGGAACTTTTCATCGACAGCCTCGACGAATCCTATGTCAATCATGAATTGAAAAACGTCCTCATGAGCGGCGATTGGATTCCTGTCTCGCTCCCCGCACGAATCCACAAGCACTTCCCCGAAGCAAAAATCTACAGTTTGGGTGGTGCAACCGAAGCTTCCATCTGGTCAATTTATTTTCCGATAGCACACGTCGATTCCAACTGGCAAAGCATTCCTTACGGCTACCCGCTTGCCAACCAGACGATTTACGTTCTAAACGAATCTCTTGAAATCTGCCCACCTGAAATCCAAGGAGAAATCTACATCGGCGGAGTCGGTGTTGCGCAAGGATACGCCAACAGCGAAGAAAAGACAAAGGCCGCATTTATAAATCATCCCCAATTCGGCCGCATTTACAAAACCGGCGACTTCGGAAAATTCTCGTCAAATGGATATGTCGTTTTCCTCGGCCGCAAGGACAATCAAGTCAAAGTCGGCGGTTACCGCATTGAGCTTGGCGAAATCGAACAACGCATGAATACGCTTGAGCAAGTCGACGCCTCCATTGTCCTTTTGGATCCAAGTAAGCACATTGTCGCTTTCTACACCGGCACACCGACAGACAAGGAATTTTTTAAGAAGGAACTATCCCAATTCTTGCCCGCCTACATGGTACCACATAGATTCGTTCACTTGGACGAAATGCCGCTTTCTTCGAATGGCAAGCTCGACCGCAAATCACTTTTGCAAACGCTCTCCGCAAACACAAGCGAAAGCATCGAAGCAAAATCGCCCATCGTTCTCACCGAGACGCAATCGGCCATCATCGACATCTGGAAATCCGTTCTCGACCTTAAGGAAATCGATTGCAACCTAGACTTCTTTGAGCTTGGTGGCGACTCCATCAAGGCACAACGAATCGCCCAGCGCATTGACCAGCAATTCCATATTCGAATCCCGTTTGTCTCTGTACTGAACACGCCAAGCGCAAAGGAATTTGCAGAATCCGTCGAAGATAAAATTGTCTCCAAGAACGAGGCCGAGCCCACACAAAACGCAGACAACGGCGTTTCGGGAAAAGGTACGGAATTTCCAATGACCGGAGTTCAGCTCGCCTACTTGAACGGACGCAATGACCATTTTGAACTCGGCAAATACAACGCCCACTACTATTTCGAAATTGACTCGCAATATTCCATTGCAGATATCGAAAACGCCATCCGCAAAGTCGTCAAAAAGCACGATGCCTTCAGGGCCATATTCCTCCCGAACGGCACTCAGAAAGTACTGACCGATGTTCCCGATTACAAAATCGAAGTTGTCCGCTGCACAGCTGCTGAACGCGAAAACGAAGCGCTTAAAATCCGCAACGAACTTTCGCACCATATCTACAAGCACGATCAATGGCCGCTCTTTACCTTCAAGGCCATCGATTATAGCGACACGAACCGCATTATCTTCGTGAGTTTCGACTTGATGGTTTGCGACGGCGACAGCATGCAAATTTTCTTCTCGGATCTGGGACGCATTTTGCGCAAGCAGCCTTTCGAAGAACGCATCGGCTATTCTTACGAACGTTATCTTCGCGACCTTTCGCATTCCCACGATGAAAAGCGCTACGAAGAAGATAAGGCTTACTGGATGGAACGCTTGCAAAACTTCCCTGAATACCCGCATGTTCCACTAGCACAGAAAATTTCCGATTGCACCGAGTACACCATGACTCGAAAGCAAGACGTCATCTGCAAAAAGACATGGTCTAAATTTAAGGAAGTCGCCAAGGCTCACCGCGTTTCGCCTTCGTCGCTCCTTTGCACGATTTACGCCAAAGTTCTTGAACGTTGGAGCAACCAGCGCGACATGGTGCTGAATTTGACTGCATTTGAACGCAAGCCGTTCCACAAGGATGTTGAAAAGATTATCGGCGACTTTACCAAGCTTTTACCACTCGCACTTTCGATGAACGAAGACAATTTGTGGAAGCAGGCCGCTGATGTGCAAAACCGCATTGTCGATGGCCTTGACCACTTGTCATTCGACGGCACCGAAATCATGCGTGAGCTTTCAAAGTCCAAGAATCAATTTGGTAAGGCTATTTTGCCCGTGGTGTTTACTTGCGTTTTGTTCGACGCTCCCGAAAACTATTACGAAGTTCTCGGCAAGTTGCGTTACTCCATTTCGCAAACCCCGCAAATTTTCATCGACAACCAGATTGCCGAAATGGGCAAAAAGCTGTACGTGACTTGGGACGTTGTCAAAGAAATGTTCGAGCCAGCGATTATCGACCAGATGTTCCATGACTTCGTCGAAAACATCCGCTACATTGCAAATGGCGAACACGAAACATGCTTCCCGGAAATTAACCTGGTATGGGAACGCTACAATCCAGAAGTCAAGCCCGCACCGAAAAAGACATTACACGGTCTCATCAACAGCGCAATGCCATTATTCAAAAATCGCATCGCCGTTGTCGGGAAAGATTCTTCGCTCACATACGCCGAACTCGACAGCCTTTCAAATCGCATCGCAAATCACCTGCAAGAGAAAGGCGTTGTCCGTGGAGACCGTGTCGCAGTACTCGGCGAACGCATTCCCGAAACTATCGCAAGCATTCTCGGCATTCTCAAAGCAGGAGCCGTTTACGTTCCGGTCGATGTTTCGTATCCGAAGGAACGCGTAGACTTCATTATGCAAGACGGAAATTGCAAATGCCTCTTGAAAAAGTCTTCCCTCGAAGAAAACGGAATCCAGAATTATAGCGACAAAGCACTCCCCATCATCAACGCCCCGGAAGACGAAGCCTATATCATCTACACGTCAGGTAGTACAGGCAAGCCCAAAGGCGTCATCATGCAGCACGGAGCGACAGCAAATACCATCATCGATGTCAATGAACGTTTGTCCTTAAACGAAAACGATGCTCTCATCGGCATTTCTTCAATTTGCTTTGACCTTTCCGTTTACGATATTTTCGGAGCACTTAGCAATGGTGCAAAACTCGCCTTGGTCAGCGACGCCCGTAACATGAGCGAAGTTTGTCAAATTCTCACAGCGCAAAATGTGACCGTTTGGAACTCCGTACCCGTCCTTTTCGACATGGCGATGAAGCACCGTATCTCGGCAAATGATTCCAGCAAGATTTCGCTACGCAAAGTTCTCCTTTCGGGTGATCGCATCCCGCTTGACATTTGCAGCACCGCCAAGAACGCTAGCTGCACCGCAGACCTCATCAGTCTCGGTGGCGCTACAGAAGCCGCAATTTGGTCCATCATCTACCCATTTAACGAAGTGCGCCCGGAATGGGATTGCATCCCTTACGGCTATCCGATGAAAAATCAGACGTTCTATGTTCTTGATGAAGAGCTGAAACTTTGTCCGCCAGAAGTTCAAGGCGACCTCTACATCGGTGGTGTCGGACTTGCAAAGGGCTACAACAACGATCCAGAAAAAACAAATAAAGCATTCATCAAACACCCACAACTCGGCCGCATTTACCGCACCGGCGATTTAGGCAAACTCAAGACAGAAGGCTTTATCGAATTCCTCGGGCGTTCCGATACGCAAATCAAGCTCAATGGCTTCCGTATAGAACTTGGAGAAATCGAAGCCGCAATTATGCATACAGGACTTGTCACACGCGCAGTCGCAGCGCTCAAAGATGTTCCTGGAAGCGGCAAACAAATCATCGCCTACGTTCTCGGAGCAAATGTCGAAAATGCAGAAAGCGCCATCAAGGCTGAAATTTCAAAGACGCTCACCGGTTACATGGTTCCGTCGCGAATCGTTACGATGGAATCATTCCCGCTTTCCGCAAATGGCAAAGTCGATAAAAAGCAACTTCCGATTCCAGAAATTGCTGTTGCATCAACAATCGCGCCCACGAACGCCACAAACGAAAACATCTCGGACGAAGAAAAAGCAATGCTTGAAATTTGGCAAAGCGTTTTCGAAAATCCGAACATTTCTTTGAACGATGATTTCTACTCCATCGGAGGAGATTCAATCACCTTGATGAAACTCGTCGATAAGATTGCTCTAGACCTCAAGAAGACCGTGAACATCGACCAAATCCTTCAAGCCAAGAACATCAGGGAGTTTATAGACATTATCCACTAACATCTCTCCTTAACATCAAAACAAACAGCGTTGGGCAAAATGTCCGGCGCTTCTTTTATACAGCAAAAAAATATGGCGCACCGTTTGAATCAACAATTGGCGCGCCATACTTTTTTCTTCTATGGGAGTCTGGGTTATAGAAGATAGGAGTCTAGATTTTAATCAACGCTAGTCATCAAGCGGAACGATATAGTAAGCAGTACCGGTTACAACGTCCATTTCCTTAGAGACCTTGCCCGAAGCAATGTCATAGCGGTAAATTGCACCGCCCTTCTTGTCGGCATGTCCCAATAGAACGCTCTTGCCATCGGAATCCTTATGAATCGAAGGTGCAAACCACGGGATTGTCGGAGTAAGGCCTTCAATCTTTTCAATAGTCTTTTTCTTCAAATCAATTACAACAAATTCCCATTCGTAATTATTGTAGTTGCTCGGATCTTCAAAGTTACCGAAGAAACCAAGGAACTTGCCCTTGCCTAAATAAGCGCCACCGCTCATCAAGAAATTATTGTTGTTCTTTTTGCCAGCATAAGCCGCATCATGCAAATGGAAAACCCAATCCTTGTCAAATTCAGTTTTGCCTTTCTTAATGCGAACAAAGCCTTCCTTGTAGCCATCCATCCAGCCCATTGCCGCATTAGAATAGTAATAAATATCGCCATCTTCATCGACAAAAGACATCGTATTATTCATATCGTCAATAACGCCAACGGCAGCCGTCATATTTTCAGTAATGACCTTTTCTACCTTATCCGTCTTGACATCAATGACAACAACAGAGCCCTGCGCACCCGTAATCATGCTATTGAGATCGACCATCTGCGAAAGAGCAACAAACATCTTTCCATCGCGAATAACAGCAGAGTTCGGAACAGTGCTCACAGCACCATTCTTTTGATCAATGTACTTGGAAAGGTCAATTGTAGCCTTTTCCTTAAGAGTTGTCGGATCAAGGGCAGTAATGGCATCACCTAAAGTTTGTTCGACATACATTTTATCCTTATCGACGAACTTCATCATGAGCGCATGCGTGCCTTTAAATTTAGCCGTAGCAGCAGGCTTCTCTGCCATATTATTGTTTTCATCAAGTTCATAACGAGCAAGAGTGCTATTCATCTCTTCGACATAGAGCACATAGACAGAGCCATTAAAATACTGGAAGCTGCCCTTATTCGGAATTTCAATAAAATCGTCTACAATTTTCTTTTGATCCGCAGTAATCGGGGCAGTTCCTACAAATTGGGAATTTTCCACCATAAAGGAAAATCCGTATTTCTTTCCACCTTCACCGGAATCATCGGATGCATTGGAGCTCGAATCGCTGCAAGCGGCAAGTCCAAAAACGAGGCTAGAAATTGCGAGTCCTTTGACAAGACCCGGAATAAGTTTATATGTCTTTTTCATATTATTTCCTTTTTATTGTTTTAAATTTTTCATCACACAATGTCATTTTGGAGTCCAAAGGACGACAGAATCCATCATATATTTACAGCGAGAACTTCATCTTCGTAGCAAACGAGCGACCAGGTTTTGATTCTCCGTACTTATCGTAAACACGTTCATCCGTAAGGTTATGAATCTCAAAATTCCACGAAAGTTTATTTGCAAGAATCGAATATTCTACGCCTAAATCCTGCGAGAACGAACTCGGAATAGAGCGATCCTGTTTTTTAGAAACTTTCCAGGTATAGTAATATTCATCGGTATAGTTTGCAAACCAGTAAAGCTTAAAGAAATCATCTCGGAAGAAAAGATCGCCAATATGGAATTCCGCACCAAAATTCATATAGAACGTTGGGATATTCGGCACAATCAAATCTTTGGCGATACCATAAGAATAATCAGCTTCACGGCTCTTGGCATCTTGTTTTGTCATATTTAGCGAAAACGCAATATATTCATTTATATCAAATCCAAGATCTATTTCAAAGCCACTAGTCTTTGTACCGACACTGTTATAGTAAGGGCGTGGCACGGCAACATAGCTATTCCAATAAATGCGATCATCCATCAAAAGATAGAACCAGTTAAATTCAAGATGCAACTTCAATAAAAGCGGAATTTTATCTAAGTCTAGCTCCGCACCAGCAGTGAAATTATCGGAATATTCAGGCTTCAAATTTGGAGAACAGGCCACATAAAGGCCATCACCAAAAATTTCTTCACGCGTCGGGAACCTTAAACTGTGCTGATACCCAGCTTTCACAGCCAACGGATCCACTATTTTAACACGTAAATTTTCACTAAATCCAAAATTCTTTTGGGAATATTCATCATTCACCAACTGCCGAATTCTATTTTCACCGTCATCATCAGCGGCAATGTTATAAAAATATCCTTTGACTCCAGCGACATTTTGGATACGCTTATTCCAAAAATTATTTTCAATAGACAGACCCGTTATAAGAGAATATGCGCTTCCAGGAAACACTGCATTATTCAACTTTTTTTCTTTTACAGACAATTTATCCTTGGATTTCTGTGAATCATAACGATACAATCCACTCCATGTCAAATTGTGATTTTGCGAAAAGTCATAGCTAACATTCCACGGAACAAACAACGAGTAGTTTTGATATTCAAAAAATGACGGAGATCCTAATGAAATTTCGCCCAACGTATTTTCATTTTCTTTGAAATCAGACTTATCCCAGCCATTGAAATACACGTGGCTCGTATCCACCACATTTTCTTTGCCGTAATTATAACCCACAGAAAAGCTTGACGAAAGCCCTTTTACAAACAAGTTAGTCTTTTCAAAAGCGACAGAAAAAACATAACCAAAAGCATCAGCCGAAGCATGTTCTACGCGGTGAGCCGTCGATTGGACTTCCTTATCACTGGCACCAAAACTAGCACCAAAACTAATTTTATCAAAATAGAAATTAGTCAAGTTGACAAACGGAGAAATATTGTAGCTATAATAACGACCATAATCACGAGTCACCACCGTATCCATATAAGGCGTCGTGAATTCATAATCGTTATCAGAGTAGTTATAGTAAGCAGAAGCTCCCATTTCTACAGAACGATTCTTTGCAGAATCAAGAACCCAAACGTATTTTGCATCAAGAGATGCCTTATGCGTATTGAAACTGCCGAAAGAATAAGAACCTGCAATAGAACTTTTGGGCAAATTTTTCGTCACGACATTGATGACGCCGCCCATGCCATCCGTCGCAAAACGTTCCGGCACATAGCTCTTGTAAACTTCAATACGATCAATTTTATCAATAGGAATATCATTGACCGAGAGGCTTCCATTTCCGTTATCGACAGGAACGCCATCGATAAGCACTTTGACGTTCCTGCCTTCCATCCCACGGATATTGATTTTACTTTCGCCGCCGAGACCGCCCGATTGACGCACTTTCACGCCCGAAGACCTATTGGTCGCATCTGCGATTGTGGCACTGGAGCCCTGCAGTTCTTTTGTATCTAAGACCTTGACCGATTCCGCCTTCGTCTTTGTATCTAACGGAGCAGTTTCCATTTCGCTCTCATCTTCCACAGACAAACCATCAAGAACTGTTACTTCGGAGGATTTTGTAGTATTCGTAGATTTATTAGAAATCGCCGCAGGTACCGCATTTGCAGCGGGAGCACCCGTAACAGCCGCAGGTTCGTCAAAAAATGCGTCATCGTAGCTCGTGACTTCATCGTTCTGAGCAAACGCACAAATCGAAGAAAGAGCGATAGAAGCAAGAACTTTTTTCATCTTTGTAATCTCATCCACCCGTTTATTTTTGTTTTTCAATCACAAATTGACGAGTAAAAATAAATTCAAACACGCACCCTTTTCTACTCTAAAACGCTTGTCCATAATCCAATTAGACGAGGATAACTTTTACGTTAAAAAAGTATGGCGCACCGTTCGGCACGCCACACCCTCTTCTATTGTAGTCTGGGTTTTAGAAGATCAAATCGCCCACAACGCAATGTGATACACGATAAACGCAAGGCCTAAAGAAATTGCAAAGTAATAGCCCGCAATTGCAGCAGTCCATTTGGCAGAACGCGTTTCGCGATACGTTGTACCCATCGTGAGCACGCAAGGCACATTGAACATCGACGCAAAAATAAAAGCCAAAGCTTCAGGGAGCGAAATTGCAGCACGCATCATTTCGCCAAGATTAGCACCAGCTTCATTACGTGCAATCAGCGAGAACGCATCACTCGAACTCGAGAATACAACGCTCATCACGCCAAGAGATGCTTCCTTGCTAAAAATACCGCCAATGTACGAAATAAACAATTGCCAGCGCATACCAAAAATCTGCGTGAACGGCTCAATAAAATTGCCGATACGGTAAAGAAGGCTATGTGCGACAAGGCCATCTCTTGAATAAGACAAAATCCAGAAAACAAAGGAAATCAGCCAAATAACAATAATCGCTTTCTTAAAGACTTCCCAAGTATTGCGGCCCACCGTCTTCATCAAAATTTTCCAATGCGGTTTGTGGTACGGCGGGAGTTCCATAATCATCCCGACGCGTTCATCAACAGGAACAAGCTTACGGCCAAAAAGTTTTGCAGAAAGCCAGAATGACGCAAAAATCAGAGCCACATAGATAATGCCAAACAGCGGAGCTGCCGAGCCAAAGAATACCGAAGCAAGGAACAGCACCACGGCAACTTTCGAGCCGCACGGAATCGACCACAAAAGCACCATTGCAAACAAGCGCTGTCCACGTGTATCGAGGACGCGCGTACCGCAGACAGCGCCACCCGTGCAAGCGAGCCCCGAAACCAAAGGCATAAACGCCTTTCCGTGCAGGCCCAAGCGCGAAAGCCAAGAATCAAACACGTACGAAGATCTTGCCAAGTATCCCGTATCTTCCATCAATCCAAAAGTCACGAGAATCGCAAAGACAAAGCCGACCATAGCTACAGTTACGGCAAGCCCGCCCACGATAACGCTATTCACGAACGAAGCGACTGCAGGCCATGCACCAAGAGCATTGTTCACGAGCGGTTCAACAACGCCCTGCAAGCCAAAGCAGCACATAATAATCGGGACGGCAATCGTCATGCTTACCGCAAGCGTAATCACCAAAATGAAGAACGCGACAAACTTTCCCCAAATGCGATGCGTCGCAATCTTGTCAAAACGAGAAAGTTTTGCAATTTTTTCAGCAGCCGAAGTGACTTCACGTAGCGTTTCCGAAATAAAGCGGTACTTCGCTTCACCCGTGACAAGCCCGCCATTGGAACCTTCATCATCAAGAACTTTCTGAATTTTGCCCCAAGCATCCGGCTTCATCGCAGCTTTAACTTCTGCACAAACAAGAACGTCATTTTCCAAAAGCTTTGAAACCATCCAGAACTTTTCGCGACGGCCAAAGTCCAAACCATCAAGCAATTTTTCGAGAGCCACAACCGGCGAGGATTCGCGGCCATCCGACGCGCTTTTGCCATCATCCGTCTTCGACGCATTCGCTAACGCTATTTCACGGATCTTTGCAGATGAAATCTTCGCAGGATTTTCAATCGCACTTTTCAAGGTTTCAAAGAACTTCGAATAGCCTTCCAAATTCGACGCCGTAAATCCAAGCACAGGAATGTTCAAGAGGCTTTGAATCTTTTGGACATCTATCTTCTTGCCCTTTTGCTCCGCAACATCCATCATGTTGAGCACAAGCATCACGGGGCGCTCAATGCCGGCAAAATCCGCGAGCATGTAAAGACTGCGTTCAAGTTGAGAAGCGTCAACGATAATGCAGACGATATCGGCGTTGCCGTGTTCCACAAAATTACGCGTCACAACTTCTTCGGCCGAATTTGCCGTAAGCCCATAGCTACCCGGTAAATCGACAATGCGGAACAAATCTTCGCCATAAGTAAAATAGCCTTCCGCCCTTTCAACTGTTTTTCCGGGCCAGTTGCCCACATGTTGATGCGAACCCGTTAAAGCATTAAAAAGTGTTGATTTACCAGAATTCGGCTGGCCAAGCAAAGCTATCGTTTTCATGCCATCTCCACGTCAATCTGAGCACATTCCTTGCGGTTAATCGCAATCATCGTATCGTGCGAATACAACAATACAGGAGAACGACCATCATTTTGCAGCACCAAAAACGAGCTGCTCGGTGGGAGGCCCATCGAAACCACACGAGAGACAAAACGGGAATCCCCGTTAATCTTTTGAATCAGACCTTTCTGATTTTCTTTCATTTCAGACAAACACATTTTAAACTCCTTCTATCTAAAGCTATAGCGAATTTTTGTTGAGAAAGTTCTACCCGGCTTGCTTTCGCCATACTTGTCATAAGCTTCGCTATCCATCAAATTATCGACTTCAAAACTCCATCCCAGGCGGTTATCCATAATGGAGTATTCAATACCAATATCTTGCGTGAACGTCGCTTCAATTTTTCTGTTTTGACGAGAACTAATTTTCCAACCGTAAAAATATTCATCGGTGTAATTTGCAGACCACCAAACTTTCAAGAAATCTTCTTTTGCAAACAAATCACCGATATGAAATTCTGCGAGATAATTCATGAAGAATCGCGGGATATTCGGGATGATAGCGTCTTTCGGGATTCCCTGCTTGGCATTGTAATTCACGTTACGCAAGTCTTGGAAAGTCCAATTCACGCCGAGTAAAACCCACTCATTTGCATCCAGCTTAACATCGCCTTCGTAGCCCCAGCTGCGAATCGGATTCATGTTGAAGTAAGGCGTAGACATTTGCGATGAACTCATGTAATGAATTCGATTCTTGTAGTAAGAATAGAACACATCGCCATCCACGCGAAGCCTTGTCACAAGCGGCAATTTCTGCAAATCCACAGAAATTCCGACATTGAAATTGTCCGCTTCTTCGGGCTTTAAATTTGTTGCGGCACTCACGCGGATACCGTCACCAAAAAGTTCATCCGGAGTCGGCAAGCGTACGGCATGCTGGTAAGAAGCCTTCATCGAAAGCGGTTCTGCAATCTTGAACATCACACTTTCATCATAGCTGATATTTTTATAATCATTTGTCTCAATCGACGGTTCTATAAGAGCACTCGTCGGCGGGATCGAAATTTCAGCTGCGAGGAAATGGAACTTGACACCAAGCAAATTCTGGATTCGAGAATCCCAAAAACTATTTTCAAGCGAAAGTCCCGTTGTTACAGACCAAGTCTTTCCTGGGAATCCCGCCGTATTGAAGCTCGCCATTTTAGAGCCAATATCATCTTCAGGATTTTCCTTATGAAATCTGAAAAGCGTGTTCCAGTAGACAAAATGATTTTTTGCAAACTGATAATTTAGATTCAGCAATTCGTTAAAATCGTAAGCACGAATCGTCCTTAACTTCGGAAGTCCCATCGATGAAAGTTCGCCTACATTTTTCTTTGCGGTATCGCAGCTGAACCAATTACGGCAATGGACACGGCTCGTATCAATGATTTTATTTTCGGCAAAACTAAACGCAAAGAAATCATTGAATTCCAAATTTTTCACAAGGAAATTTTTCTTGGCAAGTCCAAGCGAAGTTCCGAAATTGTAGCCCTCAGCAGTCGTTTCGACAATTCGATTGGCAACACCCTGAATTTCCTTGTCATAACCACCGAAACTTGCGCCTAGCGAAATCTGGTCAAACAAAGCATTCATCAAGTTTGCAGAAACCTGTACATTATAAGATGTATAATGGTCATGATCGCGAACGACGCTCGTATCTTCACCAATAGAACTTTTCATGAACGGCGAAGTGAATTCGTAATCGTTGTCCGAATGGTTAAAATAGCCCGACACGCCCAATTCAAGGCTAGCCGCACCCGCAATACTATCGATTAAATGGCTCGCGCTCACCGAAGCCTTGTGCGTATTGAAACTAGAAAGGCTATAAGAAGCGTCCACGGAATTTGTCGGACGCTTTTTCGTCACGATATTGATTGCACCGCCCGCACCATCCGTTGCAAAACGTGCCGGAACATAACCCTTGTAAACTTCAATATCTGCAATTTGGTCGATAGGAATATCATCAAGCCCCAAGTTTCCTTGCGTTTCGACAGGCACGCCATTTACCAAGACCTTGATATTTTTGCCTTCCATGCCGCGAATATTGATTTTACCTTCGCTGCCCATGCCACCGGATTTGCGGACCTTCACGCCGGAAGAAGAATTTATCGCCTTAGAAACACTCTTGCTCGTATTCTGCAATTCAGCGGCATCAATCGTCGAAACCGATTCTACCTGTTTCGCGATGGCAGCCTGCTCCGCTTCCGATTCCGTTTCGACGGAAAGCAAGTCCAATCGCGTGACATCTTCCGAATTTGACGACGAATTCGTAGCTGCGGCACCATTCGCCGAGACATTTGTAGCATCCGTGCTAATCGCCGGACTTTCATTTTCATCTGCAAAATCATCAAATTGCGTCACTTCATCATCTTGCGCAAAAACAGCCACAGTCAAAACTGCGGCACAAGCAAGCACAAATCTCATTCTTTTATAGATATTCATTATCAAAAAAAAATTTCTAAAGTGAAAAAAAGCGTCGGCCAAGGATGGGGAGGGTGCAGGGAGGGGCCCGTGCGGCCTTCGCAACTCCGAGCTGGGGCCCCGCCCGCATGATTTTTTCGCTTGGCCGTTAGGCCTCATAATCTTACTTGAGCGGTACAATCCACATCGGGATTTGTTCCGGAGAGCCAATCTTCTTCGCTTCATCCGTCTTCGGATCATAACGGAAGTAGGCATTGCCATCCTTTTCGGTAGAAACAGCGAACAAGACCTTGCCATCATCTTCCACATACTTGCCATAGCTAGCCCAGCTCGAAGAATAATCAATCGGGAGAGCCTTTATTTTCTTCTTAGCAAGATTAATCTGAACCGGCTTATTGGTATTGTTGTGATAGCTGTCCATATCCGTCCAAACTTGCTGCAAATCCACCATCACGTTCAAGAAGGAATAAACAACACCATCGCGAGCTTCAGTCATCGGGGAAAGGTACTTGAAATTGCCCTTCTTGGTCACGCCATCAATAGCGACATCCTTTGTGATGTTCCAAACGTAATCCTTGTCGAACTTGGTTTCGCCCACCTTAATGCGAACAAAGCCATCAACCTGGCCGGGAGCGTAACCCCACGAAGCGTTACTGTAGCAGTAAATGTAACCATCAGAAACGATGAAGGACTGATTTTGGGAATCATCCAGCGAACCCACAGCAGCAACGCGGTCATCGGAAGCAACCGCGATAACCTCGTCCTTTTTCACATCGATAATAGCGACTTCAGCCTTGTCGCCAGTAGCGTAATCGCTCACATTCTGCAACAAGCCAACATAAAGGCGGCCGTCCACAATCACGCCCGTACCGGGGCTCACCACGAGCGCATCCTTACCCTTGTACTTGGAAAGATCAATTGCACCCGTTTTTTTCATGGTCTTCGGGTTGATAATAAGCAAAGAATCGAGCATGCCGCCCAAATAAGCCTTTTCTTCGTTCACAAAGTAAATGTGGTTCACCCATGTTCCCGGAAGAGAAAGTTTTGCGGTCACTTTGCCGAGTTTATTATTTTCGTCCAAGCTATAACGCGAAATAGAACCGACATCCAAATCCGCGATGAACAAAGATTTTTCATAATAGACAACGCCTGCACGCGTACCGACCTCAACATAGTCCTTGCCGATATCATCGATATGGTCCAAAGACATCGTGCCAATAAACATCGTTTCGCCCGTCGAAATGGACGTTGCAAATTCACGCTTGTATTCGCCATCGTCAGATGCAGAAGACGAAGAATCGTTACCACAAGCAGCCAAAACACTTGCCGCAACAAAAGAGAGTGCCAAAAGCTTTTTATTCATACATGACTCCTAGTGCTATACACCATTTAAGTTTTGACCGCATTTTAGAAATCCAAAAAGTCAACCTCAACTCCAAATGGACTCGGAATAATCCGAAAAGTTAGTTTTGACTAATCAACTCTTTAAAACGAGACATCAAAAAATTAAAATTGGGGCGAAACAAAAAGCAGGTAACCTATGAGTGTTTTTAACAAATTAAAACCCTATATGCAATCGCGGAAATATCTATTCCCGTTTGCACTTTTATTTTCAGCATTGAGTTCCATTGCAGGGATCATCCCCTTTATATATGTATGGTTCGTTGTCCGCGAACTTTTCGTTTCGACGGGGAATATCTCGTACGAAAACGTCACGCATTACGCGACAATGGCCGTTATCTTTTCAGCCGTAAGCATCGTCCTTTATTTTTCGGCGCTCATCTGCTCGCATCTCGTTGCATTCCGCGTCGAAGGCAATATCCGTCGAGTGACGATTGAAAAAATGCTCAAGCTCCCGCTCGGATTTTTTGACAGGAATCCTTCAGGACGCATCCGCAAAATCATTGACGATAACGCGGCCATCACGCACACTTTCATTGCGCACGAGCTCCCCGATTTAGCGGGAACCGTTATCGTTCCTGTCATTTCGCTCGTTCTGTTGTTCATTTTCGATTGGCGTTTGGGCATTGCATCGCTCATTCCAATTGCATACGCCATCATCACGCTTGGAACCAAGATGAACAAGAGCAAGGACTTTATGCAAAAATACATGAAGTCGCTCGAAGACATGAATACCGAAGCGGTCGAATATGTGCGCGGCATCCCCGTCGTCAAAGTTTTCCAGCAAACGATTTACTCTTTCAAGAACTTCTACAACACCATCGATGATTACCACAAGATGGTCACGGCTTATTCGAGCAGCTGGAAGTTCATCATGTGTTCTTACACGACGCTCATCAACGGTGTCGCATTGATTCTCGTTCCGGTCGCCATTATCATCATTTCGCATTCTGGAAACACAGCCGCGACAATTATCGACTTGATGCTCTACATTCTCGTAACGCCAGTTTTTTCGCAGTGCGTGATGCGCAGCATGTACTTGGGCCAAGCGCTCAACAACGCAAGCCTCGCGATTAACAGCATCGAATCCTTAACAAATTATCCGACGCTCGCCAAGGCAGAAAATCCAAAGCAAATCAACAATTTCAATATCGAATTCAAGAATGTCAGCTTTACTTATCCGGGCACCGAAAATCAAGTGCTGAAGAACATTTCGTTCAGTATCAAGGAAGGCACAACAGTCGCACTCGTAGGTGCATCGGGCGGCGGCAAGAGCACCATCGCAAAACTCGTCCCGCGATTCTTCGACGTGACAGGCGGCGAAATCCTCGTCGGAGGAATGCCCATCAAGGAAATACCCCAAGAAGTCCTCATGAAAAAAACATCATTCGTTTTCCAGAATACTCGACTTTTCAAGAAGAGTATTTTGGAGAACGTCCGTTACGGAACTCCTGAGGCTTCTATCGAAAGCGTCAATAAAGCATTAGATCTCGCCCAATGCCGCGAAATCATTGACCGCTTGCCCGACGGCATCAACACCATCATCGGCACGAAGGGTACATACCTTTCCGGTGGAGAACAGCAACGCATCGTACTTGCACGAGCCATTCTCAAAAACGCGCCCATCGTTGTCCTCGACGAAGCCACCGCATTCGCCGATCCCGAAAACGAACACCTCATTCAAAAAGCATTGCAGACACTTTCTAAGGGCAAGACCGTTTTGATGATCGCCCACAGGCTCACAAGCATCGTCAACGCCGACCAGATTCTCGTCGTGCAAGGCGGCGAAATCGTAGAACATGGCACGCACAAGGAACTCGTAGAAAAAGGCGGCATATTCGCCAAGATGTGGAGCGATTACCAGCAATCCGTCCGCTGGACCATCGGCGGAAACGCAAGCGAAAACAAGGGCAACAACAATGGAGGCAACAATGTATAACTGGATTAAAAGTCGTTTTGCCCTCTCTGACGAAGGCACAAAAACATTTATCAAGGGCGTTTTCTGGACAACATGGCATTACCTCACGCTCATGCTCCCGCTTTCATTTGTATTCCTGTTCTTGAAAGAATACATGGCAAAGATGGAAACCCCGTCCGCAGAACCGCACAACATATACATCTATTTGCTGATTGCGCTCGTCATTTTCTTGGTGATGTACGTGATTTACGCATTTTCATATAGCAGCACCTACGACTCCGTTTACCTGGAATGCAAAAAGCGCCGCATCACGCTTGCCGAAAAGCTCCGCAAGCTTCCGCTTTCGTTCTTCGGCAAAAAGGATCTTTCCGATTTGACGTCCACCATCATGGCCGATGTCAATTCACTTGAAATGATTTTCTCACACGCTGTTCCAGAAATTTTCGCCGTCGCAATAATGCTCCTCATCTGCGCCGTAGCACTCATCATCTACAACCCGTTAATGGGAATTGCGCTCTTGTGGGTCGCACCGTTTGCCGGCTTGCTCATTTTCTTCTCGCGCAAGATGCAGTTCAAAAACTTCAAGCACACGTACGATTCTGGCCGAGTCATTTCTGAAGACATTCAGGAATGCCTTGAAAACATCCAGGAAATCAAGGCTTACT
>Ga0310786_10001164_pt1 | contig 42311 bp, 46 predicted proteins | sample AusTroGonzalo_MG_FD_203881 | JGI IMG/M metagenome (GOLD analysis project Ga0310786, IMG submission 203881) | Bovine rumen microbial communities from tropical cattle in Woodstock, Queensland, Australia - Gonzalo_03 (v2) (version 2) | ecosystem: Host-associated > Mammals > Digestive system >...
GACCGGCCCGCAGGGCACTTGCGGCAATATTACCATCAGCGGCGGCCGGATCGGCAGCGAGCCGGACGATCCTTTCTTCCACTACCAGGGTGCCAGGGGCGGATTTTATGCTGCCGGCATCGGCTGCAGCAACAAAGGAAAATGCGGCTTGATCACCATCGGCGCGGGTGTCGAGAGCGTCACCGTCACGATTGCGAAACAAAACAACGGACTCCAATTCATCGGGCAATCCGCCCCTTGGGACAAATGCGCAGGCGTGGTCATCGAAGACGGCATCGAGCTCCTGGTCTCCGAGGAAAAAATGGTGGTGTATGGCCACAGCGAATAATCGTATCGTCGATAATAAAACGCAACTTGCAGAAATGGAAAAGATAATCAAAGAATCCTATGAGGCACCCGCGGTGTGGACCGTGGAGGTGGAAGCCGAAGGCGTCGTCTGCGCCAGCGACGGATTGACGGATTATTATCGCGAGGGTTATACTATCTGGTAAAAACTACCAGCTCTGCGCGACGGTGATCCAGAAACAGACCGCAGCAATCAGGGAAAGGGGCGTCATGATGAGGCGCTCCTTCTTGCTTTTGGATGCGAGATTCATCAGCACGTTGAGCGAGAGATAGACCGCCATCACGATGAGGATGATGCGGGTGGTCTTGTAGGAGAACCACAGCGGCAGGAAACCGCCCATCTGCAGGATGACGATCACGAAGAATACCTGCAGGAGCAGCTGCGAGACCAGCACGATCCGCAGCTTCTTCGGAAACACCTTATACTGACCGCCCATCGTCAGCTCTCCGAGCGGGAGACCGAGGATGATCAGGAAAGACAGGATGATGACGACGGAAAAGGCGCAGGCGCCGATAAGAGATGATACCATAATAAAATCCTCCATAATTAAGTTTATGGGGCAAATATATGGTTTTTATTTCGATTCTTCGTCGAAGATCCGCTCGAAGTGCGCGCGGAGCGCCGCCTGGTCGCGGATGATGACGCGCAGCGCCTCCAGCCGGGCGGCGTTGGGCGATTCCGGGATCCAGAGCTTCAGGTATCCCCCGTCCCCGTATTTCTCGAGCATATGCTCCAGCGTCCGCTCCCAGTGGCCCTCGCGGGGCAGTTCCGGGTAGTGCGAGAGGCCGTACTGGATGGTCCGGCGGATGATCTGCTCCGGCTCGATGAGCCGGTCGGCCTCGGCCACGATGCGCCCGTAGATGCTGCGCGGGGCGTGGTCCGACGATGCGCGGTGGTCTTCGGCCGCCTGGGCGACCGTCTCGATCTCTTCGGGCGTGAACCATTCCCCCAGCTGCGGCAGCTGCCGGATGATCCGGCCGCTCTCCAGGTGGTGTGTCTTGCGGTCCACGGCGAGCCCCAGGTCGTGGCAGGCCGCCGCGGCATAGACCATATCGACATTGACGGGGTAATGGGCGGCCAGGTCCAGCGCACGCGCGATGACCTGGCGGGCGTGGTCTTCCTGATGGGCCTTGTCGAAAGCCGCGTAGCGCGGTATGATTTCGCCCTCGACGAAGCGGACGAGGGTTCCGTTGACTTCTTGCATAGTTTATCCCAGTACGACGTCCAGCACCATCATCAAGGCGAATCCGAGCGCGAATCCCACGGTGCCGATGTTGGAATGCGCGCCCTCCGAGGTCTCGGGGATCAGCTCCTCGACCACGACATAGAGCATGGCGCCCGCGGCGAACGCGAGCATATACGGCATGATGCCGGTGATGGACGACGCCAGCAGCAGCACCAAGGCGCCGCCGACAGGCTCCACGATGCCGCTCAGGCTGCCGATGGCGAAGGAGCGCCAGCGACTGTTGCCGGCGGCGCGCAGCGGCATCGAGATGATCGCCCCTTCGGGGACGTTCTGGATGGCGATACCGAGCGAGAGGGCCAGTGCGCCGGCCATGCTGAAATCGGCCGCCAGCGCGCCTGCGATGGCCACGCCCACGGCCATTCCCTCCGGGAAATTGTGGATCGTCACGGCCAGGGCGAGCTTGGTGGTGCGGGACAGGCGGCTGCTGGGGCCTTCCGCCTCGCCGCTCGCGTGGATGTGCGGGGTGACGTAGTCGATCAGGAGCAGGAAGGCGAAACCGCCGAGCAGCCCGACGACGGCGGGCAGTACGGCCCCGGTCCCCTCGCCCATCTCGATGGACGGGATGAGCAGCGACCACACGGAGGCGGCTACCATCACGCCGGAGGCGAATCCGAGCAGCGCTTTCTGCAGCCAGGAAGGCAGCTCCTTCTTCATAAAGAATACGAAGCCCGATCCCAGGGCGGTGCCCAGGAACGGGATCAGCAATGCGGCTAAAACGGCTTGTGTCATATTCCTAGAAATCCAGTTCGATCAGGCGCCGTGCGATGGAGCCCGGTTTGGGAAGCGGCGGCAGGGCGTCCCGGCGGAACCAGCGCGCGTCGGCGATCTCCGACTCCTGGATGCGGATCTCGCCGCCCGCATATTCGGCATAGAAAGCCATCATCAGCTGGTCCGGGAAAGGCCAGCCCTGGCTGCCCGCGTAGCGGATGTTCTTGACCTCCAGGGACGTCTCCTCGCGCACTTCGCGGCGCAGGGCCTGCTCCAGCGTCTCGCCGGTCTCGACGAACCCCGCCAGGCAGGCGTAGATGCCCTGCGTGTCGCGCGCATTGCGCAGCAGCAGGAGTTCGTCGCCCCGGGTGACCAGGGTGATGATGCACGGCTCGATGCGCGGATAGTGCAGGCGCCCGCAGCCGTGGCACACCTGCGCGTTCTCCACCGGGTCGAGCTCGAGCGGCTGCCCGCAGGCCGGGCAGAAACGCGTGGCGCCCAGCCAGTTGCAATAGCCCTTCATCCGGGCGGCGCGGGTGTTTTCCTCCTGGTCGTGGGAATAGAAATAGGTGGGGAAAGGCTGGAAGACGCAGCCGGCGGGCGCCGGGGCTTCCGGCCGCAGCGCGATGCCGATGCATCCGGTGACGGTGTCTTCGCAGGTGCGCTCGATGTCGGCGGCGTCGATGGCGTCGCGGATCTCCGCTCCCGCCGCCTCGCCTCCTTCTTCGCGGACCAGGATCTCCCGGTTCCTGAAGAAATAGGCCCGCCTGCCTTCCCAGGTTGCAATCACATCTAATAGTGCCATAGCACAAATATAGGAATAAAATCGCATTCCCGGTGCTCCTGCGGGGGTTTTGCGGTTCCGTCAATAATTGCTAACTTTACGGAAGATAATCTAAACGTAACCGATATGTACGACGCAACCCACGGACTTTATGTCGCCCACGGGCCCAACGGGCCCATCTCCATCGTTGGCAAGATGGCCAACCGGCACGGCCTCATCGCAGGCGCGACCGGTACCGGCAAGACGGTCACCCTGCAGGTGATCGCCGAGAGTTTCAGCCAGGCGGGTGTCCCCTGCTTCATGGCCGATATGAAAGGTGACCTTTCCGGCATCAGCCAGGCCGGCCGGCTGAGCGGCTTCATCGAGAAGCGCCTGCCGGAGTTCGGCCTCGACACGCCGACGTTCGCGGGCTGCCCGACGCGTTTCTACGACGTTTTCGGCGAGCAGGGCCATCCGATGCGCACCACCATCTCCAATATGGGGCCGCAGCTGCTCAGCCGCCTGCTGGGCCTCAATGAGGTGCAGTCCGGCGTGATGGACATCGTCTTCCGCGTGGCGGACGACAAGGGCCTGCTGCTCATCGATATGAAAGACCTCCGGTCGATGCTCACCTACGTGTCCGAGCACGCCGAGGAATATACCCGCCAGTACGGCAACGTCTCCCCTGCCAGCATCGGCGCCATCCAGCGCGCGCTGCTGTCCCTGGAGAACCAGGGCGCGGAGAAGTTCTTCGCCGAGCCTTCCTTCGACATCCAGGACCTCTTCGCCGTCGAGGACGGCAAGGGCGTGATGAGCGTGCTGGCCGCGGACAAGCTGATGCTCAACCCGAAGCTCTATTCGACCTTCCTGCTCTGGCTGCTGTCCGAGATCTATGCCACGATGCCCGAAGTCGGCGACCCGGAGCTTCCGAAGCTCGTCTTCTTCTTCGACGAGGCGCACACCCTCTTCACGGACACGGCCCCCGCGCTGGTCAGCAAGATCGAGCAGGTGGTCCGCCTGATCCGAAGCAAGGGCATCGGCGTCTACTTCATCACGCAGAGCCCCACGGACATCCCTGAAAGCATCCTGGGCCAGCTGGGCAACCGCGTCCAGCACGCCCTGCGCGCCTTCACGCCGAAGGACCAGAAGGCCGTCAAGTCCGCCGCGGAGACCTTCCGCGCCAATCCTTCCTTCAAGACGGACGAGGCCATCATGGCGCTCGAGACCGGCGAGGCGCTGGTCAGTTTCCTCGACCCGAAGGGCGCCCCGAGCGTCGTCGAGCGCGCCAAGATCCTCTTCCCGCTCAGCCAGATCGGCGCCATCACGCCCGGCCAGCGCCTGGACATCAACAGCGCATCGGCCGTAGGCGGCAAATACGACCAGGTCATCGACCGCGAGTCCGCGTTCGAAATCCTGCTCGCGGACGCGCAGAAGGCCGCCGAGGAGCAGGCGAAGCAGCAGGAGGAGATCGCGAAGCAGAAGGAAGTCGCCGCGAAGGAGGCTGCGGAGAAGAAATCCGCCTCCAAGTCCACCAAGACCAAGAAGACCATCCTCGGCACCGTCGCCGCCGCAGCGGCCACGGCAGCGATTTCGAGCGTCTCCCGCAGCGCCGGCACGGCCGTCGCCAACGCCGTCACCGGCAAGAAGAGCACGAGCAAGAAATCCACGGCCGAGAAGGCCATCAACAGCGCCACCTCCAGCGCCCTCCGTTCCCTCACCCGCAGTATCCTTGGAAGCCTGATCAAGTAGTTTGAAAACCCGTTATATCCTCTTATCGCTCCTGGCGCTTGCCGCGCTGTCTTCCTGCCACCGCAAGGCGCAGGAGGAAGTCGCGCCGGAGCCGGAAGTCCTGCCTCCGCTGGGCTTCTTCGCCGACCGTTACGAAGCCGACACCCTCGTGGTGCGTGGCGGTGAGACCTTCAGCGGCCTGTTCAACCGCCTGGGCCTGGGCGCCGCCGACACCTACCGGATGGTGCAGCTGTGCGACACCGTCTTCGACGTGCGCAAGCTGCGCGCCGGCAATATGGTCCACGCCTACTATTCCCCGGACAGCACGCACACGCTCAGCTACGTCGTGTACGTGCAGGACCGCATCCGTTCCACCGTCTTCCAGTGCGCCGATTCGCTCGCCATCTGGCGGGTGGAGAAGCCCGTGATGCACGAGCGGCGCATCGCCGACGTGACCATCACCAGCTCGCTCTGGAACAATATGATCGCCGCGGGCGCCTCGCCCGCCCTGATCATGGAGCTGGCCGACATCTACCAGTGGAGCGTCAATTTCTTCGCCCTGCAGAAGGACGACCGCTTCCGGATGATTTACACGCAGACCGTCTGCGAAGGCGAGGTCGTCGGGATCGATACCGTCCATTTCAGCCTTTTCACGCCCGCATCGGGCCGCGAAGTCGCCGCCGTGCGCTATGACATCGGCGACGGCCGGCGCGGCACCTACTGGGGCAAGGGCGGCGAGAGCCTCAAGCGGATGTTCCTCAAGGCGCCGCTCAAATACAACCGCATCAGCAGCGGCTTCTCCTATGCCCGCAAGCATCCCGTGACCGGCAAGGTCAAGGCGCACACCGCCGTGGACTACGCCGCGCCGACCGGCACGCCGGTCCACGCCATCGGCGACGGCACCGTGATGCGCATCGGCTGGGACGCGGGTGGCGGCGGCAACCGCATCCGCCTCAAGCACGCGCAGGGCTATGAGACCAGCTATATGCACCTGTCCAAGTACGCCCCCGGCCTCAAGGTCGGCACCCGCGTCTCGCAGGGCCAGTTGATCGGTTATGTCGGCGCCACCGGCACGGCCACGGGCCCGCACCTCGATTTCCGCGTCTTCCAGAACGGCAAGGCCATCGACCCGCTGTCGCTCAACTCCCCCGCTTCCGAGCCGCTGGACAAGAAATATCTGGAGGAATTCAACGCCATCTATGACCAGTATATGGCCGAGCTCAATGGAAATTAAACCTGTCGCCTATTTCCGCGCTCCGTTGAGCGAAAAATTCGGCCTGCCGCGCCAGGCGGGCCTGGCGGAATCGCTCCGCGGGACCGTGGTCCTGGAGCCTGAATTCCGCAGCCCGGAGGCGCTGCGCGGCCTCGAGGACTTCGATTACCTCTGGCTCATCTGGGAATTCCATCTCAACCGGGAGACGTCCGGCGACAGCCTGACCGTGCGTCCGCCCCGGCTGGGCGGCAACGAGCGCGTCGGCGTGTTCGCCTCGCGCGCGCCCTACCGCCCCAACCGCCTGGGCCTGAGCTCGGTCCGCATCGAGTCCGTGGATGCCGCCAAGGGCGAGATCCACGTCCTCGGCGCCGACCTGGCCGACGGGACGCCCATCTACGACATCAAGCCCTACGTGGCCTATGCCGACAGCCATCCCGGCGTACGCAGCGGCTTCGTGGACGGCCGCGAATGGAAGCCGCTGAAGGTCGTCCTGCCGCGCGAGTTCTTCCCCTATTTCTCGCCGGCGAGCGTCGACGGCCTGTTCGAGATCCTTGCACAGGATCCCCGTCCCCAGTACCAGGACGACCCGGAACGGATTTACGGCCTCCTGTTCGAAGGCCGTAATGTCAAATTCCGGGTTGCCGACGGCGTACTCACCGTCGTGGCCGTCGAACTGACGGCCTAGGCATATTTCCTACCAGTTCTTGCGGTCGAAGGTCCACTGCGGATAGAAGGCCTTCCCGTATTCGTCGTTCATAAAGAGCGCCGAGTCGGAGACCATTCCCTTCAGCTGCCAGTTCAGCCACATCCGGGCGACGACGGCATAGGCGCCGGCGTGCGTCTCGTAGTAGGTGCCGTGGTGGCCGTCCAGCGTGGAGATCTTGACCACGGGGATGCTGTCCGCGATGAGGCTCCAGTCGCCGTTGGCGTTTGCGCAGGCCACGTCGGCCTCGCCGCCGTTGAGATACAGCATCGGGGTGTGCAGGTTGGCGAGGTTCTTCTTGGAAGCGCCGGCCATCGACATGTCACCGATGCCGGAGTTGAACATCATACAAGTCTTGATGCGCGGGTCGTGCGCGACGCCCAGCACCTGGGCTCCGCCGCAGGACTGTCCCATCGCGGCGACCTTCTCCAGGTCGATCAGGTGGTAGTATTCGCTCTCCTCGTTGGCGTCCTGCTCGGTGAGCCAGTCGAGGGCCTCCAGCATCTGGCGGGCGTAGGTCGGAACTCCCGGCGCCACGGTCACGACCGGCTTCTTGTTCTTATTCTTCTTGGCGGCGGCCTTCTGCGCGGCTTCGCGCTCGGCTTCCTGGGCCGCTACTTCGGCCTCGGTGTACGGCAGGAGCCGCTCTCCGTTGCCCATGATGGCGAATTCCTTGGTATGGGGATACCAGCCGCGCACGACGCCCTTCCACTGGTTGTAGAAGGCCTCGTCCGGCATGTCCATATAAGGGCCGATGGCGAGGACGATGTAGCCGTAGGAGGCGACCTCGCTGAGCAGGCGGCTCATCTCGAGGCTGTTGTTGACGCAGGCGCCGTTGGCATAGAGCAGCACGGGGATCTTGCCGTTCCCGGCCACGTAGGCCTTGAGGTTCTCCGGCCGGTAGATCATATGGGTCGGGAGGCTCTTGTCGCCGATGGCGACGGACTTGAAGGGACCCGTGCCACCGTCTTCGATGACCTGGGAATGCTCCGTCTGCGCGAAGCAGCACACGCCCATGGACAGCGCCACGGCGAATGTAAGGATTTTCTTGGCGTTCATGTTATCAATCGGATTGGTTGTTCTTATGCCTGGAGGGCCTTGAAGCCCAGATACAGCGCGTCCACGAGGTCGCGGCTGCTGTAGGCCTCGGCCGTGCAGCGCTCCGTCAGGGCATCCCCGGCGTAGCCGTGGATCCAGACGGCGAGCGCCGCGGCTTCGATGGCCGTGTAGCCGCGCGCGATCAGCCCGCCCAGCAGGCCGGTCAGCACGTCGCCGCTGCCGCCCTTCGCCAGGCCGGGATTGCCGGTGCTGTTGACGAATTTCTCGCCGGAAGGCGTATAGATCTCCGTGTGGAAACCCTTGGACACGAGCACGCAGCCGGTGCGCCGGCAGAGCGCGAAGACGGCTTCTTCCTTCGCCTCCGGGCTGTCCCAGCTGACCAGCCGCATCAGTTCGCCCTCGTGGGGCGTCATCACGGACCCGGCCGGAATCTGGTCCAGCAGCTTGGGATTCTGCGAGAGGAGGCCGAGCGCGTCGGCGTCCAGCACCATCGGGATGTCTTCTTCCTGCGCGCGGGCGAGCAGTTTCTCGAAAGCGTTCGCGGTCGTCTCGGAGAGCCCCAGGCCGGGGCCGACGGCGATCGCGCCGAAACGCATCAGTCCTTCCGGAATGCGGCTGAAGCAGGCTTCCGGGTCGAGCGAGAGCATCGCCGACGGGAAGGTGCTGACCGCCGCCTGCACGGCATACGCCGTGGAATGGAGGGTCACGAGGCCGCAGCCGGAATGCAGCGCGGCGCCGGTGGCGAGGACCGCCGCGCCGGGCATCGTCTGGCAGCCGCTCACGAGCAGCAGATGTCCGTACTGGCCTTTGTGGCTGTCGTCCGTGCGGGATTTGAGCAGCGGACGCAGGTACGCGATGTCGAGGTTCGTCAAGGTTTCCATATGCTGAGGAATTTACTGGCAGGCCGTGATGTGGAAGCAGTGTTCCTTCTTCTCGTATTTCGCCAGGATGCGGCCGGCGGCCTTCTCGTCCCGCAGCACCTCAGCGAGGACTTTCGTCAGCTCGAAGGGCTGCATGAACTCGTCGGTCTCGACGTCCCGGTGGTAGCGGGTATAGGTGATGTCGAAGGTCGTTCCGTAGCAATGGGCGGAGTTGTCGCTCGCGTTGGGGTTGCCGCTCTTGCGCAGACGCGTGACGTCTTCTTCCGTGCGGAGCACCGAGGAGACGACGAGCTTGTAGATCGGGAACTGTTTGCGCGTGAGCGAGTCGTGGAAGGCGCGCGCGATGTGGTTCAGCTCGCGCGCCGCGCCGGCCGTCAGGTACGGGACCGAGTAGCGCAGGTTGTCCAGGACGAGGAAGTCGGAGTCGTCGATCCGGATCAGCTGGGACGTGTTGATGTTGTCCCGCTTCTCCGGAATCTTCTTCAGGCCGACGGCCTTTGCCTTGTCCAGGTGCGTCTCGTTGATGTCGTCGAAGACTTTGGCATAGGCCATCCGGCGGGTGTAGTAGATGATTTCCCGGGCTTCGGAAGCACCCGTGCCATCTACGTCATCCGCATCCGCCTGCTCCGGGACATCGGGCTCCCCCACCTCTTCGAGCAGCATTTCCTGCTGCTCCGCCAGCTCCTGCGGCGCCTTTTTCACCTCCGGCACGCGTTCCTTGCTGCAACCCCCTCCGACCAGCAGTCCCAGCAGGAACCCCAGTACGAAGGGAGTCAGCAAGATGATGAGTGCTTTCTGTTTCTTACTCATATTTCAGGACCGGTTGCCGGGCGGCGGTCGTCTCGTCGGGACGGCCGATCGGCGTGTTGTGCGGCGCTGCGTGCAGCATCTCCGGGTCGGCCTTGGCCTCTTCGGCGATCTGGCGCATCACGGCGATGAACGCGTCGAGCGTCTCCAGCGACTCCGTCTCCGTGGGCTCGATCATGATGGCCTGGTGGAACAGGAGCGGGAAATAGATCGTCGGCGCGTGGAAGCCGTAGTCGAGCAGGCGCTTGGCGACGTCGAGCGTCGACACGCCGTTCGGCTCCAGCAGGCCGTCGAAGACGAATTCGTGCTTGCACACCGTCGGGATGGGCAGCTTGTAGCAGTCCTTGAGCGATTCCTTGATGTAATTGGCGCCCAGCGTGGCCAGTTTGCCGGCCATCTTGATGTGCTCGCGGCCGAGCATCAGGATGTAGGCGTAGGCCCGCAGGATGATGCCGAAATTGCCGTGGAAGCCGCTGACGCGCGGAATGTGCAGGAACGGGACGACCTTGTCGGACACGCCGACCGGGCCGCTGCCGGGACCGCCGCCGCCGTGGGGCGTCGAGAAGGTCTTGTGGAGATTGAGGTGCATGATGTCGAAGCCCATGTCGCCCGGCCGGACCATGCCCAGGAGCGGGTTCATGTTGGCGCCGTCGTAGTAGAGCAGGCCGCCGCAGGCGTGGACGAGCTCGGCGATCTCCTTGATGTCGCGCTCGAACAGGCCCAGGGTGTTGGGGTTCGTCATCATGATGCCGGCGATGTCCGGGCCGAGGAGCGGCTTGAGCGCTTCCACGTCCACGAGGCCGTTCTCACGGGACTTGACGACCACGATCTCGAGGCCGCAGACCGCGGCGGAGGCCGGGTTGGTGCCGTGGGCGCTGTCCGGGACGATGACCTTGGTGCGGGCGAGGTCGCCGCGGCTCATATGGTATTCGCGCATCAGCATCAGGCCGGTGAGCTCGCCGTGGGCGCCTGCGCAGGGCAGGAAGGTGAAATGTTTCATGCCCGTGATGGCGGCGAGGGCCTTGTCCATCCCCACGTAGATCGCGAGGGCGCCCTGGGTGGTGGACTCCGGCTGGAGCGGGTGCAGGCCCGTGAAGGCCGGCATATTGGCGATTTCCTCGTTGATCTTGGGGTTGTATTTCATCGTGCAGGATCCGAGCGGATAGAAGCCCGTATCCACGCCGAAGTTCATCTGGCTCAGGTTCGTATAATGTCTGACGACATCTACTTCACTGACTTCCGGCAGCTCCAGCGGCGCCTCTCTCCAGACAATGCTGCTCACAGCAGCCTGCCCTTCTGAAACGTCCGACTTCGTCGGACCCCACCGCTGCGCTTCGCTTGCGGTCCCCCCTCTTACGGTGCCGCCCGTAAGGGAAACATCCCCTTGAAAGGGGGCGCAGGGGGTTGGAGAACAAGCCAGCTTGCTGGCACGGTTTCCGAAGGGCAGCTGCTGCTGAGCAGCATCGAAGGAATCAGGCAACGAATAACCAGTCCGACCGGGTTTGGAGAGTTCGAAGATGAGTTTGTCGTAGTATTTCATATCCGTGTCCTCCCCTATTTGATGGATTTGACGATTTCGACAATGCGGTCGAGCTCCTCGCGGGTGTGCTTCTCGGTGACGCAGAAGGTCACGTAGCCGTCCTCCGTCTGGAGGCCGGCGAAGAAGCCCGCGTCAAGCAGCGCCTGCTGCATCTTTTCGACGTCGCAGAGCGGCTTGAGGCAGAATTCCTTCAGGAACGGGCCGTCGAAGACCTGCTCGAACTTGCCCGTGGCGAGCAGCTGGTCGTGCAGGTAGTGGGAACCCTCGTAGCAGAGGGCGTTCAGCTTGCGCATCCCCTCCGGTCCCATCAGGGACAGGTACACCGTGCACCAGAGCGCCATCAGCGACTCGTTGGAGCAGATGTTGGAAGTGGCCTTCTCGCGGCGGATGTGCTGCTCGCGCGCCTGCAGGGTGAGGACGTAGCAGCGCTTGCCGGAGGCGTCCACGGTCTGGCCGACGATGCGGCCCGGGAGCTTGCGCATCAGGGCCGTGGTGCAGGCCATGAAGCCCACGTACGGACCGCCGAAGCAGAGCGGAATGCCGAGCGACTGGCCGTCGCCGACGGCGATGTCGGCGCCCCATTCGGCCGGGCTCTTGACCACGGCGAGGGCGGACGGGTCGCAGTATTCGACGAGCAGCGCGCCCGCCTGGTGGACGAGGTCGGCCAGGCCGAGGTGGCTCTCGATGATGCCGAAGCGGTTGATGGACGGGACGATGACGCCCGCCAGGTCAAGCACGCCTTCAGCCACCTCCTCGGCGACCTTGTCCGTGACGACGACGTTGATGCCGGCGTACTTGGCATAGGTGCGGACCGTGTCGATGACGTGCGGCAGGAGCCGCGCGGACACGATCACGGAGTTGCGCTTCTTGGTGCTGGCGACGCACATCCGGACGGCCTCCGCGGCGGCGGTGGGGCCGTCGTACATCGAGGCGTTGGCGCAGTCGAGGCCGGTCAGGCGGCAGATCATCGACTGCCACTCGAAGATATAGCGCAGCGTACCCTGCGAGATCTCGCACTGGTACGGCGTGTAGGCGGTCAGGAATTCGCTCCGGGAGGTGATGTAAGGGATCACCGACGGCACGTAGTGGTCGTACGCCCCCTGGCCGACGAACACCTTCAGGCGGGTGTTCTTGGCCGCGAGGCCCTCGAAAAAGTCACGAACCTGCTGTTCGCTCATCGCGGACGGCAGGTCGTACTCCCCCTTGTAGATGAAATCCGCGGGGACATCGGCGTAGAGGTCGTCCAGCGACCCGACGCCGATCCTTTCGAGCATTACGCGGATATCTTCCTCCGTCTGAGGAAAATAGCTGAATGCTCCCATTGCTTTATTCGGCTACGTTGGCGTAAGCGGATGCGTTCAGAAGGGCGTCGAGCTCCGCGGGATCGGACATCTCGACCTTGATGATCCAGGCCTCGTAGGCGTCTTCGTTGATGAGTTCGGGCTGGTCCTCGAGGGCGTCGTTGCGGGCGACGACCTTGCCGGACACGGGCGCGATCAGCTCGCTGGAAGTCTTCACGCTCTCCAGGGCGCCGAAATCCTCGCCAGCCGTGACCTCGTCGTCGACGTCAGGCATTTCGACGTAGGTGATGTCCCCCATCTCGCTCTGCGCGAAGTCGGAGACGCCGATGATGGCGACGTTGCCATCCACTTTGACCCATTCGTGGGACTCGCTGTAGAGGAGTCCTTCTGCTATTTTGCTCATATGATTCAGTTAGTTGTGTATTAGTTATTTCTTGTAGTTGGTCTGGTAGAAACGTTTCTTGACGACGGTGCCCGGGAAGGTGTTCTTGCGCACGCGGACGCGCAACTGCGTGCCGAGGGCGGCGTAGGCGCTGTCCACGAGGGCGAAGCAGATGCTCTTCTCCAGGGAGATGGAATGGTAGCCGGTCGTCACGACGCCGACCTCCGTGCCGTCCTCCAGCTCCACGGGATAGCCGTGGCGCGGGACGGCCTTGTCGGCCAGTTCGATGCCCACCAGCTTGCGGGCAACGCCGTTCTCCTTCTGCGCGACGAGCGCGTCCTTGCCGATGAATTCGGGCTTGTCCAGCTTGCAGAACATCGAAAGCCCGGCCATGACCGGGGAAATGTCGGCGGTCAGCTCGTCGCCGTAGAGCGGCATGCCGGCCTCGAAGCGCAGCGTGTCGCGGCAGCCCAGGCCGCACGGCTTGACGCCCGCGGCCATCAGCTCCTGCCAGTACTGGCGGATCAGCTCGGGCTTGGCGTAGATCTCGAAGCCGTCTTCGCCGGTGTAGCCGGTGCGGCTGACGATCACGCGGCTGTCGTCGCGCGTGGCGTCCAGGAAGGTGTAGAAGGTCAGGACGGCGGCCTCCGGGAAGCCCAGGCGGCCGCAGACGGCCTTCTCGGCCTCCGGGCCCTGGACGGCGATCTGCCCCCAGGCGTCGGACTGGTTGTCGATCTTCACATTGAAGCCGTCCGCCTGCTCGAGCATCCAGGTGTAGTCCTTGTCGATGTTGGCGGCGTTGACGACCAGCAGGAAGTGCTGCGGCTCGGTCTCGCGATAGACCAGCAGGTCGTCCACCGTGCCGCCGTCGGAATAGAGCATCATCCCGTACAGGATCTCGCCGGGCTTCATCGGGCGGACGTCGTTGGTGAAGATGTGGTTGACGAAGGATTCGGCATCCGGGCCGCTGATGAAGATCTCGCCCATATGCGAGACGTCGAAGACGCCGGCCGCGTGGCGCACCGCGTTGTGCTCGTCGATGATGCCGCTGTACTGGATCGGCATATCATAACCGGCAAAAGGGCTCATCTTGGCATGGAGCTCGACGTGGAGATCATGCAGACAAGTCGTTTTCAGGAGATTATCCATAAGGGTAGTTTCGTGTTATTTGAGTATTTCGAGGTCTTTCTTGAGAATCATCCGGGGATCCATCATATAGACTTTCTGGAAAAGACGGACCTGGTTGCCCAGCGAAAGATAGACCTTGTCTTCGTGTTTGCCCTTGCGCCACCATTTATAGAAACCGACGGGGTCGTTCTCATACGGGATCTTGGCAAGGATGCCGGAGCTGTAGCCGGGATAGTCGATGACGAGCTTGAGCCCCATGAATTTCTTGTAGTAGTCGGGGTCCGCGCGGCGCAGCTTGCTGACGAGCGGATTGAGGACTTCCATCGTGTCCACCTGCAGGACCTTGTCGCGGATGATCATCCGATGGATGCGGACAGGATCGACATTGAGCCAGGTGCCCATGCGGTACGTCTTGGGACCTTCCTCAGTGTCAAGGGTTAACTCGTCCATCGAGAAGTAGATCTTCTCGGGATCGAGGGGGTATTGCTGCTCCTGTTCCATTTAGGTATCGAACTACAATCAACAAAAGTAGGCATTTTTTTTATTTTTTCCTATTTTTACACCGCCATGCAGAGAATTTTTGCGGATTTTTCGGCCCTGGAAGGGACAAATTGTTATTGCGCCGAAGAGAGCGCGGAACAGGTCAGAAGCCTCGTCGCGGGGCTCCCTTTGCGGGCCGTCCACGACATCGGCACGGGCGACTACCATTATATGTCTTTGTTCTGGCTGGAACGGGTCGACGAACCCTTCCAGCTGGTCCTGTTCGACCACCATCCCGACGACCAGCCGGGCGCGTTCGGCGCCGGCCTGCTCAGCTGCGGCGGCTGGGTCGCGGAGGCGCGCCGCCTGCCGCTGCTGCGCGCGGACCGCTGGATCCGCGACGCGGCGGACTTCCCCGCCCTGGCTTCCCTGCCCGACCTGCCGGTCTACCTGTCCATCGACCTGGACGTCTTGTCTGAAGAATATGCCCGGACCGACTGGGACCAGGGCCGGATGACGCTCGAAGAGCTGAAAGGCGCGCTGCGCGGCATCATCGCCACCCGCCGCATCCTGGGGGTGGACCTGTGTGGGGGCAATACCCCCGAAAAAGGAGCCTCTCCGGAGGACCTTGCGTTAAACGCAGCCACCGGAGAGGCTCTGTACGATTTGTTCTGCGACTTATCTTGACGCGGAGCGATCGCTGGATGGCTTACTCAGCCACCACGGTGCTGTCAGCAGCCTCGACGATCTCGAGAGCCACGGAATCAGCAGCGTTCTCGAGGGTCTCCTCGACGGCCTCAGCGGCCTCCGCAGCGTTCTTCTGGTTGTTGTTGCAGGACATCAGCATCATCGCGCAAGCGGCGAGAGCAACAATAGAGATAATTTTTTTCATGGTAGATGAGTGTGTTAAACTTATTTTCGCCGCAAAAATAACAATAATTTCATATTGTAGTAAAAAAATTTAAAAATATTTTAACTCCTTAGTGCTAAGCGGGTAAAAAAACTCCCCGAAACAGCGGCGTCCGCAAGTTCCGGGGATTTTTCGAAGTATTTGAAAGACCTTTACTTGACGATCTTGAAGGTGACGGGGATCGAGCAGGTGACGGGCACGTTCTTGCCGTTCTGCTTGGCGGGAGCCCAGGCCGGGGAGCTGTTGATCACGCGGAGGGCCTCGGCGTCGAGCTCATCGTCGACACCCTTGACGACGCGGGCGTTGCGGATCTTGCCGTTGGCGTCCACCACGAAGTTGACGGTCACCTTGCCTTCGATGTCGTTCTCGAGGGCCTTCTCAGGATATTTCAGGTTTGCCTGAACATATTTGACGAAAGAATTGGCATCGCCGCCTTCGAAGGTCGGCTTGGCCTCGACGGTGCTGTACGGAAGGATCTCACCGAGTTTCTCGAGACCCTCGTTGGCGCGGTCCACAGCCTTGGAAGCGGCCTTGGACACGGCGTCCGTGGCTTCTTCGACAGCGTCGGAAACGACGTCGATACCGTCCTGAACTGCGTCTTCAACTGCCTCCACAGCATCCTGGGCGGCGTCCTTGATGTCCTTGCTTCCCTTGCCTTCGTTCTTGCAAGAGAAAACCATCATCGCACATGCGGCGAGAATGGCGAGTGAATAGATTTTCTTCATGACTTATAGGTGTTTAAAAACAAAGTTCCGTAACAAAAGTAGCAAAAATAATCACTAGTTGTCCTCGAAAGGCTAAATAATCAGGCCTTTAGAGCACCGGAGAGAACAGACGGGCGACGGATTCCCAGAAGCGGTGGATGCGCGAGCGGTGCTTCCAGCGCTCCGGATCCACCTGCGTGCAGCTCTTCAGGTCCTTCAGGAAAAGCTCGCGCATCTGCCTGGCCATATCCTTGTCGTAGATGAAGGCGTTGATCTCGAAATCCTGCTCGAAACTGCGGATGTCGAGGTTGGTCGAGCCCACGGAGAACACTTCGTCGTCGGCGACGACCGTCTTGGCGTGCATGAAGCCCTTCTCGTAGAAATACACCTTCACACCGGCCTCCAGGAGGTCTTTAATATAGGAACGCGAGGCCAGGGTGACGATGATGTTGACGTCGTCGCGGCGCGGGATGATCAGGCGCACGTCCACGCCCGCCAGGGCGGCGTTGCGCAGCGCCATACCGAGCGGCTCGTTGGGGATGAAGTACGGCGTCTGCACATAGACGTATTTGCGGCTCTCGCTGAACACGCGCAGGATGGCCTGCAGGATGACGCGGAACTCCCCCATCGGCCCGGACGTGGCCACCTGCATCAGCAGGCCGCCCGCGGACGGGACCTGCGGGAAATAGACCGGGTCGCGCAGCAGCTGCTTCGTGGAGAATTTCCAGTCCACCAGGAAGGCGGTCTGCATCTCCGCCACCACGGGGCCCTCCACGCGGATGTGCGTGTCGCGCCAGACGCCGTTGCGGATGCCGACGGCGTAGCGCTTGGCGATGTTCATTCCGCCCGTATAGCCCACGCGCCCGTCGATGACGACGTTCTTGCGGTGGTTACGGTAGTTGGTGTCGCTAGACAGGAAGAGCTGGACGCGGAAGAACGGGCGCACGAGCACGCCTTTCTCCGCCATCCGGCGGTAGAAGCGGCGGCGGCTCAGGTTGGCCAGGTCGTCGATCTGCAGGCGCACCTGCACGCCGCTCTGCGCCTTGCGCACGAGGATTTCCTCCGCCTTGCGGCCCATCTCGTCGTCCTCGAACTTGAAGAACTGGAAATGGATATGGTGCTGCGCCGCCTCGAGGTCGGCCAGCAGGTCGGCGTACATCGCGCTGAAGTCGGTATAGACGCGCACGTCGTTGCCGGTCACCGGCACGGCCTTGCCGGCCGTATGCAGCAGCGTGATGAGGTTCTTGACGTTCTTGGGGGGATTCTGGCAGACATATCCCTCGACGGCCTGGTCGGTCAGTTCCTGGAACTGGTCCATATCCTCCACGCTCACCATACGGCGGTTCTTGCGGTCGCGGCCGAAGAAGAAATAGAGGATGAGCCCGATGACGGGCAGGAATACAAGGAGAAGAATCCAGGTCAGCGTGCGGATGGGGTGTCCGTTTTCGGCGATTTCCATCGTGATGATGCTGATCAGGATCACCAGGAGCAATATGTTCAGCCAAGTTGCCATAGAAATAGGTTTAAGTTCGGTTCTCGGGGTGCAAGATACGGAATTTTCTGCATTTTTTGTACTTTTGTGCTATGGTTTCTTTCTTTATCAGCGTGCTCGCCCTCATCCTCGGATTCCTGCTCTACGGCAGGTTCGTGGAGCGGGTGTTCGGCCCGGACCCGGCCCGTCCGACGCCCGCCATCACCAAGGCGGACGGGATCGACTATATCGCCCTTCCCTCCTGGAAGGTCTTTATGATCCAGTTTCTGAACATCGCCGGCACGGGACCCATCTTCGGCGCCATCATGGGCGCGAAGTTCGGCCCGGCCGCGTATCTCTGGATCGTGTTCGGGTGCATTTTCGGCGGAGCCGTCCACGACTTCCTCAGCGGCATGCTGTCGCTGCGCAACGACGGCGCGGGCCTGCCGGACCTGATCGGAAAGTACCTCGGCCGCGCCGCCAAGTCCGTGATGCTCTGCTTCTCGGTCCTGCTGCTGGTGCTCGTGGGCGCCGTGTTCGTGTATAGCCCGGCCGTGATCCTGAAGGACCTGGCCGGCGACGGGACCAACGTCGCGTTCATGGTCTGGGCGGGCGTGATCTTCGTCTATTACATCATCGCCACGATGCTCCCGATCGACAAGATCATCGGCCGCATCTACCCCTTCTTCGCCGTCGCGCTCATCTTCATGGCCGTGGCCCTGCTCGTGGGCCTGGTGGCCCGGATGCCGCAGATTCCCGAATTCTGGGACGGCCTGCAGAACCGCACGCAGACCTGGGGCGGCCAGGGCCAGCCCATCTGGCCGTATATGTTCGTCACCATCGCCTGCGGAGCCATCAGCGGCTTCCACGCGACGCAGAGCCCCCTGATGGCGCGCTGCCTCAAGAACGAGAAGCTCGGCCGTCCGGTCTTCTACGGCTCGATGATCACCGAGGGCTTCGTCGCCCTGATCTGGGCCGCCATTTCCTCGTATTTCTTCTTCGGAGGCGGAGCCGCCGAAGTGGGCGGAACCTTCGCGGACGCGGCCCCGACCGTCGTGACGAAGGTCTCGCGCAGCTGGCTCGGCATCGCCGGCAGCATCCTGGCGCTGGTCGGCGTGGTCGCCGCGCCGATCACGAGCGGCGACACCGCCCTGCGCAGCGCCCGGCTCATCATCGCCGATTTCCTCAAATTCGACCAGAAGCCTGCCGGCAAGCGCCTCGCGATCGGCGTCCCGCTCTTCGCGGTGGTGGCCCTGATGCTCTGGTTCAACATCGCCAACGAAGACGGCTTCAACGTCATCTGGCGCTATTTCGGCTGGGCCAACCAGACCCTCGCCGTGTTCACGCTCTGGGCGCTGACCGTGTTCCTCGCACGCGAGCGCAAGGGCGCCTACTATCTGATGACCCTGCTGCCGGCCTGCGTGATGACGGCCGTCAGCGTCACCTATATCTGCATCGCGCAGATCGGATTCAACCTTCCGATGGGCTGGAACCGCTGGATCGGCGGCATCGTGATCGCCGTGTCCCTCGCGCTGTTCTTCCGCTGGAAGCACGCTCAAACCCGCTAATAAAAGCATTTTATGGCAGACGAAAAGATCATATTCTCGATGAACGGGGTCGGCAAGGTCCTTCCCCACAACAACAAGGTTATCCTCAAGGACATCTACCTGTCCTTCTTCTATGGCGCCAAGATCGGCATCATCGGTCTGAACGGCTCCGGTAAATCGACGCTCCTCAAGATCATCGCCGGCGTGGAGAAATCCTACAAGGGCGAGGTGGTCTGGGCCCCCGGCTACAGCGTCGGCTACCTGGAGCAGGAGCCGCAGATGGATCCGGACAAGACCGTCCTGGAAGTGGTCCAGGAGGGCGTCCAGGAGGTGATGGACCTGCTCGCCGAATACAACGAAATCGGTATGAAGTTCTGCGAACCGATGGACGACGACCAGATGAACAAGCTGATCGAGCGCCAGGGCGAGCTCACCGAACTCATCGAACACCACGACGGCTGGGAGATCGACGCCAAGCTCGAGCGCGCGATGGACGCGCTGCAGTGCCCGCCGTCCGACGCCAAGGTTGCGACGCTTTCCGGCGGTGAACGCCGCCGCGTCGCCCTCTGCCGCCTGCTCCTGCAGGCCCCGGACGTGCTGCTGCTCGACGAGCCCACCAACCACCTCGACACGGAGAGTATCCAGTGGCTGGAAGCCCACCTGCAGCAATACAAGGGCACGGTCATCGCCGTCACGCACGACCGTTACTTCCTCGACAACGTCGCCGGCTGGATCCTGGAACTGGACCGCGGCGAGGGCATTCCCTGGAAGGGCAACTACTCCTCCTGGCTGGACCAGAAGACCAAGCGCCTCGCGATGGAGGAGAAACAGGAATCCAAGCGCCGCAAGACCCTCGAGCGCGAGCTCGAATGGGTCCGGATGGCGCCCAAGGCCCGTCAGGCCAAGCAGAAGGCCCGTCTGGGCGCCTACGAGAAGCTCGCTTCCGCCGACACCAGGCAGAAGGAGGCGAACCTCGAGATCTATATCCCCAACGGCCCGCACCTCGGCAACAAGGTCATCGAATTCCACGACGTGAGCAAGGCCTACGGCGACAAGCTCCTCTTCGAGCACCTGTCGTTCGTGCTGCCGCCCGCAGGCATCGTGGGCGTGATCGGTCCGAACGGCGCCGGCAAGACCACCCTCTTCCGCCTGATCATGGGCATCGAGAAACCGGACACGGGCTCGATCGAGATCGGCGAGACGGTCAAGATCGCCTACGTGGACCAGCAGCACAAGAGCATCGATCCCGACAAGACGGTCTTCGAGACCATCGCGGGCAATTCCGAATGGGTGCGCCTGGGCGGCAAGGAGATCAACGCGCGCTCCTGGGTGTCGCGCTTCAACTTCTCGGGCGCCGACCAGGAGAAGCTCTGCGGCGTGCTGTCCGGCGGCGAACGCAACCGCCTGCACCTCGCGCTGACCCTCAAGGACGAGGGCAACGTGCTGCTCCTCGACGAGCCGACCAACGACGTGGACGTCAACACGATCCGCGCCCTGGAGGAAGGCCTCGACGGCTTCGCGGGCTGCGCCGTGGTGGTCAGCCACGACCGCTGGTTCCTGGACCGCATCGCCACGCACATCCTCGCCTTCGAGGGTGACGGCCAGGTCTATTTCTTCGAAGGCAGTTACTCCGAATATGAGGAGAACCGCAAGGCCCGCCTCGGCGAGACGGAGCCCAAGCGTTTCAAGTACAAGAAGCTGATGGAATAAGCGATGGGAAAGAAAGGTTACGCTGAAGATATCAAGACCCTGCAGGAGAGCATCCGCCGCCTGCAGGAGATCAAGGACGTCCTCTACGCCGTGGAGGAGGTCGCGCTGGAAGTGGAACGCGGCGTGAGCGAGATCGACGCCCGGATCCCCTTGCGGGAGACCCTGGGCGAGATCAAGGACGGCGAGCAGCGCGCCCAGGCCGAACACGCCCTGGACCTGCTCGAAGAGACGTTCGCGCTCATCGACGAGATCCTCGGCCCGCCCGAGGACGAGCTCACCGGGGAGCCTGTCGGCACCCCGATGGACCCGGTCGCCCGGGGCTCGCACGCCAGCGAGCTGCGCCTGGAAGACTTCCTGCGCAACTACAAGCCCGGCAGCAAAGGAAAGGTTAGTTGATTAAATTATAGTTAGTTAGTAGAGAGAGAGAATTCGTGCAATGAATACGATTTGGATAGTATTACCGATCCTGACAGTCTTGATGTTTGACCTGGGCCTCTGCCTGAAGCTCCAGGATTTCGCCCGGGTGGTGAAGGCCCCCAAAGCTGTGCTGCTGGCCCTGTTCGGCCAGATCGTGCTGCTGCCGCTGATCGCCCTCGGGATCGCATCCGTTTTCGGGCTTACGCCCGTGTTTTTCCTGGGATTGATCCTGATCGCCTGTTGTCCGGGCGGCAGTTCTTCCAATATTTTCTCCAAGCTCGCCGGCGGCGACGTGGCGCTCTCCGTCACGCTCACAGCGCTCAGCAGCCTGATCACGCTCGTGACCGTGCCGCTGGTGATGGCGTGGGCCACCGACGCGGCCGGTGCCGCCGTCGGGATCACGCTCCCGGTCGGCAACCTGCTGAAGCAGAATCTCGCCCTGATGCTGCTCCCGGTGCTGCTCGGCATCGGCATCAACCATTTCCGGCCGCAGACGGCGGCCGCCATCGACAAAGTCCTGTCGAAGGCCGCCTTCCCCGCCCTGATGGTGCTGATCAGCGTCTTCTTCCTGCAGCACTACCGCACGATCTTCGCCAACATGGCCACGCTCGGCCTCTGCGTCACGCTGCTCATCCTGCTTTCCGCAGGTTCGGCGGCCGGCCTGTCGCGGCTCTTCCGCCTGGGCGGCCGGCAGCGGCGCACGACCGTGATCGAGGTGGGCATGCAGAACGCCGCCCAGGCCATCGCCGTGGCCACGAGCCCCTTCATCTTCAACAACCCGGAGATGGCCATCCCGGCCATCCTCTATTCGCTGATGATGAACGTCGTGCTCCTGATCTACGTCGGCGTCGTCCGTCGGCGGAAAGCCGACTAGCGGGTATAATAAGCTGAGACTGAAGCGATTTTAGGCTCTGCGCGGGCGGACAGGATTCGGACGCGCAGACGCGTCGCGTCCTGCTCCGGGAAGCGCAGGATGCGGCGGTTGCCGACGTTGGTGCCGCGGGCGACTTCCTGCCAGCCGTCGGACCAGACGTCCAGCGCGAACGCCTCGATGCGCTCTCCCTTCGACAGGTCCTCGCGCAGCTCGAGCCGGTCGAAGCGGATGGCGAGCGGCAGCGTGAATTCCAGGGCGCCGTCGACCTTCCGGCGGCTGGCGCCGGTCAGCAGGTCCGTCGAATAGACTTCGCGGATGCGGGCGCCGACGGCCGTGAGCACCGCGCTGTCGCGCGGGGAAATGCGTCCCAGCGTATCCGGCGGGACGTTGAGCAGCAGGATGCTGTTGCCGCCCACGGAGCGCTCCCAGATGTCGAAGACATCGTCCGCGCCGCGCACGGCCTGCCCGCCGTCGTTGCGCCAGAACCAGCCGTCGCGGATGGAGACGTCCGTCTCCGCCGGCTGGTAATGCAGCCAGAAGGGCTTTTCCTGCGCCAGCAGGCGTTCCCGGCTACCCAGGTCGGCATCCGTCCGGTCGTCGAACATATTGAGCGTGGCGGGGTCCTGCGCGAAGGGGATGACGTTCCATTCCGCTTCGCGGGTCTCCCCCGCTTCGTTGCCGCACCAGCGCAGGTCTTCCTTGCCGAAGACCACGGCGTCTGGCGCCAGCGTGCGGATCAGCTCCTTCCAGGCCTGATAATCATATTGCTGGCCGCCCTTGCGCCGGGGATGCGCGCCGTCGAACCAGACCTCCGACACGGGGCCGTATTCGGTCAGGAGCTCGAAGAGCTGGTTCAGGAAATATTCATTATAGTCGTCCACCTCGAACTGGAAGGTGGTCTTGTCGGCAAAGGGACGGCCGGGGACCTCGCGCGGGATCGTGCGCAGCGTCGTGGCGCTCCCGTTGCCATAGAGGCCGTCCGGCGCCTCCATCTGGTAAAGGTCCGCCGGCGAGAGATAGAAGCCGAATTCCAGGCCGTATTTGCGGCAGGAGGCCGCCAGCGCCTTTACCACGTCGCCCCGGAAAGGCGAGGCGGCCACGCCGTGCTGCGTGTAGCGGCTCGGCCAGAGCACGAAGCCGTCGTGGTGCTTGGCCGTCAGGATGACGCGCTTCATCCCGGCCTCGCGGAAAATAGCGCACCACTGGTCCGTATCGGGCTCGCGCAAGGTGAAGACGGAAGGATCTTCCGTGCCGCTTCCCCACTCCACGCCGGTGAACGTATTGGGCCCGAAATGGACGAACGCGGCGAAGCCGTTTTCGAGGGCGTGGCGCTGCAGGGGCGTCGGGACGACGCGGACAGCCTTGGCGATCACCGCCTCCGGCGTGTCGCCAGGACCGACCTGCAGCGTTCCGGCGGGCCGGCCGCCGCAGGCGGACAGCGCCAGGACGGCGACGATGAAGGATAACTTGCGCATAGGACAAAATTAGCAATTAATTTTCGTACATTTGCAGTAACCAACGCGACACGATTATGGCCTACGACATTTCTATCAAGCTTCCCCAGGGCTGGGTTTCCGACCTGGACACCTATCTGGACGAATCCGGCGTGGAGATCACCCACCTCTCCTGCCACCTCCCCAACGACAAGAAACAGACCGACGAGGCGCTGATCGACGCTTATGTGGGTCCGATGCCCGAGGACACGACGGCGGCGGACCAGGCCCTCGCCAACTACGCCGACACCGTGGGCTTCGACGACGACGATCCGGAGGACTTCGATCCCGTCATCGAATGGCCGTTCAACGGCAAGAAGGCCTATGGCTTCGAAGCCATCGCCGAGGATGATTCCCCGATGCGGATGATGTGCATCGAGCTCAAGAAGGGCACGCTCGTCATCGTGGTGGTCCTCGCCAAGGACGACGACACCCTCCAGGAGGCCGTCCAGCTCGCCGAGCGCGGCCTGCGTCTCAAATAGATGGACCAACCCAAGATCGAGCGCGTCCTGCGCCTGATGACCCTGATGTCGGGGAGCGTCGAATACACCGTCGACGAACTCGCCGACAAGTTGGAGACGTCCTACCGCTCGATCTACCGCTACATCGACACCTTCAAGGCCTGCGGCTTCGCCGTCGAGAAGGTCCACGGCAACGTCTATCGCCTCGCGAAGATGTCGCCCCGCTACCCCGACCTCGACAAACTGGTCTATTTTTCCGAAGAAGAAGCCTACCTGGTCAACCACCTCATCGACCGTTTGGACCCCACGAATGCCCTTAAAGCGGGCCTGCAGCGCAAGCTTGCGGCCATCTACAGCAGCACCAGCATCGCCGACTACATCGACCAGCGTTCCAATGCCGCCAACGTCGAGTCCCTTTCGCGCGCCGTGCGCGAAAAGAAGGCCGTGCGCCTGCTCAAATACGAATCCGGCCACAGCGGCCAGATCCGCGACCGGCACGTGGAGCCGTTCGGCTTCACGACCAATTTCATCGACGTCTGGGCCTTCGACCTGGAGGACGGGCGCAACAAGATCTTCAAGATCAGCCGGATGGAAGAGGTCCAGGTGCTGGAAGACGAGGCCTGGACGCGCGAGGAGGCGCACGAGCGCCTGGGAATGGACGTGTTCCGGATGGCCGGGCACGAAGAATTCCGCGTGCGGCTGCGCCTCTCGATGAAGGCCAAGAACCTCCTGACGGAGGAATACCCGCTCGCCGAGCGCGACCTGACGCAGGATGCGTCCGGCGCGTGGATCCTCGAAACCGGCATCTGCGCCGTCGCGGGCGTCGGCCGCTTCGTCAGCGGCCTGGCCGGCGAGGTTGAGATCCTGGAAGGCGAACCGCTCCGCGTCTACCTGCGGGCCTATCACGAAAAATTTTCGAAAGTTTTTTCTCTTTGACAAGACCTGTCAAAACCGGGGCGTACCTTTGTATCGTCAAAACAAAGGAACGAACTTAAAAGACAGGTCCTATGAGCAAGAACGAAAACATCCTCAATCTCCGCGCCGCCCTCGCGCAGCAGATTACCGACCGTACGCACAACGAAGAAGCCGCCCGCCAGATCGCAGGCGCCCTCTCTACGGATTTCATGGAGCTTTTCGGCGAGCTGGAGCTCGTCCTGGCCTAGAAGAACTTCGCCAGCAGCGCGGCGATGGCCTCCAGTCCGGCGGCATCGCGGGCGTCGAAGGTCGCGAGTTCGCGGCTGTCGATGTCCAGCACGGCGACCACGTCCTTGCCCTTGATGACGGGCACGACGATTTCGCTGCGCGAAGCGGAGCTGCAGGCGATATGCCCGGGGAATTCTTCCACGTCAGGCACGACGACGGTCTTGCCTTGCTGCCAGGCCGCGCCGCAGACGCCCCTTCCGAAAGGAATGCGCGTGCAGGCAACCGGGCCCTGGAAAGGCCCCAGGACCAGTTCTCGGCCCTGGACCAGATAGAATCCCGTCCACCAGAAACCGAAAGCCGCGTGGATGACCGCGGCGGTATTGGCCAGATTGGCAATCCGGTCGGTCTCCCCTTCCAGCAGTTCCTGCACTTGCTTCAAGAGGAGGGCATACACTTCTTTTTTCTTCATCGTTCGTCTTTTTTACAACAGCAGAGGAAGATAATGGTAAATAAGACTCCCATCCCGACGGCCGGCAGGGAGGCTTCGGCGCCGAAGATGCCGCCCGTGACCCAGTCGGAACCGGTCAGGATCGTGGAGAAAACTTTGTAATCGACCCCGGTGCCGGACACGGCGAAGCCCAGGACCGGGCCCTGCACGAAGTTCCAGGCCCAGTGGATGCCGATGGGCAGCCAGAGGTTGCCGGAACACTTGTAGGCGACGCCAAGCAGCAGACCGGCCTCGATGGCTATGGCGACGGCGCTCCAGAGCGTCGCGCCGGGATTCATCAGATGCATGGCGCCGAAGACGAGGGCCGACACGATCAGGGCGACGAACGTATTCCAACGGTCATCGATCAGGCGGAAGAGCACACCGCGGAAAACGAGCTCCTCAAAGACGGCAACCACGAAGAAATAGGCCAGATACTGCAGGAGTACCACCGCATTGAAATGCGCTTCCGTGACGCGGAAAGAGCCCAGCAGGGCCATGATGCCGACCACGCAGCCGAAATAGACGATGCCCAGCAGGAAACCGCCGCCCAGGCCCGGCAGGAGGCGTTTCATCGACAGCTCCGTCACGGGGCGACGCTCCGTCAGGTTGGTCCAGACGGCATACAGGAAAAGTCCCAATAAACCGGAAAACACCAGGAACAAAGACTGCTGCCACCAGTTTAAAGAGAGTAATGCGCAGGCATACTGAGACCCGACATAGAGCCCAAGAAAGATAGCCGCCCCGAAAACCAGGCAGAGAATCCATTTCCAAAGCGGCATCCGCGCCGCAGATGTGTATTTACGCATCCGTTTTAAGTTTTAGTTACACAAATATAACGTTTTTTGTGCAGAATCGCTATCTGGGCCGCTTTTTGGGCGCATTTTAACGCAGCGATGCCTTGGCCTGCTCCATCGCGGCGATCACGCGGTCGCACCAGGCGTCGAATTCCGGATCCGGCTCCTGCAGCTCGGGATGCGCCAGGATGTTCTCAATGGTCCGGCGCACGCCCTGGTCGAAGCGGGTCGTGGCGCAGAAGCCCGGCACGGCGCGCTTGAGCTTGCTGTTGTCGAAGAGGACGTTCCAGGACTTGTCGCCCAGCAGTTCCCCCTCCAGGTCATAGTCGGGCGCCACGGCGTCCAGGAAATCGGACGGGACGAAGTACATCTTCGGCTCCACGCCGAGCGCGTCGCCGATGGCCTGGTAGATCTGCCGCCAGGTTAGCGTCTCGTCGGAGGTGATCTGGAAGGCGTTGCCGAGGGCGTGCGGATTGCCCATCAGGCCGCAGAAGCCCTTGGCGAAGTCCGTATTGTGCGTGAGCGTCCATTGGGACGTGCCGTCGCCGTGCAGGATGACGGGCTTGCCGTCCAGCATGCGGCGCAGCACCTGCCAGGAGCCCTTCGGGCCGTGGACGGCCAGCGGGACGCGCCGGTCGTCGTAGGTGTGGCTCGGACGGATGATCGTAACCGGGAAGCCTTCCGTGCGGAATTTCTCCAGCAGGAACTCTTCGCAGGCGATCTTGTCGCGCGAGTACTGCCAGTGCGGGTTGGCGAGCGGCGTGCTTTCCGTGATGAACGGGCTGACGGCCGGCTTCTGGTAGGCGGAAGCGGAGCTGATGTACATATACTGCTTCGTCTTGCCGCGGAAGAGGCGCCAGTCGCGCTCGACCTGCGCCGGCACGAAGCCGATGAAGTCGCAGACGCAGTCCCATTCCAGGCCCGCGAGTTTGCGGGCCGTGTCCGCCTCGTCGGCGATGTCCGCCTGGATGATCCTGACCCCGGCCGGAACGGCCTCCGGGCGCGAACCCCGGTTCAGCAAGGTGAGCTCCCACTCCCCTTCCGCGGCCACGCGGGCCGTGATGGCGGTACTGATCGTTCCCGTGCCGCCGATGAACAGTGCTTTCTTTTTCATACGCTAACGGGCCAGTCTGTAGATCGCTTCCATATCCTCGCGGCCGAGCTTCTTGAAGCTGCCGACCGTGTGCGTGCCGTCGTGGCTGCATTTGCGGGCCATCTCGCGGATCTCGTCGTCCGTGATGTCGCGCCCCAGCAGCTCGCGGATGCGCGTCGGCATCCCGATGGCGTGGTAGAAACGCTCGACGGCCTCGATGCCCTTGAGCGCCGTGCCCTCCGGGTCGTTGTAGTCGTTGGGGACGTCCCAGACGTTGACGGCGAACTGCACGAAACGCTTGATGTCCTCTTTCATCACGTAGCGCGCCCAGCCCGGCCAGACGGCCGCCAGGCCCGCGCCGTGCGTGACGTCGAACATCGCGCTCAGCTCGTGCTCCAGGTCGTGCGTGGCCCAGTCGTCCTGGACGCCGCAGCCGGTCAGGCCGTTGTGCGCGACGCTGCCGCCCCACATGATCTGGGCGCGGTTGCGGTAGTCCTCGGGATCCTTCAGGACCGCGAAGACGCATTCCTTCATCGTGCGCAGCACCGCCTCGGCGAGCGCGTCGGTGAAGGTCATATCGGTATCGTGCGTGAAATAGCGCTCCATCGTGTGCATCATCATATCCGTGACGCCGGCGGCTGTCTGGTAAGGCGGCAGGGTGAAGGTGCGGCGCGGGTTCATGATGGCGAACTTGGGGCGGGAAATGTCGTTGGAATAGCCGACCTTGATGTCGCCGTCCTCGTTGGTGATGACGCTCGCCTCGCTCATCTCGCTGCCGGCGGCCGGGATGGTCAGCACGCTCGCGACGGGCAGACAGACCGTGGCTTCGGCCTTGCCGCAATAGAAATCCCACACTTCCCCGTCGTACGGGACGCCGTAGGCGATCGCCTTGGCGGAATCGATGACGCTGCCGCCGCCGACGGCCAGCAGGAAATCGATGCCCTCCTTGCGGCAGAGGGCGATGCCCTCGTGCACCTTGGACAGACGCGGATTGGGGACGACGCCGCCCAGCTGGAACACCTGGAGGCCGCCCTCGCGCAGCAGGTTGCAGATCTTGTCCAAAAGACCGGACATGATGGCGCTCTTGCCACCGTAGTGGACCAGAACCTTGTGGCCGCCGTATTTCTTGACGAGATCGGCGACTTTCTCCTCGGAGTGCTCTCCGAAAACGACTTGCGTCGGGGCGTAGTAGTTAAAATCTTTCATATCCTTGTGCTAACGGGGTTTATGCTGCTGCAAATTAATAATCTTTTTTCAAATTACCTGCGAATTTTTTAAATTTGTGAACCATGAGACGCACCCTTTTCTTCATTATCTTGCTGATTCCCACCCTCTCCTGGGGGTATATGGACTACCGCGGACGCAACCTGGATTCGCTGGAGCAGGTTGCCGCGCGCTTCACGCCCGACCGCCTGGCGGCGGCTGCGCCTGAGGAGAAGGACGCCTATGTCCGGCTCTGCCGGGATCTCGCCTGGGCCCTGCTCAACCTGGACGGAGCCAAGACGGACTACTATGCCCGCCAGGCCATCCAGGCCGCGCGGCCGGACGATTTCGACACGGTCTATGATATGTCCATCCTGATCGGCCAGTGCTTCTGGAGCCAGGAGCGCTACGACAGCGCGCGGGTGCACTATATGCGCGCGCAGGACAGTATGATGGCGATCGAGGCGCGGGGCGACACGCTCGACCAGGCCTCCCGGAAAGCGCGCCTCTGGGGCACGCTGGGCAATTTCTACGCGATGCAGGATTCGCTGGAGCAGTGTATGTTCTACTACGGCAAGGCCGGCGAGATCTTCGAGCAGCGCGGCTGGCTGGAGGACGGTTCGATCCTCTACCGCAATATGGGCGAGATCTACCTCGACGGCGGCGAGATGCGCAAGTCCCGGCAGGCCTACGACAAGTCGCTGGCCTTGGCGCAGCGTTCCGGCGACTCGCTGATGATCGCCGGCACCCTGTCCGGCCTGGGCCGCTGGTTCCACGAAAACGGCCAGACGCGCAAGGCCCTGAAATGCCTCACGGAGGCGGACGCCTACTATAGCGACCACCCCCGCGAGGAATCGGTCGGCCGCGCGGACACGCTGGCCGTGATGAGCGACAGCTACCGGCTGATGTCGCGCCACAGCCGCCTGCTGGCCATCGGCCTGGCGGCCATCCTGCTGCTGGGCGGCGGCGCGCTCGTGGTCTACCGGCGCCTGCGCAAGGCGCGCCAGGTGCTGACGGAGACGTCCAACGTACTCGACGAGACGATCGAGGAACTGCGCCCCGCCGCGCGGCGCGACGGGCTCGAACTCACCCAGCGGGAGAAGGACATCGTCCGCCTGCTGATGGGCGGCAAGAGTACCAAGCAGATCGCCGACGAGCTCTGCCTGGGCTATGAGACGGTCCTCTGGTACCGCAAACGCCTCCACGCCAAGCTCGACGTGCATTCCGCCGCCGAACTTGTCGCAGAGGTCGTCAAACGCAATCTGCTGGACTAAAACTTCTCCGGACGCGTCTCGCTGTCCCAGGCGCCGTAGTCCAGGTCGATATCGATCACGGTGAAACCGGACCCGTCGGCGTCGATGCGCTGGAGCGCGAGGCCCGTCGCCGGGTCGATCCACCAGCACGAATCCCCCAGTCCATACGCACCCTGCCCGCGGAAGTCGAAGACCCAGCAGGCGATGCCGCAGAGGGTCTCCTCCCCCTGGTAGAAACGCTCCAGGAAGGACTGCGGGCGGCCCAGCTGGGTCATCCGCTGCAGGACGATTCCCCGTTCGAATTCGTCGTCATTTCCCTGATAGACCCAACCGAAATCCAGCAGCGGCATGCAGTAGCCGTGCATCGTGGTCGAGGCCGGATCGGGCGCGTACTCCTCGAACCAGTCGCGGGCCTCTTCCTCGTTCTCCGGCGCGACCGTGTTGCCGTCGGCATAATAGAGGCGATAGCTGCCGTCGCCGTCCAGGCCGCCGGAATAGCCGAGTTCCTTGTCGTAGTCATAGAGTTCGGCGACATCGATCGGCCGGTTCTCCTCCTCGTCGATGCAGAAATAGGACGAATAGACTTCGTTCCCGATCCGGGCGACGTAGCGGAGCTTGTCGGCCTTACCGGACGAGAAATCGTAATAGACGATGCGGAAATGGTCTTCCGGGACACGCAGCTGGTACGGACCGCCCCATTTCGGCTTTTCCGCCGCGGCGGGCTTATGGGAGGAGAAGGAGTTCTGCAGCACATGGATGCGCATCGGCAGCGATTCGCCGCCGCGCAGGGAAATGCGGGCGGTGGCTTCGCCGGCCTTCACACCGCGCAGGATTACCAGCGCCCCGACCCGCTGCAGTTCGACGCAGTCGCTGCCCGTTTCCAGGGCGGCGCCCGTCATCAGCGCGCGGGCGGGAAAGAATTGCAGGGTCTGCCCCTCGGCGAGGGTCACGTCACGCTCGCCTGCGCCCGACGCCGCGAGGGCGCCGAGCACGGTGAGCAACAGAGAGAAGAGAATCTTTCTCATGGGGATTATCTCTTGATAAATTCGACGCGGCGGTTCTGGGCGCGGCCTTCTTCCGTGCCGTTGTCGGCGACCGGCTCATGGCTGCCCTTACCCACGGGGCGCAGGTTGAACGGATCCACGCCCTGCTCCTCGAGCGCCTTGACCACGGCCTCGGCACGCTGCTGGCTGAGCGGGTCGTTGATCTTGTCGGAGCCCTGGCTGTCGGTGTGGCCCTGGACCTCGAATCGGGCGGTCGGATTGGCCTTCATATATTCGGCGACACGCAGGATTTCTTCCATCGATTCAGGCTTGAGCGTGGCCTTGCCGGTCTCGAAGAGGATGTTGTTGGTCACGAACTTGCCGGTCTCGGCGATGGCCTTCTCGACGGCAGCCGCCGCGGCGGACAGGTCGGTGGTCTTGCGTTCATACAGGTCAACGGCACCCGCCGCAAGCACGACATTGGCAACGCCACGGTAGGCGTAGTCGCCGACGTCACCGATCACGAAGCGGCACGGGGCGGCCACGTTCGGGAAGTTCACGATGCGGACGCCATTGATATAATACTTGAACGCGCGCTTGTTGAACGAGATTGCGAAATGATTCCAGGCCCGGTTCTGGATGATATCCTGGATGGCGTCCCAGCTGTAGCCGACGTCCACGGACCCGGCGCCGTCCGGCTTGTCGCACTCCACGTAGCCGAAGGCGTCGCCGCCGTCGCGGAACGCGAATCTCACCGTACCGACCCGCGCATTGGATGCGTCAAAGAACTCCATCTGGAGTTCATGCTGCCCCAGGCCGTTGTTCTCCTCGTCGAACTCACAGTACACGTCCCATTCGAGCGTGAAAATGTCGGGCAGATACGACTTCATATCCGTCATCAGCGGCTGCAGGGTATTGCTCCCTTCCGTGAAATTCATATACTTCCTGCCGTTGATGATGGCCGTCTCGGCGGAGCCTTCGCCTTCGATGTCCCATTTGGAGGGGAATTCACCCACCTGCTCGCCGGCGAAGTCATCCTCGAAGAGGATCACGCTCCCCCGCACGAAGTCGCTCTTCACGTTCTGGGCCTGGGCGCCGGGAGCCGTCGCGGGTGCAGCCGCAGCGGCGCCGTCTTTCTGGTCCTGTCCCTTGCCTTTGTCCTTGTCCTTGTTTTTCCCTTTGCCGACCTTGCCGTCCAGGATGTCGTTGACACCCTGCTCGACCTTGTTGCCGATGTTGTTCTCGGCGGCATTCTTGGCCCGTTCTTTCATGCGCTCCAGGAAGCTCTGCGCGGAAGCCGGCGCGCTGGCGAGCGCGACCAGGGTCATCAGTAAAACGATCTTTTTCATTTCTTGCGTGTTTTTTATTATGGTTAAATCAGATTCATTCTGGAAGCCTTGAGGACCAGCGCCACGGCGGTGGTGACGTCAAACTTCCGGTGGAGACGTTTCCGGTACCAGAGGACGGTCTCCGGACTGAGGTGCAGCGTTTCCGCAATGTCGTTGGTCGTCTGTCCCAGTGCGAGCTGTTGCAACACGTCCCGCTCCCGTCTGGTCAGGGACACCGTGTCGGATGTTACGGGTTTATCCATTTCAGCATGATTATGTGTATGGCAAACATCGGGAAAAATCCGGTCAAAAAAACCCCATAATCTTGGGGTTTTGGGGTGGAAACGCCTGATAGCCGGGCCCAAGCGCAAAAAAGACGGCGCGCATCGCTGCGCACCGTCTCCCTTTCATTCAACCTGCCGCGGATCAGAATCCGCCGGGGAATCCGCCTCCGGGGAAACCACCGCCCGGGCCGCCGGGGAATCCCCCACCCGGGAAGCCGCCGCCCATCGGGGCGCCACCCATACCGCTCTGCTGCTGCAGGCGCTGCAGTTCCTGCTGGCGCTTGCGCTGGTCCTTGCGGTAAGCCTTGAGCTGGTCCTTGTCAAGGATGTCCTTGATGGCCTTGTCGTACTCCTTCTGGTCCTTCTGCATCTGCTGCATACGCTCCTGCATATCCGCCATCATGTCCTGCATCTTGGAGAAAAACTCCTGACGCTCGGCATCGGTCATGCTGCGGAAGTCCTTCTGCTCGCCCATCGGTTCCGGGCGATACTCGAGCTTGCCGTCGAACTTCTGGTTCAATTCCAGCACGGCGGCCTGCTGCTCGGCAGTCAGGTTGTACTTCTCGGTCATCTCTGCCGTCTTCTCCTCCGGATTGAGGATCTTCGGCATTTCGGGGAAACTTCCGGCACCGGCGGGTGCCTGGGGGGTTTGCGGGGCTTGAGCCGACAGGCTCGCAGCACCGGCCATCAAGCCGGCGACTGCCAAAAGTAAGAATCTCTTCATACAGAATCGAGATTACAACGCTCCGAATGTCAAAGATAGCAAAATAAACCGTATATTCGTCATCCGAAATCCTTTTTGTACCACGAAAACTTACGCTGATTTATGAAAAATTCCCTGGGTCTTGCACTGTCGGCCGCCTTTATCCTCGTCGCACATCCGTCTTCTGCACAAGAATGGCCGGCAGGTTTCTCCGAGACGCAAATCAACAGGAAAGTATCCGAATTCAATTGGGCGGGGCCGGACCAGTCGACTGCCCTGGACCTCTTCCTGAGCTTCCAGAATGCCCTGGCCGAAGGCAAGATGGGGATGGTCGCTTCGGTCTCCTCGGCAAAATCCCAGATGGACCCGAATGAAGCGGACCGTCCGGTCAGCCAGAAATACAAGGACGACCTGTATGCGGAACTGATCCTCAAGCAGGTGACCTACCGGGACTCGGTGGCCGCCATCGTCACGAAAAATACGAGTGACTGGATCCTCTTCACCTACACCTGGACGGAGAACGGCAAATGGGTGAATGGCGGCCAGGGAATGGCTTTCAGCGAAAGCGAGGTCGACAGCCTGCTGATACAGTATCTGCCCGTGCAGGCCAGGAACCGGGAGCGCATCAAGCGCATCACCGCCGTCCCTGCGGACAAAAAGCCCTTCGTCGATTTCCTGCAGCAGCAGACGGATTCCCCCGAGCAGTTCCTGCTCAAGCAGCTCAAGACGCACAAACTGGTCATCAACGGAGAGTATCACAGGCGCAAGGTGAGCTGGGATATGCTTCGGCGCCTCGTCGCCGAAGCATCGTTCCCCGATGTCTGCGGCACCGTTTTCCTGGAACTGCCTTCGTGGCACCAGCCCGAAATGGATGCGTTCCTCGCCTGCCCCGAGCTCCGTCCGGAACTGATCCTGGACATCTTCCGGGACGAGCAGATTTATGGCTGGTACGACAAAGGCGAATTCGATTTCATCTGTGACATCTGGCGCATCAACCAGTCCCTCCCGGCCGGGAAGCGCATTTCGTTACAGCTGGCGGACTTCCAGCTGCCGTACTCGAAGATCCTGGACTCCGACGCCTGGCAGGCCGCCCTGGCGCAGGAGGAACCGCGCAATCCCCATATGGCCGATATCATCGAGCGCTATATAAAACGCTCCACCGACACCCGGAGCTGTCTGTTCGAGGTCGGATGCGGTCACGTTTACAAGAATGTGCGGACCAGGCTCCCGGGCACCCCGACGGCCGGAGCGTTGCTGAGACGGAGACTGGGCGAGGAAGCGATCTTTACGGTTTTCCAGCACACCTTTTCCTGGGACAACTTCGGCCGGAACAAGGCTCCCCTGCGCGGGGGCGTATTCGATGACGCTTTTGCCAGTTTGGGCAACAGGCCGGTCGGATTCGTCCTGCAGGATTCGCCTTTCGGGAAAGAGCCCTTCGACGGTCTCTATGAACTCAAATATCTCGCCGATGGCGGTCTGTATGAGGACAATTATGACGGATACCTTTTCCTGCACTCCCTGCAGGACGAGCCGCAAAGCGAACCGCTCTATGCCGTCTTCGACGACGATTTCATCCGGGAAATGATGCGCAGGGCGAAAGTCTTCGGGATGGAAGACGAGACCTGGCACGGATGCAAGGCATCCGAAATGACGAAGGAAGAGGTCCTCAAAAACCTGTAGGATCCCGCAGGATCGCCTCCATTTGCGCCGCGTCGGCGAAGACGTAGCGGGGCTGGAGGTCGCGGGCGCCGCGGCCTTTCCAGTCGGCCAGGGCGAAGTCGCAGCCGGCGTCGCGGGCACAGGCGCTGTCGTGGGCGGTGTCGCCGAAATAGACCGTTTCCTCCGGAAGGATCGGCTCCCCAAGGGCCTCGGCGGCCATTTCGATGCAGCGGAGCAAAGGCTCCGGATGCGGCTTGTGGTGGACGGTATCCTCGCTGCAGACCTTGTGGTCCAGATAAGGCACCATCTCGCGCAGATAATCGTCGTAGTCGAACTCCATCCGGTTGCGGGACGTCACCACGCCCGTCGCGATGCCGGTCTCCTTGATGCGCCGCAGGGCCTCCAGCACGCCGGGGAACGGCTTGATGTGGTGCGACAGGCTGATGAAATTCTCCTCCCAGCGCTCCAGGAACCTCTGTCCATCCGCATACCCGTACATCGCGCCCACCTTGCTGCTGGGGATGCCATAAGCCTTGTAGGCCTCCTCATAGGGGACCTCCTTTCCCACCAGTTCCTTGATGGTCTTGATAAGGGACTCCACCCCCGTCCGTTCCGTATCGATCAAGGTGCCGTCAATATCGAACACTGCCAGTTTATACTTCCTTTCCATATGCTTCCTGCAAATTTAGGAATTTCTCCCCGTCCCATCCTCAAAAAAGCCCCTTTTTGTGGACACATTCCAAATATATTGCTACCTTGTGGATTGAACACTAAAACCAGGACGACGATGAAAGAAGTGATCCATTTCCTGCAGGACCTCTCGGCACACAACGACAAGGTCTGGTTCGACGCGAACAAGCAGCGTTATCTCGACGCCAAGGCCCGGATCGACGCGTTCGCCGTCGAACTCATTTCCGCGATCCGCGCGTTCGACGATTCCATCGGCCCCCTCGCGCCGAAGGACTGCACCTGGCGCATCTACCGCGACGTCCGCTTCAGCAAGGACAAGCGCCCGTACAAGACGCAACTCGGCGTCTATGTCGCGCCCGGCGGCAAGAAATCCAACTACAACGGCTACTACTTCCAGGTCGGCGCCAAGGATTCCGGCCATATGCTGGCCGTCGGCAACTACTTCTGCCCGCCGGAGGTCCTGAAAATCCTCCGCGAGGACATTATGCTGGGCAAAGGCGACTTCCGGCGCATCCTGTCCGGACTCGACCCGCGGCTGTATCTGGACACCTCCGAATCGCTCAAACGCGTCCCGGCCGGCTTCCCCGCCGACGGGCCGGACGCCGAATACTACAAGCTGAAGAACTTCTGCCTGCTGTGGATCCCGGACGACCGCTTCGTGACCGGCCCGCATCTCGTGGAGCGGCTCGCAGAGATCTACAAGACGGCCAAGCCTTTCCTCGACTACACCAACCGCGCAATCACCTTCTCCCGCGAAGAAAAGAAAGAATTTTTCACCAGTTTGGACTTCTAGTGCCTTCGGTACGGAAATTGTTACTATCTTTGTAACGTAAGAGAGACACTAAACCGATTAATCCATGAGAAATTTCTCCCATTGCCTCCGCAATGCATTAACTGTCATCGGCGCAATCTGCGCCGTATGCGTGGTTTTGTATATCAAGAAACGGCCCGTCGAAAACGTCCGGACGACCGAGGCCACTCCGCTTTTCCAGCGCACCGATTCGCTCCGTGCTGACGCCCACCACCCCAAAGACACGACCGACCGTCGCACTTTCATCTTCTAAATAACGGTCTTGGAACCATTCAGCCTCAAGAACACCCACCTCTCCTTCCTGGAGGAAGGCTGCGCCGCCCAGTTCGGCGCGGACAAAGGGCAGGAGCTCTACGCACAGACGCAGCAACGTTATGCCGACCTGTGCGTGAATGCCGATTATAAGGGCAACGACGCCATCAAGACCCACCTGACGAAGAACCTCTTCCCCACCCTGGCCTACTACCAGACGCTGCGGGAGCAGGGATTCGCGCAGGAAGAAGCCCTGACTTACGTCCGGAAGGAGACCCACCGGGCGGCGTACGCCCGGAAAGAAGAACAGTCCAAAACCGGCAAGATGCCCTGCGCCTACCTGATGTACCGGTTATTCGTCAAAGCCTTTATGAAGAAAGGCTTCCCCGAGGAGGGCTGGGACACGGAATGGGTCCGCTGTGACGGAAAAGAAATCCATTTCGACCTGACCCGCTGCATCTACAAAGACACCTGCGACGCCATGGGCTGCCCGGAACTCTGCGCCGTCTTCTGCGAGAACGACGACATCGTCTTCAGCGGCCTGCTGCCGAAGATCCGCTTCGAGCGGAGCGGCACGCTGGGCAAAGGCGCCGACCACTGCGACTTCCATTTCATCAACAACAAGTAAAGCCCTTACGGAATTCCGCAAGGGCTGTTCTGTAACCGGGAAATACGTATATTTGCATCAATGAAACTCCTCCGTCTGATTCCGGCCCTTCTCCTTTCGTTGTCCTTTCCCGCCTGTCAGGACAACCCGTTCGCGGACAAGTATTCAACGAATTCAGCCAGATACGTCCTGGCCGTCGGCGACACGCTGCGCGCCGGCGGAACCTTGGACCAGGATGCCTGGAACCGGCTTTTCGGGACGGACGGCTACGGGAAATATCTCGCGACGGACCGGAGCGACGCCCTGCGCGCCATGATCCGGGAGGCCGTGCTGGTGGCGTTCTCGTCGGAACGGCGCGGCGAGGCGGACAGCCTGCTGCGCCGGACGCCGGACGCGGACGACTACCAGGCCCTGATGTCCCGGAACCTCTGCGCGCTGGCGGGCCGGCAGGAGGAAGCAGTCCGCTTCCTGGCGGAAACGGATTTTCCGGCGCTCCTGGACCGCGCGAACCGGCTCGTGAAGGAACACCTTCCCCGCCGCGTGGGCGGGAAAGTGCCGCTGAACGACCTCTACCTGATCTGCACCATTCCGGACGCCAGCGTTCGCGACCATTCCGTGCTGCTGGACCTGAACCTCGCGCTGGATATGACGGAAGACGGGATCGTCCGGCTGCTCGCGCACGAATTCTTCCACAACTACCGCGAAGTGGCCGTGCCGGAAGGGCCTGCGGACTCCTTCTGGCAGCTGTTCAACAGCTTCGAGGATGAAGGATGCGCCGACCTGATCGACAAGGGCGACCACCCGGAGGCGATGTACGCCCGCGTCGGCGCCTCGTTCGAAGCCCTCTTCCTCGACGAATACCGGAACGCCTCCCGCACGCTCCGGAAGCTGGATTCCCTGCTCGTCCTCCATCAGCCGGGCCCGGCCGGCGGCCGCTATGACGACGTCGACGGGCTGCTGCTGTTCAACGGCCATCCGACCGGCTACCATATGACCCGCCTGATCCGGGAAGAAGGGCTGGAACAGCGTCTGATCCAGGTCTTCAACAGCCCGGCCTCCTTCGCGGAACTGTACAACGAAGCCGCTGCGCGTAAAAACGCCCGCGGAGGGAACGAATACGTCCTCTCCGCGGAAATGTTGGATCACCTGAATTCGGTCGAAGACTGGCCGAAATAATCCGGCTTACTACCGGAAGGATGCAGCAGGCTTCTTGAGCGCTTTTTCCGCCAGGCGCATCGCGAAAATGGCGATGGGAACCGTCAGGATCAGCACCACGATCAGCACCGGCACATTGTCGATGACCGCTTTCATCAGCTGGTCGTAGCCCGCGGGCATCTCCTCGACCGCAGCCGCCAGCGAACCTTCCGTATCGGTCCACCAGTGGGCCGTGTAGGTGAAGAAGGAGAAAGCGAGCGGCACGAAGCTCCAGCGGACGCCCTTGCGGGTATCGTACTTGAAGGCATAGCGGAGAATCTCGGCCAAAGCGGTAAGGATAACCGTGCCGACTATGTAAGCGGCATCGGCCTCGCCGGCAATCAGGAACAGCACGAAGACGAATCCGTTCAGGACCGCAGCCGCGCCGAAACCCCGGATCAGGCTCGCGGTCTGCAGGTATACGAGCGCAGTGAGGAGCGGGAGCAATGCGCCGACATAGGCATAAAAAGCAGGATGGATGGCGCCGCTGACGCCACCCAGGAGGAAGCAGGCGAGATAGGCAATCGCCATCAGAACGATTTTGAAAACTTTCTTCATATCAACCGGTTTTTAAAAGTTGTACTTCAGTTTCAGCCAGACTTCGCTGTTGTGCGCGTACCGGAGGAACATTCCGCCGTCGGCGTAGAAATAGTCATAACCCAGGATGGCGTGGATCTGGTCCGTCGCGGCCCAGTCGGCGCTCAGGCGGTTGAAGACGCCGCCGTCGCAGACATCGGCATAGGCGAAGGTGGACAGGGTCAGGGCGTTGTTCAGCAGGGCCTTGGAGATGCGGAGCGTCGCCAGCGAGCTGGGCGCTCCCCCGCCTTGCCAGACGTGGTTGAACTGGACCGACAGGTTCCAGTCGGCCCCCGGATACCAGTCCAGTCCGCCCAGGACACTCCCCTGGTGGTGGCCGTCATCGTCGATGTTGTCGGCCGCTTCGCCGCGGAAGACGAAACTGCCGAACGGAATGGAGATGTCGCCGCCGAGCACCGTCAGGCGGTGATAGCCGATGTGGTCGCCCTGCAGCTCCGGCATCTTGGTCCAGGTGCGCAGGGCCATCAGGGAGAAGTCCACGCCGCCCAGGAAGAAGCTGAGCCGCGTACCGTATTCCAGATTCTTCAGCTTCGCGTCCGGCCGGACCTCCGGCGGAAGCGGCCCGACCGACCAGGGATTGGCCGGGTCGACCGGCAGCTTGAAGAATTCGGGCACGGGGACGGCGACCGCCTCCAGGCTCCACGTATCGTGGAGATAGCGGACGCGAAGCGCGCCCACGGGCACGCGGATGTCGTCGTAGTCCTGCGCCAGGAATTCGGTATAATCCATCGGCGAGATCAGGTCGGTCACGCGCAGCCCGTCGGCCACGCCCCACGAAATGATCTGTTTGCCGGCGCGGATGTCCCACCGGGGATTGCCCCAATAGGCATAGGCTTCGCGCAGCTGGAACCCGGACAGGTCCTTGAGCAGCGCGTTGTAGACCAGGTTGGCGGAGACGAAGGCGCCGCCGCCGTCCTTCTCAAGCCGGACTTCGCCCCGCACGCGGGTGCGGGAAGACATCCAGTCCGTCGGGGCTTCCGTCCGGAAAGCGTGATACGTGTCCACGAACCCCTTGACGGAGACATCCAGGCCGTCCTGGGCCGGGAGCGGGACGGCCGCGCAGAAGGCGGCCGCCGCTCCCAGCAGGGCGGATCTAAGAGCGTTTTTCATAGTCCTTTCTCCAGTTTAGCCACCGTGAACAGGCTCTTGTCCACTTTGATGTCGTACTTGGGCCCGGTCACGGTAATCTGCGTACTGTGCCCGCTCTGGACGTTCTTCATCTCCATTTTCATCACGGTCCAGTAGCCCTCGACCTGCTGCAGGTCGAGCACGGTGAGCACCCGGTGAAGTTTATTCAGTTTATCGTAGTATTCCACATAGACGCCGCAATCGCAATCCTGGCGGATCCAGGTCAGCTTGCGGCTGTAGATTTCGTGGGAATCCACCGGAACGGATTCGACGACCCAGCACTTGTGGCCGTCGCGCGTCTCCTCGCGCACCAGCGTATGCTTGTCCTCGTCCACGTTGCGGCCGCCCATATCGTCATAGGTAAAGTCGGTCCCCATAAAGAAATCGGTCTTGGAAGAAGAGCCGCTGATGCGGCGCGTCTTCTTCATCGCCGGCAGGTACAACCACTTGTCGTCCTCCTTGCCGGCCTGGTCGTAATCCCAGGTCAGGAAACCGGTGCCCTTGACGTCGCCCGGATAGGTGAAGAACATGATCTTCTTGGTATCCTTCCCCTCGTCCATCGCCCAGGAGACCATCTTGCGCTCGCGCTTGTCTCCGTTCTTCTTCACCAGGGTGAGCTGCATCTCGGCATAGCGGGTATTGCCGTCGGGACGGTCCTTGACGCGTTGGATGATGTCACGCCCCGTCTGGGCGTCCAATTGTGCGGCTGCGCAGAGCAGCGCCGCGATCAGTAAACACTTTTTCATCGTTATCAGTCTTTATTGTTCATTGCCATACACTTTGAATTTCTTCACCAGCAGCGGGGTGATGAAGAGGTCGGCCAGCAGGGCCGAGAGGATGCCGATCACGGCGAGGACGCCGAAATTGAGGCACATCGCGCACGCCGACGTGCCGAAGCACGCGAACACGGCGGACGTGATGATGGAAGTCGTGACGATGGCCACACCCACGACGCGGAAGGTCCGGCGGATGGCGACGGAGTAGTTCTTCTCCCGGTCGAATTCCAGCTTGGAGTGGTTGATGAAGTGGATGGTGTCGTCGACGGCCATACCCAGCATCATCGGGATCAGCGTGGCGGTCATCATATCCAGCGGGATGCCGGCCCAGCCCATATAGCCGCCCACGAAGATGGCGGGCATCAGGTTCGGGATGAGGCCGATCAGGCCGACGCGCACGCTCTGGAAGGCGATCATCAGGATGACCGCGATGATGAGCACGGAGATCAGGAAGGACTGCATCTGGCCGCGGACCAGGTACTGCATCATCGCCGTGTACTGCGGAATGTTGCCCACGGCCGTCACCTTGACGTCCGGGAAGAGCTCCGCGGCCTGCCGGTCGATGTCGTTGAGCTCGCGCTCGACCTCGGCGGAATTGAAGTCGGAGATCTCCACCATAATGCGCAGGCGCTTGTAGTCATAGTCCATCCAGTATTCCGTCTCGGAACCGCCGGCGTTCTCATAGAGGACCAGCATCTGCGCCACTTCCTCCTCGCTGTCCGGGATGCGGAAATGCGCGGGATCGCCGCCGTTGAGCGTCTGGTTCAGGTCCTTGAGGATGTCCAGGATCGAGTTGGTGCGCTTGGTCAGCGGATAGCCGGCGATGAGTTCCTCCAGCTGCTCCAGTTTCCGGAGATTCTCCGGCTGCTTGGCCTCGTCCCCGTTCTCGAATTCCATCACCAGGTCATAGGAATAGAGCGCGCCCAGTTCGCTGCGGCCCACGGTCATGACGTCCTTCACATACGGGACGTCCTCGCCCATCGTCCGCTCGATGTCGAAGGCCGGTTCGATCTTCCACAGGCCGACGCAGAGGAAGGCGCACACCGCGGTGAACGTGATCACCACCGGCTTGGCATACTTGAACGTGAAGTCGTTGATCTTCTCCACGGCGTGGCTCAGGCGCGTGCCGCCCTCGCCGTCGACGCCCGGCTTGGGCTTGCGGTCGCGGCCGAAGGAAAGCAGGACGGGGGTCAGCAGCAGCGTGGTGAAGAGCACGAAGAAGATGGTCAGCGAGCTCATCGCGCCCACGCACTTCATCGGGCGGATCGGGATGACCATAAAGGACATCAGGGAGACCACGGTCGTCAGGCCGCAGAACACCACGGACCAGCCGATCTCGCCGACGGTCTCGACCACGGCTTCCTTGCGTCCGCCGTGCAGCCGGATGCGCCGCATGAAATAGGAGAAGAAGTGGATGTTGTACGCGACCGACACGGCGAAGGCCAGGATGA
>Ga0310786_10001165_pt1 | contig 42310 bp, 56 predicted proteins | sample AusTroGonzalo_MG_FD_203881 | JGI IMG/M metagenome (GOLD analysis project Ga0310786, IMG submission 203881) | Bovine rumen microbial communities from tropical cattle in Woodstock, Queensland, Australia - Gonzalo_03 (v2) (version 2) | ecosystem: Host-associated > Mammals > Digestive system >...
TGCCTGGGAAACTGTTGTCAATGATGCCGCCTTTTTCCGGCGCGGTCTTGATTTTCTCGGATATTTCCTGCGCGGTCCGTCTTGCTTCAGATACTCGGTTATCCAGCTTGTGGATATATTTCTGCTTCAGTTCAAAGCGCTGCATTTCGGTCATCTTGTTGTACTCTTTACGCGTCACGCCCATTTCCTTTAATGAACGGTCCGTCATAGAGAACTTGTCAGACTTCCGTGCGTCCTTCAAATCTTGCTCGTCAAATTCAAGCTGTCTGTTTATCTGGTTAAGGTCCGCTTCAAGCTGTGCCTTTGTTTCCTTCGGTGCGATGCCAAGCTCCTGTTTGATCCGGATCTGCTCGTCGTTAAGCTCTTTAAGCTCCTGCTCCAGCGGTTCCAGGTCTGCTTTTGACTTGCCCTTCTTGCGCGCGTTTTGCAGATGCTTCTGTACGCCCGCTGCTTTTTTCTGCGAAGCGTCAAGCTGTGCGCGCAGATCGTCCTGTTTTATGACTTTATTTGCCGTTTCCTCGGCAGCTTCAGCCGCTTCCCTGATCCCGGCCTTTTCTTCTTTAAGTGTTTCGATACGATTATTAAGCGCCTTCTGTGTTTTCGGCATGTTCTTCGTATCGACGTCTGCAAGGTCGCTCTCAGCTTTAGCGATCTTTTTATCTATCTTTTCTTCTTTACGTGCAAGGTCAGCCTTTTCAACATCGGCTTTTGCCTTTGCAACATACTCAGATGAAAACTCATTGTTTGCAATGGCCGCTTTGCCGGTGCCTTCGTCCTTCATGGCCGACTTCAGCTTGTCGTAAAGCTCTGTATATTGTTTCTTATCTTCGTAGGTTGCTGTCCCATTCTTCATTTTGGTGCGCAATTCTACGAACTTGTTGACATTCTTTCTGGTAAACGCCATGCCAGCGCCTTCCAGCGCTCCGCCGGCGCCAACTGTGATAGCCGTATTAAAGCCCAGCCATTTAGCGACTTCCTTTTTATCGACCTTGCCGTTCTCATCGGTCGCCATTTTGATAGCGTCGGCCACGTTGATAGGCGTTTCAGCGACAAGCTCCCCTGCTCTGTTCTTTGCGAACTGCTTAGCGATCTGTTTACGTCCGGCGCCTTTAGCAAGATTCTTGCCCGCGGTCCCGGCAATAGCACGACCGGCAGCGCTCGTTTTATTAAGGCCAAATGCTCCGGCCATTCCAGCGCCATATCCAAGCATATACGCACCGGAATCTTGAACATTCTTTATACCGCGCTTTGCTTCCTTGTTGTAGGTGCCGACGGAACCTTGCCAGATATCGCCGTAGCCGCTGCCTTGCATAAGACCATACGCAAACTTAGACTTAACACCACTTGCGACGGTCTTTGAACCGACTTTCTTATCAATGCCCAGCGCTTTAAGGTACTGCGTCCCCTGCTCCGGCCCCATACGTGAAGCGACTTCAACGGCCTGGATCTCGGCAGGTGTCAGCGCATTGACAGAATGAAGCTCATTTTCCTTCTTGACTTGCGCATCTATCTGCTTGTTGATATCGTCCTTGACGGTTTTTTTCAGGTCCTTGTAAGAATTGCGCCGGTATTCCTTGCCTTCTTCAGACTTCATCCATTCGTTGATCTCATCTTCGGACCAGCCCAGGTCCTTAGACAGATGGTCGCGCCAGCCCTGTCTGTTCTGTGCCTTCAGCTCCTTCTGCGCATTAGTCCAGTCCTTGCTCTGATAGTACGCGTCTTTTTGTAATTGCTTTTGCACTATCGTTTCAAGAGGATTGTTGAACTTTACAGTTTCTTCTTCCTGTTTCGTGCCAAGACCGGTCCTTCCGGAACCTTTCTTGTAGGCAGACTTCGCATCCTTCTTCGCATTATATGTGCCAAAGTTATATATCGTTTGTGGCTGCGTCGTAGGCTTCTGCTTCTTCGGCTGTGATGTAACAACGCCCTTTTTCTGCTGTGTGGATCGTGCCTTCACTCCACGCTGGTATGCTTCTTGCGCCGCTTCCTTGTTCGATTTTTTAGGTTTTGGTTTCGGCTTTTGTGGCTGCGTAGTTACTACGCCGCGCTTCTTCGCCTTCTTCCGCGCCTTCTTACCCCTATTGTAAGCATCTATTAATGCCTGTGATGCCATGATAGCACTCCTTAATATTTCTTCTTATGCTGCAATAAGTAAGCGATCCTCGCATTGATGATCTGTTTTTCAAGCGGTGAGGACGCATGTTTAAGCGCGTTCTTCAATGCTTTACGGCTGTATACCTTCGCATACTTTGCGGTCAGCCGGTCGGTCCGCTTCTGGTACATATCCTGCTTGCGCTGGTACTCGATCTGGTCCCTGTTCTCAATAAACTGCTGGCGGGCAGAATCAATATTCTGCTTGTAAGCAAGCTTGTTTGAATTGGCCGTGTTCTCAATATCCCGCACGTTACCGGAATAAGTAGAGTTAATAAGATTACGATTATTGCCGTACTGATTAGTCAGCTTCAAGTTGGCCGATTCAGTCATGCCGCCGCGAATACCGGCCATAGCAAGGTTCTTGTCAAGCGCAAGCTGGTTTTGCTGGCTCTGGATATACGCCTGGCGCAGATCATTCTGCTGCTTTGCTAATGCTTCGCTTTTCTGACGCCGCACATCTTCATCAACGCTTTTAACATAATCGTCATAAAGCTTGTCGTAAGCGCTGGTGTCAACATTGATTAATGCCATCGGTTTTCTTCTCCTTTGCAAAATAAAACCGCCCTTTCAGGCGGCTTGAAAATTATGTATATCGCTGATAGATTTCTTCCTGCTCTGCGAGTATAAAAGAAATATCATAGACAATGTTATCTAACTGCATCTGCTTCTTGTATGCTTTGCTTAATTCCTCGTCAACTGCATTTACAAACTTTGAGAAATACAGCGCAGCGGATATCTCATTCTGCATATACAGTTCTTTACACATCTGCTCGTATAATTCCTTTGTCTTTTCTTCCCATTCAACCCACTTCATAAACCCGTTTTTAACAGCGGTCCGTTTTGTGGACGCGTCCACTTCCTGCCGGTAATATTTATACCAGCTATCCGGTATAACGTCTGGCCGCGTCATGGTCCCAGGCTGGATCAGCATATTGTAATGTCTGATATAGTAAGAGCAAAGATCACGGTACCCTTTTGTTTCTTCTTCGTAATGGTGTTTATGGGCCGCCTTGTAACCTTTTAGGGCAAGGAAGTCCCAATATCGCATCATCTCATCGTGGAATACCATTCCTTCAAGCATGTGTGTTTTTATTTGCGAAAAAATCTCCTGTGTTTCCATGTTCTCTCCTTTTCTAATAAGAAAGAGGGCTTTTGCCCTCAATCTTATGCTCCGGTTGATGGTGTCGTCGTTGTAGTGCAGGTACAGAACGGTGCTTTGCCGGCATCATATACCCATGCGTTAGGGTATCTGACTACTCCGGCTACTGCGTTCTGAAGCTCCAGCGCGTTGACCTGTGCCTGTAACGCTTCAATCTTGTTCTGCGAGATCGCGTCAAGAATCTTCTGCGTCTGTGCAGTCGTGTTTGCGTTGATCGCGGCAGTATTCATAGCAGCATCATATCTGTTCTGTGCAATTTCCATCTTTGTTGAGCAGCAACACTCATTGATGTTTGAGATGGTCTGCTGCTGCATCATTGCAACATTGCTGATATCTCTTGCAAGCTCTGAATATTTATCGTTCAGGGCGTTAAGAGTATCATGGAACGTCTGATTTGTGGCCGCCACACTCTGCGCTGTGCCGCCGGTAATAGAGTTCATAATATCTCTGTTCTGGTCTTGCAGATCATTGAAGTTAAACCCGTTCTGCATTGCGTCCTGTGTTACGGCTGCATTGCCATAGCCAAGTCCGCCAAAACCGCCACCGGCCAGGATCAGAAGCGCGAATATCCACATAAACGCTTCGCCACCAAAGCTGTTATCTCTATTCATAAGAGCAACATCACTTGCGGTAAGTCCACTATCCATTTGCAGTTCTCCTTTCTAAAGATTTATATGTAATTGCAATTACCTACGAATCATTGAAAGGATCGCTTCGGGATCCACGCCCTTAGCGGCCGCAAGCTGATAAAAAGCAGACTTCGGATCGCCCGTCCTGTTTACAAGGTCCATTACCTGTCTAACATTTTGGTTCGTTTCAGCCAGGCTTTTAAGCATCTGTTTCGGATCTTTCGCATTACGGGCCATATCCATTATCATTTTTGCATTTTGAAAGTTGTTATTATACATATCGCGATCTCCTTTCATACATAGTATAGCGAGAGAAGTTCTATCCCATGTATCACAAAAGGACCGCGAAAGTATTACTAAAGTATCATTCCGATTTTCTTTAGTGCTTTTCTGTGTCTGCGTTTGATGGTTGATTCACTATAACCGAGTGTATCTCCAATAAGCCGAAAGTCTTGCCCTTGCAAATAGTGAAGTCTTAGTATGATCCTATCTTCGTCTGTTATCGTTGCACTCTCTATTAGCTCATTGAAAGAAGATACACCCGGTATTTGTTTTAATTTGTTTCTGGTATCTATATGTTCACTCATAACGGCCGGCCGCATGTTGGGCAAACACGCCGTTTTGCAGAAGCTCCCTTAACGTATGCGGCCTTTACAGTATTTTCAGGCTTCTGTGTCCTCGGCTTGAATTTCCGGACCGTTGTTGTAGTTGTTGTTATCGTCTGTTTAGCGCTCATTTAGTACTCCTGTCTTGTGCGTCATCATTATATTGGTTCCCGTTGACAATGTTACCATCGTCGCCTTCGATTGACTGTTCTGTTTGTGTGGTCGTCGTTGTGACGGTTTCCATCTGCGATTCATAATATAGAAATGCTCCGACAATAAGAAGGTTCATAACGATTACGGCTATCAAGGCAATAAACAAAAACCTTGCTTCTTTCTTCTTGTATTCAAGCATATCCCTGAATAATTCTAATAGTGCCTTATCTTCCATTAAGTTGTCCTCGGCTCTCAATCAGCCAGTTATCAAGCTCGTCTATTTCTTTTTTGATCTCGCCACTATGGTTGCCTTCTTCTAAATGGAACAAGACCGTTCTGTGACTTTTAATCAGCATATTAAGGCTGTCCGTCAGGTCGGCAAGAACATAGTCTATCTTGTCAAGCTTGCTTTTGTCATTAGCAAGGAATCTGTCATGGGCTTCAAGCTTTGCGTTTATCTCGTCTAATGGTTTTAATAATGCCTTTTTTGCTGAATACAGAATTTTGACCGCAGCTCCTAAAATGCTGATGCACGAAGCGATGTATATTACTGTCGCTAAATCAAGTTGTATCGTCATTGGTCTGTCCTCAAATCTCTATAGAATGATAATTCATTACTCGTCTTAATGTCCTTGCCGAATCCTGCTCTCGGTATATGGATAGCTCCAAATACTGAAGTTCAGGTGGCGGTGCTATTTCGTACTCATTGCGGAAACTATAACCGCCAGGTGTCAAATTTGCATCTACCACTATCTCTTTATATGCAACGTGTCTTGCCGTGTGCTTGTTTCGTTCTATTCTGATACGGCCGTTAGGCGTATACCCCGGCGTATGACTATGCCCTGATATTCCAAAATCTGCACAATCAAAGCACCCCATGAATCTGTGGTTCTTGTTCTTTGAAGTGCCATGCACCGTGACCCCATAGAACACGGCTTGTTGCTCGTTCTTTATTTTGCCAAACTTGTACCTTGTTATGGCTACGTTTTCTCTGTACTTATCTTCAATTCCCCATCTAACGCATAGGTCGTATAAAGGGCAAGTGCCGACTTCCCTTGTTATACGCTCCTCGTGATTCCCCGGAACACACGCAGAAATTTTATGTCGTATATCGTAGAACAAATCATAGATATACTCAATCTGTTGTTGCGGTTGCATCGTGGCCTTGTAAACATTTGACTTGGAGTTTTTCAAACCAAAATCTCCTAAATCGCCACAGATCGCTACCACTCCATACGGATCGTCATGTATGATTTGTATCTTCTTCTTTATCGCTTCTTCATTGAATTGCGGAGAACCCACATGAACGTCACCTATTGCGTATACGTTTATATGGTCTTGCTCTAATGGGAAATCAAGAGTTATAATCTCTAAATCATTCCTCATATATCTCCCACCCATACACTCCTGGTTCCCATACATTATAGTCTGTTAAAGATACCCATATAGAACCGTTATGTCTCACCTTGTCCCCTTTCATGTAAGGATTGGTGCTGGACGGCTGTTCCCATTCAGGAATTTCTTCCGCTGATACCTTTGCCCAAAGTGACGGAGCGTCAGGCGGTATCCATGTACTTTGCGAAGTGTGAGCTTGTAAGCACTTGTATAGTGTGTCCTCATAGTTTACTCTGTTACCGATGGTATAGGATATGCCCTCTTTCCATCTTGGGAACAATTCTGCACACTCCATAGCTTCCAAATCTTCAAGCTGTGATGTAAGTAGCTCTATCACTTTGCGGAGCTGTCTTGCTCTGTCTACTATGTTCATTGTTCTTCTCCCATCATGATACGTCCGACTTCTTCATAATCTCCGTCCTCAATAGGAATAGGAATGTCCGTTTCTGTGTACGTTCGCCCCATCTCTATCGGGTCTATCGCTTCTTCATAGTCTGCTTCAGGGAAACCGCCGTGTATGTATACGCCTTTGTCGGAGTAGGTTCTTATTAAGTTATCGCCGTATGGTTCTTGTACTATCATGTCTATTCTCCTTGAATCTTGTTCTTGATGGTTGATGATGACCAGTTAGAAGCCGCCTTGTATGTGTCTACCGATGCTGACGGAACATAGATAATACAATCGCTTTGGATGTTGCTGAAAGTGCCAGATTGTATACTTGGCGGCGTAGTTGAATAGAAATGGTATTCCTTCATGTTGTAACAGTTGTAAAAACAATACGTTCCCAATGACGTTACCGTATCAGGGATATACGCCTTGACTAACCCTGTGCAAAAATAAAAACAATAAGTCGGCAAAGATGTAGTCCCGCTTTTTATATGCAATTCTCCACCCAATGAATAGCAATACCCAAAAGCACGAGCGCCAAAAGATGTAAAAGGGAATTGGCAAGATACAATACAACTATTTTCATAGCATCCATACTCCCCAATAGACGTTACCGTTGATGGAATAGCTACCGATTCAAGAGAATAGTTAGCCTGTATGCCATAATCCCCAATGGAAGTCAGCCCACTTGGGAAAGAAACCGATTTGAGCGATGCGTTGTAATATAATCCATAAACATCAATGCTTGTAATACCGCTTGGGATAGTTAAATGTTTTAGCAATGTGCAAGTTGAAACACAATATTGTGGCAAGGTTGTGTTTGTCAATGAGCTTGGTATAGTTATTGTTTGCAGATTTCGGCAATATTTCAAGGCATAATTTTCAAAGGAACAATTTGTGCCAATTCGCACGTTTCTTATCCATGATAAATAGAAATAACTTCCAGCATTGTTGGAGCTGTTGCGAAGTAAAAATGATCCATAGTTATAATCTCCCAAAATAGCATACGTTCCGCTTGTCCTAGATATTTTGATAGTGTATTCCCCACCTGATGAGTATGTGTGACCTTTTTTGACCTTTGTTGTTAAACTTGAACCTGATAGCGATTCTGCCGCAGACCCATCTCCCCAATCTATACTGACAGTACCATTAACACCAAGGCCAAGGTCAAAGGTTGCTCTCGTCGCATCGAAAAAAGCAATGTCAATTTCCGTTGCGCCACTTGCTGTAACATACATCTGTCCAACATCACACTTGCCCTGTGCAGTTACTTCTGTATTTATCTGTGCTACTGTGTAGTTCCACCCTTGTGCAGTTAAGCCTGTATGTGACGGATTAGATGGCAGAGATTGCGTATTCGCCCATTCCTGTGCGGTATATGATTCTACGATAGTTCCGTCATAGTCAAAGAAGTTGATGTCTTTGCGTTCCTTTGGTGTAGAACCGCCGCCGCCTGATCCTGTTCCTGTTATCTTCGTGCCGTTGACGTATGCGGTCTTGCCACTCAAAATGTCGGCTGCCGTTGCGTTTGCATCTGTGGTATCGTCAAACTGTGCTGTGCCACCGCCTGTTTTCGGCAACGTGACGGAAGGTACATCAGGATATGAGTTGCCTAATAAGGTTATATTTTGTGCCATATCGCACCCCCTTATGAAATGCTCAATACCTTTGTGCCAGCGTCTTGTGTTACCGTTGCGGAAGTAAGCGAACCAGCGACACCGAAGATAGTAACTCCTGACTTGATATTGCTTGCGATAAGGTCAGCATCGCCTGAAATGGTCTGCGCCCCGGTCAGGTATGTACCGCTTGCGATGGATTGATCGGACGTACCAGGAGTGATTGTCGCCGCCGCTTTGGTCGTGACAGATGCCGTGAGTGATACAGATGAATTGCCAGCCGTACCGCTTGATACATACCCAGCCGTTGTTACGGACGGAGTAACGGAAACTGTCTTGGATAACGTGATGGTATTAGTGCCAGTAGAAACAGTAGCACTTGTACCGCTGATTGTTGACGGTGCTGTTACACTACCACTTGCCACGCTCTTGGTGTTCTGCGATGCGTAGTAGCCAGCCGGTACAGTAACCGTATCGCCTGATGCAGTAATGTCCGTGCTTGTCTTTGTGGCGATCGTGCCAGTATATTTTGTGCCTTTGGCATACGCAGTATTGCCTGACAGCATTTTGTCACCGCTGTTTAGTGTAGCATCGGAAGTATCAAAGAACTCCGCAACGTCTGTTGGATCGGAACTCAATGGTATCTCAATGCTTGGTACATTGGAATATGTAACTCCATTAATAACAACTGATTGTGCCATTTTTATTCTCCTATGATACTGTTAGAACCGAACCGTCCCATGTGATAAGCCCATAGTTGGACGGAATCGGATTGATAACTACATTCTGTGTAAGTGTCTTGTTCATGGTGTATAGTGTTTGCGTTTGATTCGTAGGCGTTACGGAATACGAGCCGTCATAATCGCCTGATATAACACCACGCAAACTACCGACAAAAGACCCACCGCCATTGATTGCGCCAAGTAACGAACCATTTGTGGATAGTGAGCCAACGAGCGAAGCGGAAGAAATTATTTTGCCTTGCATAATTACTCTCCTTTCGCCACTTCTCCCCATACTCTGAATGTTGGGGAAATCGCATCGGTTTTCCCTATGATTGTAAATACGCCATTAGCGTTTGCAAGTTGAACGTCAAACACATAGTCCCCAAACTTGATGAGTGCTGGTTCGCTGCCGTCCATGACTATATTTCCATTGGCATCTTTCTGATACCAATTTGTCGGATCTGCGCCAATAGTAATAGTCCAAAAATCGTCATCAGTATTTAATGCTGTTTTCTCTGTTTCGATTTCAAACAAAGGCGTCGCACCGTATTTCTTCGCAACAGCAAACTTTAACTTATCGCCAGTAGACGGAGAGTATGTTGTCCCTTCATCGTCTTTCGCAGAGAACACAATGGACGCAGTATCGCCTCTTGTTATCTCTATTAGCATTGTGCTTGTGTCAATGTTAAGCATTTTATTTCTCCTTTGCCCTTAACACTTGCAGAGTGTCATGCTTTACGTTTGATGCGTTATAGATTTTCTTGTCTTTCTTAATTGCCGGGAACCTGGACCCACGCCCGGCTTCCGCTATCTTGTTCTTGCCATAGTAGAAGAACGTGTGCTGACCGCCATTGGTTTTCTTGTACCGGATGATGTCACCTTTTTTAAGGAAGCCGTCAGGAATCTTCTTGCCATGCAGTACAACACGGAACTTGTTGGATTTAGGGAATGATTCTCCCCTTCCTCTTAATGCCAAGAAATCCTTATCAATCCCTGCCATTCTTACTACTGTGGAAACGAAATAACCGCAATCGCTCTGACTAATGCGTGCGGTCTTGTGCATATATTTTTTAAGTGCCTTGCGATATGACTTCCGTGCGTGTCCCTTGTGGTATCTCCACAGTTTACCCTTTGTGCCTTTTGGGTACGCAAGCTTGTCTATCGTTTTGACAATCTTTTCTGCTTTTGTTTTCTTCTTTGGCGTTCTTACATGGGCAAATACCCAACATACGAAAGTGCAACACCACGGATAGGCAACTCCCCTTACGTCTTTCCCATAGAACCATGTGTTATACCTGACATGGTTTGAGTTTTTCGGAGATTCTTTCGTGCCTACCTCTTTTAAGGCTGTCTTGACTACCATATCAGGAGTTACCGACTTTCCATACTTCGGACGGAAAATGTAATTGACAACACCCTTGCTGCGCACTCGCTTCATTACCGCACCGCCATTGCAAGCATCTGAAGTTGACGTATTCCCTTCTATGACATACAAGGTCGTTCCGCTGATCTTATAGATGATTCCTATGTGGTCTGATGTGCCGTTGTGGCTGAAATCGTACAAAACAACATCGCCACGTTTAGCCTTACTGAAAGGTACTGTCATTTTCTTTTTGATCGCCCAATCGCCCATTTCAGAGCAACTGGCGGTCTTGATAGGAAGTATCTCTAATGCGTTAATCATCTTCTTCCTCTCTTTCTGCTTCTTCCACTACTGCGTCAAGCAAATCTTCCAAAGTAGCATCGCCTTCTTTCGCAAGGATCTTGGCTTTACGCATTGCTTTGGTAAACTTCTTCGCTGTGGAAGTGTAGTCCTGGTTCCAGTAATGGGAAATAAACCACATAACTCCGCAAGCAATAAGTGTTGCTATAGAAGTGATTACTTCCTCATCTACTGTTAAGTTTGTTTTGCAAATCGTATTGATTACGAGCAAAATAAAAGCGATCGCTGAAGCAATCGCTGTGATTAAAGTTTTATTCATTGTTCCCTATACCTTCCTTATGCCAATTATCATTCCCGGTATGCAGTAGCCGTTGCTCGTATTGTTGTTGTTATAATGCCCAACATCAAATACTACGCCACTTGCTGACGAACTGACTTCTCTGTACCCATAGTTTCCATTCCCGTAAAAGAATAACCGACCATCCATGCCAAATTCGACCCGTGTGCAGAACTGTCTTCCCGAACTGTTCAAGTACCAATATATCTCCAAAAAGTCACACGCCCCAAGCTCCGTATTGTTTGCCAGTACCGTTTGACTTGCGAAGTTGCTTGTCGGGTTGCTGTTTGTCCACAACACTTTTTTGCTCTCTGTGAACCATGAGCCGTCAGTAAGAACCTTGCCCCGAAGTGATATTGACGTATCGTGGCATACTGCGTCATACGAGATATTATTTATCCATGCGGTTGACGTATTGGTCTTAAATGTAAATGTTCCGTCACCGTCATACGTGCCGGTAATCGTAATGCTGTTCTTCGTTGCTGTTTTGGTTTCTGACGTCCCTTTTGTGAACGTCATCGTTGCACTATACAGATACGAGCCGAAATTGTTAAATACAGCGATAATAGAAGAACCATTTGTCAAGTTGGATATATCCTTGATGTAGTACGTCTTTGCTGTTGTGGTTATCTGGTCGTTAAGCGCATAACTAATCGAACGTGATTGTAACGCCCCGCAAGATGCAACTCTGAACCCCGTAATACCTTCTGGCGTTCTTACGTCGCACCCGTCTGTGCCAAGTGATGCGACTTCATGTGCATTGCTGACAACTCTAAAACCCCTTGCATTGATGCCAGTATAATCAGTTCCTGGATTGTTTTCTGCGTGTACTGTTATGCCGTCTGCGTCAATTACAGTAATGTTCTTTCCTATTTGTGTGTCCGTGTAGTCGTGAGAAGCCGCAGCCGTTTCATAATCAGCACCATCGTATAGCGAACCAACTGTGATCGTGTCTGTTTTGATCTGTGTCGCTGTTACGGAATTAGCGTACAGTTTCCCACCATCTATGTAAGTATTGTCCGATGCGTGTACCCATTTAGAAGCATAGGTTTCACTTGACAATTCTCTTACTGTGCTGAACGATACGGAGTTATCAACATGGACGTATTTCTCGCAAGTGTAGAAATACCTATCACGCTTCGGTTCAGGCATCACATATTCCCACGCATTGTCTGTTGAAGCACTTGTGCCTATGGAAGTGCTTGTTGAGATGCTTGGGGCAGAATGAGTAGTAGACCGATAATAAACCGATACTGTGGTAGTGACGGCAGCTGATTTGTCTGCCTTGTTATTGGCTACTGTATCGTCCGTATAGTTGGATGCAAGTTGCCAATCAGATATAGCAAATGAACCGCCACTCGCCTTTGCCGTATTACATCTTAAAATGTCATCGGAGTATGTAACACCGCCTGAATTGTATGTAGCGTTTACCCACATATCGCCCTTGTCATAAGGTGGCGTAGGCTGTGAGTAGAAGATCCGTTTCTTCTCGCCCAACGTGGTGAGTGTGTCGCTTACCGTCCCCTGGTTCCCAAAGTTTGAGGATGTACTGATCTCCCCGGTTATCTGTAACTGCGACCCATTCCACTTCAGACCTTTATTCGTCTGACTTGACCAAAGCTGGAAGCTACCGTCATTCAGATTGAAGTAGTTGTCCGTTAATGTAGCCTTGATTATCCCGGTCTGTATCGCACCGCCATTGACGGTAGTCCAATTACCGTTATTGGTATTGGCTACCGAATCAACGAACGTGAATACCCCTTGCATTAATTGTACTTCTGCGACCGGAGATTGATTCAGTACTTTACCGCCCTTGTAGGTAATCATTTTGTACCAAATCTTTTTGCCGTCATCATTCGCTTTTAAGTCAGGAAATGTTTCTGACCAGTTAGGATCGTCAGGCAATGGCTCGTCCACGGCAGCCTGATAAAACATCTTCACCGTGATGGTATCCATCATCGTATTGGTCTTGAGGTCGGCTTGCTCACGCTTCAGGATCTCTTTCTGCAAACTTGCTGACAGTACGTTGAACTGTGCAAGTGACTTCTTCTCCGTCTTTTCAAGAGCCGATATTCTTTTTTCAAGCTGCGGTATCGCAGACTTGTAATCTTTTCTATCTAATGTCATTTCTTTGCATAATTGCCAACGGTATAAGACTTAATAATCTCGTCTATACCAAATGGCCCGGTTGAATCATCGCGAATAATAAACTGCAATCTCTTGTACTTCTTGACTTTTTTCTTTGCATAAATCGAAACAGGGAGCGTAACTTTAGGATTGTCAATATTAGCTCCCTTGATAAGCATTGGCTGTTCTTCGTCTTTCTTTAGATAAACCAATGCAGACGTTCCATCTTCCGGCAGAAGCGATACAACATTCCCCTTTTTTTGCAAGGTTTTGTAGTAATGCAACGCCCCGTCATCGTCTGCAATCGTGGACCATTCCGCAAAGATGTTTTCCCCGTTATCGGAATACGGATCGGGATCAGTTTTCTTCTTGAACCGGCAGATGTTTCCGTCAAAGTCAGAGAACCACAATTCTCCGTCATAGGAGAACAAAGTCTTTGCCGGTACGTTGTCAAGGAAGTAACATTCATAGACTAAATTAGTCTTTGTATTGCCCCATGAATTGCGCTGGTTCCCGTCAAGTACATACACGTGGTTATTGACCGCAAGCATATAAAAACCATTCCATACAAAGCTATACGCATCTTCCAGGTGAGGCTCAGTCAAAAGCTTACCGTTTACAAAGAAACTCCTATCCTTTACTCTTGATTGCTCATTCTCGCTTGGTTCGATCGCCATTATTCCCCTTGGGGATAAGAACAATGTTTCGTCGCCAAGTACGTTGAAACAATACTTACCCAAAGCCCCAACACCGGCTACGCATGGTTTTGTTGCAAAAGTCGTTTCATCATCAAAGCTTGTCGGATAAATTAGGAATACGGACGAATCAATAGACTTACTTTGTTTTACTACGCCTAAATAATCGCCCACCTTGACAAGCCCCATGACTTGCGTATCGTTTGAACCCACTTCAACGAAGTTAGTATCCGGCATATACGTAGGATCGTTGACTGCTGAATACCACACTCTTGATGAATAGTCTGGCAGCTTGCAGCCGCCGATGAATATATTATTAGCAAGGCCGGTAGAATAGTTCGCTACTCTTGTAGTATTGAATATAGCTACCTTGTCCTTTACTTCTGCGTCCGTATAATAATTATAGACAATCTTTAATGTCGCGTTAGCTTCATGCGACGTTGGATCGTCAACGTACTTTTCAGTTAACGTAACAGGTATGGACCAATGCGTGGAATCTGTTATCTCTATATCCCATCCACCATCATTAGGGAGTAGAACAAAGACGTCATTATTTAAAGTAGAACGTGCGTAGTCTTTCGCATAGATTTTTACTCTTGCCTTGTTGTCAAAGATATCTGGAAGCGGCTGCCCGCTTACAGATACGTTTCGTTTCCATTCCTTGTTGTATAAAGCCGGGACGGTCCATCCCCTTTTGATGTTGTGTGCGCCGCTTACAAATTCACAAGTATAGGTATACTCGTTCATTTCATTGATCGTGTTGTCAAGATACGCGTGGAAATTCTGCTTTGGAATTACTAACGTATAAGGGAACATGATTGTATTATCTGCGTCATCCTTCCATGTAGGCGAAATGGTTACACCGTCCCTTTTTACAGTAATAGAATCAATCGTAGGAAGGCCAGGTACATCATCGTTCTTGACTACACGAAGCGTCATGTACGCGTCGGTCGTTACGTCCCAATAAACCTGATCGTTACGCTCCACCTGGAACTGTATATACGGTGCTTTAGACGGATTGATAGCAAGGTCGAAAGAAAGGGTTTTGTCCTCACCTGAGAAAATGGTCTGGTCGAAACATGTGTCGAGCTTGATTGTGACAACCTTTTTCTCGCTTAATGGTCGCTCATACTTGAACCATCCATAGTCTATATAGGTCTGTTTAGTAGTTGTTGTTGCGCCCTTAAACTCGGCTTCTGCCGTTTTAAGGTTTCCTTCTGTATCATACACAGAAACCTTAACAGGCGAAAGCGTTACCTTCTCTGCTTTTGTCTGAAGTCCGGCCGTGAAATTGATATAGAAATAATCCGTCGTTTCATAGATCGAATATGAGATCCAGCCACGGATATAATATTTTTTGCCAGAAGGAAGATGCTTCCCGTTATATACAAGCTTTTCAGTTGCTATTGCGTAGTCCGTATAAACGGTCTGTTCCGGTACCGTAACAACAACATCTGATTGTTTTGGCCCGTCTTTGCCCTTGATCGCTTCGTAATTCTGTTCTGAAGTATCTGTACCGTCAGTAGGGATAACATATCCTTCAGGCACGACTATTGATTGTGTCATAATATTTCTCCCCCTGCTTCAGCGATTTCTTCCGGCGTCATGTGTCTGCCGTCCCTGATGTTATTGATAGTCGGAATCCAATACGGACATGAAGTGTCTGTTCCGTCACCACATTCAGGACAGAAGTTTGCCCTTGCTTCGTACAAGTCAAACACTCGCATCTCTTCAGGTGTCATGTGCCGTGAGATGCCGAATATATCTATGTGCCAGTACGGACAATCAGGATCTGTACCATCTCCACAGACCGGGCAGAATTGCTCTCTCGCTTCGTAAAGCTCAAATATCTCTATTTCTTCCATCGTCATGTGGCGGTTCTGACTTGTTATCCAATACATACACGAAGTGTCTGTAGCATCAAAGCATATAGGGCAGTACGCAAGCTTCGTTGGCGCTGGCGTGGCCGTGAAGGTTGATTCTGCTATATCTAAAGATTTAGACGACGTACTTACTGCGTTTCTCTTGTACTCTACTCTGATAGCGTCCGCGCCATCAATAAGCGGAAGCCACGGCTCATAGAACAAAAGATATGAGTTACCACTTACCGGCGTTTTAAGAACGACTGGAACGGAAGATGAAGGCGTACCACTTGTTGGGATCGTATCATACGTCGTATCAAATTGCGTGTTACGTGATACATATACAGTCATCCCGGTAGAATTAGCAAACGGTTTAGGAAGGTTTATCCTATACTGATCGTCGATTTTTACGGTAATGGTGTCGCTGTCCGATATTTCCTGATCGGTATGCAGCGCAATACCATACGACGATATCTGTACCTGGTCGCCGCCAAGAAGCCATGAATGATCGTCCGTTGAGTAGATGAATTGAAAGTCATCTTTCATCGCGATATTAGATAGAAAAATCGCAAGGTCTACGTCTACCGTTGCGTACGGATCATTCGCAATGCTGCATCCCGGATTGCCAAGTTCATCTTTCAAAAACAAGTACGTATTGTTCTGAAATTCCTCTGCGATATAATCCGACAGCATATTAATATCTTCAAGCTCCTGGCCCGTTTCATGCTTTGCATCTACGGAAATATTAACTCTCGGTATATAAGGCTCTTTTAATTCCCATGCAAAGGCTTTTGCTTCCATGTGGTAGTAATACTTCCAAATCTTGAAACCGCCATAGCAATAAAAGGCGTTTTCTCCCGCCCCTTCAAAGAAGAAAGCACGGTCTTTCGCTTCATATTCAAGCAAAGACGAATCATAGGAAATATACCCGCCATTCTTCGTTACAGGGGAACCATTTTCTGTATAAGTCCAAGTAATATCCTTTGAGGACAAAAGTTGATTCTCTCTGTAAATGAAAAGGCCGTGGTTCGTGAAGATAAAGATGTGGTCCACGCCGGCGATCTCAAAGTAATGGCACTTCCAGATCGTAATATCAAGTGGTGCCGGTGCTGTGTTATCCGTGGCGTACTTGTTGGCAAGCTGAGATGCAGTTATCTTTATCTCCCATCCTGTCCTTTTAAAAGGTTTCCCCGCTTCATCCGGAAGCATATTCGTCCCGGTCGCGGTACGCCTGTACCAGATATTGGACGGATCATTCGTGTAGTCTACGCCAGCAAAATTCGTGTAGATCGTTGTATTTATTTTTGGTTCTTTCGGAATATTCAAAGGCATTTATATACCACCCTCAATGATTTTGACGCGTGGCCGGTTCAGGTCGGCCATCATAGCATTGACGCGCTGTTCGTAAAGGTTATAATACTGCGCCGCCTTGCTCGGCTCGTCATCAAGCCAAATAAAATATGCAGCAAGCAGCGGAACAAGATGATGCACTTTCTCCGGCAGCGGAATAGTCCTTGCGTTCTGCAACGCGTTACTGTCAAGCTGTGACGCGTCATAATAAACAAACGGAGTATGTGACGCCTTGTAAAAAACGCGATAGCTTCCGGCATTGCCTTTAGTGAAAACCTTTAACACGCGGGCGCTTTCTATTTCAAAGTCATTAAATTTTGAGTAAGTGACTTCATCATCTTTCTCAAACTCGACAGGAGTATCCGCAAAATCAAGAAAATCAGAAACCACCATGCCCATATCAACATCAATGACCGGATCATCGTCATCCGCTACGCTAAACTCATACGTTTTGACGTTTGGGCAGACTTCAAGGTTAATCGTTGTAATGGCGTCATTGATTGAATCGGGGACAAGGGAACCGAAGTCGTTTACTTCTTCCAGATCGGAAAACCCAAGATGGGCTATCTTTTCAATTAACTTCCCGTAGATCATTCTTCCACCTTCTTTTTAGGCCGGCCGCGCTTCGGCTTATCTTTTGCTTCTCTTAGCATCTGCATATAAGCAAGCTTTTCAAGTCTGCGCTTTTCTCTCTGTTTTCTTGTACTCATTTTTTTATTCCTCCGGGGCTGAAGTCCACGTCGTTGTGTCAGCGTCAAAGTAAGACGTAAAGCCGGTATTCATTTCAATGAACGAAGAACCGTTGCATACGCCGGTCGTTGGTTTCGTATCATCAGACGTACCGATAAACTGATAAAGCGTTTCGCTTCCCCGCTTTTCGCTCTTTAATACTGTAATCATTTTATTTCTCCTAAAAAAAATACGGGATAGAGCATACGCCCTATCCCGCAAATTAAGGTCAATTAAACCTTCGGCTGAAGTACAGCCATTGAAACTGTTGCGCTCGGCACAATAACGATCTTGCCCTTATTGGTGCCGGAAACATTCTTATACCGTGCGGAATCGAGCGTGAAGAACGTGTACTTGTTCTGTGCGATGGTCGGGATCGTCAGGTCGGCGGTACCGGCATAGCCGTTGCCAGCCTTAACGGTCAAGGACGCGCCGCCGGAAGCGGCCGTAGTAACAAGGAAAATCGTTCTTTCATCCAGCTGATCTGCCGGAATGATCGCGCCGTTAGTAGTGTCGGAAACCGATGTGAGAGTAAAGTCTGTCGCCTTTACGTTTGGCCCCATAGCCACAACATTAGTAATATCTACTGCTGCCATTCTTTACACCCCCTTTACGCGAAGTAAACATCGAGGTTTACGATCTCTTTAGGTTTAACGACTTTGCCATCATACAGGGAGTACCCCTTGACAGCATCCTGGAAGTAGCTGTCCGGTCTGTATGATTCAAGGTGCAGATAAGGCTTAACAAAAGCAATAGCTCTGTCAGTCTTAACCTGAATGTTGTATACCGTTCTGGAAGAACCGCCGATGGTTTCCGTTGTGGTATAAACATTGTTCGATTCCTTGATGGTGATGCCGGCGTATCTTCCGACGCGGCCGTTCTTCATCATCTCGGAGTTATTGGTATCCAGGTCAACATAAGCGTTCTTGAGCATCTGGATAAACTTAGGCGGAGCAGTCAGCGTAATGTTGTCTGTACGTCTTACGTTGTTCTCCAAAAGTCCCAGCAGCGCTTCGTCGATCGCTTCCAGAATGTTGATCTGTCCGGAAGAAGCAGTACCAACGACCGCTTCCTTAGCTGTACCGAATACCTTTGCTACGGCTGCATCTGCAACCAGGCCGCCGATGAAGCTGTCCTGCTTCTCAGCTACCTTGTACTTAACTCTCGTCATGTACTCGCCCAGCAGTCCGCTTCCGCCTTCTGCCTGGCGCTTTTCCAGGTCATCTACATAAAAAGCAAATTCTTCGATGTGTCTGACAGGCATTGTCTGTGACAGGTCCTGAATCGCTTCCGGTGTAGGAACCGCGTGCAGCTTCCCATCGGTGTAGGAAGTCAGAGTAGGCTCGCCCAGGCCCAGGATCTTGATAGTATCTCCAGGCTTCTTGGCAATACCCTCATACTTGTGATTTGTGTTTTCATAGAAAACGAGGTCTTTTTCCAGTTCCTTGTCAAACCAAGGCGCCCACGCTTCCGGAATGAATTTTTCGAGTGCCATGTGTGTTATCTCCTTCGTACCGAGAAGATATTATTTCCACTTAGAGAATGAATTAAATATCTTCTCCCAATTAGCTTGTTTTTCTTCCGGTGACATCTTGGCAACTTCCGCTTCGGTGTAGTAATCTTTCTGAGCCGGTTCCGCTTTTACCTTGCCTATTTCTTTAGGCGGCGTAGCTTCTTCAAGGCCCTTAAGGAAATTGATCGCGCCATAAGCTTCTTTGGCAGATAGACCTGCGGCAATATAGTTCGCATAATCTTCGCCTAAATCTTCAAGGCTATCAATCGACGGATCAACTTTTTGTAGCAGGATCAAATCTTCCCGCATGCGCTGTTCGATGCGGATATCTTCAAGCTCTTTTTTTAAGTTTGAAATTTCAATATCCTTGCCCTGTGATTCTTCCTCTTTGGAAAGTTTTGCTTCGATATCGTCCCGACTGTATCCAGACATTTGAGCAAGAGCTTCGATCTCGTCAAAATCATGCTCATTCGTGAATGAATCGATCGCACTCTGCCGTGCCTGAAGTCTTGCAAGCTCCGCTTTCACTTCCGCAAGTTCGGTTTCCTTTGCTTCGTTTTCACGCCGCATCTGTGCGAATCTTGCGTCCGCGTCGGTCTTGCCCTCGGACACCGGTTCGGCGGGTTCCGGTTCTTCTGCGCCTGTAACTTCCACTTCCGGTTCAGCGACTTCCGGAGTTTCTACGCTTGTGCTTTCTAATTCAGCCATTGTGTTACGTCCTTTCTATTAAATTTTCGGTACGTCAAACGGGTGTACCAAGCCTCTGTTATATTAAAAAAGCAGCTTTATTGCTGCCCTTCTAAACTATCCCATTGCTCCATCGCGCTCTGGACCGGATCAAACTCCGCTTCCTGCGTGAGCATCTGCTGTTGCTGCATCTGTTTACGCTTCGCGATAAGCTTTTCCATTTTCTGTTTAGGAATAATGCCGTTGTCTGAAGCGGCTTCTACGTATTCCTCAAACGTGATAAGCTGTTTATCAAGTACGCCGTCAAGCCAGTTCTGCTCCGCTTCCTTCGTCCACGGGCTGTCCTGTGATGTGTCGATTCTTACGACCGGGCGTATCTCGTCCCAATCTGCTTTTGATATACGTTCCAAAACGGTTACTTCCTCATTCGTCAGCGGATCAAGTACCTTCATTGGTACGTCAATGCCGTTAGGGTTATACACGGACCAAATCTCGACCGCGAGCCGTGCAAAGTCCTCAACAAAGGTTTTCATCTTTGCTACCTGCTCATTCAGCGGCAGCGCCGCCTGGTCGCGGATCGCGATGATCGCTGAAGCGGCTACTCTTGTAGGGTTGATGTTACCCATCGCCGTTTCGCCAGATCCGGAAAGTTCCTGTGTATATTCAATGAGCGAATCGACAAAGGACTTAGGTACACCATTGGCCTGTGCCGGCTCCAGATAATCAATCACCTGACGGACCGACTGTACGCCGCCCGATGACATTTCAAGTGGCGTTCCAACCTTCATCAATTCTTCCGGATTCGTCAGAGAATTGGCGTCATATACGATACGCGGGTACGCTGTGAGCTTAATGATAAGCTCGATACGCGCCAAAGTCTTGTTTACTACAAGCTGGTTCGGGATAAGCTGTTCTACTTCGGACAGTCCCCTTGCATCATTCGGGTAATCTTCCCATGAAATCTTTACAAACGGGTAAAGCTTTAGCGCATTACCCGGCGCGCCGCTGTGTTCTGTGGCCTGGACCGGATGCAATGGTTCAAATATGACAGAACGAGTGCATTTTGCGACGTTCACGATCCCGTCAACCTTTGTGAAATAGAAAATGACGGTCGACTTTGCGGTCGTTTCCTTTGTGTCAAGCTCTACTTCTTCCCTGTTTCCTACAAGGTTCTCTGTATCGCTGTCTGCCCGGATAAGCGCTATTTCTTCGTCTGACAGGCCGTTTTCTTCCGCCTGTTTACGGATAAGGTCTACCGCGATTCTCTGATAAACGATGATATAGGGCTGTTTTTGTATGTCTGTTTCCGATTCATCGCCGTAAAGCACGGTCGTATTCATCAGCTTTTGTACGTCGGCCATGTGTTTTGTGCCAAAATACAAAATTCCGTCGCCGGTAACGGCAGCATCCTTGATCGTGGACCAAAGAAGGCTATCCATGTTGGCGTGTTCCCATGCCTGGGAGAATAATTGATCCAGCCGTGCGTAGATATCGGTCTTGTCAGGATCGCCCATCGCGTCCGAGAAGTGCGCTACCATCGTATTCTGCGATACGGTGGAAACTTTATGCTTGATGATCGGCTTAATAAAGTTCAAAAACGGTAATTCGTCACCGTCTGCTTCCACGCCTTCCCATTGCCGGCCGCTAAAGAAGTTCCAGCACTTGTTGGTCCGGGTGATAAGCTGTTTTTTATTGATATAATCAATACCTTTTTCGTAAAGATTCCAATATTTGCAGTTTTCCATTTACTTTATCTCCATCTGCCCGTTGGATGTGCCGTCATATTGCTCGATATTGGCAAGTTTCGCCAGATCGCGCTTCATTTCTTCGGGCATTTCCGGTTTTTTCGTGCGTTTTGGCAGCGTAAAGGCCGGTTCTTCGGCTACTTTTTCCGGTTTTTCTGCCATTTTTACGCCGAGTTTCATAAAATATACATAAAAAAACGGGCTTGCAAGTAAATATGCGCCCAAAATACACGTAATTATAATCATTTGGAAAGGGCTGGGCAGTTTCGGGACATGCCCAGGTCCGTATGAGAAACATGAGAGGTTATATGATTGCTATTTTATCGCCTATACCGCTTGTTTTACGCTCTGTACGCACGTTGAACAGCGGTTTACGGGCGTATCGTTCCATTTTACGCGTGATCCTTCTAAAAGCGAGCCTTGAAACAGCCTGTGAAAAGCTGTCAACCATATCATCATGCTTGCCGTTAGGAAACGCCGCGCATTGCTCGATGAAGTCCCAGACAAAATTCTTGTCCTTTGGCAGATAAATGTTCCCTGCTTCTACCGTGAAAGATACCGCGTTTACCCGCGCTTCTTTCGATTTGTCCGGCGAAACCGGGATTATACCAAGTATCTTGTCCCGTAAGTACTGTATGATCGCCGTACCATTGGCCTTATCTTCTATCAGGATCGCGCTTACACGCGGGTAACGGGCTTTTAGAAGCTGTATCATCTTGACCGTAGCCATGAAGTTTAGATGCTCATTTACCAAATCTACAAGGTATATCCGGTTCTCTGTCTTGCCCCATACCGTGATCGCTACGTAGTCGTTCTGCTTTTCGTCCTTGAAGGCCGCGTCCACGCTCATTATCATGGTATCAAACTTAAGTAGCCCGTTCTCATAGTCCTTTTTCTCATAGAACTGCCACCACTCACGCTTTAGGATATTACCTTCCGCTGCCGTCGGCCGGCCCTGGTATAGCGCGTTCCATGTTCGCATGCCTTCTTCATCTACTAAAGACTGCTTGAAGTCGGCCAGCCATTCGTTTCCTTTGCCGATCTCAGGACAGATTGAATCGCCTATCTTTCTTCCTAAAGGATCGTTCTCATCCTCGCACTCGCAAGGTATGTTGATAACCGTGGTACGGTCCGGGTAGTATTCCATGATACGCCCGGCCAGATCATCTTCGTGCCAGCGCGTCATAATAAGGATTATCTTGTCCCCTGCACCCGCACGTGTCAGAATAGACTTCTGAAAATCAGACCACTTAGCGTTCCGGTCCTTCTCGGACTTCGCTTCTATGTCGTTCTTTACCGGGTCGTCTATGATTATCAGGTTCCCTGTATAACCGGTCAAGGCTGAGCCGTAACCACGCGAGATCATTATCCCTTTATGGTACGCTATCTTGTACTCTTTGCTCGTTTTCTTGTTCTTGTCTACCTCAACACCAAAGATGTACCCGAACTCCTTGACCTTCTCTAAGTTGGCCTTCCCAAATCGCTCCGCCAGATCATCGCCGTAGCTTACCTCGATTACCCCTTTGTCCGGGTTTCGCATGATCCACCAGCTTGGGAATGTTTCTGTTATCGTTGTACTCTTTCCCACCTGCGGCGGCGTGTTTAAGATAAGTATCTCAAAACTTTTGTCGTTCTCGCGCTCTACAAACTCTTGTACCGTATTACACAAGAACTTGTGTAGCTTGCTCGGATACCACGCCAGATCCTTCCGGCCATGATTGTGTACGTAGTCACAATAGTACAGGTAATTAGCCTGTATCTGCTTTAAGTATATCTCTTGCTCGTTCATAATACGCGTGGGGCGGTGCCGGACTTGAACCGGCTTGATGCCCTTCTTTCAACATAGGGAGCGATTACAGGCATCACGCTTCCAGTAGCAGTACCGCCCGCATTAGTTGTCGGCATTTTGTGGGCAACTCGCTTTTTTATAACAGAATATTTTTTGCGGCCTTTTTTTCGTTGCAGATTTTTTATTGGACGCTCGTTCGCGTGGTGCTCTCCCCTACCACAAAAAAACACCACACACCCGCCGCCATTGGGGAACGGAATCCGCGCGCGCCTGTGCCGGCTGCCCCGGTCGAGATCGCGCTTCTTCTTCTTTTCTTTTCACGTGTCCCGGACGGGCCGCCGGACCGCTTCACCACGCCGGAACCGCAGCCGGGGACCGCTGCCGCGCTGCCGCTTGGCGCCCTGTCAATTATAAATTGCCAGGCTGATTTTATATTTATACAAACGCTTTTGTATTATCCCGGCATTTCGTGATAGTTTTATGCATAGACTTGCATAAACATATATTTCAACTCCGCCGATAATCGTTATTTACGGCGGGGTTCTACTCAGATAGCCGCTTCAAAGCGTCTTTTGCTTCCGATATGCTGGCTACTTTGATAGTTAAGTTGTTGTTTGTAACGCTCCTGGCTGTTTCTCCCGTGTCGTCAAAACCGTGTTGTGCCTTCAATAAGAAGATATTACCGGCCGGGTTTCCCTTAGTATAGGCGGCCCTACGTTCTCGTTCTAATTGCAGCCTTAAGAGCGATTTTTCCAAAATCGTCGAGAACGGAAAAAGCAGCACCCGCACAACTTCCCCTGTTTCTTCTTCTACAAGATCGCACCAAGGCGCGCCGTCCTGCTCGTATATATCCCCTTCTTTAATCTGGTTCATATCTAAGAATGATTCGAGCATATAATCATAATCGCCGGCCTTCATTCTATAAAATGCTTCGGAATTAACACCGGCCGCCAGGATAATACCAGCGACCGCCGCCGGTTCGTGCTTTTCTTCACACGCTGCAAAGTAATTATTAATACGCTCATACATACCGGCAGCAAATTCTTGCTTATACTTAACAGCTTTACGCCGGGCCGCGGCCATGCTTTTATATTTGTCTATTAGTTCAGTATACGCGCCGGTCGATCTGACAATCTCGGCCGTGTTATATAGCTCTGGACTGTAAACGCCTTTAGGCACCCGGACCACCCCCGAAACCAGATTAAAAAAGGCGCCTTTTGCGCCCACTCTTACACCTATATAATACCACGTTGCGCGGCTCTGAATTTCAGAACGTTTTACGCCTGATCCGCGCCAGGCCGAAAAAAACCGCGCCCGCAAATCGTTGAAATTCCAACGTTCCGAAAAAAAGTTAAAAAAAATTGTAAAAAAAGTGTTGACAATACCACGCAGCGCGTAGTATTATATAGCCAGATAGAAAACCACACCAACCACACACCCGGCGCCAGCCGGCCACACGAAAGGAGAAAAAACCATGTTAAGAACAAACAGTAAAAAAGCCCGTCTGAACGTCCTGTCATATATGCAGGAATCCCGCGACCGTATCAAATCTGAGTATATCGCTTTTGAAGAAAACCCGGAAGAATACGACATAGAAACAGCGCCGGCCTTTTGCTACTACATGCGGCACGGTATGTTTTATCCGGAAGCCCTGCAGCACAACCCATGCTATCAGGCCGAACCGTATACAAGCGAATATACATTTTTTGAATATTGGGCCAAGGGCCTGAGCGGCTGCGGCATGTTTGATTATTGGTATTTCGGAAACGCCCGCGAGATCGTAGCCGAAATCCTGGAAGAAACCGAAGAAGAAAAGAACAAGTACACCGAAGAAGCCGCCGCCGATCTTCTTACCCGCCTTATCTACCGGGAAATGGTAGCCGGCAGCAACAAGCAAGCCTTTTAGAAAGCGCCTGACGAGTATTTGAAAATTAATACGAAACGCCCGCCCAGGGCGTCGCGCTAAACACCAACCACACCAAGAAAGGAGTTAAATAAAATGACTAAGAACACCGAGAAAAAGAACGTATCCGAAATTATTACGGATAGATTCGTCAAGGCCCTGGAAGGCGGTCAGATCCCGTGGGTCCGTCCGTGGGAGCTTTGGAACAGCTGGAGCCGGAACACCGGCGACGACTACCAGGGAGTTAATCAATTAACGCTGAGCGGCGGCGAATACGTAACATTCAAGCAGGCGAAGGCCGAAGGAATCACCATTAATAAGGGTGCCAAGTCTGAAATGATAGTCAAATATACAGACTATAGAAAGACAGTCACCGAGGAAGAAGCCAAGCAAATGGTACAGGAGTTTAAAATCCGGCCGGACCAGATCGAACACCTTGAAAACGGCAAGGCAAAAGTGCCGGCCCGGTCCATTAAGTATTATAACGTATTCAACATTGAAACATGTACCAACGGCGAGAAGAAGCACGACAAGCAGCAGCAGCGCCATACCTGGGACGCGATCGACAAGGCCGACGAGATAGCCGGCAAGTACATGAAGGCCGCGGGAATCGCTCAGAATGACGGCAGCAACAAGGCGTTTTACACCATGTTGGGCCATGATGTCACCCTGCCGCGCCGGGAGCAATTCAAAAGCGCTGAAGCGTTTTACTCAACAATGTTTCATGAATTGGTACATAGCACTTGGAATAAGGCCGGCCGGACGCTGGACGGGTACCACAAAAGCAAGCAGGCCCGCGCCCGTGAAGAACTTGTAGCCGAGATCGGCGCCGCATATATCATGTCATATCTGGGAATTGAAACAAGTTTCACGATTGAAAACAGTAACGCCTATGTAAAAGACTGGGCCGGATATCTGAAGAACGACGCCAACGCAATACTGTACGCAGCGCCGCAAGCGATCAAGGCGGCGGAAATGATAATCAAGGCGGCCGCATAAGGCCGCCAGGGGAAAGGAGTAAAAGACAATGAAAGTATACGCAACAACATACACCAACAAATGGAATGTCGAGGAACTTGACACCGGGAACATGCGCGCCCTATTTGACAACAAACGCGCTGCCGTTGACCGGTCCGGGATAATCAGAAACAACCGCTTTTATCTGACCGAGGAAGCCGCCAGAAAGTACATTAACAAGGAATACGTACCGGCGCGCGAGATCGTAAGAGTAGAGCATAGACAATTTGATTAAGAAAAAGGGCCGGGAAAGCCCCGGCCCGCCCTATCACACCAACCACGACGCGAAAGGGATAAAAAAATTATATCACACCAACCAAAAAAAAGGAATAAAAACATGTCAGGAATATTTACAGTCATTCTTTTTGGCCTATACCTTGCGGCCGCCTGGGAATACAGGTAAAATACACTTGAAAGGAGTGTGAACGATATGGATATAAAACAGATCAGGAAATTGACCGGATTATCGCAAGCAAAATTTGGCGAGCAGTACGGGATACCAAAGCGAACAATCGAGGACTGGGAGCGGGAGATCAGGACACCGCCGGAATACGTCGTTAAACTGTTAGAACGGGCAGTAAAGGAGGATTATAAGAAATGAGTTATATAATGGGAATCGTATTCATTGCCGGGCTGTATGCCTGGGGAAAAATTGACGAGATATTAAGCAAATAGACCGCGCGGCGGTCTATTTTCTATTGCGGATTAAAAATTCTTCCAGGGATTGCAGCGCGGGATCGCTGGTAGTAGGCGTAAAAGGTTCGGGCTGCTTTACAATGGAACTGGCCCAGATAGTACGCTCTGGTTTTATAGCTCTCAGAGCGTCTAATTGCCTGTTTAACGTGCGTAAAGTTTCAAGTTGATATTCTGACTTATATTGATTGTAAAGGCGCTCAAATCGAGCGATTTTAGCTTCCAGGTCGTTGATCTCCTGGTTGAGTATATGTTCTTTCATGGTAGCCGCCAATCTCTGGTGATAACATAATTTGACGTGGTATAGTCAAAAAGTTTATCGGCCAGCTTTGCAAGGGTATTATTTCGCATAGTGTAGCAGTAATCCCGATTCGTGTTATACTTAGCGCACCAAAGCCGGACAAACTCTGCGCGCGATCCGCGGGAAAAGTAAAAGCCCTGGATAAGCTCGCGCTCCGGAAGGGACAGCCCGGCAAAGGCATGATCTTTTGCTGCCTGTTTTGCTTCGATTTGGGATATCTCGGCCAGGATAGCGGACCGTTTTAATGTCACATTTTCCACCGGCCTGGAAATGTCATTGCTTCTGCCGGCGCTCTGCTTTATCTCGGATAGCTCCGGGATTGAATCAAGCTCTGCGCGTAGCTTGTCAAGCTGCGTATTCCATTCAAGGGAATCACGCAAAAACCGCTTTACGTCAAACGTCAAATAATCAATCATCGTCCAATACCTTTATTTCAACTTCGGTCCGGGGATTATCCTTGTCGTAAAACACCCGGCTGCCGTCAACTGACTGAATGATTTTATAATTATCATCGGCCAGAACCTCATACTTAACGAGTATATCATGCGTAGATTCCATTAGATTTGTCAGATCCACCCGGCGGCGTGTCGGCATGTAGTAAAGGCATTTCACATTACAGGCCCGGTCAATCTTCCTGCCCTTGTCTTTCAGAAAATACCCGGCCGCCTTTTCGTATTGTTTGTACTTTTCGCTCTGGGCAATAAATGGCCGGCGCGTTCCTGGGTTAATTAATATTCTCTGACTATTCTTTTTGGTTATCGGCGCCAATGGTATAGTAAATTTAATCATAGTTTTATAAATTCAATCTGTTTATCAGTCATACCCTTGCAAACGTACACGCTTTGAAAGTTCGGGGAATTGCCCGCGCACTCGTCATTGAAAAAGCGCATCCGCCCTTCCGGGATCAGTAACTCAAATTTATTATCTCTGAACAAACGCCACCGGACTTTTGAATCAAACAGGCCGTTAAAGTTCAGAATCATAGCAAACGGCGTTCCGGAATCAAACAACCTTTTCAAGATCGCTTCCCGCTTTGAAAACGGCGGGTTACTTACTATCGCGTCAAAAGCTGTTAGATCGTCTCGGTCGAAAAAGTCTGTCCCGGTAGCAATATGCGAGTATGTCACGTTGAAACCATGCGCGGTCAGGACAGTAACATAAGCACTTTCGCGGGTATCAAACGGGCATAGAATGTTTCTATACCCCCCCCCGGATCAGAAACGGGACAATACATTCAACATTTTCTGCCGGCGTGTACCATTCGTCCGTGTTGCTTTTCTTTATTACCTGTGAAAAAGTTTCAGCCATCCTTCTTTTCTCCTAAAGCGCAAAAGAAATCTGCAAATTCGTCAAGGTCCATATTAACGATTGTCAGGGCCGCGTGTCCGCAATAGAAAGAATCTTTTACGTATGGGTATATGATCTGGTATCTGCAATCCTTGCAATGCACGATCCCTTTGATAAATTTATCGTCGGCCCGGCAGGTAGTACAATCTTTGGTGCAATTTGTTATCGGCTTGCTGCACCGGTCACAATCTCCCGGACAATAATCCCCGTCGCACCTCTCCGGGGAATAGGCCCATTTACTTACACTCATTTTGCACCTCTCATGTCTGCCCCACAATTAGGGCAAAAGTTGTACTTCCATTCTGCGACACCATCGAATGTTGAGCCACATATAGGGCAACTTATCGTCATGTATGAACCTTTTGAACCACTTAAGTACGTCCACTCCCCCTGCGGTCTGCCTAAAATCCGTTCAAGAACCTTGTACTGTTCTTCTGCCGTCATGCATTGAAATTTCTTTTTCATGTCTGCTACAAAATTAGCGGTACAATTCCATTTCGTCTCGGCTTCGGCTGATGGCACATTTTTTAATATGTGTTCGGCAATTCCTTTATAATAGTCCATGTCTTTATAAATATTCCTGCACCCATCATCAAACGAATAATGTTCTGCCACCGCCCTTATTGCATCTGCTCTGCTTATTAAATCACCGTCCTTTGGTGATAATGCTTCTATTGCCATGTCTATGGCTATTGCGTAATTATATCCGTCTGAATCTTCGTTATATACTTCGTTCCACAAGTCTCGTAGTAGTTTTATTGCTTCTTCCCTTGTCATTCCGCACCGCCTTTCATTCTCGCACCGCACGATGGGCAGAAATCAAACTCTTCAATACTGTATACACCCCAACGATTGTGGCAACACGAACATTCTTTTAATTTGAGAAACTCCGTATCTATCCACTCACCTTGTACGGCTTCGGCTGACTTCGCATCTACTTCGCATCTACTTCGCAAGAGAGCATCGGCAAGCGTGTTCATGTTGTCTGTGGAAATTTTGTACTGAAAATCAAAATCGCACTCGTCTTTGTACTTGCACATGCCGCATTCTTCCCTTGCACACATCGTCAACCGCATAAGTGCTTCTCTGACTTCTTCTGTCATCGGTACGGCTTCGGCTGATGGGAGTGCCGACAATTCGCTTCTTACGGAACAAAGCCTTGACATTGGTGTCATATAATCCTTGCCTATGTAATCCTCAATAATTCCTATCGCATCGGCTCTGCTGATTAGGTCACTCATTGTTCTGCTCCTTCCGTTCTATGCCGATAGCGGCTTTTGCTTCGTCTTCCGTCCAGAAGACCGTACTTCCAAGTTTTCCTCTGTCACTTTTCGTGAACGGTCTTAACTTCACATACAACGTCCCTTCACCGCCAAGTGATATGTGACGCTTCCAGAAGTCAAGACACGATTTTGTGTCAACGAAGTGGTCCCAATATGTGCACGGAAATCTATATCTCTCTTTTGTTACATAAATCTTGTAGCAAGGTTTTCCGATTTTATCTGTCCACTCTGGCTCTGCCTTTAGTGCTTCTATTGCCATATCTAATGCTTCGTTTGATAATTTTGCCCACGCTTCACTTGCTTGTGGATATTTGTGATTTTCAATAAGGTGTATTGCTTCTTCCCTTGTCATTCCTCTACCTCGCATTCTTTTATACTTACGGCTTCACAACCAGTCTGCTCTCTCATAATTCTGTATGTAAGACACGGCTCGTTATAATATTCAAGCATTAGCCCTTGAACTAATATAAGAGCGAATCTCAACTCCATGTGATATGCTATGTGGTTTCCGTTATCGTCAATAACGCTGTATAATTGTCTGTCCATTATTCCTCTACCTCGCTTTCCTCTTTGTACGGCTTCGGTAAAGTTTTCCACGCAATCACGTTGCTGATATCACGATATCCATCGTTAGGAAAAATATCTTGCCATCTTCCACCGAATGTCATATTCCATTGAGCAGTACTGACCCATGTTCCATCATTGTCAAAAAGTGTTACTAAAAACTCACCGCTTACAAGTGGCAACCTCTCACTACATGGAATCCAATCGGCTTCGGCTGATGGGAGTGCGGATATATACTTGTGTATATAATCAAGTGATTTGCTTTTGCCAAGACCACTGTTGATAACTCTTTCAATGTACGCTGTCGCATCGGCTCGGCTGATTAAATCAACGTCTGTAGGGCGTTGTAGTGATTCTATTGCCATGTCTATGGCCATTGCGTAATTATATCCGTCTGAATCTTCGTTATATACTTCGTTCCACAAGTCTCGTAGTAGTTTTATTGCTTCTTCCCTTGTCATGGTTTTCTCCTTTCAATAAAAATCCGCCTTTTCCAAATCTTCTCTGAAGAACCATACCGCACTATCCCCAGTCCCGAGATAGCACTTTATTCCTACAAGGTCGGGGAAGTTCTCTCGCAGGAAGCACTTAAATTCTTCAAAGTCAAACTCGTCAAGTGAATATTCTCGCTCACTCCTGTAAGTGCCATATGATTCTTCTGGACGGTTATCAAACCATTCGTTGACCTTTGCTATATCTTCCTCATACATCGTGGTTCTCTCCTTTCTCCGTAAGAGCAAAAGTCATCGTCCTTTTGCGTGGTAATTACGGTTTGCCGTTCATGGCAGATGCCATACCCGTCGGATATATCTTTATAATATTTGCAATCCTTACACCTTACTACTTGTACTGCGTCTACTGTAGGTCTGTTCGGTATTATGCAACCAAGCACAAAGTCTGCTCCTTGTTTGCGCCCGTCTTGACACCAATCACAGAACCGTTGCAGTTCTTCCATCAATGCGTCTGCGTCTATTAGTCTCATAGCGTCACACTTTCTGGACCGGGATCTCGATCGGCCCTTCCCTTCTATTCAGCGGGCCATACGCGCAATAAAAATCTCCATACACAATGGCGTCCATTTCCTGGCAGCGCATAACAAGGCGCCCGCTGTCGTTGATCGTATTCTCGCAAAGCGCGCAATCCGCGCAGCATACTATCTCGGCCATTTCCTTATTTGGTTCTTCGTCTGCTACCAGGCGTATTGTTATTTCCCTGCCCTTGTTGGCGAGGATCTCCGCGATGGATAACGCCGTGTTTCGTTCTTCTTCCGGAAACTCCATCGGGTAATATTGTTCATCAACTATGTATTTCATTACGTCCCCCTATTCTGTGATTAAATCGTCGATTTTTATTTCGTCCCATGCTTCATCATGGGAATATGTTTTTCCTGTTACATCTTCAAGGCCCAGGATAAGCTCAACTATCTCGCCGTCCGGCGTCCGTATTAATTGGTTTCCCCGTTCATGCGCTTCAATATTTCGTATGCCCATATCGGCGTAGGCATCAAAGCGCCCTGCGTTATACCATTTGTGGTTCATCGCGTCGGTCATTTCAGCTTCGATCAAAGCGACGCGGTTATTGACAGCGTTTTCTATGTACGTAGTAACGTCTTTCTTCAGCGCTTCGTTCTCCGCTTCAGAAACAACAAGCTTCCTGGCAAGTGCCGCCGACGTCGCCTTCTCAGTTTCCAGCATGTAGGCCAGATTGTTTTTTTCTTCTGCGAGCCGGCCGTTCTCATACTCATAGGTTTGAATATTGAACACGTCTGTTATAAATTCTTTGAGCGTCATTTGTCTGCTCCCTTCTTTGTGAAAGTGATCTGAATCTTTTTACGTTGTCTGCCCGGTGTAAAGGCCGGGCATTTACCATCAACGATAAACAATCCTTCTTTCAGCCGTGAACTATTGGTGTCAAGTATGTATGAACACCCGTCGCTGCTTCCATGCTTGCATTGTGTGGCATAGGTGCATACCTGGATATGTCCGTTTATCTCCATGCTTTGCGTAGGAACCTCGTATCGCCTGATATATCTGCGCTCTTTTCTGACCTCGTAGCGCTGGCGGTCATAATCTCGTTTATGTTTTCTCTGGCAGTCCGGGCAGCGCGTTTGATGTTTATGCCGCCGTTCAAAGTCCCGCCCGCAATCAATACACTTTACGATCAAAACGGTAATTCTTCCTGCCCTAAAGCGGAAAAGCCCGGCGGATCCGCTTCAATGGTTTCAAAGTCATCTACGAAAATGACGTCTACATGTTCGGTCCGGCCGTCCTTCTCATACTCGCGCCAGTCATACCAGCCGTTCTTTATGTCAATCATTGACTTATTGGCTACTTCGACGCCGCGCCGGAACCTTGCTTCAAATCGCTTCTTGCGATAATCTCCGTTCTGGTTCTTCTTGCTCAGGTATACCGCATAAGATATAAACGGCGTACCATCACGTTTCATCTGTTCATTTCTGAACACCATCGCTTTACCTGTTACAGTAAGGTTCATTCAATCACTCCTTCCTAAAAAACTTCGGATATTTTCTTTTTGAGTAATAACTTATTCTTCATATCGTCCGGCATATCTGCCTTTTCAAAATCATCTCTTAAAAAGTCCGGCTTATATTCCGGGTATCGTTTTGGTTTCGGCTTATCCTTTTCGTCACGCCTGGCCCATGCCCTGATCGTCGCTAAATGATTTTTATAGGTTTTGCCGGTCGATGCCATGTATTCTGATAGGCGATTGATCCGTGCTTTATAATCCGGATATTCAGCCTTCAGTTTCTCAAATTCTTCGTCGGTTAATCGGACGTTATTATAATCACCATATATATTCTTTACATTCTTTACATTCTTTACATTCTTGTCTGTGTTCATTTGTTGTTCATTTGTTGTTCGTTTGTTGTTCATTTGTTGTTCACGTTGAGATGCCTTTTGCTGTTCAACGTTCGCACTATCGCTTTGGTAAACGCCCCATTTTTCAATAGTTACAACGGAAAATTTGTTGTTCGCCTTGATGTTCACGCAACCAAGCTTTTCAAGCAGTTTCATACAACGAAAAGTCATCGATTCTGTCATGTGCAATTCTTCCGCCGCTGTCTTTCGACCAAAAATAAACTGTCCTGCCTGGATCGGTACGGCTTGCATACCAACAATGGCATTACGGTCTTTATGCGATGCTTTACACAAACACCATACCCAGACTTTCAATAAATTAGGGTTCTCAAATACGTCTGATTTTAACGTCGATCTATATAACTTTATCCAATTACCATCACTCATAACTGCCCACCAATGACTTGTAATATTCGATTTCTTCCGGTGTATCTGTCGGTATTCCCAGGTCCTTACAATCCTCGATAAGCCCGTCTATCAGCTTTGAAAACTGCTTTTGATCGTAGCTTGATGAACCGTAGTAAAACTGAACATTCGTATAACCAGGGAACTTTGATTTGCCCAAGATCCTGTACTGATTACCAAGCCCGCCGTCCACGTGCCAGCGCAATATATCATTGAGCAATTCGTCCTGTATAGGCATAACGGTAGACACGCCATAATCCCTGATCGCCTGAAGGTATACGTCATCTTTTCGTACAAGAATGTCTTTTGATTCTGCGATTTTCCCGGCCAATACCCAGCAATAAGCATTGGCATCTAAAGACCGGCCCTTCTTCTTTGCTTTGATCTCTGCCGTGAATGTCTGGCCGTCATATTTATGCAGCATGTCAGACTGATATACGGCGTCATCAACAAAGAATGAAACCTTTATGCCGCCGGTTACAGCCGGTTCAAATCTCAGATCGTGCGCGTTGAACTTCATTTTTCCTTTTCAACCTCATAGCCTATATAGTTACGGCCAAATTCAGCTATAAACTGTTCCCTGGTCCCGACGTTTTCCTCGTACCATTCCTGACAATATTGCTTTAAGTGATGATCCAGAACACGCCAATTTTCTTCTGAACAATTAGCGCCGTTAGGATGCAACCGTTTATCCAGGGGAGCTATAAAACCGTACTTTTCGCTTCGTTTTCTATTAAAACCGCCGAAAACATGATGCCGTTCTATGTCGGAAGGGTTTTCATTATGAGATATAATGCACTTCTCCATATTGTCAGTAAAAATACTGTGCAGTTTTTTCATAGCTTCTTCCCTTTACGCATGGCCTTCAATAATTCTTTATGCTTTGGGAGATACACGCCCTTGATAAAGCTTTTATCGTATGGTATTTCTTGCATGTGGATTCGGTTTAATTCCACCGGCAGCAGCCCTTCTTCAACCGTTTCCGGATCGGGCTGTAAATAATACTCGTCCGCATGCAGCGGATAGTCTACGATATAAAGAGATTTGAACGGCGGCACGTTCCAGCGCTTCGCGTGTTCTTGCCAAACATACATCTGCAACTGAGCCTGTGCGTAGTATGCGTCTGTGACTTCAAATTCTTTATTATCCTTATGGGTTTTAACTTCGTAAATTGTGCCGTCCAAATCTCCGTCATAGTTTATACGGAGCCTAAGATCGTCGATAATAAGTTGACGGTCAAAAAACATATCAGGGGATATAGAGCGTAAGATTGAGTGCTCAAAATTAGTTCCGGCCCGCGTATAAATATTTCCGGTAAAGGTGGAATCAATATGCCCCAGCTTTACAAGATACCAATTCTGCCATGTTTTTGTGTGGCGTTTGTCCGATAGTACATTTGCGGCGTCTGATCCGCCAAAATACCAGGACCGGTCAAAATCATTTATCATAATGACTGTAAGTATTTAATGCCGTTCTCCAGGCGGTCATCTGTTAGCTCACCAAGATTGTTTACTTTTAGCTGTTCGCAAAGCTTCTCTATTCTGATATTTTTCTGTGCTGCCAAAGCTTCAACCTGCGTCAAAAGGTCAACACGGCTGGCCTTCTTGCGTGACTTTGAAGGTTTCGGTTCGCTGTCCTGATTCTTTATTGCATTAGCAACTTCTTCAGCGCTCGCGAAAGATGCGTCGATTCCGATCCCGCAAAGGCCAAGCGCCCTGCCTATGGCTGACGTTTCACAATTCTCTACGTAGCTTGTCTTGTTGATAAAGCTCGATGATGATTTTTCTTCTGCGTGTCCGGTCGCGATCTTTACTCCGTCAGAATCATAGACAGTAGCCTTCATTACTACGTGTTCGTCGGTTATATCTAATATCTCTGTTTCGATAAGCCCGCCAGGACAGATGGACCGGTACGCCTTTACACGTTCCGTTACCATTACATAATCCTTGCCCTTGACGTCGATGCTTGATAACTGCTTGTTAGCTTTTTCTAAATCTTCGTATTTCATTTACACACTCCATTCTGCCGGGCATGCGATTCGGCAGCGGCCGTTCTCATAGTCCCATGTTTCCTCATCAAATTCATAAAACTGGCAGCAATCAAACGATCTGTCGTTCTCGTCTACTTCGTAGCATTGCGATGATTCGCAATGGAACTTCAAATCTTCTGCCATATCTCTGTAAATATCGCTCATATCTTCCTTTCCTTACATAAGCGCGCCGACTTAAATAACGACTGAACAAAGTACCAACCACACAATCATCTGCTACAAAAAAGGAGGGCCGACGCGCTTATGTAATTATGCTCGCTTAAAAAGCGCAACATTTCTTTTAGATGTAATATCGTATGCCTTGCCGGACGCAACGATGCGGCCAGACTGCTTTAATTCCGTGATACGCGGTTTTACTGCGTTAAGATCCGTAAAGCCAAGCTTGTTTGCAATCATGCGTGCTGTCATTTCTTCATCGCCAAGAGCTTCAAGTATCATCTGCTGCCGCGGTCCCGGCGCAGTCTTTAGGTAGCTCTCTAACCTTGTTTCTTCTGTAATGCTCATTACTAAACCCCCATCCCATCAATAAAGTGGCAGCCTAAACCACCAAGGATAACAACGAGTGCCAATACCGCAACGGCTAATAATGTTTCGAACTTCATATCATCACCTCATATAATCAGCCAACGGCTTGATCTCTCCGCGCTTTAATTCCTTGTAGAATATCTCGCATGCTTCCGAATCTTTGTACGTTATGCCGGTTCGTGCATACTTGCATGTGCAGCGCTTTACTCTCTTGTCGTGCGGATCGTCCAGGTGCGGACAATGTTTGCACAAGTAATAAATTCCTTCCGCATGAAACTCGTCTGCTACCGTTTCAATAAATTCTGCTTTTTCTGTGTAGGTAATGATCCCGCAAAAGCCTTCCTTATTAGTCAACAGCTCAAAGTGCGGGCGGTTGCCTGACAGAAACTTCATGTGATCGTTTACTTCGTCCTGGAACACCTTTGCGTCGTCAGACTTTATGACTACGATCTGCTGATATTCTTCCTTCCGCATAAAAAAATACACCACCTTTCCTTAGATGATGTATTCTACACTTTATCTCGCTAAAATATCCGATTCTCATAATTTTCGGAATAGATAACGCGATAAAGCGCGAATACATCAAGATAAGTTATTCTTCTTTAGATTTCTTGTCGTCGCGGATAAGCTTTTCAATATATGAAGATATTGTCCGGCTGTCCGCTTCTGCCTGATCCTGGACGTATTTATAAAGGTCCTCATCGACAGTAATCGAAAATGCTTTTTTCATAATAAATCCTTTCTTCGCTACCTATTATATACGATATTATCACATAACGCAAGCACTTTTTTACATAAAAAAATACAGCGCCCGTTAAGGCGCTGTATTTCAGATGGTGTAAATCGAACCGTCGAAAGGAGTAAAAGTATGATAGGTTCTATACCATTATAATATGTTTCCACCGGATCAAATGCAAGCATTAACCCATAAGTTTTCTTTGGCGTCGTCTGTATGCTTCATCGAGTGCTGATTTATAGGTTTTACCTTTGGCCGGTTTATATCCATCGCCGGAAGCAACAAACATATCTTTGACATACTTAAACCAGTCTTGCTGTGCAGCGGCTCCAGATCCGCCGCCATAGCCCCAGCCGCCGCGTCCGCCGCCATAGCCGCGTCGTCCATATCCATGACCGCCACCGCCAAAGCTTCCGGTATCTCCGTCAAGGGACCAATCGCCATAATCGCCGTAAGGGTTCTGGGCCGTCGGGAAATAAAGCGCGAACAATGCGGCGCGCTCTTGTTTGGTTTTAGCTCCGCTTTTAGCTATCGCGTCTATGACTTCCTGTTCAGTAACATATCCTTTAGATGCGCCTTCTGCGCTAATGCCGTGTTTATTGGCCCACTTCTGAAGCTTTAGATCAGTCCAGCCATAGCCGGTAACAACGCAACGTGCCGGATTCGTCTTGTTTTCTACGCCTTCGATGTAATACGCCCGGTCCTTGAAACCTTCCTTAGCAAGCGACAATGCCTTTTCTGCGTAGTCCATTTCATTAGTATAGTCATACCCAAGCTTTTTACTTGCGGCAACGACGGCGCCATGCGTCTTTTTGTATTTCGCCATTGAGCCGCCGCTATCCAGATAGTTGTCTGTCCGCTGTCTTACATATTCCGGTACGCCATAAGCCTTATTATAATCGTCTGACTTGCCGGACGTAGCTGTAACCATTGCAATCGTATTCCAGTCGCAATTATTAGCGTGTTCTCCGGTCGCTCTGTTTGTAGCTCTAAGGTCCGCGTACCATTGCTTGTATTCTTTGGCGTTAAGCTGTCCGTTCTTTTTGAGCTTCAAATAACCTTTAAGAATATGGTTATTCTCTTTGCCCTGGTCGTTGGTCGATGTGTACGTAAAGTTACGTATCGCTGTATCAAGACCGAACTTTTCAATCGCAATGCCCTGTACGTCAACCTTGCTGTTTTTGCCGTTGATCGCGTCGGTCATAAGCTGGTTTTCAAGCCGCTTTAATTCACGCTTCAGGTTATATCTATCTTCCTTTGACATATCCTTATTATTGTCAACATAAGACAGCATTTCCTTAAACGTCATATTATCGTAGCCGTACTTGCATTGGAACGTCCTAAGCTGGCCCTTAGCCTTTTTATATGCGTCTGATCCTTTATCTTCCGAGTTATTCAGAAGGTTCAGCTTGTCGTAGTACTTGCTCTGCTTTTCGTAAAAGTCAGATGAAAGCCTGTTAGAGAATACGCTATCAACAACAAAGTTAGTTTCGAAGATCGTTCTTGCTACTCCGACGGCTCCGCTGTTAGGAACGACGGCCGATTGTTTCTTCAGGCCGATACCCATATCATAGGCAACGCCCATGTACGAATCGAGCATGTTATCAATCTTCTTCGGGGAGAAGTTGAATTTTCTGCAAAGCTTGTCATTCTTGCCAAGCCATATAGCAAGGGCCGACGTATTCTCGTCGTATACCTTCCACGATTCCCCCTTTTCGCATAGCTTCTGATCGTCCGCACTTTCGATTTGTCCGCCGTACCAGGTCTGATTCCGTGATACACGCCACATTGGGGAGAAGATATTATCTGATATAGGATTGACAGGTCCAATCTGGGACCAGCCGATTTTGAAGCAACTGATCCAGTCGTCAAGGTCTTTCAGGTCCCCATACTTCAGATTGCGGATAAAGTGAACTATTGGGTTCTGGATCGCGCCAATTTCTCTGGCCTTTGGTATCTTCAGGAACTTGCCGTCAAGGCCTTCGATGCCAAGCTTTTCCCCGAACCATGACAGCGGAATACAGTAATTACTATCCTTCTGGTAGTCTGTAAGATTCTGGTAGTCCTTATTATTAGCCATTACAGATTCCCAAACAACGGCCGGCATAGCAACCATACCAACGGCCTTTGCACCGAACAACATAAACTGCCGTCCAGACTTGCCCTTGTTATCCGTTACCATGACTTTGATTAGTTTGTCAAGGCCCTGTACTGCCGGATTAAAGAACGGGACAAAGGACCGGTTAAGTGCTTTGCCCACGATACCACTACGCGAGAAGTTAAGCGTTACTTCCTTTGAGTTATAAATCGCTTCCGCTATTACGTTACGATCCGCAAGGACCGAATCAATGGACCGTCCGTCACGCTTTGCGATACGGTCAACGGTTCCAATGAACTCCTGCATACGCGGTAACATTTCAAGCGCCGAATTGAACTTTTCAATTACTTTTAGCGGATTATAATTGGCAAGCTCGTTGATGCTTCTGCTGCCTTTGACTGATGTTACAAGCTGGTCGTATACGCCGCCGCCGGCCTTGTATGCCTGGTAATAATTGTTCTTGCCCAGGATCGCACCGATCGCTTTAGGAAATGCCTTGATATACGCACGTGTATTCTGCGAATATAATAAGGCCGTGGCCTGGTCCCTGATCGCGTTCTTTACGCCGAACACAACGGAATAGTCCGTGATCCATGCCTTAAATGCGCGGTTCACGACGCCCATTCCTTTTGTGAATCTAAACTCTGTGAACCAAAGTTTTTCTTCACCGGACCATTCGCGATAGCCTTTATACATGCTTTCTGTAATGTCAAGTTTCTGGGCCTTGCCGTCAACATAATAGATCGCGTGGTACTTGCCCGTTGCTTTGTCCGGGAAGGTCCACACGCAGCTATCCATGAACTGCTCCGGCGATACATTAGCCGGAATACTGGACGGTTTTACGCCCTGTAAATCGGCCAGCATCCGGAACATCTTGTTTGTTTCGGTCCGCTTCAATACCTGATTGCTTTTAGCGAGTGCCTGGTTATAAAGCGGGATAAGCTCATCGCCGTTAGCACCTTTGGCTTTTTTCATGCCCTTAGCTACGTCGATTGCCGATTCCGCGTCATCCATGATCGCTTTGAAGTCCGGCTCCGTGTTCCTAAAAGTAGGTACATAGTTAGGATATTTTAATCTTAATTCTGTCGCTGAAACAAGCCTATCCCCTACCCTTGTAACGCCCGTAAGTCCGGCTTCTGTTTCACGGTCCAGCAAATCGCTGAAAAACTTAACCATCTGCTGCTGGAAACCTTTTTCTCCTACAAGGTCATCACCGTATCTTGTTTCAAGATCATCAAGTACATTGATTATAGATTGTCTGTCGGTCAGTCCGTAGAATACTTCTGTGCCGTTATCCAGCCTGTCAAGGTCGTGCTTTAAGAAGCAGTAAAGCTCATAGTCCGCCCGCTTTTCGGCGTTCTTTTTACCTGTAATGCCAAAGCTCTTATAGATATCGAACACCTTTTCGCCTTCGGCCTTCGCAATCTGCTTAGAAATACGCACGTTATTGATCTGCACTCTGAACTTGTGGCCTATTTCATACGGCAGGGTTTTTGAGAACTTCTCAAAATCAGCAAATGAATCAACGAAACGCCGGTATAATCTGGACGCGCTCTTGAACGTTTTTTGCTCGCCCTTCTTTAATGTTTTGGTCGTTTCCTCGGTATCTTCTGCGACTTTGCCAACCTTGCCTTCAGACTGCGCCTTCTTAAAATCTTCCAGCGCATTTTCTTTGCCGATGGTTACGGCGTGTTCTTTCTTGCCTTCGGCATGTAATACTTTGTCAAGGTCCTCTTTGGATCGCTCGCCCTGGATCGTGATGTCATCATTAATATACGCGTAGCCGTTCTCGGATATGTCCGGCATCTTGGCCTGATACTCTGTGTCAAAGTCATAGAGTGCTGCTTTATACTCGTCCGATTCTTTGAAGTCAGCGGTAAGTTTCTCGCGTACTTCCTCGCGTTCCTTCAGAAAAGCTGCTTCGTCATCGCCGGTTATCTTGTGGATCGCCAGGTAATTCTCATCGACGCGTTTACCCATTTCTTCATTATATCTCAGAAGCTCGTTCAGAAGGTCCTCACGTTCTAACTTAGCATCTTCATGCGCCATCATATCGTAGAAGCTGGCTTTGTCCGGATTGAACTCTTTGATAGATTTGTTAAGCTCGTCTATCCGCGCGTCCACTTCTTCTAAGTGCTGCGAGTATTCCGTCGTGAGCTTTTCACGATCCGTGATAGCTTCGTCGTATTTCTTGAATTTTTCATACTCCGGCTGCGCGTTTATATGCTTCTCTGTTACGTCGTCGATGTATTCTTTCTGTTGTGTCTTGTACTCCTTAGTATCTTTGTACTCAGAAGGTGGCTCTGTAAGGCCCATATCTTCGATTTGAGCGTCTTTTTCTGCCTGTTCGATAAGTTGGGCCTCATCGTCTGCCATCTTGCTCAAAGCTTCGAATTGTTCATCGGACGTAGCCCTTAGCGCGGCCGCTTCGTCAGCATCGAGTGTCCGGTATGCAGCTTCGATATAATCATCTGCGAACTGCTTGTACGCCTGTTCGATCTCGTCCTCTGATAATTCTCTGACGGTGCTTTTCTCTGCGTCAAATGCCGCGTCCAAGATGCGCTGAAGCATATCCCCATCGGAATAAATATCTTCCGGGAACCGTTCAGGCGCGATCTCCTGTAAGTGATGGTAAAGCTCGTCGATGCTTTGGCCTTTAGATTTGGAAAATTTAACGCGGTTTCCGATGTCTGCCTTCCGCATACCGACTTCACGTTCAAGGAAATCATCTATTGTTCCTTTGATGCCACTAAGATTGACAGGGCTTGTGAAAAGATATTGTTTTATCTCGGTAGAAACCTTCGATGCTTCCGTTCCCTTGAACGAACCGTAGTCTACTTGTGTATCGACTTTCTTTGTTTCTCTTGCAAGTTTCTCTGCGATCTCACGCGCTGCGTCTGTATCTCCACGGCGTAACGCTTTAACAATATCGGTCATGCCGGTACGCAGTTTAGCGGCCATGCCCTTCCCTTTCAAAGTCGATGAAGAAGCGCGGATATCCTTTACTTCCTTGTTGATATTAGCCGTGATATCTTTTGTCATCGGCCGTTCCTTTGGCGCCTTGCCTGGGAAACTGTTGTCAATGATGCCGCCTTTTTCCGGCGCGGTCTTGATTTTCTCGGATATTTCCTGCGCGGTCCGTCTTGCTTCAGATACTCGGTTATCCAGCTTGTGGATATATTTCTGCTT
>Ga0310786_10001166_pt1 | contig 42291 bp, 25 predicted proteins | sample AusTroGonzalo_MG_FD_203881 | JGI IMG/M metagenome (GOLD analysis project Ga0310786, IMG submission 203881) | Bovine rumen microbial communities from tropical cattle in Woodstock, Queensland, Australia - Gonzalo_03 (v2) (version 2) | ecosystem: Host-associated > Mammals > Digestive system >...
CATACTCTATCCAAAAACTTTTTTACTCATTTTACTCAGTTTGTATTCCAGCTTACTGCTTGGTCAAAAGGTCACATAAACATCTCATAAACTCTCAATGTGTCTGCTCCATATTCGTTTACAATATCATCTGGATTTACTACATTTCATCGTCTCTTGGACATTTTACGACCATCTTCAGCCATAATCAATCATACTGATTGATAGCTTTCAAATGGCTCTTGTACTGATGTGATTCCCATATCATAAAGGAACATATTTCGGAATCTTGCATAAATCATGTGCCTATTAATATGTTCAGCTCATCATACATACATATTTACTGGATGCCAAAACTTCTCTTTTTCTGGAGCAACAAGTTGTTTATCATTGTGTGGATCCATATATCTAATCCAATACCAACTTGATCAAGCCCATCCTGGCATTGTGTTTGATTCTCTTTTAGCATCAGCACCACAGTGTGGACATTTTACATTCATCCATTCATGGATGTTTGCAAGTGGTCATTCTTCTGTACCTGTTGGCTCATAATTTTCTACATCAGGCAAAGTTAAAGGCAAATCGTCTTCAGTCAATGATACTATTCCACAATTTGGACAGTGAATCATTGGAATTGGTTCTCACCAGTACCTCTGACGAGAAAATACTCGGTCTTGTAATCTGTAATTTACTTTCTTTCATCCAATTCATCTCTCAGCCAACCATTCTTGCATCTTTGCAATAGCTTGATCTGAAGTTAAACCGCTAAATTCTCATGAATTAAATACGATTCATTTTTCTGTATATGCTATATTTTCTCATGCTATGTGTTTTTCCAACGTATCCAATAATGCTGATAATACTGCTTTTGAACTAACTCATTCTGATCATTCTGGCATAGATTTTACATATTGTTTCAAATCTTCAATACTCATTTTTACTACAGGATAATCTTTTTCACCTGCATCCAAATGTTTTTCTTGTTGAGCATCGGAATGTAATTTGAATAAGAAGTATTTTGCATTATTTTCTCTATAAAAATCAGGACATGGATAGTACATTTGAGCACAATAAAGCTCTGCGTCAAAAGAGAAATCTGTATATCACGTCTCTTCTTTTACTTCTCTTATTGCTCATTGAAGCATTGTCTCTCATTGCTCAATTGTTCATCCAGGAATTTTATATCTTCAATTTTCATCTCCTGTATCAAGCATCATTACAGTCTTTGTTTTTTCATCATAAACCAAACCATATCATGATTGTTTTGCGATAATTCATCATTTCTGTACTGTGGTATTTGTTTTTTCTTCGTAAACTGTTTCATCTCATAATTTTAGATTTTCTGGCTTCTTTCCAAATCTATTTCCTATTACAAAATCGATTGGGATATTATATTTTACTGCAAAATCATAGTCCCTCTCATCATGTGCAGGTACAGCCATTACGACTCACGTACCATATCATGCAAGTACATAATCTCAAATATAAATTGGGATTTTCTTTCCATTAAATGGATTAATTGCGTATGATCATGTAAATTGTCATGTTTTTTCTTTTTGAAGTCATGTCCTTTCAAGCTGAGTTTTATGTTTTGCTTGATCCACATAAGCATCTACTGCAGCTCTATATTCGGCTGTAGTAATTCTGTCTACCAATTCATGCTCTGGTGCCATTACTACAAAAGACATACCAAATACTGTATCAACTCTGGTCGTATATACACTGATATTCATATCAAATCAATCTAATTCCATATCAAATTCTGTTCACTCTGAACGTCCAATCCAGTTTCTTTGTTGATCTTTTACACTATCTGCCCATCATGGCAAACTTTCCAATCATTTCAAAAGTCTGTCTGCATATTTTGTAATTCTAATTACTCGTTGCTTCATTGGTCTTTGCTCCACCATACTTCCACATCTTTCACAAGTTCAATCAGCTTCCAAATCTTCATTTGAAAGTCCTGTCTTACAGTTTGGACACCGATTAATTGGCTTATAATCCATATAACAAAGCCTCTGACTATTTATGAATTCATCTTTTGTCATTGTATCTGGGACCTTGATTTCTCAGTTGTGAATTTTGTCTTTCAATACTGAAATATCATAAGCTTTTTGGTCTTTTTCATCAAAATAACTATTGTACATTTTCAAAAAAGTTGCTTGTGTCCATTTGAAATAATTTGGGTCAGCTGTATTTACTTCTCTATCTCGATCATAAGTACAACCAAACATGGCAAGCTGTCTTTTGTATGTAGCAATATTATCTGCAGCAGCTTTTTGTGGTTTCATTTTGTGAGCTATAGCATATTGCTCTGTACCAACTCAAAAAGTATCAAATCCCATTGGGTGTAAAACTTTTTCTCCTAAAAGCATATGCTTACGAGCAATCACGTCTGTTGCTATATATCATTTTGGATGTCAAACGTGTAATCCAGCTCCACTAGGATATGGAAACATATCCAAAATATAAAAACTTTGTTTTTCTGGGTCTTCTACAACCTTATAAGTTCCAGCTTCTTCTCGTTTCTTTTGCCATTTCTTTCCTATCTCCAAAAGGTCCATCGTAATAATTAAGAATTAATAATTAAAAGCGAATAATTATTTACTTTTAAAGAATAAAACAAGAAAAACAAGAAAATTTCAAATTTTCTTTTGTAAAATCATTCTTGACTTTTGATTAAATATTTTTATAATAATAAACACAACAGTTCTTTGCCATGCACAGTTTTTTGTGCGACAGCATCGATTAGATCTGCTTTATTAGTGACCACCGCTATCTTGGAAACTGTCGTGATGACAGCTATGAAAAGTTAGCCAGACATTCTTAGAATTAAAGGTTTCGCCCTTAAGATTCGAGGAATCAGAGATTGGTGCCCAATCAATCTAGAGGTGCTCACCTTTGTTTTGCATGACTGGGGTCGTTGGATTCGTTTCGTTTCCATCGGCCCCTTTTTCGTAAATGAATTTATAATGCACAATGTTTTACATAATTGGCCAACTTCTTCTTGAATAAAAATCAATATTAGTTATAAATTTTTTGAAAAATCTTTTAGATTTTAAGATTTTGTTATGGAATTAAAAATCTATAGTGCCGAGAAATTTGAAAGAGGTAAATGGCGATATGTAATCTTAGCATTTATTATGGTTATAGTAATTTTTGTATGTATTTTCTACAAAAATTTGACATGAATAATTTTGATGTTTTTAGCATTGTGATCATATATTTATCTATGATTAATTAATTTAAAAGAAACTAAATTAAAAATAACAGAAAATTGATTAATACTATGAAATAAGTTAATTCCACGAACAAAATTGACATGATATGTCATAGAAATAAACAAAGAGACTCAAGAAGTCAAAAATATAGTATTGCTATCAGAAAAAAATCATTCAATATACAGTATACTTGATTCAAAAGAGAATTTGGACTGATTTTTAACGCAGTTAAATAATTATTTACCTATGGAATGAGAGTATCATCAATCAACTTGGGATAGACTTGGTAGGTTTTTGAAATTATAATATTTAATTTAAAAAGTGTTTTATGAATTGAAGTAGATTAGTAATAAAGGATGCAGCACGACAACTTTTTGGTAGAGTAATTTCTGCCCTTTTTTGATTTGTGATAACAAAAATAATTTCATCATATCTTGGACCTTTGAGATATTGAGATTATTGAACAATTTTTAGATTCTTTGCTCGATGGACCGCATTGGTAGATTTTGGAATCTATGTAATAGCTGTAAAAAGACTTTGAGCGATCAAAGAATCTCAGTGATGAGAATCACAAGAATTAAAAGATACATATCATAAATTCGTATGAACGAGAGTATTTATGATTATCGTAATATACACAATTGCAATCGTTACAGCATACTTGATCCCAGCATATACAGATAATCAATTCATCATACGAGCTTTACCACTTGCAATGTTGTATTCTGCAAGCAATATGTTTGTATGAATTCAGCAGTTACCATTGCAGCTTTTCTGGAAAATGAACAGATTGAGTTGGTCTTTGATTATTGCAAGATTCTCGCAACTAGCAGTATTGATTCCTGCTGTTTATCGAATTTTCAAAGATGTAGATTTCTCAGATCCAGCCACTACTCCAGTAATGATTGCAGCATTTTGTGTCGTAGTATTCTCAGTAGTTGCTAGTTCAATTTGACAGAATGTAGAAGTACATCTCAGGACAAGAGATCTTTTGCCATTCAAGATAGACATAGACAAAAATTTCATCAAAGATATTTTCAAATGAAATTGGAGATATGGATTTGCATATTTCTTTAGTTCATTCCATACTCTAATCGTTTTGATGTTTTTGTGATGGATTTTCCCAACTTCTGCATGATATGAATACTCATGATATTGGGCTCTATCATTATCTTTGATTGAAATATTATTGATTATCCCATCATCTTTATGAAATAGTTTATTGCACAAAATACCAAACTATAGCGTAGTAAACAAGAGAAAAAGTATGTGAAATTTACTATCACTTGTCACTCGAATTTGAGCAATAATCGCTATAAATTTCCGAGTCTTTGGAAAAGAAATTATCAACTTCGTTTCTAGTCCAAAATTCCTTGGTAGTCGAGAAAATTTCTCATCTTGGTGATCAGATCAATTACTTCCATTCTTGTGATTTGTACTATTGTTGAGCTTCATTAAGCAAGTATTCAACTATCTTTTTGTATCAATAGACAAGCAAAATATATTATTCAAAATCAATTTAACTTGAATTATAATCTGAATAATCACGGCAATTTTTGTAATCCCAAGATGGAATTTGTTAGGATGAATTATCACTCAAGTACTATTGGAAACAATCTTTACATGATGAGCAATATTCATAGCAGCCAAATGGAAAGTCCTTCCAGTTTTACAAAAAAATGTAAATTTTAAATTAGTTGGAATCTTGATTTTATCACTGATACTTTGAGTATTTATTCACAAATATATGGCAAACAAAGAGTTTAGCTATATCTTATTCTTTGGAATAGCCGCAATATACAATGGATTAATTGTTTTGATATCAATCCCATCAATCAAAAAAGTTGCACGCTGATTGACTTGGGAAGAAAATGAAGTAAAAAATGAAGAATGAATTTAATAGTAATTATTCCTTTTAATTGTTAATTATACTATGAAAACATTAGCAATAGAGACAAGCTGTGATGATACATCAATCTGAATAGTAAATTTCGACTGAACAACTTTTACAGTAGACAAACTTTTGGCATATTCACAAGTCAGAGAACATAATGAATTTGGTTGAGTTGTACCTGAAATTGCATCTAGATTACACTCAGAAAAAATCATAGCAGTACTCACAGAAATATGACGAGATAACATAAAAAATGTAGATTTTATATCTGTTACAACGCATCCAGGATTGCCTTGATCATTGGTTGTTTGAGAGACAGTTGCAAATCTTTTGTGAGAATATTTCAATAAAAAAGTCATAAAAATTAATCATATTGTATGACATGTTTTAGCACTATTGCTTGAAAGGAATATTGATGAAATAGAATTTCCAATGATGGTTTTGACTGCATCTGGTGGACATAATAATATCTATTACATCAGAAAAAATATGGAGTGATTACCAGTAGCTGAAGATATAAAACAATGACCATTCACTTTGACAAAAGTTGGTCAAACCTTGGATGATGCAGCATGAGAATGTTTTGATAAAGTAAGTAGGATGCTTGGTTGACCATATCCATGAGGACTACGAATTAGCCAACAAGCAGCACTTGGACACTCAAACAAAGAATTTGAATTACATAGAATTTGGCTTGATAATGATAAATTTGAATTCAGTTTTTCTGGTACAAAAGCACAAATGAATCAGATAATCAGAAAACAAGAAGAAAAAGTTTGAAGGATAGAAAATATTTTTTCAGAAGACGAAATCCATGATATTGCCTATGAATTCCAAGAATCAGTAGTAGAAATTTTAGCAAAAAAACTCATCAGAGCTGCTATAAAATACGATGTGAAAACTATCTGACTTTCAGGATGAGTTTCAGCAAATGATAGATTAAAAGAAGCTATTTTAGAACTTTTGGACAATGAAATTCGATTAAAAAATCAAATACATGAATTTGGTACAACGGAACAGCTATGAAATTTCAAACCAAAATTATTTGTCCCAACAAAGAAAGTTTACTGTACAGACAATGCTGCTATGATTTGAGTAGCAGGAATTTTGAGTAATGAATAAATAATAAATTGTTACGTCATTTCGACCGTAGGGAGAAATCCATTTCACTTGTAGTAGATTTCTCAGTCACTTCGTTTCTTCGAAATGACCAAAATAGTGTCATTTCAAACGAATATAAAAAATCCACTTCTAAGTTTGTGGATTTTTTTATGAGATGTAAAAAAATACAGTATCTTAAATTAGTTATTTTACAAAATTCTTCTTATTTCATCCAGGGTGGTATTTCATTCCAGCATCTTCAAAATTCAATCTTCTTTTAATGTTAGGAAACCAGACTCTCTGGCTTTTGCGTATATTTCTATATCATTTCTTCATTCTCAAATAAGTTTTTTAATTTCATCTGTAACCTCAAAAGCTTCTATTATTGCAAATCTTCATTTGTATCCAGTTTCATTACAGTTTTGGCATCATACTGCACTAGGAATATATCAGTCAAATTCTATATTCATACCAGGATTTGCTTCTTGTATTTTTGTTAGAGCTTCTTCAATCTCTGCTCTCTCTGCATAATCTGCCATCTTTTTTGTTGCACAGTGTGGACAAATTCTACGTACCAATCTCTGAGCAATAACCAAATTCAAAGATGGTGCAATCATATATTGTTTTAATCACATATTTACCAATCTAGAGATACTTTCTATAGCTGAATTTGTATGTAATGTAGTAAACACGCTGTGTCATGTCAAAGCAGCATTTACACTAATTTCAGCGGTTTCTTTATCTCTTGTTTCTCATACTAAGATAATATCTGGATCGTGCCTTAAAATGGCTTTAAGTCAAATTGCATAATCATATCCTTTATTGTAATTTATTTGTGATTGCTGTATTCAATCCAATTCATATTCGATAGGATCTTCCAATGTGATTATTTTTTTCTTTCAATCATTTAAGTAATTCAAAATAGTATATAGTGTTGTTGTTTTTCAAGATCAAGTTGGTCAAGTGAAGATAGTAATTCATGTATTTTTTTCTATTCATCTTTTTAAAATTTCATAATTTTTTCATGAAAAACCAATTCATTCAAATGTAGATATTCACTTATTTGAATCCAAAAATCTGATAACTGTGCTTTCTTCTCAAATACCTGGCATAAAGCTGACCCTGGCGTCTACTTTCTTTTCTTGTCATTGCTTATTTACTGCTGTAAATGAAAATCTTCCATCTTGAGGGACATAATCAATATTCATTTTTACTCCAGATATGAATTTGATTTTTTGCAAATATTTCCTGAAATCTTCATGCGTAAAGTGTAAGATTTCTTGTAATACTCAATCTATCCTAATTCTCATCAACACACCGTCTTCTTGTGATTGAAAGTGTAGATCTGAAGCTCATGTCTGGAACGCCAATCTTATCATTTCCAAAATAAACTCTCACGTATCCATACCGTTTCTTCTTTCAAAAACTTGTTTTATCGTACCAATTGCTGAAACTCAATGAGCAATCCTTTCTTGTTCAGCGGCTGTTTTTATTTCATTTTGCATCGAATCATATTGATCGTACCGTTTCATAACCTCATCAAATCACTCTTTTCACGTATAATAAACCTCGGTTAATAATCATTTATTTTTAAATTCTTCCAATACATCATGAAACTCGTTTATTTTGTTATTAGTAGTTATCAGATACACTACATTTCATTCTTTATCAAAAGCAATACACTCTGCATCCAAACAAGTGCTTTTTGGCAAAATTTTGATTGCATCAAAATTAGGCTTTATGGCTTGTATATCTTCTATTTCCAATATTGCTTTTGTTGGTTTTTGCATAGTAAGCACATAATATAAACATAACCAATTTTAATCAAAAAAAATTTTTTTGCAAAATTTGTAGAATTGTGCTTTCCTATAATTATTGACATTTTGAGTTTTTTACAACAATTATTTGGAAATAAAAAAAATATCCAACAGAGGATATTTCACTGGGGCGGTTGATGGGGATCGAACCCACGACACACGGAGTCACAGTCCGTTGCTCTACCAATTGAGCTACAACCGCCATAAATTTATCTCAACAATTCAAATTTAAAGATTTGCTTTGAAATTTCAAGCAGAATATTTAATATGGAAATGCTTTATGACTAAGTACAATCATTTTGAAAATCAAAAAAGTAGATTATAATATAGCAAATCAGAGATTAGATAGATACTTAAGAAAGTATTTCAAACCATATCCTGAGATCAAATTGAGTGACATTTTTTCTCGAATCAGAAAATGAGCAATTTTAGTGAATAATAAGAGAGTTGAATGAGATTATAGGCTACTTTTAGGCGATGAAATAAAATTTACAAATATCAAAACTTGAGACAAAAAACCAGACAAAATCGCGGTCCCAAAAGAAAACAAAATCAAGCAACTTGATTTGAAAGATATAAAAAAGATTTTGATTTATGAGGATGAAAATTGGATAGTATTCAACAAACCCGCATGAATTGTAGCACATCCAAGCAATAGACACGAAAATGATTTGTGTATGAATGATTATCTAGAACAATATTGTAAGCTCACATGAATTCGAGATGGAAGTGATACATTCAAGCCAAGTTTCGGGTATAGATTGGACAAAGATACTTCTGGTGTTTTGGTCTGAGCGAAAAATTACGAAGCTTTGCAATATCTGAACGAGATTATTAGAGATAGAGAAATCGATAAAGAATATTTGGCATTTTGTCTGTGAGATGCACCACAGCATGAAATAATTGAGAAAAAACTTGAAAGATTTTATAGCAAAAAATTTGGAAGTTCGCACATGAAAGTCTCAGAAAATTGACAAGATGCAAAAACTGAAATTTGGAATCAAAGAAGTAAAAACAACCCAATTTTGTGAGAAGTATCTCTTGTAAAAGTGAAATTGTACACAGGAAGAATGCATCAAATTAGAGTACATTTGGCTAGTGAAAGTCTGCCAATTCTCGGTGATATAATCTACTGAAATCCAGCCGCAAATAGAAAATTGTACAAACAGTTGAAAATTAGTAGACAAATGTTACACTGTAGTAGGTACGGTTTTGTAGATATTGATTGAAAGCAATTGTCTTTCGAGGCACCAATGCCAAAAGATTTTGAAAAATTATTTTTATAACATAATAAAAATCTAATGAAAAAAGTATTTTGGACTAGTATTGTTTGGATTATCTTGTTTTGATGATTTGCTCTATACATGAAATGGTTCAATCAACCATTAGCTAAAACAGTTACATCATTTATTTATTCTGGTGAAGAATGCCCTGCATTACAATGTGATGTACCAGTTTGTGAACCAACAGAATGTGAATGCCCAGCTTGTGAAAATGCTGAACCAGCTGAATGTAATTGTCCTGCACAAATGGTTGCTGACACAGATGTCTGTACAAAAGTATTTGATCAATTAGATAAAATTGAAAAGAAGCTTTCTGGAACTACTGTAGAAAAGACAGAAGAAGAATTATTTGAAGAATTCAAAGCTCGACGTGAAAGTAAAGAAGAATAATCAATTAATTTAGAAAAATAAAAAAAGTCCCGCAATTTGCGGGATTTTTGTTAATTAGCCGGAAGCGGCTCTTTGGATGCCAAGTATTCATCCCATGTTTTTTTCTTTTCAAGAATTTCATGGGGAACTTTTTCGAAATGATAAACGGTTGTCTCGGTAGAAGCGTTAATTTTGCTCAAAGATTTGGTATTCAGCCATACTTTGTAAAAGACATCGTTTTCGACAGTAGACTCATCGCAGTCTTGGTACGTCCACTTTGCAGTGTCAGTATATTCGACTTTGTGGGTATGCATCTCTCTACCATAATGGCATTCGATGCAACAAGGAAATTTTATTTCATCCATTTTGTTCATATTTTTGTGATTATTTTGTTTTTCAGACTTACATGATATCAAAAGATTGTATTAATTCAAGTATTTTAACTTTTATATTGGTATGATAAAGTATTATATTCATCTGTATCATAGCAAGTGATTCATTTTTCGTGTCGTAAATAAAAATATTTCACTCATAAATCCAATGCCATCTTGCTACAAATTGTGCAATATGGATCTCCTGCTTTACTCATATTTCAATCTGAATCTAAGCGGATGAAGAATAATTCAGAATCAATTATTTCGTCGGGATGATGTCTAAGTGCATCAAACATTGCTCTTTGTTCTGCGTGTATACAACAAGTCTTGTCTGTCACTTTGAAATCGTATGATTTTTTGTCGCAAGTACATCTTCTTTGAGACTCTAGGTCTTTTGCAGGAGAATTAAATCATTGTCCGATAATTTTTCAGTTTTTCACTATTATACAACCACATTTTGATCTTTCACAAGTGGCTTGTTTTGCTACTTCTGCAGCTATAAAAAAGTATTTTTCGTATTGTTTTCATTCATTTTCTGAAAAGGTTTGCATTTGGACTTTATTAGGAATAAACAACAATCCTTATAATAAAAATTTCACTCATTTCAAAAGAATATATATTTATTTCTAATGATATTTGACTTTATTTTACAAATATATAAAATTATATAAGCAAACACACAATAATAACTCAAATAAAAACACAAAAAAACATGATTAAAATTATTAAACACGGAGACATTGACCTAGAGCAGCAATTCCGCACAAAATGCAAGAATTGTGGTTGTGATTTCACATTTCCACGTAAGGAAGCAACCGGTGTCGGAAGGACAGTCATGATTTGTCCTGATTGTCTGAGTACCATCGCAAAATGCGATTGGAAACTAATCATCTAGGTTCATCTAAGTCTAACATTTCAATACCGACTAAAATTTTTAGTCGGTATTCCATTATTTAAAAAAAAATCAATTGATATTTTGGAGGTAAAACTTATGTGCAAAAATCTTATATTTTTAATTAATTATTTTGCAAAGGAGTCTCTGCAAGTTTGTCTGTTAAAGAGTACTTATCATCTCAATTATTAATAAAATAATATACCTTATCTTTTCAAACCAGATTTAAAGCTACTTCAATTACGGAGTCTTGTCTTTTTAATCAAGAAACTATATTATCAAATAAATCAACAATTCATTTATTTCATTTTTCAATTAATTCTTCACTATGGCATAAAATTCAATTAAAAACTTGAATTAGTTTATCTCACAATGTATATGTGCCTCTTTTTTTTCCTCGACTCAAAGATATGGAATCAACTTTTGCTTGTTCTAAATATGCAATGATAAATTGATCCAAATCAGCAGCAAACCATTCTCACTTTCATTTTTCCAAAAAGCACTTAGCTAACTCTGAAGAATACATCCTTAATCATGATACTAAATCTTGAACTCATTCAATTCAAAAATATGAACATAATAATGATTGTGCGTAAAGGATATTTTTTCTATGAGAATTATTTCATCAATTTCATCAAGTTTTGCTAGAACGATACTTATATCTATCTCAAATTAATAAAATTTTATCAGGCAGTATTTCTTGTGTTTCAATATATTCTTTGAATAATTCAGCGTCTCAAGCCTTTTGATCTCTATCAAAATCGCTCTGAATAATATACTGGATTCATGTATTATTTATTATATATTCAATTCATGTTTTTACTGCTCAAGATTTTCATTTATTTTGTTCCATATTAATAACTTTTATTTTATCAGATTTTGGTACAAAAGGTTGTATATCTATATAAGTAGAATTGTTTATTACACAGCATAATTCAATTCGACATTTTTCTACCAAAGCATTAATAGTATCATTTAATTCCAAAATATTTTCTTGAAAAATTTTTTCTTCACTATAAAAAGGCACAATAGCTCAATATTTTCAAAACATTTAATAAAATAATTAATTCTAAAATTTATAATTTTTATATATAATTTTTTATAAAAGTCAATAGAATATAGATAGAACATTAAATATACAGTGTACAAAAACAAGTAATTGTTTCTCAAAAAAATCAATTGATATTTTTGAGGTAAAACTTATAAATTTAATTATGTCAACTAGTTATACACCTGCTATGCAGCAATATATTGATTTCAAAAAACAGTACAATGATTGTATTTTGTTTTTTCGTTTATGAGATTTTTATGAGATATTTTTTGAAGATGCAAAGTTGTGTAGCAAGCTTTTGGACTTAGTTTTGACATCAAAAAATAAAAATTCAGACAATCCAATTCCTATGGTGTGAGTTCCATATCACAGTGTGGATAAATACATCACAAAGATGGTGAATTTAGGGTACAAAATAGCTATAGCTGAGCAGATTACAGATCCTGTACCAGGAAAATTGGTAGAAAGAGAAGTAATTTCTGTGATTACTCCAGGAACATACATCAAAGAAAATCAAAATAATTTCTCATATATGGCCGCTATCACTTACGAACCATATAGGAGCTGAGAAAATTATCACCTTGCTTGGTGAGATTTTACTATTTGAGAATACAGCACAAAGAGCTTTGAATCAATTTGAGATTTGGAAAAATTTTTGGCTGTTTTAAATCCAGTAGAAATTATTTTGGACATTGGTTTACAAGGAAAAGACGCTTTGCAACAATCGATAAAAAATTATTTGAATAGTCTGATTTCTATTTACGATATTCCTGTAGATCCTGACAAATATATCTTGGAACAATGCAAAATTCAAACTTTAGCTAGCTTTGGACAAGCTTTACAATGATGAAGAATTTGAGCTTTTGCTCTGCTTTTGCACTATATCAAAGATACTCAAAAAGATAATCTGAAAAATATAATCCGTGTCTCTCACCACACTATGAAAGACCGTGTGCTATTGGATGAGATCACTATCAAAAATCTGGAAATATTTTCGAGCAATTACGAGCACAATGATAAATACAGCTTGGCTGGAATTCTGGATAATACCAAAACAAATGCTGGAGCAAGATTGCTTCGTACGATTTTGATGAACCCAATCAAAGACAAAACTGAACTAAAAAAAAGAGTAAACAATATTGAATATTATATCCAAAATCTCGAAACAACTAGAATTTTTCACGCAGTATTATGATGAGCGTTAGACTTACAAAAGATAGTTTCAAATATTTTGTACAAAAAAGTTTTACCTTGATTTTTTGTAAAGCTCAGATTTACATTGGGATTATTCTTTGAAAATAATCAAATTTTGGATGAGCTGAAAAGACTTTGATTATCAGAAAATTCATGTAGTAAATTGAATGAATTGTATAATTTTTTGAAAAAAACTTTGAAAAATGATGAATATATCAAAAATGATATGGATTTTATCGCTGATTGAGTGGACACAGAAATTGATGATTTGAGGAAAATCGCTTATCATAGCGATGAAATGATATTAGATTATCAGCAAGAATTAGCAAAATTGAGCTGAGTAGTAAATGTAAAACTAAAATATGTGACAAATCAATGATATTTCATTGAAATAACAAATAAAGACATCGAGACTTTTGAGACAAATCTTGCTGCATTGGCTGCACAATCGGCTGAAAAGTACAATGTAGTAAGGAGGAATACTTTGAAATGATGACAGAGATATTCAAGTGAATTCTTGGATTCTATGCAGGAAAAAGTATTGTCAGCTAGAGAGTGATTAGCTAGCAAAGAATTTTCAATTTTGGAGGAAATCAAGAATACGATTTGAACAATGACAAATGAAATTTACGAATTTGCAAATATCGTAGCTTGGTTTGATTTGTACACTTCTCATGCTATTTTCGCGAGCGAAAACAATCTAATAAAAGCTGAATATATTGATTCAGGAGAATTGAAAATCAAAAATGGAAGACATTTGGTGATAGAAAAATTCTTAGACAAAAATGATCAATTCATACCAAATGACTTGGTGATGAACGAAGAAAAATGATTTTTGCATGTAGTGACATGACCAAATATGTGATGAAAATCTACATTCCTTCGTCAAAATGCATTGATTGTTTTGATGGCTCATTGTGGATTATTTCTGCCTGCTTCAGAAGTCCAAATGCCGATAATCGACTGAATTTTTGCAAGAGTTGGAAGTGGTGATGTCTTGGCAAAAAATCAATCTACATTTATGACTGAGATGGTCGAAGTAGCAAATATTTTGAATAATGCGACAAGAGATAGTTTCATTATTTTCGATGAGCTTGGAAGATGAACATCTACTTATGATTGATTAGCTCTGACTAAAGCAATCTTGGAATATGTGGCTACTCAAATAAAAGCAAAGACACTCATAGCAACTCACTATCACGAATTGATTGAGATGGAAAAAATGTACGATTGAGTGAAAAATTATTCAGTGAGTGTATATGAGACAGAGAAAGAAGTAGTATTTATGAAAAAAATAGTAGAGTGATGAGCTAGCAAAAGTTATGGTTTGGATGTAGCTAAAATTGCTTGAATTCCTGCAGTAATACTCCAAAGAGCTGGAGAAAATTTAGAAGAGTTAAAAGAAACTTCAACACAGAATACAAAGAATGTAAGCAATCAAAGTCTATTTTCTCCAAATAGATTTGTCCAAGTTTCTGATCCAAAATTTGAAAAAGTAAAAAATATTATCAATAGTTTTGATGTAAATAATATCACTCCACTCCAGGCTTTGCAATTGTTAGCAAAGATTAAAGATGAGCTAAAATAATTTTACAACATTTTATTGACATTTTGTTTAAAATATTTATTATATAAGACACAGATGATTTTATCATATTTTCTCAAAAAATGCTAAGATCTATAAATACTCGTACACCAAGGATAACGCCACGTTGAGATTCCGATTCTTTGAATAAGTATTTACAAGATGTTACTAGATGTTGTGGTGAAATATTAACTGCTGATGAAGAAGTTGATCTTTTTAAAAAAGTAAAAGAATGAGACAAAAGTGCTAGAGAGAGATTTATCAAAGCAAATCTAAGATTTGTCATATCAGTAGCAAAGCAGTATTCCTGATCTTGAGCAAATATACAAGATCTGATAAGTGAATGAAATATTTGATTAATAAAAGCTGTGGATAGATTTGATGAAACGAAATGATTTAAGTTCATTTCCTATGCTGTATGGCGAATTAGACAAAGTATTTTACAATATATAACAAGTAATTCTACAATTAGACTTCCAAATAGCCAGATAATGTATTCCAGGAGAATTAATGATTTTATACGTAAATTTGAACAAGAAGAACAGCGCGAACCGACACCAGATGAAATTGCAGAATGATTGTCATTGGAAGATAAAGACATAGAGAGTTATCAAAAAAGCAAAGGTACAACTAAAGTATCAAGGTTGGATGGTAGAAAAGAAGAAGATTGACCTACTATGTGAGAATGAATTGCTGATGTTGGTAGTAAACCTACAGATTTGGATTTAGAAGAAAACATGACTAGAGATTATGTACGAAATGCAGCTAAAAAAGAGTTGGCATGATTGCTACATGGTTTTGATATAATATACTCTTATTATGTTAAAAAACAGACTCTTGAAGAAATTGGTTTTAATTTGGAAATTTCACGTGAACGTGTCAGACAGATAAAAAAGAGAGCTGAGAAACGCCTTCGTAGTAAACCAGGATTTATACTTTTATACCAATCATTAGACGAATAAAAAATCCCACTTAATGTGGGATTTTTTTATATTAGTCATTGTGAATTCTAACTACTGTGCATTTCTTACTTTCTACATCATCTTTTACTTTCTTGTACTTTACTTCGTATTCCATTCTTCCGTCTTCATATTTTACAGTCACTTTATCATTTGGCCTAATTTTTGCATTTGCTGGAACTGGTTGAAATTGTCATTGTGAATTGGATGGAGAATCTACATCTTTTTTATCTCCATCTACTTCAAATATTTCAAATCAATCTTCATCTTCAAATATCATTTCTCTCTTGTCTACTGGTTGAGCTTTTTGCTGTTTAGCTTGTTCTGCTTGAACTACTTTTATCATCTCTCACAAATTTCCACTTACTTTTGATAATTTTTGAAGGAATTCTTTGTCTCCAGCTTTTTGCTTTTCTATGATGAGTTTTACGGCTTCGTCTTGTTGCTTAATTGCATCAAAATCGAGGTTGAGAATGTAAGATGTAGTATTTACCTTGAACGTGTAAATAAGTGTCTGAAATTTTTCAAAAGACTCTTTCTTGTACACGATTAATGGATCTTGCTGTGCGTATCCCATAAATCATACTTTGTCCCTCAAGTATTGCATCTCATCAATATGCGCAACTCGAAGTTTGTCTAAGTGGAATAGTAATACATCCCTAAACACATCGTACAATCTTTCTGTATCTAATTTTGCAAATCCTGATTCTAAACGCTCAATTAAAGTCTTGTTTAATTCTTCTTCAAGATCATTTAATCATAGATTTTGTCGTTTGTTTGCTGTCTCTTCACTAAGTTTTAGATTAAATTCTTTTGTAAATGTCTCCAAGAATTCTAAAGCATTTTGTTTCAAATTCTTTGCTTCTTCTATCTTCACACTTAAAAGCATTGAAACAATATTTTTGAGATCATGCTTTGTATCTTCTACAAATTTAATCTTTTTCTCTTCATCTAATTCACTTTCAATTATCTCGTCTCTTTTTGTATAGATTTGATGTCTTTGTTTATCTATGACACTATCGTAATCAAATAGATGTTTTCTCGTACTAAAGTTCCATGCCTCGATTTGTTTTTGAGCTCTTTCAATTGAATTTGTGAATTGTTTTTGTGTTAATTCTATATTCTCTAAATCATCTTTTGATAATAGCATTGAAGCAATTCCCATGATTTTTTCTCATCACATTTTCCTCATAATCAAATCATCCAATGCGACATAGAACACTGATTTTCATGGATCTCATTGTCTTCCAGATCTTCATCTAAGCTGATTGTCTATTCTTCTTGATTCGTGTTTCTCTGTACCAATTACAAATAATCAATATTGCAAATCTTTCTCTATTGTAGGAACATTTAATCATTCTACATTACTGAAATAGAATCTTGCAAATATATCTGTCTTTGCTTTTTTCTTTGAATTAAATTTAATTACCAAATTGAATTTATCTGTTTTGATTACGTTCAATTCTGCTTGTTTAATATCTTCATCTGTAAGTCATGCAATTCTCTTTATTGCCTCTACTGTCAACTCAAACTCTTTTGAAGAATAAACATCAAGTTTTATATTCCAATTTTTGATGTTTTTGATTACTCGATTTACATAATTATCTCATAATTTATCATTTAATCATTTTTCCAATTTGATGTCTGTTCACCTTCAAGCCATATTTGTAGAAACGATAACTGATTTGTATTTTCATCAATTACTTACAATATGAGCTTCTTGTTCGTGGAATTTAGCATTTAATACATAATGATTAATTCCATCTTTTTCCAAAAGCTTACTCAAGTATTCAGATGTAGCAATATTAGCAGTACCAATTAAAATTGGTTGTCCGATTTCATGATAAAATTTTACAGTTTCTCTTACTGATTTCCATTTTGCGTTCTGATTAAAATATACTTTATCCTGCTGATCCAACCTGATTACTTCTTTGTTTGTAGGTACTTCCAATACATCCAAATCATATATTGCATTAAATTCTTCTCATTCTGTGACAGCAGTACCAGTCATTCATCACATTTTTTTGAATTGTTTGAAGAAATTCTGATATGTAATTGTAGCCATTGTCTGAGATTCTCTCTTGATTTCTACTCATTCTTTTGCCTCAATAGCTTGGTGCAATCATTCACTAAATCTCCTTCATGGCATTGTCCTACCTGTATGCTCGTCAACTATCAAAACTTCTCAATCTTTTACGATATATTCCTTGTCTTTTTCGTATACAGCTTTTGCTCTAAGAGCATTTTCTATATGATGAATTTCTTCAAAACCAAAATCTTTGTACAGATTTTCTACTCACAACATTTGTTCTAATTTCTGTATTCATTGTCCACTTAATGCCACTGTTTTTGTCTTTTCGTCGATGTAATAATCTCCATCTTCTATATCGTTACCTTTTTCTTCATCATTCATAAGTTCATAAAGCAATCATTTACTTACTTTTTTCTTTCATGAGCACGGCCTAAGTGTCTGTACTATTTTTGCATAATACTGATATTTCTCTGTTGGTTCTTCTCTAGCTTCAGAAATAATCAAAGGTGTCCTAGCTTCATCAATCAAGATAGAATCTATCTCATCGATAATAGCATAATTTAAAGGCCTCCGTGTCAAAACTCTCTGCCTCATAGATTTTACCAAATTATCTCTCAAGTAATCAAATCATAGTTCACTGTTTTCTACATATGTAATATCTTTTGCGTATTCATCTTTCCTGTTTTGGATAGGAACTCACTTTACTACACATCATACTGTAAGTCCTAATCGGTTGTAAAGATTTCACATCCAAAAAGCATCACGAGAAGCCAAGTAATCATTTACTGTGACTACATGTACTCATTTTCACTCCAAAGCATTTAAGTAAACAGGCAATGTAGCTACTAATGTTTTTCATTCTCACGTCTTCATTTCTGCAATTTTTCCTTGGTGCAATATGATTCATCAAATTAATTGAACATCGTAAGGAACCATATCCCAAGTCATTTTTTCTCATTTTACATCGTATGTATTTCCACACATTCTTTTACAAGCTTGCTTTACTACTGCAAAAGCTTCTGGCAAAATATCATCCAAACTTTCTCATTTATTCTGTACTCTGTCTTTGAATTCTTCTGTCTTTGCTTTTATTTCATCATCTGATAATTTATCAAAATCATCATAAAAGTGATTTATATCTCTCACAATTACTCTAAGCTTTGCGATTTCTTGTTCTGTATAATCTAAACCAAAAATTCTTTTTATTCGTTCTAACATAAAAGTTTTTTACATAATAAAAACTGTCTGAATTTTACTTATATTGAAATCTCATAATAAAGCAAATATTAAATTGAAAAAAGTATGATTATTTTATCTTTTCAAAAAACGCTATATCATTAAATTGAAATGGCTTTTTACCGTACAAATTAGCTAGTGCTGAAAATAGGCTAATACAAGATAAGTGAAAATAATGATCCATATACAATGTGTCAGAAATAATAGTTGCATCATCTTTTGATTCTTTTAGATTATCAATCAACGGATTTAATGCTTTTTTGTCTACTACATTTTTTATATTCTCAATCAAAGTTTCTATTTTTTTCACGATTGATTCATCGTATCATTTGTCGATTATTTTCAAAATATTTTGGTATAATTGTACCAATATTTTTTTGAATTCACTATAAATATTAATCAAATATTTATTATCACTTTCCTTTAATTTTCAAATAGTATTATGAGCATCTTTCATATATTTTGTGGCGTAAACGATACTAGACAAAGCTTCCTGGTATAAATCAAGCGTCTCTAAATCAAACTCATTATCAATATTTTGCCTAACTTGTGACATAAACAACAACAATTGTTGTTCTATTTGTTTGATTTCATTGTATTGAGTTCCCAATTCATCATAGCTATATATCCTTATGTTTTTATCCAATAGATTTACATTGAAATCTGTTTCTATTACTTTTTTTTCATCAATATTTCGAGTATTTAGACAATGTTTAAATACTCTTTTTAGCATCATAACCAAGTCTTCGTGTAGTGCTGGAAATGTAGCATCTACAACTTTTGGAGAGGTATTTTTTGTATACAATCAAAAATCAAAATCTTTTTTTGGAAATAATTTTTTAATTCGTGCTGTGTATTTATTGATAAATGGAAGCATAATACAAACACAAAGAACTTTCCATCAAATTACAAATATTTCAAGTCAAACTAATTTGCTGACATTTAATTTTTCTAATAATCGTACAATTCACGGCAACGATATAATTCATAAAGTCGCCACCATGATATTAAAAATTACTTGTGTAGCAGCTACTTGCTTCTTTAGGTGTCATCCCTCTAAACATCATAAAACTGCTGTAAATGTGGTTCATATGAATGCTCACAAAAGCAACATAATTCACATACGGTAATCAATAATTCCAGCATTTGCTGCTGACAATGTCAGTACAATTGTTATTGAACTAGATTGGACAATTATCGTTCCAAACAATCATATTATGAAAAATAAGAATATTGAGTGATTTGCCCAAGCTGCAAAATCTGCATATTGAGCCATAACAGACATTCCTGTATTCATATAATCAAGTCCAAAGAATATCAAACATAATCAAATTATTATCTTTAAAATATTTTTAATCTTATCAGATTTTAATAAGAAATACAGCAATACAGATATTCATAAAACTGGTAATGCTACACTCATCAAGTTAAACTCCAATCACAATGTTTCCAATATAATTCAAACAGCAGAACTACCCATATTACATCACAAAATTATCCTTGCTGCGTGTGAAAATTCGATCATTCATGCAGATACAAACGATTCCAATATCAGTAATACTGCTGAGCTTCATTGGAAAATTATCGTTGCAAAAAATCATATTCATAGTGTTTTAAAAATATTGTTTGTGGCTTTTTTAATAGCTTTTTTGATACCACCAGAAACAACTTTTCTACTAGATTCATCAAAAAATATAATTCAAAGCATAAATAAACCTAATCATCATAAGAATTGTGCAAAGTTTCCAAATGTCATTTTACCCCATAAAAATATGTAAAAAATGCTATTAAGTGTAAGCTATTAGCTTAGTTTAATTATATTCATAAAAACGTAAAAAACAAATTTACAAAATCTTTAACAAAAAATTGCCTTGACATCTTATAGTAAAAACATGTAGTACCCACTACGCGAAAACATCTTCTTGAATCTTGCCGAATTTCGGCGAAGGCCGGCAAATTTTTTGCCGGCTTTTTTTGTTTGATATTTAAAAACTTTTTATTAAAAGTTCTTTTGAGTTAGTTCTACTCATAATTTTAAATGTTGGTTAATACCTAAGTTAATTGGAAGAGGAGTCATTGTTTATCTTTGGCTCCTTTTTTTATATAAAATCTATTGCAATTTTATTACATTTCTTGATATTGAAACTCATCAAGAAAAATTTCTTCATAACGATTGATTTTAGTTTTTGGGAAGAGCCATTGTTTATCTCTGGCTCTTTTTTGTTTTATAAAGACTTGAAAAATATTTTTTAATTCATAAAAGACAATTGCAAGAAAATTCTTTCTTCATAATGAATTTAGGGTGGAGCCGCTATATTTGAGTGGCTCCTTTTTGAAAAATCTTGATTTTATACATACTTTTATTATGCTAAAAGCACGGTTGTCTACTTCCCATCTGTAGCGCGCCAGATTTGTGATGAGTTTCTCACTTTTTTGTAGACTAAATAAAGTATTCAACTGTAGTGTGCCGAGCCCCGATAAATCGGGGCCAGAAAATCCATAGTTTTTTTCATATTTTCACCGCTGATGGCATCCTGGATCAGGTTGTTATTGGCGGTTTTTCTTTATTTCTTTTAAAATAACTCGGAAAATAAACAAAATCAACAATAAATAAACTATCCAACTTCCATTTGCATGTAGATAAATTCCAAATTTTGCTGTGGTCTTTGATATTCGATAAATATAATCAATTAGCCATTTCTCCGGTAATATAAAAATATTCCGTGGTAAAATGTTAAACAAAATTGTACTAATAAACCCGTAAATCATCACTATTGCGATGATTGGACTTACAAAGAAATTTGCTATAATTCACAAAAGATTCGTTCATCACATGAAAAATAGCATGATTGGCAAAACTCATAATGTAGCTCAAAGTGTTGGTTCAATATAATCTTTTGCACAACTTCTAATGAATTTCTTAAACTTTTCTTTGAAAGTTAATTTTTGCTTTTTGTTCTTTACTTCCAATCTCTTTTTAGCGAATTTTTTATTTCGTTTGTCTACGAAAGCAGAGAAGTAGACAATTCAAATTATAGCTGAGAAACTAAGCAAAAATCATACATCATAAGTTAAAAAGTATGGATTTACCAAAATCATAATTATAAACGCGGTTCATATTGCTCTCCAAATATCGATTTCTCTTCATCGAAACAAGGCCAAAAGAGATAGTCATCACATTATCGCAGCTCTAAATACCGAGCTATCAAGCCCACAGATTAGCGAATACAGTATCACAGTGACCAAGACAATAACATTTCTTGGATAAAATGGTATGAAAAATAGTATCGCAGACAGAAAAACGACAATCATCACGATGTTTCACCCACTGACTGCTATAATGTGCACAAGTCATGAATCCACAAAAGTATCGTAGTCTTCGCTTGGAATTTGTGATCTATCTCATACCAGCATACCAAGAACTAATCCAGCCTGTGGAGTCTCTCAATACGCTGAAATTATCATTTCTTGTAGATTTTTTCTGATTTTTTGAATGAAAGAGATATTGGTTCATGAGACATCTGTTTTCACAGAATTTTGTTCATAAATTGTTCAGTAATATCTTTTCATCATTTCCCATTTTGGGTAATTGAACTCATAATGAAATATCGATTGAAAATCTGGTTTTGTTTTGAAAACTTCAAGCTGTTTTTTTAAATTAAAAACATCTTTTGCTCAAGTATAACCTAATGTCACATATCAATTTAACCGAATTTCATCTCAAATTTTGTACGATTTTTCAGATTTCAAAAAATACTCACGACCTCATCAATCTTGGAAAATGTATTTTTGATAAGAGTAGATATCTGAGATTGTTCAAGTTCAAATGAAGTACGATCATTGCGGTCATTCCATATTCTCTGCGATTAATCATGTCGAATTTGGAATAGTATTTACCTTTTTATCGTACCTATACACTTTGATGAAGATAGCAGAAATCGATAGAACAAAAGCCGAACAAATTAATAATATTTTTTGCCAAATTTTTCATTTTTTCGTAAATTTATTTACTATAGCAATTCAGAAAATTAACAATAACAGTGCGATTATTGCTAAAAAAAGATTTTCTGTGATTGTGAGTATTATCGTAAATATTGCTAATGAAACAATGAATAACATAATACTTTTGAATTAAAAATCCTAAATTATTGGTTTTTAATTATTTTCACTACTTTATCAGAATCCGAAATACTTTCGAAATCCTTTTTGAATATCTTTAACGGATACAAAAAATGTAACCTTGATCATATTCATCATTCACAGTCGGAAAATAGTTCAATACTGTCTTTTAAACTATGCTTAGTTCGGTCATAAATTTCCAAATCTGGAATAGTTTTTCTTATCTTGGTGAACAATTCCTTGTCAACATTTATATCAGCCGGGAAAAATATTTTTTTGCAATCAGAACTGTGTTTTTCGACAAAATTTTTTATCTTTTCGATATTTTTTTTATTAAAATATTTTGGAGAAACGTTAATCAAAATATTGTTTTTATCTTTTTTTCAATCGCACGTTTCAAATATTTGTTTTGAAAAATCTTCATACGATATTGCGTTTTTTCATCAGTTTGCAATGGCTCTTTCGTATGACACATTTTCTCTACAAATTATTTTTTGTGTTCTGTGTAGTATATATTTAAACAACTTTTTTGTTCTGAATTTCTCGTTTGTTCCTATTCATCAAACTAAGATAAACTTTCCCTTTCTGATGCTATAGTGATGGAGTAATACCAGATTCCAACCGTCATGTGGAAAACTTCTACTTTCATCCAAAACTTCTCCTCATCAAAAAACTTTGAAATATTTTTTATATTTATTTATTCCAAAAAAAGACAAAATTTGTCTAAATCTTTTGCTGATTTCCTTATTTTCCACAAAATCTAATTTGTCTATTATTCAGTCTTGCAAGTATTCTTTATTCTTATTCAACCAATTCTGTATCCATTCAATATTTCATACTTCTACTACAATTTCATCTGGATTATACTCTTTTTGTAAATTATTTAGCAATCAAAAAAGGAGCACTTCATCTCAAAAATTTTTGTATCAGTAAAATCATTTCAGATAAATTTTCATAGTATTTGATACCAATATGAATAAAATTATTGTAGAAATAACAAAAAAAAATGCAAGAAAAAACTACCTTGTAGACAAATCCCCCTACTGCTAAAATGGGAGTACTTCCACACATTTCCTCTCTTGATAAAGAATGTGTGAGGGGGTGTACACAAAAACTGCAAAAATTTGCTCCATGATAGGGGAGCTAGCAAGCTTAGTGAGACCGAAGGGTTACTAGAAAATAGCAATAATTAAACCACTTGATTTTTCATTCGTAAATTGTATGAATATTGCGTTTATTTATGCTTGTATGGATGATAAAGAGATTTATAAAAAAATTAAAATCTTGGCTTACAAGAGATTATGTATTAGTCCTTTCTGGATGATGATTTAGATGATTTTATACAATCTGAGTTTTGAAGTGACTAGAAGAATTGTGATTAGATACAGAAATAAAAGCTATCTATTGAGTCAGTATCTGAGCTATAGTTTGATCACTACGAGCAAGTGGAAAAAAGGCCGACGAAATATATGATTTATTGAGTGCGATGACATTGGGAAAGTTTTATAGCAACGATATTTTTAGGAAAACGTGATGATTGCTTTCAAATAAAAAAATTCAGCAACAAATCCAACAACATATACCAGCATCATTTTCTGATTTAAAAAAGAAAATGTACATATGAGCTGTAGATACAAACACAGCTCAATATCATCTTTTTAGTAGTTGAGATTTACAACAGATAGTATTATGAAGTATGTCAATCCCATGAGTTTTCCCACCAGTAAAATACAAAAATTATTGTTTAGTAGACTGATGAATATTAAATAATTTTCCAGTAGATTTAGCTAAACAACATTATCCTCATAATAAAATTATCTGAATAGCATTAAATTGGTTTGAAAAAGATCAAGTAATAGACACAGTCAGAGACAATTTAATGGTGAATTTCCAAGTAATTCTAAGATCAAAACTTGTAGAAGACACAAAAAAAGTAGATATTTTATTTTACAGAGAGATACCTATTTGAGTGCTATCTTTAGACAAAGAGAAAATGCAAAAAGCATACAAAATGTGATATAAAGATTGTATGAAAAAATTCTGAGAATAAAAAAGCCTCACATAGTGAGACTTTTTTTAAATATACCATTTACTATATGTTTTTGAATTTATACAATTCTACTCAGTTGATCATATCATTCTTTTCGTCTTTTTGTCGCTCATTTGATTGTACTATTACAACTTTGTCATCAAGTGAAATATTTCATTTGAATATGATTCTAATCATTTCTTTTCATATTCTCTTTAAGTTTTCATAGTCAAATGATTCTGAAATTTTATATCATTTTACTCATCGAATCATGTTCAAATATCTGTATGTTTCATCAGATTTTGTGAAAGTAATTACTGGTACTCTTGGTGCCAAAGAAGACAATCTTGCTGAAGTATATCAGTTGTCTGTAAAACAAACAATAGCTTTAATATCCAATTCTTTTGTGATCCTGTAAGCATTGTAAATGATATAATCTCTTACTACAAAATCATCATCTTGATCAAATCTTTCTTTTGTGGTTTCAGGACTCTTTGGCTCGCATTTTGATAGTAATTCATACACTTCTGTGATAATATCCAATGTGTCATCTTCTTTGATAATCCATTCTAAGACAAAAGAATCTATAGCACAATCACAAAATTCCTGTATAGCTTTCTCATCTCTGAAAGGATATTTTTTTGACTCCAATCATGAAATAAATGTCACTGAAACTGGTTTTCAAGTAGCTTTTATCCTAGCAATTAACTGTTGCATTGTGAGGTTCCTCTCTGTCATATCTTTTTCTAATTTGTCGAAAACGAATATGATTCCGTCTGCAATAGCGTTAATAGCATCCAAATTTCTCAATCATTCTGGTGTCTCAATTTTTGCGATAATTTTCATATTTCATTTATTGTTGTCGTTTAGGAATGATTTTAAAGACAATACATCGTCAGGTGATTTTACTCCTGAAAGTGCTATCATGTGGATTCAGTGTTCTATTCACCATAAAATGTCTTTTTGATCTCTCTCGGTTAAAACTCCAAAATCTATATCATTTTCTGAGAATCTTACTCTATCAAATTGGAATAGAGTTCATCATTCTATTACTTTACAGTCTACATTATCATCTGCTTTTATCTCAGTTATTTCCAACAAAATATTACTTTGTTCAAATTTAATCTTTGCTCAAACTCATAATTCTGCTAATTTTTCATAATCAATGAAAATTATCTTATCATTTTCTTGAGCATATTCAGAATAGTCAACATTTACAATATCTCATTTTTTCAAATTTACATCGAGCAAATTTTTTACTCTGACATCACATCATTTTGTCTCCATCATGATTGTCTTACTATTGTCCAATTTCATGATAGTTTCAATGTATTTTTTATTATTATCATCAAAACCTCCAGACAAACTGATTCTGAAAACATCTACCATGTTTATTACTTTTGATAACACTGTTTCTTTTGCTAATGTTGGTCAAACTCAAGCAACGATCTTTGCAAAATTGAAATTTCACATGTGAAAAATTTTATGGAATAAATTATTGTACTTAGTTATCCTCCTGTTTAAAGAGACACAAACTATTCATTAAATTCTATCATAATCAATTAATGTAAATCCTTTTGATATAATACTTTTTACTATATTTTTGTTCTTTACAACTACTTGTGCGTGGCTATTTGTCTGTGTGTGAAGTAATTCTTTTCAAATCATTACATACACATTTCTATCTACATAGTGTCTTGGGAAGTAAATCACTACTGAATTACCATTTTTTTCTGTCTGTACCTCTATGTCTAGTATTGGCAAGTCTTCAAATGTCTGTACATTTATTTTAAGTCCCAATTGATCTTCTATTGATTGGATATTCTGTCATCATTTTCAGACAATTGCTCATTTCTCAGATTTTGGTACAAATAGTTGTACTTTGTCTCCCGATACTTTTGAAATAAAGCTACAAGGCAATATTTCTTTCAAAATATTATCGATAGAAAGCTTTGCGTAATGATTTAATTTTCATCATTTTTCTTTTGCTTGATTTTGAATTTCTTCACCCAATGGCATTACCACGATTTGTTCTCCAAATGAATATATTTCGTATACAATTTGCTTATCAAAGAACGATGAAACTTGGATTACTGGCCTTGCTAAATCATCTGATTCCATTCATTCTGGTACTTTTACAGTCAAATTTAATTGCAATATTTCTTTAATTTTTCATTTGTCTATGAATATTACAGTATCAATTACCTGTGGTACGATTCACATTTCGATAGTTCCCAAAAATCTCTGAATACTATCTACAGGCCTAGTTGCATGGATTACTCAAATCAATCAAATTCAAGTCAATCTCATATCTTTGTAAAGCTCGAAATCACTAGTATTTCTTACTTCATCATATACAGTATAATCAGGTCTTGAAAGCAAAAGGATATCTCTCACTTCATCATGAGATCCGTATGTAAAACTATATTGCACTACGTTTTCTGGTACCATCAAATCACGAGGAGATTCGATTGTTTTGATTATCTTGTTTTGATTTTCATACAACTCTACCAAAGCTTGAGCAAACGTTGTTTTTCAGCTTCCAGGTGCTCCAGAAACTAATATTCATTTAGCAGAATTTTTGAATAGATCCAATACATCTTGTCATAAATCATAATCATCTAATGATAGTTTTTTGATTGGTTTTACTGCTGTGATTTCCAATCCATCTGACAATGGAGGATAAACAATTACAATCCTGTATGGTCATAATTGGATTACTTTTGACATTTGTCTATCAATCTCTAATATTGCATCATCTCTGGTTTCTATTTCCTTGAAAATTTTATCAATCAATTCATTTACCATATCTTTTGTCATAATATCTTTGCTCAATACTGGTTTTCGTCCATCAGGTCATCCATTCTTTTTCAAAAAAGGGTTTCATTCCTTGATATGGATTGACATAGTATTGTCATCAAAGTATTGATCCAACACACTTCAGCATCATTTAATTTCTTGCATTGTGCTTTTATTTTGGATGTAAAAATTTGCTTTTTTAAAATTTTTGGGTAAAATTAGACAACTCTATATATTGATTTTTTTTCAATTTTCAATAATAAATCAATATATGGGAGTTTTTAACTATTATGGAAAATAGCTCAAAACATGATAATTCGTGTAATAGCAATAAAAGAATTGTTTTGAAAGAATTACAAGATTGATTTGTTGTTTTTTTGAGTATCTGAAGAAAAAGTCAGAGATATTTTGCACGAATATAAATTAGTTGCTTTGGAATTTTATGAATATAAAAAAGAAAAAGTTGAATCATATTGAAAAATTAAAGTTTTGTTGGAATTTGAATGAGAAGAATACAGGACGTTGTCGAATTATGCAGAATTAGACAAATTAATATATTTGCTTACGATAATTTGATTTAATGTAAAAAACATAAACTATGTTGATTGAGAAAAACTTGAACAGGAAAAAATTAATGAAATATTGGCCACTGAAAAAGATAATGCACAAAAGTGGTTACAAAAGCAAAAAGATATAATTGCAAAAAATGAAGAAAAGGATTCAGCTATTTTTGATGATCAGAAACTCGAAAAGACATTGAAATTAACAAAAGAATTTTTGGAAAAAGTGCCAATTCTTATCGAAAAATCAAAAGGTACATTGTCGAGAAGTGAGTTAAAACTTTTAGAGGATCAATGGCAGGAACTTTCAAAATTAAAAATGTGAAACAACGTAGAAAAAATATCCACTTTCTTGGAATCGGCATATGATAATTATACAAAACTTGAGCAAAAATACTTATCTTTTTTGGATTCTCCAAACATCAATGTATCAGGATCAAACATTACAGATGCATATCTATTGGCCGAGATAAGTAAATTAGAAAAAGCCAAAAACTTATTGAAAATCTGATGAGCAAAAAGTGGAGAAGATGTATTGTATGCAAATCTTTGATGAGTTTTGTTATATTTGAAGCTGATTAAAAAAGATTTTTTAGCTAAGATAAAAAATTTCTCACAAGGTTTTTCAGATATATTTCAATACCTTACTTTATTGTTTTTACTAATATCGGTATTCTCTTCGTTTTACCTATCGATTGTAAACAAAAATAATTTTATTTATGTGATAATGATTTATTCTTGAGTCTTTTGACTTGTATTTTTTGGTACAAGCTTTATAAAAAAAGAATCAAACACATTAAACATATTGTTATTAATTTGATGAATAGCTGTATCTATTGCATTAATACGGATATTAAAACAAATTTTTATTTTTTAGCTTAAGAAAGTGGTCCTGCTTGTTTCCATAATATCAATAAGTATGTTTATAGCATATTTCTATGCTATATGATTATGGTATCTTTGACTAATTCCATTAATATTATTGATTGGTACATTAGTATACAATGTTTGAGATTTATCACTAAAAAATAAAGTAAGTAGTTTAATAACATGATATTGACTATTTTTGGCATGGATAATTATCATGATATGATTCTTTTTATCTGCAAAGTTTTTTGATGTTTCGACAACCAGTTCAATATTATTTTTGCTCATAGTTAATATTTTGTTTTTCATATGATCATATCTATTTAAATATGAAGATTGAAAAAAGATATCACATTTATGATTCTTAGTTACTGTATTATCGTTTATTATTTATACTTGGATTGTGCATGGAGGGAGAGTGACGTTTCAGGTGTTTTCATATATGTGGATATTGTATTTTGCACTAATATGATTTACGGTTTTCATTTTATGAATCAAGTATGAGATAAGTAAAAATTTAAAATACCTATTTTTTGTACTGGCTTGATGAGCTATAATATTGGCTCTTTATAAGAGTATTGCAAATATATATGTGTTTTTAATCGTATTAGTTGTATTATTACAAGTATTATATTCAGCAGTATATTATGTATTACAACATAAACCACCTACACTATCTGAACAAAAAGAAATCTCAATTAGACGTATTTTAGCATGAGAAAGGATTTTGAAAAAACAAAATGATTGAAAACTAAAAATTCCGCAGAGTATATATGATTTTGTTGATGAGATGCCTCAGATAGTTAAGTATTGTATAGAATGAATAAACACATTTATTATTTTGATTTTAATTTATTTGTATTTCAAAAATACGCTATCTCTCAAGTGATCAGTAGAACAAATTTTCTATTGGGTAATAATGCTCTGATTTATTGTTAATGTATATTCTTTGAAAAAGATTAATTATACATCTGTCGTACAGAGATTAATTACATTTTTAGTAATAAATTTTGCGATATATATTAGTCTATTCTCTGCTTTCAAATGAGATATTGAAACAGTGGCATTGTTTGGTATTGTATGGAATATTTTATCTACAAGTATGGTGTTTTCTATACACAAAACAAAGATTTGATCATACCTTACAAAAATTGATTATTCTTTTTGGACGTTTACAACATTGCTAGCTATGATAGTAAACATATTATTGTTATTTAATACACAAATACAAAAAGCATTCTTATTTCCTATGATACTACTTTATGTGTGAATACAATGATTTTTGATTTATTATTCTATTAAATACATCAAAAAAATAGAAGAAGTAAACATTGAAGAATAAAAATCATGCCTAAAAATTTGCAAAATTTTCATTATTTGACTATAATATGGTAGTCATTTATATATTTAATTTTTGGTATGAAAAATTTTGTAAAAATATTAGCATTGTTTTTAGCTTGTACTACCATGATTTCTATTTCATTTGCACAAGAATGAAGGTGGTGAAATCGATGATCTACTCCATTCCAAGTTTTTGATAATGTTGCACATGATGCAAATGAATGACGTTATGATATACAGGACACTGCATTGGATTGAATTACTGATTTACAATGAAGTTTTGATGGTAATTATAAAATTACAAACACATTGGATTATATCAGAAAACACATATCTCCATACATACAGCGAGCGGTTTATATTTGATTTGTAGCTTCCACAGCATGATTAATTATTTGTGGATTTTTATTGGTTACGTGATGAATTTGAAAATCTTGATGATTTGAGAAGGTAAAATGAAAAATAGTAAATGCACTACTTGGTGTGTTTGTACTAAGTTGATTTTATTTAATCATACAACTAATGGTATGACTCATAAACACATTCTTTTGAGATTAATAAATAATAAATTTATATTCCTAACAAAAAACATATGAGAAATTTTGTAAAAAAAATATTGTTATTCAGTTTGTGCTCTGTAGCACTCATGTTGTCTTATTCAAATGCTTGGAGCGATCCACCATCATATTATGATAATTTTTCAAAATATCTTACAAACGGAGATGATGAACATGTGATTAATATTGAATGAGTTTCAGCAGATAAATCAATTTCAGACAATATAAAGTGTTTATTTTATCCAAATCCTGGCCCTGGAGCTGTACCTTGATGTGGTAATACAAATCGTTGATGATCAATTTGGAATGTGATTAGATATATTTGATACGCATTAGTTGTATTATTCATAGTAATCTCTTGAATTAAACTATTGGTTTCTGGATCTAATGCTGATAAAGTAAAATCATCACTATCATCTTTGTTGTATATAATACTTTGATCTGTATTATTCTTTGGATGTATATGGATTTTATGAACGGTATTGAAATTTGAAACTGTTAACGGTACAGAGTGACTAACAAATAATTTACAATGAAATAATGAATCTTTATTGTTTATTGTTTTGTCATTTGCAAAAGCTTTTGCCTTTATTGCAGCTGTTTTGATGATAGTAATTCATGGGTTTAAAATGATGTCCAGTGCAGATAAGGCAGATAAGGTAAAAATATGATTAAAAGGATTATTAAATGTAATAGTTGCATTAGTTATCATAAAAATAATCGATTATGTATACTATCTTGCACAATTGCCAGATTTAGTTTCAGAAGCAACTACATTAATAATAGAAATAGCCAAACTTTTGTGATTTATTATTTGAGCACTGATGGTAATAATGCTATTTTATGCAGGATATTTATTTATTACTGATCAGTGAAACAGCGAAAATATGAAAAAAGCAAAAAATATTATTGTATGAATTTTAGTTACAGCCCTAGTAATATTTGCATTGTTATTGATAATTTACGAAATATTTAGGGAATTTGCTTAAATGTTTGACAAATATTCTATGTATTCAGATTTTAAACTTTCGTATTTATCTACAATTTCATTAGAAAACAAAAATCTCAGTAAATCTCCAAAGCTTTTGCTTGGAGATTTTTTGTATTTAGCATTATACATGTTTTCAAAGTCAGATATATCATATTGTATTGAATCTATTGTGATTTTTGATCATCATGCTGAAATCACATCTTCAATTTCATCCAAAAGTTCAAAGTAATTCTTTATTTCAGAATCATAGTACATTATTTTCCAATTATCTTTCATATAGTCTTCGAAACTGTCAAAGAAGCTTTTATACATTTTATTTTGACTTATTCTTTTTGTAGAAAGCTTTGAATACGGCATATTTTTACAAGCAAATTTCTGTCCAGCATAAGTTAGACAGACTTTGTTTCATATGTTTTGTAATTTTGAATTTTTTAATATACTTAAATCTAATGTACTAATACTCTCTATCACTCAATTTGAAATTTGGAATTTTTGTCATTCATCTGGTTGAGTATAGCAAAATTTATCAAAAATAAATCATTGATAACCAAGTTCTACACATCATCATTTATTTGGAAAAGAAAAAGCTCATTTTAAGTTCACATTTTCATTTGTCGAAATTTCTCATTTTAGATATTTTTTTGTTGTTCAGATTTGTAAGTAGAATCATGACGATAAATTTAATTTTGGCAGTTCTGATTTACAAAATAACTCAATTTCTTCATTTGATCAGTCCGCTCAGAACGGATTTGGCAATATAGACAAAATCTGAAATTGGCTTATTTTAGCCAATATCTCATCTCAAGTGGACAAAGTAGACCCGGTATCGACAATTTTATCTAATTCTGGATTGTAGACATACGTATCTAATATTTCTCAGTTATGAACCAATGAAACTGTTGTTAATCTATTATTTGGAAATCAAAATGTTCATACTAATTTTTTCGTTTCCAACGGTGAAATTGATCCATATTTTTTCAAACTCTTTTTTGTATCATTTACGAGCAAATAAAAATCGGTACCGAATTCTGTTGTAACTCAATCTATCATTCTCAACCAAATTTCTTCTTTACCATTATCGTCTCATTCTGGGTCGTAGATGATGTTTTCTATATTGAATAAAAAGTTATATTCCATTTGAGTCTCATCTACAGGGCACAATCTCTCTCATTTACATTCATATCATCGCAATCACAAACTATTATTCCTAGCATAATCTTGTGCGTATTTAAATTGTGATTGATATTTATAGCTTTGATTTTTGTATGAATATTCTCGGGCATATCAATTTTTTATCAGCTTCTCATTTATGCTTTCTCATCATAAATAGATGTATCAGATAAATCTATCATATCAATCAGTACTTGCTGGCTCAAAATTAATTGTTTTTCATTCAATCAAACTCCTTAGATATTGTTTAGCTTCTGGTCAGAAGCATTCTACCTTTCCACACCTAAGTGCTGAAGATTCTGGTGCATCGATTCAAGCAAATCTGATAGTAAATTCCTGTGAATCATAGTTAATTTTGATAGTATCCCCATCTATTACTGATACTACTTCGTAATCTCCAGCTGGAATTTCTGTAATCTTGTTTGGGTTATAAATGTAAGTGTCTACCACTTTATTATCAGGTCAGATTAAGTTAACTGTTACGGGTTTTTTGTCATCAGTACTATTTGGAAAAGCAAATCATCATTTGAAACTTTGTCTGATTCAGTAAGACAAAATTCATTGGATTTTAGCCTTTGCTTTTTGTGTCTTTCCGTCTTTTGTATAATAAATATTATAGCCAGATAAATCCACATAATTTCATGTTAAAAGTAATAATGTCACACTTTCATTATCTCAATCTGCTCATGTAGGATCATAATCAATATCAATTATTTTTATTAAATTTGTTTGAAACAGATTTTCATTAGTATCTCAAGTATTGCTTAAAATTTCAGGTTCATCACTAATATTTTCTTCTTCATCTCACTCTTCACTACTTAAATTCTCCCAAAAAGTTAACTGATTTGCTATATTCTCTTCATCTTGTATTGTGGCTTTTGTCAGAGAATTTCTACAGTATCTATCAATGACTTCTCAATCTTTCATCAGATTAACACAGAAATCTTGGTTTGTTTGCAATCAATAATTTCAGACGAAAGACATTGTTGCTTTCGCAAAAAGGGTGTTTCACTGTAGGTTTTTAGTCGATCAATCTAAAAATTGTAGATAATATTCACGCAAATTTATATCAGAATTAGTTTTGTTTTTTAACTTCAAAATTTGCTTGCCACCATAGTATTTAATAGCTGAAATTTGAATCTCCGATGATGAAAATGATGAGCTATCAAATGTCGGAGTTTCGTTGTTTGAACAAGATCAACCTCATCATCACACTTGAATATATTGAATTATTGGGTCTGGAGTAATCTGTATAAATTGACTTTGTCAGATAGTTAATCATGGAGAGAACTTATCGGAATAGTCGAACACTCCAGCACAATTTAAAAATTTATTTCACATATAGACAGAATTTCAAGCACTGGATTTTGCAATATAAACAACATCAAGGATATCTTCTCAATAAGAATCGACTCAATATAAAATCAACCATCACGAAGAATTTAAACTAAAATTACTATTCCATTTTGATTCTCGTCATTCATCGTATCGTGTAGAATTGTTTGTGAGTAAAACAAAAGTATTCTTTTTGATTCATCTAGTATTGAAATATACAGGTGATGATACAGCTGAACCGGATAAAAATATTTGACTGTAATCAGAAATGTTTTCATCAATTTTTAATTCAACATAAGATGGATAGGTGTTGTTTCGGTAATAAACTTCGGAAATTGTGGCTGTATAGTTATTTTGAAAACCATCGCAATCAATTGGTAAAATATAATTATCTCCTGTATAAATTTCTGTTCAATTCCTATCTTTTGTCACATCTTTCATATTTTCTCATTGTGTGAAATATGTGGTAGGATTCGCAGCAATTCATCGATTCGTATTGTAAATTCTATCAAAATTTAGTCAAACATAAGTTGTAATCCAATTAGTTCAATGTCATACTTTTTCAAATGATGTTTCATACTCTTGTAAATAATCTACCCGTGATTCATGGACATAAAATGTATCCAAAATTTCACCTGATCGAATTAGATTTAAATTAATTTGCTCATTATTGAACAATACATTATTTGAAATTATTTCAATATTTTCAGAATTTTCAAACATTGCTAGACTATTTGCAAAAACCTTAGAAACTCAGGAAGAAATTTGTGTAGAAATAGTGAAATTTAAGTTTCAATTCAAAGTCAGATCTCAAGAAAAAACATTATTTCAAATATTTGTTATTTCAAACCAATTATCATCTCAATCAAAATAAATCTCGGTAATTACTAGATTTGGAGCGGATTCGCTACTTCAAGTAAATTCCGGATTTTCCGGTTCATCAGGATTCTCAGGCTCATTAGGATCTCCTCATCCTTCGGGTTCATCGTAGACTATTCATGGATTCGCATTAAATCATTCGTGCACATTTTGTACAAAATCTAATGTAGTTTCAACAATATTTTTACTATCTACAAATCTTTGGAAAGATGTCGTATTTTTCTTTTTGTTTGCCAAAGCTTGAAATGTATCCAGAATTATTCAAGAATAAATCAGTTTAATTTGGAACTCTTTATCATCTGATATGGAAAAACTACTGCTATCTAATCACATTACTGGTATTCACGAAACCACATTACTTGCTCAAGCATTTCAGATAATTATTGTGCTTCATGCTGGAATAAACACATTTGAAATAGTTCTAACACCTCTAGCAGCTCAAGAAAACTCTAAATTTCATCCAAAATCATTTCACATATTATAGATTTCAATTCGCTCGTTAGTTCAACCAAAAAATACTTCAGAAATAATTAAATTTGGCAAATCTTCTTCATCAAAAATGTCGTCTCACTCTTCTTCATCACATTCAAGTAAACAAAACATACAAAAATCTTCATCAGGATCTTCATTTATATCATAGCAAATAGAGCATTCATTACATGAATAATTTTCATCTCATTTATCTTCATTATTTAATGCTTTTTCTAAAATTTCATTTGAATTAAGCTCATTTTCTTCTTGATTACTGTTTTCTAATTCACTTTGTCATTCTGGGTATAACGATATATTATGATTTACTGGAGAAATATTTGGATTATCTATAGGTTTTTCATCTCACTCTATTTCTTCGCTAAAAACGGAACTAAATTCTTTTGTATCCAAAATCGCATTAATTCCAGAATTATCTTTTATTTCTTCATCTGTTTCATCATTGGGCGATTCTAATAAACCAGGTGAATCCAAATTATTAACTATCAGTTCTTCGTTTTGCTCTATGTTAATAAAATCAAATTCTGAGCCATCAAAAGATTCTTCGTTATTTGCAAAACTATAATAAAAAAAGTTGCTAGAAATTACCAATAGCAACATAATAGTAGACAGGATTTTTTTCATATTTTGTCAGATATGAATTAAATTATTAATCGTTTAATAATTTTCTGTCTACTTTTGTCAAGGTTTATTTTCATAGCATACTAACCTATGTGTTCTACGATTTTGAATTTTTAACAATAGTTGAGTCTCGTTTCGTTAACGAATTAGTGAGAAAAACCTTTAATCACAAATTTTCAAGTTCTGTTTTAAAACAATCCCAATTGAGTATCTCTGGAAAAGCAAATTCAGAACCATCTTTTTTCTTGATATAAACATCTCTCATGGTGTTTCCACATTTTACATAATTAGCAATACCCAATATTCTAAAAAAATTAAGATTTTTTAGGAACCCTAAACTCCTTAACTCAATGTATTCAATATCTTTATAATAAATTTTTGTATTTTCATGACATATATTTTGCCCCAGTATATCAATACCGCTGTTTACCCGTTGTGTCTGTATTTCCATACAATCAGAAAAAAGTTTTATATAATTATTGTCTACCCTGTTTTTATAAATTTTAAGTATAAATATTGCGACAACAACCATGATAAGTAACACCACAAAAAAGTTTAAATCTATAGGTGTCCCTTTTATTGTTATAATTAGATTAAATTTATCCCCTATATTCTCTAACAATACATCAAGTAGTGCCAAAACTCATAATACTACACCATATCACCATGAAAAGTTTTCTATTTTTTTACCGTAAAATGTATTAATTTCATCCATTTTTTATTTTTTTGAGAGTTAAACAATGACATTATAATCTAAATTTCGAATTTGTCAATTTTTTACACTTGATTTTGGTAAAAAAATGGTTAAATAGAAATTGTGCGGAATATTTTAGATCCTATCAAGTGAAATATGATGCATCTTGGAACATACACAACAACTACTACATTGACCATCTAAAATTGGTAGGAGTTTTGTATTGTTCAAATCAAAATATTCCTACCAAGCAGGTAGGTTTTTTTTTATCAAATTACTATTATGAAGATGTCAGAGCATGAAGATTCATTACTATTTAGACAGCGCCACACGTTAGCTCACATATTGGCTGAGGCTGTACAGAGAGTCCAACAACGAGATGTAGAAGTTGCTATTGGACCTGCAATCGATAATTGATTGTATTATGACTTTTTGTTTTCTCCAGAAAAACAAATCTGAGAAGACGACTTGAAAAAAGTACAAGAGCAAATGGAAAAAATTGTAAAGGAATGACAAGAATTGATTCGTATCGATGTTTCAGCAGAGGATTCTGATTATTTAGTTAATACTCTCATGAAACAAAAATACAAAGATGAGATGAGGAGAGAATTTTTGGCTGCAGGAGAGACAATATCTTTTTATGTAAACACTATCGTAGAAGCTGCAAAAGATAGAGTTTTGCAATGAGTAGATGAAAACTACATCAAATATTATGAATGAATCACCGAATATCTTCAACAAAAATATCCAGATAAATTCACTGGAAAATTTGCAACATTTTTGGACATGTGTGAATGACCACATGTAGAAAGTACAAAAGAAATTGATCCAAAATCTTTCAAAATAGACAAATTAGCATGAGCATATTGGAGATGAAATAGTAATAATGTGATGATGACTAGAATTTACGTTTGGGCTTTCTCAAACAAGGAAGAATTGAAAGAGTATGTAGAGATGATGGAAGAAGCAAAAAAGAGAGATCATAGGAAATTGGGAAAAGATTTGGATTTGTTCTTCTTTGATGATTTGACAGGAAAATGACTTCCAATGTATTTGCCTCGTGGATACATCGTTTATCACTTATTGGAAGAATATATCAGAGATAAAGAAGTTAAATTATGATACTATCATGTAATGACTCCATGTCTTGGAAATGTAGAATTGTACAGGACTTCTGGACACTTGGCTCACTACCAAGAATGAATGTTCCCAATCATGGAAAGAGAATGAGAAGAGTTTGTTTTGAGACCAATGAACTGTCCTCATCACATGATGATATATGCAAATCAACTACACTCATATAAAGATTTGCCAATCAGAATCTGAGAAATTGCACATGATTTCAGATTTGAATCTTCTGGAACATTGAAATGAATTGAGAGATCAAGACACTTCTGTCAAAATGATGCTCATCTTTTCGTTACTCCAGAACAGATGAAAGACGAATTCAAAAAAGTAGTAAATTTGATATTTGATGTTTATAAAGATTTCGGAATTGAAAATTATAGATGTGTATTGTCTTTGAGAGATCCAGAAGATAAGGTAAAATATCATCAAGATGATGCAATGTGGGAAAAAGCAGAAAACGCATTAAGAGAAGTTATGAACGAAATGTGATTAGATTATACAGAAGAGATTTGAGAAGCTGCATTCTATGGACCAAAATTGGACGTAAATGTAAAACCAGCTATCTGAAATGAATATACTCTTTCTACTTGTCAGTTAGATTTCTGTTTACCTGCAAAATTTGATTTGAAATATACAGATAAAGACTGAGAAAAGAAAACTCCAATAGTTTTGCACAGAGCTATTTTATGAGCAATTGGAAGATTCTTTGCATACATTATCGAAGAGACAAAATGAGTTTTCCCTACGTGGTTAGCTCCTGAACAAGTAAAGATTATCCCAGTAGCTGACGCATTCAATGACTATGCAAACAAAGTTTGTGATGAATTAAAAGCTCACAATTTCAGAGCTTCTGTAGATGAATGAAGTGATAGTTTCAACAAGAAAATTAGAAACGCAGAACTTTTGAAAATCCCATACATATTGATTGTTTGAGAAAAAGAAGTTTGAGCAAATACAGTATCAGTAAGGGAATTTGTCTCAAAAGAACAGTATACATTGAATCTAAATGAATTTGTAAATAAGTTAGATGAAATAGTAAAGAGCAAGAAATAGTGGAATTTTAGTAACAGCTCTTCAGCCCCTCTCCTAACAGAGAGGGGCTTTTTTTGTGTACAAATTTCCATCCACCTCCGCTTTAGTGGGAGGGGGTGTATAAAATTTTTGCAAAAACCTAAAATTAGGAATATAATTCCATTTTAATTTTTAATCCAAAAAAATGGAATTACATCTTAATAAAAATTCTGAAAAAATTTTGGCAAATTTTTTAGAAAAACAGAAAAAGTTAGAAAATATCTTTGTCTATATCTGAGTCGATGTTTGAAAAAAGGTTTTAGATTTATCTGTTGTGATTTGAGATTCTGATATACAAGAATATATTGGTACTGTAGAAAATAATATTTCCTGATTCAAACAGATTGAAAATTTTATATTAGCAATTGTACAAACGTGAATTGACGAAAATAATATTTTTTTCGCTTGTGAAAATACAGGACTCTATACACATGATTGTATGGATTATTTTGATAGTAGATTGCCAAACACATATATTTTGAAATCTTCTTTGACTTTCCAAGCTAGGAAATACTATGCAAAAGCTGATTTCAAAACTGATCTTTTGGATTCTGCTGTGGTTGCTCTAACACTAAATGATTTACATCAGAAAGGAAAATTGGAATGTTTAGCAAATCCATATGATAAAGATAAGGTTTGAATCTGATTTGTCCGTAGATCTTTTGGAAAAGAAATGTGTTCTCTCAGACATATTTTCCGTATGATAGCTGAACTTAGAAGCAAAAAATCTGAAATAGTGACAAGTATTTGAAATCTGCAATATAGGATTTTCCCAGAATTGGATTCTATTTTTGAATGTCGTTCAAAGACCAAAAGAAATTTGATAAATCTCTTTACGAGAGATCAGGTTTTAGCCTTAAACTTTGATGAATTTAAGCAAATATACAAAGATAAATTTGGGCAAAAATCATTGCTTTGAAACCTAACAAATAAATTGAAAGAATTTTTTTTGGAAGTACAAAAAAGATGAACAAAGACAATGCGTTCAGAATTGGATACAATGGTATGAATCAATGATAATGATTATATTTTGGAAAGTATACGTATAAAATTTCAAGAGTATGATTTCATAATCCAAGAGATGGAAAATCTGGAAAGAAAAGCAGGAAATATATTAAATGATTTGCAAAATTGCTGATTTTTTATCCCAAAATTAAAATGAGTATCTGGAATAGAACTTGGAATTTTTTTGTGAGAACTATGACAAGATATTTATGATATGAGCTCTAGTTCTTTGCTCTGATTCGCTGGACGACATCCAAATGTCTATGAGTCTGGTGGTTGAAATCCTACTAAAGTCCCTAGATTTTCGACAAAAAAATCAATCATAAAAAAATATTTGTATGTGCGAATGTGATGATTTTGTATGCATAATCCTAGTTTTAGACTATATAAAAACTTACTGTCTGAGTACTACGGTATCACAACAGAAAAATCTATTACAAATTCAAAATTGAGAAAAAAGATTTGATGTAAGGCTGGTGATAAATTTCTGAAAATTATTTTAATTTCTTTCAAAAATAAGTCATGATTTGATGAAAATAGATTTGTGGTTGACACGATATTGCCACTTATAGACAGGATGAAAAATAACTGAATAAGCCAGAAAAATATTAAATCGATTATAGAAAAGACATACAACACGGCTCAAATTCCAGAAAATTTAGACATATAAATATCGTCTATTATACATCAAAGATGCGTGGTTTATTTCATTCATCTTGGTAGTATAATGGGAGAATTTACAGCATCTGAGCCGAAAATCGAACGTAAACAGGTAGAAAACCGTGCAAAATTATTGGGCGAACTACAAGTCATAGAGGATGGTTAAAGCTCAAAAGATGATCCAGAAACAAAAAACAAAAAATTTAGTGTAGTATTATTATGTATACTTTAGAAACCCGTGATGAGGCAGGTAGTAAAGACTACGGACGTATCCCTGAGTAATAAACATACAGATATAATACTAGTTCAAAAGCTAAAAACGAAGCAATCGTCTCTATTTTTTATATTATTTAATGTGGAAAAACGAACATTATTTAATTGAAGATGAGGTTTACGTAATGCTTATGATGATGAGAGCTGACGATAGTTACGAACCTTCAACAGAAGGATGTACAGCTGAAGAATTATTAGCTTGTGTAACAGCTGATGATTATGATGCTTGTATAGCTGCTTGTAGTGGAACTGAAGAACCTGAAGAACCTGAAGTACCAGAGGGTGAAGGAACACTTACTGTTTCTATAGCTTCAAACACAGCTGAAGGAGAAACTATTAGAAAAGGTGCTGATGGAATAAATGTTGCAACATTTAAATTAGCTGCAAGTGACGCAGATATCACAGTTAATAGCATTAAATTTAAGAGAAATGGTTCTTCTAACGCAGCTACTATAGCATTATATGCTTTAACAAGCGACAAATGAATGTTGTCAACACCAAAAGACGACACAACTAGTGCTGATGTTACATTAACTATAAAATGATGATTAACAATTAAGGCTGGAAAATCTGAAACAGTTTCTGTTTTAGTTTCTGTACCAACTACAGCTACAGCATGAGATACTTTCTCTGTTGAAGCAATTGAGGTTGGTTCTTCAGCTGAAAAAGTTAATATTAAATCAGCTAAATGAAACACATTTACTGTAGCTACACAA
>Ga0310786_10001168_pt1 | contig 42271 bp, 26 predicted proteins | sample AusTroGonzalo_MG_FD_203881 | JGI IMG/M metagenome (GOLD analysis project Ga0310786, IMG submission 203881) | Bovine rumen microbial communities from tropical cattle in Woodstock, Queensland, Australia - Gonzalo_03 (v2) (version 2) | ecosystem: Host-associated > Mammals > Digestive system >...
AGTTTGTTTCAGCGGTAATCGAGTGGGGGTCATACCCGTTCCCATCCCGAACACGGAAGTCAAGCCCCACATCGCCGATGGTACCTGGTCCTCGGATCCGGGAGAGTAGGTCGCCGCTGGATTCACGCCCCCCACGAGGTAAACCTCCTGGGGGGCTTTTTTTTGTGCACCGTTCCGCCTTGCGGCTACACTCTCGCGACCACGACTCGTCAATACGAGTCGCTTGTCGCTCACGGGCCCCCTGCCAAGACGGCTGGGGGCCTCTTCGTTTTTACGCGCAGCCGCTCGCGCCGGTGTCCTGCCGGGACTCCGTCGAGGCGCTCGCTCTCGCCATCACGGCCGGTCGATACCGGCCGCACTTGGCTCGCAGCCCCCACGAGGTAAATCCTCGAGGGGCCCTTTCTTTTTTTGTACGCGCGCGCGCAGCCCGGCATCGCCTACACATCCCCCCCAGCGCCATCCAGAGCGGACGTTGCCGCGAAGGATCCGGTGCATTGTCTCTTGCGCTGTCGCCCTGGAGGGAGAGCGACGACCGATAGGGCCCACGCTATCACGCCGGTTGATATCGGCCGCTCGTGCCCAGTATCCCTTCGAGATAAACTTCCCGGGGTCTCTCAAGTTACAATTATGATTTAGCTTATTTTGTTCGTGGTTGAAGCAATTTATTCTTATTGAACGTAGCTAATGTACTTTATGAATTCATCTGGAATCTCTGATAGCATCGGGCTTTGCTGATTCTGCTTGTGGGATATTGCGGTGTTGGGGCGAATGTAGAATTTTAAAGCAGCTTTAATACAAAATAACAAGAGTTTCTATTCAATTTTTGAGGGACTATGCTTTTTGATTCTTGCCCTTTTGTGCCTTTTCGTATTGTGTAATTGGATGAATGAATTCCTATATATATTTTTTATTGAAAAGATTTATTTTTTTTAAATATTTTTGTTTTTTTACAAAAAAAAGATTTAGATTTACGTATACGGGTGTGGAATAATTCAAAGGTGAGAGATGTATGAGACACCTGTATTTAGCTTTTTGTGTTCTAGGCGCTTTTGCGTCCACTGTTTTCGCTGATTTGACTGTTCACCTACAGTCACCTTTTGCTGCAGGCGAAGCTTCCAAAGTTGTTCCACATCTTGTTCTTAATTCAGAGAAACCAGATGTTGCAGCAACGTCTTCCTCTATTATGAAGGAAGATAGTGTAAGTTGGTATTCTTTCACTTGGAAAAAATCGCTTTCTGATTTTAAGGCATCGGATACTTTTACCATTATGGGGTGCCCTGCCACTGCGTCTAGCAGTGATGTATGTGTTGATTTTGGCGATGGCATTACCTATAATGTTCGTGATTTCTTTGATGGCAGTAACGAAGCCTGGATTTATACGAATACAACTACGGAAACATTCTCGAAGTCTTTTGTTTCTGATGATTCAAAGATTATTTGGTTCAAGAGTCCATGGGGCAATAAAGCCCTTCCGCAAATGGTTTTTGGACAAGATACGGTTGTAATGCATTATTCTGCGGACCCGACGAAATGCGGTTGGTTCTATGCTGGAATTTCGCCGGAAATGCTAAAGAAGCATGTTCTCAAAACGGCTATATTTACACGCTTTAATGCTCCGTGGATGACTGTTCCCGCAGATAAGAAAGCGATTATCGAATTGGCTTCTGTTCTGGAACGTAAGAAAGATACTATCTATGTTGATGGTACATTGCCAACTCCTTCAGTCGGCGTAAGTATGGGAACTGTCGGTGAATGTTTTGATAATAGACGAATTTTGCATGTCTATAACCCGTGGCGTAATAATAGTATTTATCGTGACAGCACGGTTTACGTGAGCATAGATGGTGTCTGGTCAGCTGATTCTATTCAGGGGACTGGTGGTAAAGTTGCTGGGCCTGGTCGTAAGGGACTTGATTTTGATGATGGTTACAAGTTCTGGCTTTCTGTGGCATTCCCAGATTCTCTCGTTTCATCTGCGGCTTGGAAGTCGGCTGATGCGAAGGTGCAAGTTGCTCGTAGCTATACAGAAAGAAATGATACGATTTTCTATTTCAATGATAAAAACCGTCCTTTGGTGAGCGACCTTTTCCCGTCTGGTGTTTATGAAACGTGGTTCTATACAAGTTCTAAGATGGAAGAGCTCGATATTTCCTTTGCTCCGCTTGAGCGCAAGGTTGTGCGTTTGTTGAGCCCTTGGAAGAATACCCCGACATCGTTTGTCGTTGATGCAACCAAAGAAGTCGTGAGGATGTCTGCATTTTCGAAGGACACTTGCGGTTGGTTTGAAGGTACATACTACAAGCATGCTCCTGACTGGAAGATTTACTTTAAGCAGAGCTTTGGTCTTGAAAAGTACGATATGACGGGTGTTATCCGTGAAGGTAACGATGTTGAAGTATTAGTTAATCTCGACTCTCTTATGAACAAGTCCGATACGGCTTGGGTTTATCCGTCCGATAAAAACAAGAATTATAGCCGTCCGGAAGCGTCCTCGAAATATCCGAGTGGCCGTCTTGGCGATTGCCCGAGTATGAAAATTTCTGCAATGCTTTTTGACTGGGCTGGAGAATCCTATCACGACAGCATAGATGTGGATTTTGGAAAAACTCAGAGAGGTGGTGAATATACAAGAGTGAGCTATAATGGAATTACTAATGACTCGTGTAGCGGAACTGTGACGGGAATGGTACAGTCGACACTAGTCAATGGTCGCCCTGCTCGCGCTGATTCTTCGAAGTACCCATGGGATAAGTGCGCGGCAGCTCACAATCTTGATAAGTGGTTTGTTCCTGAGTTCCTTGGCATAAATCCGAAGACTGGCGATTCGCTTACGAATTCCCTATGTAAAGACATTACACTCCAGCTTGATAATGAAGGTTTCTGGTATGCAGATTACACGAACGAATCGGGTGATTGCAATGACCCAGTAAGCCCGGGATTCTTCCCGCTAGATCATTTTAAATATCTTGATACTAAAGATTCAGTGGGTACAATTCCTAACCCGAAATTTGACTGGAGTGTTGATGGCTATGTCAATTTGAATGATGGTAGGGGATGGGTAAGGGATACCTGTAACCACAATTATAGCTATTCGATGATGGTTTCTGCTAGCTTCAAGTATGTGAAGGGCCAGTACTTTGAATTCCGTGGTGACGACGATGTTTGGGTCTTCATCAATAACAAACTCGTTGTGGATATCGGTGGCGTTCATGAAAAGGTAGAAGGCGCTGTTGACCTTGATTCGCTTGGATTGAAGGAAGGTCGTGAATATCCGTTCCATATCTTCTATGCGGAACGCAATGCGACGGGTTCCAACTTCAAGATGCGCACGTCGATCAACTTGCAGAAGCAGAACACTTACCTTTCCACTATCGACAGAAGCGATACGGCGAATATAAAGGGCCTCCTCAGATTGAAGATGGATGCTGAGGCTATCAGCTGCGATCCGCAGGCCAAGGTAGAAGCGGATACGACTGAAGCTCCGTCTGTATTCTATCTCGATGGCGGCAACCTTTCGGAAGCTAAGGAATTGAGCGTGGGTCTGAACTTTGCCGGTATTCTCATCAATCCGGACAAGTCCAGTTTTGAAATCAATATTGATGAAATTGTTAAGCAGCGTGCTTTGAGTCCGGGTACGTATGTTCTCCTTTACTTCTTGGAAAGCGATATGGGCTTGGGCGATGCTTGTGAATTTACTGTTCCTCCGTTCGATGTTCCAGAAATTGCGTTTGTCGATGTGTTTAACGCAAAACATGGTGATGCGCCGAAAGTCTTTGATCCGAAGGGCAAGAATTTGAGAGGCGATGTGATTCGCACGGGTGAAAACGATACCTTGATGACACATGTGCGCTATCCTGAAATGACTTACCTTGAAATCATGGTCACTTACAGGGGTGAAATTTGCACGGATTGCTTTGTTGTGCTCGACTTGAAACCGAGCGATCCCAGCATGATGTTCTTCAACGAATTTGAACAGCAGATTTATACGGTCGAAACGGACGAAACGGGTAAAGCTCGATTCTATGTGGTCGGCGATGCTCCGATTCAAGGAGGCTCGTTCTCTGTAATCGGTGTAAGTGGTGTCAAGAATTCGCTGAAGTGGGACAATATCAATTTCAAGGATCCGGAAGTGCCTCTTGCAAAGACGGGTGAAATTCATGACCGTAATGGTGACGGCGTTCCCGACAGCATTTACGTGCCGTTCGAATATAAGGCTTTTGCAAAGCATGACCTGGATACGATTGCCTGGAACTTTGGCAGCAATGTATGGCATGGTTACTCCATTGATGCGGTTGAAAAATTCATTCGTGATTCAAGCATCGTGATTACTGCGGATAGCTTGATTGATTCTGTGTTGACCGGTGCTGTGAAGACGGTTGTCGAGGGTGGATTCCTCTACCATTACATTTATACGGATGAGGCTACGGGTTCGATGCAGGAATCCGATATACTCAATACGAAAATCCAGGAAAAGATTGGCGCTATCATGCTTGACAAGCCGATGCTTAAGATTATTTCGGACAAGGCTGTCAAGGTGACTGTCAATCTTTCGGAATCATGCAATTCTAAGGGACTTACTGGTATTCGCTTTATCGAATTGAAGGATAAGGATGGTAAAGTCGTCGATCCGTCGAAGTACCATGTGCTTTCTGCAGCACCTGTTGATGCTGAAAGCGATTTCTTCGAATTGCTGTTCCAGAAGACTCCTGATATGATTGCTCCGGAAGTCGGTTTCATGATTCGCCTTGCTCCGGGAGTTTTGCCGGATAAGCTTGGCAATACGCCGCACAAGAATAACCCGTGGAGGAGAATCGAAGGTGAACAGCCGCTCGAGACGGAACGTCCGAAGGTCGTGACCGTTAATCCGCACATGTTCGAAAATAATCCGTGGCCGGGTGATACGGTTGATGTTGTTCCGGTTCGCGTTGACCCTGAGCTTACTCTTAAGGAAATCATTCGTGAAAAAGGCTTGCCAGGAGTCTTGGTCAAGTTCCAGCTTAATGACTATGCATCGACTAAGCTTTATGCTGCTGGTAATCCAAAACCGGGCACTCCTGAATACGAAAAAACCTTGAGCCAGATTAAGGTAAAGTGGGAAATCGAATTCTTCTCTAGCCTGGGTCAGTACGTGAATTGGGTCAAGAGCAAGGTGTTTGCTTGTAATGACACTTCGATTTATAAAACGGACTGCGTTCGCGATGCTGGCAACATGTTCTTCATGTGGGATGCCATGAGCGAGAAGGGTCGTATAGTTGGAACGGGCGTGTATATTGCCAAGTTCAAGTTCAAGATTTTCTCGGATGAGGAAATTATGGCTAAGGGCGAAGAGACGTTCACGTTCGGAGTCCGCCGCAACGAAAAATACGGTATAGAGATTCTTCGATAGTTTATTTTAGACTTGAATTTGCCTACTGTGTTAAGCCCGCCTTTGGCGGGCTTTTTTTGCTTTTTTTTCCTTATGGCGTTTTGAAATTGAGATAATTGAATATATCTTTAGACTTAAAGTGTGGGCAGAATAAAGAGGGTGTTGAATGAAACACTGTTGTTTGGGTATTGCCGCCTCGTTGACATTAGTGGCCTCTGCGTGGGCGGATTTAACAATTCATTTACAGTCGCCGTTCCGCAATGATGCTACGGCTTCAAGTTATACTCCGCATATAGTTGGTGGCGTAACGGATTACAATCCGGGTTTTGGCGCTATGTCCAAGACGATGATGCAGAGCGAAGGTGACGATTGGTACGTTTATACGTGGAAGGGCAAAACGATTGCCGATTTTCAGGATTGGCAGGATTTTGAATTCAAGGCTTGCCCTAATACTGACGACAACAATTACAATAACAATAATTGCGTTTCGTGGACTGGGGGCGGAAAGAACAGAATTACATCGTTCTTTGGTACCGAAACGGAAATTTGGCTTTATACGGATGCGTCAGGCAAGTCCTATGAAAAGTCTTTCATGGCACCGGGTTCAAAGATTGTTTGGTTCAAGAGTCCGTGGGGCAACAAGGTTTTGCCTCAGCTTGTTTTTGGTGCCGATTCCATATTGATGCGTTTTAACGAGGGTGACAAGGATAAGTGCGGCTGGTTCTATGGGGCGATTACGCCTTCGATGATGGATTCGAATCCTCTCTTGACGGCGTACTTTGTGCGTTACAAGGCTCCATGGTATGTTGTGCCGGCGGCCAAGGACTCGTTTGTGGATTTGGGAACTGTTATCCAGTTGCAGGATACGCTGTTTGTCGATGGTACTGTTGCAAATCCGGTGGCCTCGACGAAAATCGGGACTCCGGGAGAATGCTTTGATGCGACCAGGCGCTTGCATATTTACCACCCGTGGCGCACGAATTCGACTTATCGCGACAGTACGTTCTATCTCCAGATTGACAACATCTTGAACATGTCGGAACTTAGCAGTCAAGGTGAATACAAGTATTGGCGTCATATTGATTTTTCAGATTCTCTTGTCGGTTCGTCGCAATGGAATTCGCAGATGACGCGTGTCCAAATTGCGCGCGGTAAGAGCGATTGGCCTCCGCATTACTATTTCGAGGATAGGTCGCGTCCGCATGCAAGTGAATTGTTCCCGACTGGCATTTACGAAACATGGCTTTATACCTCGACGTCGCTAGGCTCATTTGATTTAGTGTTTTATCCGCCGGAACCGAAGGTGGTCCGCTTGAAGAGCCCGTGGGAAAACCAGTCGCCTTCGATGGTGATTGAATCGACAGGTGATGTTATTAAGATGGGTCCGCTTACGGATACTTGCGGCTGGTACACGGGTACAGTCTATAAGCATGCGACGGACTGGAAGGTTTACTTTAAGCAGTCCTTTGGCATGGAACGTTATGGTGGCAAGGGCATTGTCGCGGAACTGGATAACCTGGATTCCTTGATTTCGCTGGATTCTTTGATGACGAAGTACGATACGGTCTGGGTGTACCCGAACCCCAAGCAAAGCTACATGCCGAGCGATACGACTCAGTATCCGGGCATCCTTGGCATTTGTCCGTCGCTCAAGATTTCGGCTCTTGTCGTGGACTGGGCCGGTGAAAGCTATCACGATAGCGTTGACGTGGATTTTGGAAATATTGTTTATGGAAATCCTTATACCTCGATGTATGGGCTTAATCAAAATGGGGAAATGGATTCGTTGAAGGCATGTACTGGGCGTGTGCAAGGCATGGTGCAGGATACGCTTGTAAATGGTGTTCCTGCCCGTAAGGATTCTTCGGAATATCCGTGGCATTTGTGTACGGCAGCTCATGAAATCGAAAAGTGGTTTATTCCGCAGGTGGTTGCCAAGGATGCAGCTGGCAGGGAATACAAGAATGGTGTTTGCCGTGATATTAGCTTGTCCTTGGACGATGAAGGTTTTTGGCAGGCTGACTTTACGAATGAGTTGAGTGATTGCAATGATACCATCAATCCCGGATTCTATCCTATTGATGACTTGCAGTACCTCGATTCGGCAAAGACGGTTCGTAATCCGAAGTTTGACTGGGATATAAGCGGTTGCCGCCACAACTATAGCTTTGCCATGAAAGTCTCGGCTCAGTTCAAGTATGTGAAGGGGCAATATTTTGAATTCCGTGGGGACGATGACGTGTGGGTGTATATCAACAACCGTCTTGTCGTAGATATCGGTGGATGCCACAATCCTGAGGAAGGTGCCGTGAATTTGGATACCATTGGGCAGAACGATCCGTCGCAAAAGCTTATCGAAGGTCGCGAATACCCGTTCCATATTTTCTTCTCGGAACGCAATGCGACGGGTTCGAACTTCAAGATGCGTACTTCCATCAACTTGCAGACGCAAAAGACGTACTACCCGGTGGAAGAGGCTACGACCGATGGAACAATCAAGTATACCATTTTGCAGTTGTTGATGGATGAATCGATCAGTTGCGATGTCTCCAGTACCGCGAAAATCGATACGATGCCTGCGCAGTCTTCGTTTGTGCTGTTTGGCGATGACGACAGGATTCCGCCGGAAGGCATGGAACTTTTGCCGGGAACCATTGCGGGGATCAACATTGACGAAAACATGGCTGGCTTTGTGATTGATACGGTGGCGATTGTGCGTAACCGCTCTTTGGCTCCGGGCTCCTACATGTTGCAGTTCTTCTTGGCTAGCGATATGACGCAGTCGAGCGAAGTCTATTTCTCTGTGCCGGCGTATCCGCTTCCGGACATTGCGTTCATCGATGTGTTTAATAGCCCGGATTCAGTCAAGGTGTTTGACCCGACGGGAATTAGCTTGCGTGGCCTCCCGTTTGATGGCAGCGCGAACGATACGCTCCTTACACATGTGGCTTATCCGGACACTGTGCCGCTTGAGGTGGGCGTTTTCTACATCGCGAATATTTGCAAGGACTGCTTTGTAGCTCTCGATTTAAAAACTGCGTACCCGTTGACGTTCCTCGATGAGAAAAAACAGAGGGTGAATAGACTGGTGACCGATTCGACGGGAACGGTCAAGTTCTATGTTGTCGGGGATTCTGCGGTGACGAACGCAAGTTTTGAAATTTCTGGTGATGCTGTTTCCAATGTGATTTCATGGAAAAATATTCACTTCAAAGAACCGCCTGTGCCGTTTGCAAGCCTTGGCGAAGCATATGACCGCAATGGTGATGGCGTGCTTGACAGTATAGCCGTTGTGTTCAACAAGCCGTTTGACGAGACTATCCCGGATACAGTGGCATGGTCTTTCGGCAGCGATGATTGGCATACGATTGCATCGACGCAAAATATTTCGATGCTGATGCAAGATGAAAAGAGTCTCGCGATTTGCCATGACAGTATGGCAAGTGAAGTCTTTACGGGTGGCGCTAAGGAACTTTATCAGGGTTCATTCAGGTACCATTACACGTATATGGACAAGGAGACGGGGCAGATGACCCAGCTCAGTTTGGATGGCCTTGCGATTGAAGACCGCATGGGCGCCATTCTTACGGATAAGCCTATTGTGAAACCGATATCTGAAGATGCCAACAAGTTGACGGTGTACATTAGCGAAGCGACCCAAGGGAGCGTGCTTAACGGTATGCAGTTCCTCGAGTTCAAGGATAAGTCTGGTGAGCTTGTGGATCCGTCAAAGATTTCAGTTATCGTGGTGACTCCGGCCAAGAACAGCAACTATTATGATGTGCTTTTCCAGAAGACGGAAAATACGGTTCTTCCGGAAGTGGGCTTTATGGTCCGCTTGATTCCGGGTGTGTTGCCGGATTTGAATGGTAATTTGCCTCATGTGGATAACCCGTGGCGCCGTATTGAAGGTGAACAGCGTGTGAATATGGAATTTCCGGGGGTTGTGGCTATAAATCCTGCAGACTTCACTCCGGAAAAGTGGCCGCACAAGGAAGATGTTGTTCCGGTTCGTGTAGATGTGTCGAAAAAACTGGAAGATATCATTGCCGAGCGTGGATTTCCGGGTGAACTTATCAAGTTTGACTTGAGCGAAGTTGGCAAGTCGCTATTGTTGAATTCTGATGAACCTAGAGAGGTTGTGCTCTCGAAGGCAAAAATCAAGTGGGAAGTCCGCTACTTCTCGAATCTTGGACATTATGTCAATTCGGAGAAGGGTGAAGTGCTGTGTAGCGACAAGAAAGTTTTTGGAACGGACTGTGTTGATAGGCCGGGTAATGTGTTGCTAGAATGGAACGGCCACACCAATAAAGGACGCTGGGTTGGATCGGGCATATATATTGCCAAGCTCAAGTTCAAGATTATATCGGATGGAAATGTTGTTGGAGATATCGATGAGATATTTACCTTAGGCATTCGCCGTAGCGAGAAGCGTAAGAAGTGAGAAATATTGGTTGTTGGATTGCCGCCCCGCGTTTGCCGCGGGGCTTTTTTACGTTCACAATTTATCAACAGCCGAAGTGAAGAAATGTTGAAAATTATCTCGTTGGATGATAACGAGTTACGACTGAAATGCTTCATGTATTGAATTTTTATTGACAGTATGTGGAAAGGAAATTCCCCGTCGGGGCGGGAAATGGCGTTCTTAAAAAAATATTTTTCGAATATTACAACTTCGTTGCCAAGTGATTTACTTTTTTTTACATTGTCGGCAAATTGCACTTTTCTGATTATAGTAGGTTCGTCAGGATAGGTGTATGGAACATGGAACCTACAGAGAGTTGTTTTGAATGAAATCAATGTTTAAGGTTGTTGCTGCCGGGTTGTTTGTTGCATCTCTTGCCAATGCTCAGGATGCTGCTCCCGCTGCTGAAGCCCCTGCCAGTGAAGTTGCTCCTGCTGCCGCTCCGGCTCTTCCGGATATGCCTATGATGACAAGAAAGGAACTCCCGGTGAGCGCCGATATCTCCAACCGTTACTACGAAAGAATCTTCTACCACTGGAAGGACAACAAGGAAAAGGGCATCATCAAGGTTTATATCCATACGGATGAACTGGCCCAGGAACGCGAACCGGATGTCTTGAATTACGACGTTCTTTATAGAGATGCCGACAACAATGTTATTTACTGGAAGGACCATGTAGCAAAGTGCGTGAAGTGCTTTGGCAAGCCACTTGTCGAAGGCGCAACTCCGGATTCTCCGAAGGCCCTCGTGTATGACTGGGATCCGAAGAAGATCGATGAATCGGTGACGTCCTTGGTCATGGCTGAATTGCCTTCCGATGAATACCTCGTCAAGAGCGAAAACGACATTAGAAATCTCAAGTCCCGTTGGAAGGCTCCTTCGGACAAGGAAAAGGGCGAAAGCACGTTCATGAGAGCTTACCGCATGAGCAATCTCGTGAAGTGGAAGTCTCCGAGTGGCGACGAAAAGAACGCTAACCAGATGAACTTTATCTTCAAGAAGAACGGCAAGTATTACTACATCGCTGATGCATACGCTCTCTTGAACCAGGGTGTTTACAATGGTTTCGGTTTCCCGGAAGGTGTTCGTGAAATCGAAGTGACCGACTTCAAGGAAGAACGCGTCAAGTCCCCGATTGAAGAAGTCCAGGAATCCATTGCAAGAGGCCCGTCTCCGGTCAAGAAGGCTGACCTCCCGAAGGAAGCTTGGAAGGGTCCGAAGATCGAAAGCCAGCTCAAGGGTCTTGTCAAGAAGTACAAGGTCAAGAAGCTCATCATTCCTATTGCTGACTGGCAGTACGAAAGAAACTTCTTTGGCGTGATGCTCTACAGATGGGTCCGCTTCGATATCGTCTATGAAGGCAAGAACAAGGATGGCAAGAAGGCATTCTTCTACAAGGCCGGCTTTATCGGTAAGCAGATGCACAACGGAAAGGATTTCGACAAAAACTTTATCATGACTGGCGTACCGATGTCTTGGGATCGTGAAATCACGGACTGGAAGTAATCTCTGGTCGCCTCTAAAAAAATTATTTTCAAAAATTTGGCTGCGACACATTGTGCAGGTTGCATATTCATGCCAACTATACGGCTCAGTCATGCCCATGCAAGCATGGGTGCGACGTTCACCTTTTATAGTTGTCGTCACTCAAAGTGGTAAAGACCTCCAGTATTCACCACTTTTCGTTCCTGCCTGCACTCGGTCTCGCTCAAATTTTCTTAACCAAAGCATTTTTTAGAGGCTCCCTTATTTTTGAATGATTTAATAGAGCGGCTCCCGTTACGCGGGGTCGCTTTTTTTGTATGAGGAGTTCGCAACATTGACTAAGTTCTAAGATCTAAGTTCTAAGTTCTCCCTTTTAAAAATCTATCTTTACATTCGTGATTCAAATTCAGAACGTTTCTAAATCTTTTGGCATGCAGGTCCTTTTGGACGGTGCAAGCATGCTTGTGGCTGACCATGAACGTGTCGGCCTTGTCGGTCGCAATGGTTGCGGTAAATCGACCCTTTTCAAGATGATTCTTGGCCAGGAATGCATCGATGGCGGAAACATCGACATTCCGAAAGGCTACACGATTGGCTATTTGCAGCAGCATATCAACTTTACGCATGCGACGGTTCACGAAGAAGCGTGTAGCGTGCTCAAGGTGAATGAAGATGGCTGGCTCGAAGAACACAAGGTCGAGGCTATTTTGTTCGGTCTCGGTTTTGACGAAGAATCGATGCACAAAAGCCCGATGCTTTTATCGGGCGGTTTCCAGATCCGTTTGAATTTGGCGAAAGTTTTGGCGAGCGAGCCGGACATGCTTTTGCTCGACGAACCGACGAACTACTTGGACATTGTCTCCATGCGTTGGCTCAGCCGCTTTTTGCGCACATGGAAAGGCGAAGTGCTTTTGATTACGCATGACCATCATTTTATGGATGAGGTCTGCACGCACACGGTGGGTATCCACCGTCACAAGATGCGCAAGGTCAAGGGAACGGTCGAAAAGCTCCGCGAGACGATTGCCGAAGAAGAAGAAGTGGCAATGCGTACTCAGGAAAACGAGCAGCGCAAAAAGGAACAGCTCGAAAAGGTTATCGAGCGTTTCCGCTACAAGGCCGCAAAGGCGGCAATGGTGCAGTCAAAAATCAAGGCGGCAGCAAAGCTTGCTACAGGCGAGCGCCTTACGCACGAACGCAATCTGGATTTCAGTTTCAAGGAAGCGGAATTCCCGGGCAAACGCATGCTCCAGATTCACGGGCTGCATTTTGCGTACAAGAATGAAGACGGCTACGGTCCGGAGCTCATTTCTGACCTCGAAATGGAAGTGTTCAAGGGCGACCGCATTGCGATTATCGGTCCGAACGGCCGAGGTAAAACGACGCTCTTGAACTTGATTGCAAAAGAATTTGAACCGACCCAAGGTTCCATCAATTATAATCCGAACCTCAAGATCAATTACTTTGGTCAGACGAACATCAATCGCCTGAATCTCGACAACACGGTTGAAGAAGAAATTGCAACGGCGATTACGGATGTGTCGCAGAAAAGCCGTGCTCGTAGTCTTGCTGGCCTCATGATGTTCAGTGGCGATGCCGCGATGAAGAAGGTCAAGGTGCTTTCGGGTGGTGAACGCAGTCGCGTGTTGCTTGGAAAGATTTTGGCGAATGAAAGCAACATGCTTTTGCTGGACGAACCGACGAACCACTTGGACATGGAATCCATCGAGAGCTTGATTGATGCGCTCGAGGATTACGAAGGCACTGCACTTGTCGTGACGCATGACGAAGAACTTTTGCATGCTTTTGCAAACCGCTTGATTGTTTTTGATGGCGGTAAGTGCCGCGTGTTTGAAGGTAGCTACGCTGACTTCTTGGAAAAAGTGGGCTGGGCTTCTGAAAAGAAACCTGGCGGTGCAAATTCTGCAAATATCAAAGTTTCGAATATTGACGTTACGGATGACAAACTTGCGGGCTCTGCACTTCGTACAAAGGAAGACCGCAAGGCACGAGCCGATTACATCGCTGAACGCAGCAAGGTCATCAAGCCGCTTGAAAAAGAAGCTGCCCGCCTTGAAGCCGAAATTGCCAAAGCAGAAACGATTGGCGGTGAACTCGAAGCGAAACTCGTTGCCGCCTCGGAATCGGGCGATGGCAATGCCATTACCTCGATTGCAAAAGAAATGGACGACAACAAGAAGCTGACCGAAGAGCTTTACGCCGCCTGGGAAAAGGCAAGCGCCGAACTCGAAGCCGCGAAGGACAAGTACAAGTTAGATTAAGGAGATGCTTGGCCCGTGCCGGGCATGACAAAGAATCTGGAAGGGGCTGTTGATTCCTATGCGTAAATTAGTTCTTTGTAGCCTTGCAGTATTGATGTTTTCGTCTGCTTTGTGGGCGAAGACGGAATATTTTATTTTGCCCGTTCAGTTGCATGGTGTCCATGGTGATTACGCCAAAAGAATCGTGGCGCTGATTAAGGAATACGCAACTATTGATGGTTATGCCATTGTTAAAAGCAAGGAAGATTGCGATTATCTATTGCAAATTAAATTGATTCGAGAAGAAGTCGGCGTGGCTGTTGTTATCGAAAAAAGAAAGAAGAATAAAAAGGTCGTTTGGAGTTATGGGCACATCGCTTACGAGCCGAATGACTTTATTCCTATTGTCAGTTACGTTTCTCGCAAGATAAAGTAAGTTATAGTGGGGCGTAAAGTGAAATATTGTTTGTTGATTCTTTCGCTGTTGCTTGTTGGGTGCATGAGCTCTTCTATGATGGTGCGCGTTTCTGATGGTCGTGATGATTATTCTGTTTACTGCGATGGAAAGCTAGCGTGTGAGACGAGCGACAACTGTATCGTGAAGACGATGACGGCGGGTGACTATGTCCATTTGCTAGTCGTTAGGAATGGAATTATCTATGGCGGTGTGAATGTATATCGTGAAGGAAACGCATCAGCGTCCAATGCCGCTTGGCATGGTTGGGATCCGCCTTCTCCTTCGGGGCATGGTTTGCAGGTGTTGGGTGATGTGTTGACGAATTTTCCGCTATATACACTTACGTATTTTGCTTTAACTCCATCGAAACATACAGGAGCTTATGGGATGTTCCCTAAAGAAGTTGTTTTGAATGTCGGCCCGAAGGATTCTTCGCTTGTAAATTATCCTTGGGATCAGCCGATAAAGTAAAATGCTTATTCTGCTCTTTGGCGCTTGGTAAGAGTCATGCCGTTGCTGCGGTAGTATTGAATGTCGGTGAGTACTTGTCCCACCCAGTAATGCTTTTGCGGGTCCTTGCGCCAGTTCTCGAACTTGTTGCGGTGTTCTGCATCGGGGTAGAATTGGGCGACAGCGTCGGCGAGCGTGGGCGACAACACGAGTGCTCTTTTCAATCGTGCGGCCCCGATGTTAACTTGTTCTAGTCCTTTGCCAGTGTCCAAGGCGAGTAAACCCGATGTATTGTTTTTGCCTTGATAGTTCATCTGGAATCCAGAAGTATGGTGGATGATGGACATGAGAATGGCCGGATCGGTGCGCTCGCGTAGGCAGGCTTCGAGTACGGGGAGATTGCATAGATGCTCGTTGTCCCATGGCTTGCCGTTATAGGTGACTTTTAGCGTGTGGTCTGTTTCGTCGGATTCGATGACGGATTCGTAGCGGAGTCCGAGATCGCGCTGTAGCGCCTTGATGAGACGGATGCCGCGGTTCTTGAATTTCTTATAGCCAATCATCTTGATTTGGAGCGTGTCCTTGATGGATTCAAGAATGGGCGTCGTGGGGCGCGTGACGATGAGGTTATAATTGCTGAGGATCGTGGGGAGGATATAGGCGAGTTCAGGAGCTGCGCTGTCGAGATCGCAGTTCATGTCGATGATGAGCTCGCCTTGATCGCAAAGTTTTTGAATGGCCGAAGTAGTGTACTTTTGGTATTCGCGATGCTCATCGATTGTGGGGCGCGGAGCTTCTTCGGGGTGCGTGGCGTAAGCCATCGTGATGGCAGCGATTCCTAAAATCCACGCGATAATGATGAGCTTGACCTTGAGGCTTTTCCAGAGAATACGAATAACTGCACGACCTTTTTTGGTCATGCAGATACATATCAGCCAAATGATGGCCAGCGCTATCCAAAGGAAAAGCAAGTTCACATGGCTAATATAATTTTTATTGTCCTTCGAAAAATTAGTTGTCGGGGTTTATGTGCTTTTTCTCAGGTGCTTGAGGCTTTCCGACTAAGTTGGGCGTTTTGAGTATGCTGTTCGAGAAAGCAGTAATTGTTTCGCTTGCTTTCTTGATTGTCTTGATAATGTTTGCCGTGTTATCGAATTGGGCCTTGATATCGTCTTGTATGGCGTTGAACATCTGTGTAAAGCAGAACAGATCGTCCTTGGATTCGTTGAATAGCTTGTACGTATTACGGAGTGCGACCAGGTTTGCTGTTTCGCGGTCCATGGATTCCTTGACTTCTGCAATCAGCGTATCGCGGAGGACCTTCTTTTCTTCGATAACTTCCGGAGCGTTTTCTCTCAAGATGTAAGTCGGGAGTGTACCGAATTCTTCGAACTTGATTGTATTCGAGTTCGACTGGTTGACAGAACTGCGCAGCCCGCTTGTACGAACTTGCGGGTCGATGGAAATCGTGCAGTTGGATGTCCCGTGGTAGTTACATCTGACTCGTTTTTCGATTTGATGGAGTTCGTTATACGGGTTGAAGTCCGCGTCGGTTTCGATGTACTTGAGCGGTGCGTAAAGCGGTACAGATTCGCCAGCGATTGTAATGCGGTAGGCAAGGCACTTTTCACCGTTGAACGGCTTTGTCTCGTAGAGGTTGTTTGAACTGTGGACGAGGTGGTTTACGCGCATGAGCAAATCATTGGCGTCACAAGGCTTTTCGAGAAGGCTTGGCGTGTTCTTGCACATCTGTGTTTTGAGAATTTCAAGATAGCTCTGCGAAATAGCGGTATTGGATGCGCTGCGCCCCCAGATGGATGTGCCGAGGAAGAACGTATCGATGAGCTTTGTCTCTGTGCGGCCATTGAGGAAAGCGATTGCCTTGATCATGTTCGATAGCGCAAGCCATCTGCGGATAGAAACGTAAACCCCGTTCTTTTCGCATGTTTCTGCGACCTTGCCAATAACGGCGAGCGTGTTTGTCGAAAGCGTAACCTTGTTGATTGCCTGAATCCACTGGTCCTGTTCTTCGGTACTGATAGCGAGTTCGGGTGGAACAGTGACGTTATTGCTTGTGCTGTAATTCTGGAGAAGCTGGCAAAGTGCATCGGATGAAATGCTGTCGGGGAGCATGATGGTGAGCGTGACCTGGTCGCTCACTTCAGAACGGCTCAAAGCGGATTCCGGCTTTTGGTTGCCGGAGATAATAATGGAATTATGCTCGTGATCGTGAATGACGAATTGGAGGCTATTCTTGTTTTGTTCGTCTCCCGGCGAGAAATTTTCAAAAATAATCAGGTTATAGTCGTTGTAGTTTTCCGGAAGCTGTTTTTTGTTTTTCCCGAGCTTTAAAATCTTTGCGTCCTTGAATGCGCTCGTAATTCTGCGGATGAAAAGGGAACTTCCGCAACCGGGGCGTCCATAGAGGTAGAACGGTTCACGAATGAGTGCGGTGAGGAAACCCAACTGCACATAATATTCTCTTTCTGGAATGTCTTTTGTAATGACGGCAAGAAGGTCAGTGAATCGTTGACGCAAATTCATATTTTCTCTCCCTAGTTCGTATTTCAAAAATACAATAAAAAAGGAGAAAGGTTAAATAAAATTTGCTTTTGGTAGGGATTATATGGTTTGTGCGTTGATAATGTGACGGACAATATCCAAAATTTTGTTTGAAACGGCAATTTTCTGGATGGCAATGTGTAATTTGGGGTGGGTGAGAAGCGCTTGTGGCAACCTGCAAGCATCTTTTTGCGAAATGATAATGTCTTTGTTGTGAGATAGCTCACGTTGAACGACCTGCGGAAATTTTTTGTCGTGGTCTGGACGGATTATTGTTTTTTCGATGGTTATTCCGCGTGGCGTTCCGAATGTGCGGATGTCGTCGATGAAACGTTGGGGGGAACCGAGCCCGCAAATGACGGTTGCTGCGAATGGTGCAGAGGATGGCGTTTCGGAATTGTAATTTGTTATGGATTCGATGGCAAACAAGACATCTGCAGATGGAGTGCTATTGCTGCTTACGGTACCGCAATTGAGGTGGATGATTTCGGCATCGTTATGGTCATGCTTGAGACTGCGGAACGGGCCTGCGGGCAAGAGGAGCTTCCATGATGATGGCGGTTCTTGCCAGTCGAGACAAAAGCAAGTGGCGTTTGTGAAGCGCGTATCTTCGAAACCGTCATCGCAAATGATAATGTCGAATTTGTTCTGAATTTCTTTGGCGGTGACGTAGCGGTTTTTTGTGGCAATAACTTCTGTGTTTTGCAGTTGCGTTCTTAATAAACTAACTTCATCCCATGCGGCGTTGTGGCATAGGATGGCAACTTTTTTGCCTTGTTCCAGAAAATATTTTGCAAGCCAAATCGTAAAGGGCGTCTTGCCGGCACCGCCTGCTAAGTAACTCCCGACAATGAAGACTGGCGTGTGAAGTTTCGGCTGTGGCCGCAGGAAAATCTTGTGGTGAAGCTTGTACCCGATTCTGTAGAATGCGGAAACGACGAGGCGGAGAGGCTTTGTTGTGCGTAAGGTGATCCCGGAATAATTCCGGGATGACAAGCCGGCGTTGCACATAACTTTACAAGCAGTTGCGTTTCTGCTGCAAGTACAGGTCTGCAAGGACAAGTGCAGCCATGCTTTCCACAATCACGGGAGCGCGGACTGCGACACAAGGGTCGTGCCTTCCCTTGGCGGCGAGTTCGCCATTTTCGAACCCGCGACCGGCGGTCTTTTGCAACTGTGAAATGGTCGCGGTCGGCTTGAACGCCATGCGGCAGTATATCGGTTCTCCGTTCGAAATGCCGCCAAGGCTACCGCCAGCGTTGTTCGTACGCGTGTGGTAGGTCTGACCGTCAACGAAAATTTCATCATTGTGTTCGCTGCCGTGCATGCGTGCTGCTTCGAAGCCGCTTCCGATTTCAAAACCCTTGCACGCTGGTATAGAAAGCATCGCTTGGGCGAGGAGCGCGTCGAGTCGGTCAAATACGGGCTCGCCGAGGGCTGCCGGAACATTCTTGACGAGGAGTGAAACCGTTCCTCCGATGCTATCGCCTTTGGACTTCGCCTCTAGGATGGCTTCTTCCATCTTTTGACTTGCTGTTTCGTCTGGGCAACGGACTGGGGAGGCTTCAATTTGCTCGAGTGTAAGAGTGTTAAAGTCGGGTTTTGTTCCATCGACCTTGCCAACGGAGGCGACCCACGAGAGAAATTCTGTGCCAGCGACTGCTTTCAAGAATGCCTTCGCGACGGCGCCTGCGGCAACGCGACCGATGGTCTCGCGGGCAGAGCTTCTGCCGCCGCCGCGGTAATCGCGGAAACCGTACTTAAGGTCATAGCAGAGGTCGGCGTGCCCTGGTCTGTACCATTTGGCAATGTCGGCATAATCCTTGCTATGCTGGTCTTCGTTGAATACGACAAACGAGATGGGGGTGCCCGTTGTTTTCCCTTCGAAAACGCCGGAAAGGATTTTTACCGTATCTTTTTCGTTACGGGGGGTCGTGAGTTTTCCCTGGCCCGGGCGTCTGCGGTTCAGCTCGGCCTGAATCATTTCTTCGTTGATTGGGAGACCCGCAGGGCATCCGTCGAGGACTGCCCCGACTGCAGGACCATGGGATTCGCCCCATGTAGTGACAGAAAATATCTTTCCAAACGTGCTTGACATGTGTCCAAATATAGATTCTAGTCTAAAAAAACTTTTTTTTGTGAAAAAATTTTGCCCACTAGCAAAAAGTTTACTATCTTTTACAATATATTGAGGTGTTTATCGTGTCCAAACTTGGAGTTGTCATCACGTTTTTGATTCTTGTGCTTTCGCTGGGTGCGCAGGCGCAGTCTCAGAATAATTTTGCTGGCATTCCTTTCGGCTCTACCCGCGAGACCGTCATTGAAGAAATGATGAAAAAAGGTTACGAACCTTACGGTCAGACAGGTATTGGAGAACGCGTCGTTATCCCTGTATACATGTTCGGCGAACTGCCGGTTCAGGTTGATTTCATTTTCAATAAGAACGACAAGTTCTATGCATTTGAAATCCGTACAGGCCGTGTTGAACGTGCGCGTTTGAGCAAGACTTTTGAAGCGGTCGCTTACATGTCCGATCAGTTTACGATCAAGTATGGTAAACCATCGGCCGCTCCTGCGATTAGCGAACTGTCTAGCCTTAAGGAAACCGTGCATAACCTGTATCAGGAATGGTTCTCGGTCAAGGCGCTCGATGCCTATACTGCTGTAATCCAGAAAGGCAATCGCTATTATGCAGTGGGCTCTGTAACGCATCGCCAGCTCGCTACGGAAACCGAAAACGTGAAGCGTGTCCGCGAAAAGCCGGCTGAAGCTTCGGCATTCCAATAAAAGCGAAACATTTTGATTTGGAATGAAACGGCTCGTTGAGTCGTTTTTTTTTTTATGCGTTGAGCATGCTTTTCCCGAAATTTTTTTTGAATATTTATAAAAAGAGGGTATTTTAGTCTTGACATAATTTAAAATAATTATATATTTGTAATCGTTACAAAATCAATTACAAATTATAAAACAAATTTCTACATCAAATCCGCATAGCGGAAAGGAGAAGATATGAAGGTCTGGGTTTGCAAAGTTTGCGGTTATGTCCACATGGGTCCGGAAGCTCCGGAAGAATGCCCGCAGTGCCACGCTCCGAAGAGCAAGTTCTTCGAGAAGGTTGAACAGCCTGCTGGCAAGATTGTCTGGGCTGACGAACACAAGGTCGGTGTCGCTCAGGGCCTTGATGCCGAAGTGGTGCAGGGGCTCCGCGAGAACTTTGCGGGAGAATGTACCGAAGTGGGTATGTACCTTGCGATGAGCCGCCAGGCTGACCGCGAAGGCTTCCCGGAAGTGGCCGAAGCATACAAGCGCATTGCTTTCGAAGAAGCTGAACATGCCGCCAAGTTCGCTGAACTCTTGGGTGAAGTCGTCTATGCCGATACCAAGAAGAACTTGGAACTCCGCGTGGCTGCCGAAGCTGGCGCTACCGAAGGCAAGCTTGCTCTCGCCAAGCGCGCCAAGGAACTCGGCTACGATGCAATCCATGACACTGTTCATGAAATGTGCAAGGACGAAGCTCGTCACGGTTCTGCATTCCAGGGTTTGCTCGGCCGTTACTTCAAGTAATTGTTGAGGTGTAAGGGCGGTTCTCGAAAGAGAGCCGCTTTTTTAGGTTTATGAGTGTTTGATGAAGAGGGTGTGATTATGCAAGAAACAGCAAACATACTCAAGGATCATGGCATTAGGCCTTCGTTGCAGAGGGTCTGTGTCTATCGTTACCTGCGCGGTGTAAAAACGCACCCGACCGTCGATGAAATTTACTCGGCGCTTTTGCCGGAATACCCGTCCCTTTCGCGGACGACGATTTACAATACTTTAGAGCTTTTACTTGCGAACAACCTTGCAATATCGCTAGATTTCGGCGATGGTTTTTTGCGTTACGATGCGGACTGCTCGCCCCATAGCCATTTCAAGTGCAAAGGGTGCGGCAAAGTTTTTGACGTAATGCTTCCGCCACCAGATTGTTCGCAATTGATCCCCGCGGGATTTACCTTGATGGGAACATCGCTTTATATGTTCGGGCTTTGTGACAAGTGCTCGGGCAATACCGCCGATAAATGCGCGGTGTGCGACAAGGATAAAAATTAATCTTTGAGTTTGTCGAGCGCTTCGTTCGGACCGATGAGGAACAGCACGTCGTCTTCTTGCAAGATGACGTCTGCGATGTTACCGATCTTGGGCGTCGGCTCTTGCGGGTCGCGGATGGCGATAACCTGCACGCCGTACTTGTGCGTAAGCGAAAGCGTTTTCAAAGTCTTTCCGATAAAGTTCTTGGGACAGACGAGTTCCACGATGGAGTAACCTTCCATGAACGGGAGGAAGTCGACCATGTTTGGGCGGTTCAGGCGTTCGGCAAGGCTTATGGCGGCATCGCGTTCCGGGTGGAAAATGTCGGTGACTCCGAGTTTCTCGAGAATGCTTGTGTGCGCGGCACTGCTTGATTTTGCAATAATGTGCTTGACTCCCAGTTCCTTGAGGTTCAGGATGGTGAGGAGCGAGGCTTCGAGGTCCTGTCCGATGCAGACGATAACACTGTCGGCTTTGGTCAAAGACGGGATGGATGCAAGCTGCTTTTTGCGGGTCGAGTCGGCTACGATGGCTTGTGAGACCATGCTTGCAATGTCCTGGATTTTTTCGGGATGCGAGTCGATGACCATGATGTCATGACCCAGCGACGTCAAGTGACGGGCAAGGTAGTTTGCCGAATTTCCAAGACCGATAATAACGAATTGTCTAGAAGCCATGATTTAAATATAGAACTTAGTATTTAAAACTTAGAACTTAGTGTTTAGAATTTAGGGTTTAGAGCTTTGTATTTAGAGCTTAGAACTTAGTATTTAAAAATTAGAGTGAAAAAAAAGCGGATTTTGAGGTGCTTTATATAAATTCTACCGACTAGGCTCTGCCAACTGCGCCCGAGAGGGTGCCGAAGCGGGTATGGGGTTTTGTAAATGGAAATGCTCAAAGCCTTGCAAAGCAAGGCGACCTCAAAGCGAAGCGACCCCACAGCGAGTTTACGAGCGTCCCCATAGCCTCTAACCGACCATTATATCCTCTTCGGCGTACCAGGCGGAGTCCTGGAGCTTGCCCGCTACTGCAGAAATCAGGAACAGTGGACCCATACGGCCAATGAACATGACGATGCATATGACGATTTTTCCGACGGTGGAAAGTTCTTCCGTGAGTCCCATGGAAAGCCCGCATGTGGCGTAGGCGCTTACGACTTCAAAGAGAATTTTCAGGAACGGAGTGTTGCTTTCGGGGTAGGGGGTGCCGAACGGGATTTCTGTACAGAGGAGGATGAGCGTTGCGGTGGCAATCACGACCATGGCGACGACGAAGATTCGAATGGCCTTGTCGATGGTGTTGTTCGGGATGGTGCGTCCGAAAACCTGGGTCTTTTCCCTGCCGAGGAGTCTGTTTATGCCAAGGAGACCAATGACCGCAGCGGTCGTAATCTTAATGCCGCCCCCGCAGCTACCGGGGTTTGCACCGATGAACATGATGATGATAAAGAAGAAGAGCGAGGCCTGCGTGAGGTCGGGAATGTTGACGGAATTGAGGCCTGCCGTGCGGCTCGTGAATGTCATGAACAGGACGGATTGGAGGTTCTCGCCGAATGTATGCCCGCTAAAGAGGTTGTTCCATTCGGTGAACGTAAAGACGATGGTGCTTACGCCAATGACGATAAACGTTCCGTAAGTGGCAATGCGTGTGTGCAACGAAAGGCGGCGGACTTCTTTGTGCTTGAAGTCAACGAGGTAGCGGAGTTCTGCAATGGCCAAAAATCCGAAACCGCCTGCAAGTACGAGAATGCAAGTTGTAATGTTGATGACGGGATTGTATTGGACGCTGACGAGCGAGTCGGGGAACAGCGTGAAGCCTACGCCGCAGAACGAACTTACGGCTTGGAACGTGGAACATAAAAGGCGGTCGTAGAGTTCCATCGAATCGAATTGCGTGAAATACGAGATGCCGCCGATCAGTTCTAGAAAAAACGTAAATGGGATGACGGCCCTGAGAATTCGCCCTGCATCGATGTTGCCTTCTTGTGTGAATTCGGAGAGGAACACGGATTGGTGGCTGAATCCCGGGTGCATGCCTGCAAGCAAAATAAGCGTCGTGGAAGCAGTCATGATTCCAAGCCCGCCGAATTGCATCAATATGACTATGATCCAGTGGCCAGTACTTGTAAATGTCGAAGAGATATCGACGACGGAAAGCCCTGTAACGCAGACTGCGGACATGGATGTGAAGAAAGCTTCGATGAGGCTTATTGGTCGGGCGGCTGCTTGTGGCAGACTGAGGAGTGCGGTGCCAATTGCAATGAGCAAAAGGTAGCCGAGCACCACCAGCATGATGGGGTTGGATTGTGTCCTCGTCTTGAAAACGTTCTCGGATAGCGAATCCGCGAGCATCTGGTACTTTGAACGTAGCATAAGAGGGAATTTAGTAAAGTTGAGAGGGCGTCTTTTATGGAAAACGGAAAAGACCTTGCTTGCGCAAGGTCTTTGTGTTTAGGAGGAAAACTTGTTTTTTAGTCCTGGACGCAACGCACGCTGAAGCGCTTTGTCTTAGAATCGACTTGGAAGAACTTTGCCTTGTCGTCCGGATCATCTTCTTTGGGTGTGAAGTAATCGGGGGATTTTTCCACGATGATGAGGCCGCCATTGGCGCCACCGTTTTCACTGAATTTCTTGTCGTTGGATTCTGGCGTGCCAGATGTCCAGTGGAAACCCATATCGCCTAAGAAGTTGCAGTCGCCATCTTTGCAACGACCACTGTAGCTCCATGGAACAGATTCGTCATCAAGTGCTGCCTGGGCTTCGCTTCTAGTGGGGAGGTGCCAGCCTTTGGGGCAAGCCTTCTGGGCGGAGTTGAACGTGTAGAGTCTTCCGTTCGAGGAGCACTTGGATTCTTGTTCATTGTAGCATTCACTTGTGGTGCCCGCGTAATTAATGTCTTGGGCCATCCAAAGTTTGCCGCCAATTTGCATAAGTTTGTACGTATGGTTGTCGCGCGTGTCGGTCATCGTCATGCCGTTGATGGTTGGCGCCTTGTTCTCGGGTGTATCGATGGTGATACCGCCGTTGCTAGAAGAAGATTTTGTGGACGGCGCTTGCTTGGATGAAGAGGAGCGTGGAACGACAGTAGCTTCGCAGCCGGGAGTCCAGCAGAATGTAACAGAATCGTCGACCATATCCGGGTGCTTGATAGTAGAAGCGAGAGGGATGATGACCGTTCTATGTTCTTTCGTTGTGTCACGAATGCCGATGATGACAGCGGAAGAGGACATGCCGATAATAATTGTGGTAGCGGAGGACGACCCTGGTGCAACGGAAGCGGAGGAGCCGATTTCGGAAATAGCAGGTGCTATCGGACTAGGGTCGTCAGAGCAACCCCAAAAGAGGGAGGAGGTCCCCAAAAGAATAAAAGAAAGGATAATTTTCTTCATGATTTACAAATATAGTTTACAAAAAGGGAATGTTCTAGCAAAAACTTTTTTACTATCTTTGGAATCACTATGAGTAATGTTGAAATTTTCGACACAACCTTCGCCATGACCATTCTTGTAATCATGGCTCTCTGCATTCCTACGATCCTCCTTATTGCCAACTGGGTCTTGCATCCGGGCAAGATTAAGCACACTATCATCAAGGGGTCTGCTTATGAATGCGGTTTGGCTCACGTTTCCGGTACGGCAAATGAGCGTTATCCGGTGAAATATTACATGGTGGCCATGCTTTTCTTGGTTTTTGACCTTGAAGTCGCCTTTATTTATCCTTGGACCATCCAGTTCCTCGCTGGTGGCTGGGAATTGCTGTTCATCCTCCTCGGGTTCCTCTTGATTCTTGAATCCGGTTACATCTACCTCCTCAAGAAGGGTGTCTTGGATTGGAATAGCGTTAAGGATTAATCCTTAAACTGTTGAATATTCTATCTCAAAATGGCGGATGCAAGCTCTAAGGTTTGCGTCCGCTTTTTGTTTAGACGAGAGAGGTATTAGGTTTTAGGAGTTAGGTTTCAGGTTAATAATCGCGGCGAAGCCGCCCTATAATAGTATGCACAAAGTGCATGATACTAATTCTAATACCTATAACCTATAACCTGTAACCTAAAACGCGTCGCGGACGTACATTGTCATGCCGATGTGCTTGAAGTCGACCCATGAAAATTCGCAGCGGGCATACAGGTTTTCCGATTTGTTGAGGGCGAACCTGCCCCCGAAGCCAAGGCTCCTGTGCCATTTATTTCGCATAAGGTCGCTGAAGTAATCGCCTGTTTTCCCGCCTTCAAAAAAGATATCTCCGGCGAGCCGCCAGAACAGCTTTTTGCGGAATTCCATTTGCAAAAACAACGCCTGGTCTCCGTAGAAAAAGTTCTTTTCGACGCCACGGAAGCGCTTGAGGCCGTCCGAGCCGGCAAGTTTGTCGAAAGGAGCGTTTCCGTTGATACGTTTCCAGAGGAAACCGAATGCCATGGAGGTGTTCCAGATGAATTCTGTATAGCCACGGACATCAAGTTCTTGGTGGGTGTAGCTGTAGTCGCCCATTCCTTTGTTGTAAAAGTAGTGCGCCCATTGGACAAGATAGCCGTGCCGCGCCCAGTTGGTGTTGTCGCGTGTGTCGATGGAAAAATGATATCCGATGCCGTTCCGCCAGCCGTCTGTTTTTTCGGGACGCTCGATATTCCCGTGATAATGGTAGCTGTTAAAGTCGATATTTGTGTAGTTTATCTCGAAAAACAACCCATACCGGAAGTCTCTGATCCACTGCTTTGTCCAAAAGTTAGTTTGGGCGAGTGAAGTTATATAGAATGTTTTTCGGTCGAACTTGCGGTAGTCGTCGATGTCCGGATCGTTCTTTCTGCCGAAGTAGTTGCCGACCCAGTCCTCGTAATGGAGGTCCAATTGGCCCGAGATAAGCTCGTTTAAGAAGAAGAACTTGGGCGAAATCGAGCCCGTGACTTGCTTGCGCGAAGTACCGTAAAAGGAGAGGTCCAGCTCAGTTGCTTTTCCGCCTTCAATTTCGGGCTTGAAAAAGATGATTGCCATTGCTCCGAGCTGGTACTGCGTTTCTTCGGTGTATCCGAGAATTGGTACTGCAGAAAAACGTTGGAAATTGTCCGTGGTATCGGTTATAGCTACGGATGAGTCCGTTGGGTTCGGCAAAGGAGTTTCCGCTCCTGCGAGGACAGGTATTGCAAAGGTGGCTAACGTCAGTAGCTTTTGGGTCAAGAAACGCATTTTGCCTAAATTTAGATAAATAAACGATTTTTCTATTTTTCGATATGATAATGCAATTATAAGATTGGTTTGTTTTATGCCCATTTTGTCAGCTCAGAATATTTTGTTGCGTTTTGGTGGCCCGCCACTTTTGGACAATGTCTCGTTTGATATCGAGGCGGGAGACCGTATTTGCCTTGTCGGCCGTAACGGCGAGGGCAAAAGTACGCTTCTGAAGGTGTTGACTGGCGAGATGGAGACGAATTCCGGTGAAATCGTCAAGAAGACAGGACTTCGCGTGAGTCGCATGATTCAGGAAATTCCGGCGCATCTCGACGGGACTGTGCGCGATATCGTGATGGGGCGCGTTTCTGTGGTGAGTGGCGGTTCCGTGATTTCGCAGAAGGTTTTGGACGATGGCGCCCACAATGCGACCGCCGAGGCGATTCTTGGAAAGACCGGCATCGACCCCGATTCTCTTTACGACAGCTTGAGCGGTGGGCAAAAACGCCGAGTGCTTTTTGCTCGTGCTGTGGCCGAAGACCCGGATTTGCTCTTGCTTGACGAGCCGACGAACCACTTGGACATTCCCGCAATTCAGTGGCTGGAAGGGATTGTGTCGCGCTTGAACTGTGCCGTGATGTTTGTAAGCCATGACCGTGCGTTTGTGCGTCGCACTGCGACCCGCATTTTTGAACTGGACCGTGGCCGTGTCCGCAGCTGGGATTTCCCGTACGACAAGTTTGTGCAGTTCAGGGATCAGGCGCTTGCTGAAGAAGAAAAGGCAAATGCGCTTTTCGATAAGAAACTGGCCGAAGAAGAAGTCTGGATCCGCAAGGGCATCCAGGCCCGCCGTACGCGCAACGAGGGGCGAGTCCGCGCCTTGATTAAGATGCGCGAGGAACGCGCGGCTCGCCGCTCCCGTACTGGCAATGTGAATATGCAGATTACGGAAGCCGACCGTTCCGGGCGCCTCGTTGCGCGCCTCAAGAACGTGAGCTATTCGTATGATGGCAGCCCGCTTATTAGCGACCTCTCGACGGAAATCAGCCGTGGCGACCGCATTGGCATTGTGGGACCGAACGGTTCTGGAAAAACAACGCTCTTGCGCTTGATTCTTGGCGAACTCCAGCCGGAATCGGGTGAGGTCCGTTTGGGCAGCAACCTCCACATTGCGTATTTCGACCAAATGCGCACCCGCCTTCGCGAAGACAAGTCGCTCATTGAAAACATTGGCGATGGGCAGGCGTACATTACGTTGAACGGCGTCAAACGCCATGTATTAAGTTATCTGCAAGACTTCTTGTTCTCGGCGGATCGTGCACGCGGTCCGATTAGCGCTCTTTCGGGCGGTGAACGCAACCGTCTCTTGCTCGCGTGCCTTTTTAGCCACCCGAGCAACGTCCTGGTGCTTGACGAACCGACGAACGATTTGGACATGGAGACGCTAGACCTTTTGGCAGAACTCCTCGCGGACTACAACGGCACCGTCCTGACCGTCAGCCATGACCGTGCCTTCCTCGATTCCGTGGCGACAGGCATCCTCGCCATTGAAGAAAATGGTTGCGTCTTTGAAGCGGTCGGAGGCTACTCCGATTACGAGGCGAACAAGAAAATTCGCGATAAGGAGGCCGCCCAGGCCGCCCGCATTGCCGCCGAAAAAGAAGCCGAAAAGCAGGCCCGTACAAATTCGGGCGCCGGTACCTCAGCAGCACCCGCGCCTGCGAAGAAAAAGCGCAGCTACAACGAGGAGCGCGAATACGCCGCCCTGCCCGATAAAATCGAAAAACTCGAAAAGGAAATTGCCGACTTTCAGCTGGAGCTTTCCAAGCCCGAGGTCTATACGAACGCCTCCCTCATCGTGGAACTTCAGAAAAAGATTTCGGATGACGAAGCATTGCTCGAACAGGCCTACGAGCGCTTTGAAATTCTTGACAATTTGGGATGATTTTTTTTCACCCCCCTAGTGACATTTTCATAAGGATAATATAGATTTATCCTGATGGGTATTGGTGTTTACTTAGAGGAGTTTAAGAATATGAAATCGCTATCTTTGTCTTTGGTGATGGCGTTGGCCGGCGTTACGATGGGGCACGCCGCGACGGTTTGGAGTTCTGATAAAAAAACGGGCAATGATGTGCAACCTGCCTACTGGTATAGCTATGCCCAACCAGAACCGAACACTTTAGGTGTTCTTTCGGATACCGATGATGGTTACAAGGAGTTCGATGCAACTTTGGACCTCAATTCGGACCAATATAGTGTCGCTGGATTTGGCTTTGCATGGAAAACGGCCAATAAAGAGGATGTCCCGATAGACATTTCGGCCCATGCAGGGCTTTGCCTTACTTATAAGGCGGATCGTCCGTTCCGTTTGGACCTCAAGCAGGCAACGATTACGGACTACAACTACTATGGTGTTGTTCTTCCGGCCACGACGGAATTAACGTCGAAATTCATGGACTTTCAGAATTTTGCTCAGGAAGATGGTTGGGGCCAAAAAGTCAATTTGGACTTGACGCAACAGTTGGCCATCCAGATGAGCTACAAGGCTGGCATTGCTGCAAATCTTGAATCCAGTGATGCCAACAGGCACAAAAACGTCATTACGATTGCTGCCGTCTCTCTCGGTGAATGTGAAACGGTTGTCGAAGAGCCTTCCGTTAAGCTCCTCGAACCCTATGATAAGGTCCAGACCGTAACCATGAAGGAATCTGATTCCTTGAAGATCCCTCTTTCGAAGGTTTTTGCTGCGAAAGAAGGCGTAGACGTGACGATAGCAACGTCTTTAACGTTGGCTAATATTTTGACGATGGTTAAGCCTGCGGGCGCACCGACTTTGAGTGATGAACTCGTTTTTGTTTCGAAGAACCTCGATAAGGATACTTCTTTGACGCTTACCGTTTTGGCTTTGAGCGGAACGGAATCTGTAAAGACTCAGTTTAACATCAAGATTACCGATGAAGGCGAAGGCCCGGTGGGTCCGACTTGCCCGGGTGATCCGGAATGCCCGGATGATCCTCCTGCAAACCATCCGACAATTGTGCTTGATCCGTACAATGTTGAAGCGATTACAGTGAGTATGAAAGAAGCTGATACGATGAAGATCCCTCTTGGTGATCTTTTCGCTGACGAAGATAATGACAAGCTCACCTTCGCTGTTGACATGTCTGCAAAATTGATGAAGGTCTTGACTTCGATTGACAAGGCTACCTTGAATGATACCGTTAAAATTATTCCGTCTGGCGTCAAAAAGGATACGACTATTATCGTTACTGTCTTTGCGACGGATGGAAAGTCGGATCTTGTTCATGTCCACTATCTTGTGAGTATCGAAGATTCGAACAGCCCGCCTGTTGCCGTTGATACATCTTATTCTGTAACTCAAGGTGAAAGCTTGGTCGTTCCTATTATCCGCGGACTTGCCATGGTTGGCTCGGACCCGGATGGCGACGATTTCCTTGTTGTTCCTGTTGACTCTACCAAGCATGGCGTTTTGACGGAATTCTCTCAGTTGGGTTCTTTTGTCTACACTCCTGAAAAGGACTTCCGTGGTGACGATACGCTTACTTACGTGCTTGTGGAAACTGCAAACCATGCGATGATTAGTAATAAGGCTATCGTGGTTATCCATGTGCTGCCGGTCAATTCCAAGCCTGTAGTTACGGTTGTCGATAGCACGTTCCTTAAGGATACCTTGGTTCTCGATATGGACTTCGATGAAGATACGGTGAAGCAAATCAAGATCCCGACAAAATCCTTGGTCTTTACAGATCGCGATGTTACCGAAGGGTTGCAGACGTTGACCTATAAGGCTGCTGGTACAAAGATTATTGCTAATGTCGATAGCGTGAATGCAAGCAACTACTTCATTTCCTTGAAGCCGGTCGCAAAAGCAAGTGGTCTTGCCAATATCTTCTTCTATGCATCTGATGGTAAGGATTCTGTTGGTGTGACGCTTTATGTGAAGCTCGTCTCTCCGAAGGATGTTGCTCAGGCCGAAAAGGATGAATACACCACGTTTAATGACAGTACGCTTACGGTGGATGTGAAGAAGGGTGTTCTAGCCAATGACAAGTATCCTGAAGGTGTGACAACGGGTATGGAAGCTGAAGTTGCTTCGATGCCTGAGCATGGAACGCTTACCCTCAGTAAGGATGGTAGTTTCAAGTACGTGCCGGCAGAAGGCTTTGAAGGGGCCGATCACTTTGGCTACTATGCAGTGATTAATGGAACGAAGTCTAAGATTGCCATTGTGACAATCGTTGTCGAAAAGCGCAATCTGATCCCGACCGTCATTGTCAAGGCTGGCTCGCTCGATACGACCGTGACCGAAGATTTCCCGACTTCGAGGACTTTGAAGTACACGAGTTCTGTTATCGCTTCTTGGTTCAAGGACCCGGAAGGTGACCCGCTGACCTACTCTGCAAAGAGCAAGGATGGCAAGCTTAAAGTCCAGATTACGGATAATGGAATTCTTGAAATCAATTCCGCACCGGATTCTACGGGCAAGGCTTATGTGGTCGTGACCGCAACAGACAAGAAGTCTGGTTCCAAGAGCTTTGAATTCTGCGTAACGATTACTCCGGTGAACGACAAGCCTGCGCTTCTCCATTCGGATACCGCTTATGTGTCCAAGGATAAAGAATGGAAAGTCAAGTGGGATCTCGATACGCTTGTGATGGATGTCGATGGCGACGAACTCACGTTTACTCCGAATGAAACGAGTGCATTGACGAAGTACTTGACGATATCAATCAAGGGTTCCGTGCTTACGGTACAATCGAAGGATGGCGTCAAGTATAAGGAAGATCAGAAGTTCTCGATAGGCGTAAAGGTAAGCGATCCTGACAAGCAGAATGTGACTATCCCGCTGTATATCATTGTTGGCGATAAGCCTGTTGGATTGCTACCGCAGCTCGCTCAGCCGAAACAGTCTTGGCAGAATGCCGTGATGGCAAAGCGTGGCGGCGTATCTATCATGGATATGCAGGGTCGCAAGGTCTGGAGCGCCAAGCTCCCGGCGAACCCGGCTGATGTTCGCGCCGCCTCTGCTCAGGTGCAAGGCCGTAAGATTCTCCGCGTGAACGACCAGACCTGGACGATCAAGTAGACGAGAGAATAGATTCGTCATCCTGAGCGGTCGAAGACCGCGAAGGATCCAGTTAATTTGAAAATGTCACCCCGGCCAATGTGTCGGGGTGATTTTTTTGTATAAAAGAAGGGCTCCGCATTCGCGGAGCCTCTCTTATTACTCAAAGGCGCTTTGCGCCGAGCTCATGCCTCGAAGCCCGCCGTGGCGGGCGACCTCATGCCTACTTAACGAGAGCTTCGGTGTCGAGGGCAATGAGCAATTCTTCGTTTGTTGCAACGACGATAGCCTTCGGCGTGCCGTCCTTCGTGATGAGGTGGTTGGATTCCTTGCCGCTCTTGAGGTTGCGTTCTTCATCGACCTGGTAGCCGAGAAGCTTTAAGTTGTCCAAAGCCTGCTTGCGAACGTAGAAGCTGTTTTCGCCGATGCCGCCCGTGAAGACGATTGCGTCGATGCGCGGGAGAGCCATGGCGAGGCCGCCGATTTCGCGAGTGAGGCGGTAGCAGAAGACATCGAGAGCGATTTGAGCCTGCTTGTTGCCTTCGCTTGCAGCCTGCGTGAGTGTACGCATGTCGTTAGAGAGACCGGAAAGACCGAGAAGGCCAGATTCCTTGTTTACGAGATGGTCGAGCTTATCGATGGTGCCGTATTCTTCACCGTACTTCTTTGCGATGTAGAAGAGGATGGCCGGGTCGAGGCTACCGGAACGGGTACCCATGATAAGGCCTTCGAGCGGTGTGAAGCCCATCGTGGTATCGACGCACTGGCCGTTCAAAATAGCGGAGCAGCTGGAGCCATTGCCGAGGTGAGCCGTGATAAGGCAGGTTTCTTCGGGCTTGGTGCCGAGCACCTTGCAAGCTTCTGCTGTAACAAAGCGGTGGCTCGTGCCGTGCGCGCCGTAACGGCGGATGCCGTCCTTTTCGTAGAACTTGTACGGAATACCGTAGAGGTAAGCCTTTTGCGGCATCGTCTGGTGGAATGCCGTATCGAACACGGCGACCTGCGGAAGGCCTGGGAAGAATTTGGTGGCGCATTCCATGCCGGTAGCGTGTGCCGGTTCGTGAAGCGGGGCAAAGAGCGTGATGCTACGGATGTAGTCGATGACTTCTTGCGAGACCTTTTCGCTTTTGATGTACTTACCGCCATGCACGACGCGGTGACCGATAGCTTCGATGGTTTCGGTGAGTTTCTGGGCGTCAAGGAACTTCTTGACCTGATCGACGGCTTCTGCATGCGTGGGGCAGTCGAAGTTGAAGTCAATCTTGCCTTCAGGGCCCTTGGCCTTAGTGTGGCCGTTCACGCCGATATTTTCGACGAGGCCGCTTGCGATGGATTCCTTGGTCTGGGTGTCGATGACAGCGAATTTCACAGAGGAGCTGCCGCAGTTAAGAACGAGTACGCGCATGAGATTTCCTTTATAGATTAAAGACGAGAGATTAAAGACGAGAGACTAGAGACGAGAGAATTTTTCTTTTCACGCGAAGCGTCTTACTAAATCTTTCCTCTAAATAATAGCATTTTGGGCGAGGGTTGGCATTGATTTCGTTGTAAGGCACCACGATCATCACGCTGCCGTGGGTGTGCCAGCCGATTTCGAAAGATAAGCCGTCAAAACCGATACCGTCTTTCTTCAAAAAAAGCTCGCAAAATTGGCGTTTTTTGTATATTATGTTAGGCGTAATTTTTTTTGGTGCTTAGGAGGATGAATATGAAAAATTGGCTCTTCCTTGAATTGCTGTTTGCTCTTTGCTTGTTGGTGGCGTGTGGCGATGACGAACCTTCTTCACCGATTATAGATGAACCCGAAACGACGAGTAGCTCTTCTAGCGAAAAAGAAAAATCGAGCAGTTCCATCGATAACGGCTGCGATGTCAAGCCGTATTATAGGGAAGGCTGGCCTACTTTATTGGACCATGTTTCTTCGCTAAAGAATTTTTATGCCTACGGAAGCGATTTGGGTTGCCTTTTCGACATGGAAAAGGTCGAGGCGACTTTGTACAGGTATAAGAATGTTTCGGCCGATTCGAACGCTTGGGAAAAAGTCGGGTCGGCGCCTATAAAAACCATCTTGCTGAGCGATACTAACGACACCAAAAGATGGGAGACTAGTTGGAAATATACGACGGATTTAAGCAGCTTGGATAGCCCGGCTTTGCCGGATGGCGAGTATAAGGTTGCTTGGGGCGAGGGCTTCAATGTCACTTTTTACTTGGAACGAACATTCCCTGAAATGGAATGGTATGTAAATGTCAAAAATAAAGTTGCTCATGTGAATTACGACAAGGAATCTCGAGTTGATTTTTTGAGACGAGTTTATTTGTATGACAGCACTAGGACGAACGCGACGCCGATAGAATGCTCTAGTTATTGGAGCTACCTGGATTGCAAAACTTCGCAAATTCTGGATACGTTAAAAGAGGGACACTATGTTTTAAGCTTGGAAGCTGTCTTAAAGTCGGCACCGGATGTCGAGTTCGATTACGCCTTACGCGAAAGCGATTCGCTTGCGTGGTCACTTGCGATTGATTCTGACGGCAACTTCCGTGAAGATGTAGCAGGGATCCATTTGGAATCGGATGTGTTTATCGACCGTACTGCGCCGAAGGTCATTAACGTCAATGAAGCGAAGTATTCCGTCAAGTCAAACGGTAAGCAGTATGAACGCCAGTATTCTTTTGACTTGAATGCGTACGAGAACTTGATGGGGCGCGAAAGCCAGACTCTGGCTGTCTCGTTCCTTGTGAATGGAAAGCTTGCCTATAAGGATTACGTGGAACAGACAAAGGACTCGGTTCATCTCGCCTATAAGTTTGGCTATACGGACTCCCAGCGTGACTTGTCTGTGAGGGTTATTCTGAACGATGGCTTTGACAATTCCGACACGCTGAAAATCGAGGCGCTCACCGTAGTAGAATCTCAGACTGTGGAAGGTTCTCTCGATAAGCCGCTTGTTACGATTCCGGCGGACAAATACGATTGCGGCAAGTATAAATGTGTTTTGACTTCTTACTTGAACCCTGATGTGGAATATGGGGAACTGCTGGATGCTCGTGACAATCAAGTGTACAGAACTGTGAAAATCGGTAAGCAGGAATGGATGGCACAGAACTTGAATTACGAGGCGGATTCCAGCTTTTGCGATGGTGGCGATCCTGCTTTTTGCGAGAAGTATGGGCGCCTTTACACCTGGAATGCGGCCGTGGGAAAAAGTATGAGTGAATGCTCGTATGACGAGGATTGTGATTTTAGCAAGGATACAATTCCGTCTATTTCGCGCATCCGGGGCGTTTGTCCGGACGGCTGGCATATGCCTTCGTTCGATGATTTCTATACATTGCAAACGACAGTTGCAGAACTCTATCCAGAAAAGTTTGGTTTGCTGGGGAGTCGTCTCATGAAATCCCAGAATGGTTGGGAAGAGGGCTTGGCGACGAATGAAACCGGTTTCTCCGTTTTGCCGTCAAAGGGCTGGACTTTCAACCAAGAAAGTGCCGCGTTCTGGATTGCCGAGGTGCATTTGGAATATGACGACAACCCTAATTTCCATAAATCGCAGTATAGCCACAATTCGAATATCTACATCGAGTTTACGGCACGAGATGATGCTTTCCCGGAATACGATGTCACGAAAAAGGGTTACCACTTCTCGGTGCGTTGCCTGAAAAATTGATAAATACTAAATTCATAACAATGTTTCGTAAGATTTCTGATTTTGACAATTGTGTTTCGGTGTATTGGACAAACCGGCATTTTTCCGCAAAGACGACCAAGTTCCTCAAGTTTTATGTGCGTTTGGGCGATGGCTACATTTGGGCCTTGTTTATTGCATTTTTGGTTTGGAAAATCGGTTGGGAAAGTTTCTTGCCGATTCTTTGGCAGGCCCTTGTTTCGCTCGCGATGAGCCTCGTGATTTATGAGGGCGTTAAGCTTAGCACCAAGCGTCCGCGCCCGTTTGCGGCAAATCCGCAGATTAAAGCCGAAGTTCCGCCGCTCGACAAGTACAGTTTCCCGTCGGGCCATACGATGAATAATTTGGCGGTGGCAAGTACGGTACTCTTTTGCGTGCCGCAGTACGGCTGGATCATGATGCTGTTGCCGCTCACATGGGGACTTTTGCGCGTGTACTTTGGTGTACACTGGCTTACAGATGTCTTGTGTGGTTTTGCCCTTGGAATCTTGAGCTTTGTCGTTGGGCATGCGATTTGGATTCCGCTTTCCGCCGCAATTGGAATTTAATTGCTTGACATTGAATTCTCTCAACCTCAAAACCCGCTACAGCGGGCGACCTCATACCTCACAACCTCAAATGATTACCGACTTTCTCCCCGCTTCTGATTTTTTTGCACAGGCTGACTGGAATTCCAAGATTTATTTGCTGTTGCGCCATGCCGAACGCAACCACATTACGCCGCAGGATAAAGACTTTGGTGCGCATGTTGGGCTCACGGAACGTGGGCGCCGTCAGGCTGTTTCGTTGGGGCGCGTTTTCCCAGCGTTTGGCGATGCAGTGTATTTTTCGAGCCCGGTCGGGCGTTGCGTGGAAACGGCGCAATGCATTGCAGAAGGTCGCAAACTCGCGGGTTACGTGGATGGCGCGGCTGTTTCTGCAACTTCGAATGGCGTGGCTTCGAAAGGTTATGCGGCAACTGTTACTCCGCTCGATTGTTTAGGCGATTTCTTTGTTCGTGATGTGCCTGCTTATGAGCAGACGTTGAGGGAAGGATTTTACGAAGGAATTTGCAAATGGCTTGATGCGGGCGAGCATGATGCGTTTTATCCGCTTCATGAACGTGCGGAACAGATGCGCGAGATGATGTTTGAAAAAGCAAGTTCGCGCTTCAATTTCTTCGTGACGCACGACGCCTGGATTGTGCCATGCCTCTCGCATTTTTGCGGTTTCAAGTTTGAACCGAAATGCTGGATGAACTTCTTGACGGGCCTTGCTTTTGAAGTGCCGGAAAAAGGCAATGTCAAAGTGACTCCCATAACAGCGATGGAAACTGGCTGGCTGCATTTTTAATTCGAAATTTTTGGGTTTAGGATTCCTCGCCTAGCTAATCACCGTTAGTTGTTTGCTGTAAATGTGTGTGATGTTCTTTATTGTGAATGTTTTTTTAGTTTGTAAAAAAAATATTCACAAATGCTGTTGCTTATTGACAAAATAATATAACTTTATTAGTATTATATTATAAGCAAAAAATATTCTTAAGAGGGAGTGTGAAATGAAAACCTTGCGAGGGTTGTTCATGGTTAGTGCCATGATCGGTTGCGCGTATGCGCAAAATCTCGTTTCCGTAGAAGCATTCGATGAACAGGGAAATAATCCTAGCCAGTTGACGCTTCGATTGAAACTTACAAATAATACGTCTGATACGCTGAACGATGTTCGTGCCAGATATTTCTTGAATTACGACAGGAACAAAGTCCTTAATGTGGCGCCGTATTATATGGCTGGGGCTACCACATCAATTGATACATTGGGCGATTTTCTTGCCGTGAATATCAACGTTGTTAAACTTGCTCCAGGTGTATTCCCGAATGCAGGCGGGATTAGCCTTGGCATGAACTATGCTGATTGGAGTACGTTTAATAAGCAGAATAACTTCAGCTACCCCAATGCAAGTAATTTTGTTATTTCGAATAAAATCCCAGTTTATGCAAATGGGGCGGTTGTTGCGGGCGTAACTCCTGTCAATACACCCGTCAACGTAGAACCTCCCAAGATTCGCTTTATCGGAATCCAGCCTGAAAATACGGCTACGAGGTCTGCTTGGGTTGAATTGCAGAACTATGGAAAGACCGGCATTGACTTGAACAGCCTCTACTTGAAATGGAGCGCAAGTGACAGCGTGGGAATTGGCGGAGGAACGCTCTCCGCTGGGCAAAAGGTGAGAATTTGCCAGTCGAGTTCACTGGAATGCCCTGCAGATGATAAGGTCGTTGTAAATAGTCATTATCCAATAGGTCTTGAAAGAAGTATTACCCTCAAGAAAGGAATTACTGCAATTGATTCTTTGTCATTGGGTTTGTGCAAACATACAGACAAAGTATGTTTGCAAACTATTGTTGATTCAGCGAAATCAGGAGTATTCAATCAGTATTCTTTGGGCAAATTTTTTAGGTATGTGGAAAACATTGGATGGAATGTTTATTCTGCAGGAGAAGTGAACCGTAATTCTGATGCTTTGCCTATGGCTCAGTCATTTATTTTGCCTGATACCGCTTATGTTGCTATTGAAAATGGTCAAAAAGTCAAGTTGAGTTGGAATCCTGTGAAAGGTGCTAAAGCCTATGTTGTATCAGTTTACAAGAAAGCTGACAAATCTTTAGTGGCTCGTCAGACAGTTCAAAATAACTTTGTTGAACTAGATTTAAATATGGGGGCTTATTCATGGAAGGTTGCGAGTTTTGCTAGTGTTAATGCTGCGAACGGCAACATGAGTCTTGATGGAGGTGATGAAGATGAAAAACATACTGTTTATGTTCTGGATTTTGACCGTCAAAGCATTAGGTTAAAAGAGAAAAAAATCATAAATGTCACTCCGTTTGCTGCTAGAAAAGATACGAAGTTGCTAGATCCGTTATGGGGAAATTTGATTGAGGAAAAGGAGTGGAATAAAGAGCATACAAGTCATGCAAAATATGATGAGGAGGAAAAAGGACGTTGTTGGGCTGTGGCTGCATATACGCTCAATAATTATTATGGCGGGACGATGACTCAAGATGAAATCAAAATTTATGGAATGAAATACCAGAATCCCAAAATTGGGGCGCACTATTATTTCCTTCATGGAGATGATGGTGGTGCTGTTCAGGAAACAGAAGAAGAAGTATTACGCCATTTATTTGGTGAACCTCCTACAGTGGGTAAAGGGGAACCGTCTTTATCAACGATAAAGAATGCGTTCAATCGTGCTATTCCTGATCCTATTTATGTGTCTATTCATGCTACAGAGAAATTTGGGCATGCGATGGTAATGGATGGCTATGCTGTTTTAGATCAAGAGGTTTCTTACGATGATGGAAAAAAGATAGAAAAGGGGGGTGTTTATTATCATTTCCTAAATTTGGATAATAATGGAACGTCTCATTGGGTTTCTGCAAATTCGTTTAGTTATAGGTTTTATTTAATCGCTGAGAATAGGACTAAAGTAGGTCGCACTGATTATCGCGTTGATGCAGATAGTGATGGTGATGGAATTAAGGATTATGATGAAATAGAAAGATTCCAATCAGATGCCTATAAGTACGATAGTGATAACGATGAATTGCATGACTTGGAAGAGATAGAAGCTTATGTAAAGCTTTGCAAAGTTGATAATCCTGAAGTAGGATGTGAGTTTTTCGAATACCAAGATTCTGATCATGATAAAATCCCCACATATTGGGACTGGGATTCTGATAATGGTAAAGAAAAAGATGGTAGCGAAGTTGCACATGGAAGGAATATGTTTAAGAATGATGACGATGTGCAACCTATTGATGATGAGACTAAGGTCACATTTAATCTTCCTCCTGATATTACGATTTACGCGTTGGATGCGATGCGTTTGAACGACAGGACCGTTTGCCATGATGGTGAAGGATATTGCAAGATCGCCTCTGAATCGGGACGCGTGGACTTTGCAATCAATGTAGGCGTGCAGTCTGTTGTGGGCGACATTTACAGCCGAGGCGGAGTGTGGTTGCGTTCACGTTCCGAAGTCCACGGGAATATATACACGTATTTCAAGGATGGTTCGAACTCTGCGGTTCAAGTTCAGGGCGGGACCACGCTTGAAGGCAAGGAAATCCCTCGTAAATCCAATGAATGGACGTATTATGTCTGGGATCCTACAAAGTATTACCCGTTAGATATTGAAACGGATGAAACTTTAGTCGTGTCTGCCGGTCAAGAAAAAACATTGGGCGATGGTGATATATATTCCAAAGTTAAAGTCGAATCCGGTGGAACGTTAAAGATTGAACCGGGATATATTCAGGTTGGTGATATTCAGTTTGAATCGGGTAGTGCAATTACATTTACTAATCCAGGAAGGAGGACTATTTTAGATGCCGAAGGGACTACAGTTTGGAGAGCGACAATTACCAATGAAGACAAGGAACTTGTCGCTAAAGGGTTTAAATTAATTCAGAATAGCGATAAAAATGTCAATATCGAAGGGGATTGGGCGGGTACAATCCATGCAGCAATGTCCCGTTTGATAATGGGGCAGACGAAAAAATTGATGTATGGAAGATTTCTGGCAAACGCCATAACGATACATCAGGAATCGAAGATTTATCGTGTCGATTTTGAACCGATTACCTCATCGACGAACCTCGCTGGAATTTATCAAGTCAATTTTGATCCGAATGTTCAATTGACAAATCTTGCTTTAAGATAAAAGTTTAAAAAAGGATAAGAAAATGAATATGAAGAAAATTTTTCTTTTGACGGCTTTTTCTGTAGCTCCGCTCATGGCGTCCGAATCGTTCGGCGGTATCGGCGTGTCGATTTACCAGTCTTATGATGGTGTGAAGATTGCCGAAATCATTCCCGGTACTCCCGCTGCAGAAAGCAATATGCAGGCAGGCGATGTCATCGTTGCTGTAGACGGAGAGCCTCTCAAGGGCAAGACTATCGAAGAATCGAAGGCAAAACTTCGCGGACAAAAGAACAAACCGCTTGAAATTACTTACGTGAACAAGGGCGACACGCTTAAAACGACGCTTCGCCGTACGCAAATTACGGTTAAGGATTTGGAGAGCGAACGCGTTGAATCTTGGTATGGTGACAAGACTGAGTTCAATGCTCAGGAAATCGAAACTTTTGCAAGTGCCTCCGAAAACAGCAAGCAGCTTGTTGCTGTATTGCAAAACGGAGCGCTTGTAAAGTCCGATGCCTCGGTTTCTGCGAAGTTGTTGAACGGAATTTATGTGGATCGCGTTGACGAATTTGCTCCCAAGGAAAAATCGCAGGGTGTAAGCAAGCCTTCTTCTGCAAAGTTAAAGGGGTTGACTCGCACAACTGTTGGGTTTGAACTCAAGTCGGCTGGGAAGGCCTTTGTCTCCATCATGGACGTCGATGGCGCTGTCATTGCGAAACTTGTCAGTGAAAATGCTCGTGCTGGCTATAATTCCTTAAATTGGAATTCTAGGAACGTGCCTAGTGGGCGTTATACGGTGGTTATTGAGCATAATGGTTCCATCAGCGGCAAAAACGTCTTGTTAAAGTAATTCACCAGACATAAAATAACAGACTCCGTCACTTAAACGTGACGGAGTGTTTGGTGCGTTATGATGGACTTTTGCAAGACTGTCATCCTCGCGTATGCTGACGGCATCTAGCTTGTCATTCCGGCCATCGTGCCGGAATCTCCTTACACATTTTTTTATTTCATGTTCTTTTCCATAAATTTGTATTTATTTTTACAGATTGCAGGAGGATGGTATGAATTTTTTCAAAACAGTGTTGTTCATAATGTTTTGTGCCGTGTATTGCATGGCTGGCTATTCTTTTGACTCCCCAATAGTACGTCGTATGCCAAAGCCGGATGTCAAGCTCACTCAAGGTGATGTCCGCGTGTTGGTTGTTCTTGTGGAATTTTCCGATGTACGATTCAAAAACCCTGATCCAGTATCACAATTTACAGATTACCTGAATAAAGAAAAATATCACAACCTCGGCAGTGTTAGGGATTATTTTATAAAAAACTCCATGGGAAAATTTAGACCGATATTTGACGTGTATGGACCGGTGACGCTATCTGAAAATAAAGATTATTATAATGTGGATAGTGCAAAACAAGTTATAAGCTTAGCTTTAGATTCGCTTGATAATAGAGATGAAGTTGATTTTTTTAAATACGATAACGATGGTGATGGTGCTGTTGATTTTTTTATGGTATTTTACGCAGGTATAGGTGGAAGTGAATTCATGCTTGCTAATAATCTTTCTACACATGCGGGGGCGCTCGGAACCTGGAAGAATTCTTTGTCAGGAAAGAAAATGAAAAATGGTTTATTTGTCAATTTCCACGCTTTTATTAATGAAATTAGTGGTAGTGCATATGAGCGTGATAAAACGACAACAGCTTTAAGTGAAATGGGTCTTACCATTCATGAATTTAGCCATGTTCTTGGGCTTCCTGATCTTTATGTTGGAATTGGATCGCTTTACCCGGAGAACTGGTCCGTTATGCAAAGCGGTGGTTATAATTGTTCACCTGATTATGACCAAAAATGCATTCCGCCACTTTATTCCGCTTTTGAAAGAATGTCTTTAGGTTGGCTGACTCCAACAGAAATAAAGTCTAGTGGACTTATACGTTTAAATAAACTAGATGACAATGTTGCCTACAGCATCACTAATCCAGAAAATCCTGATGAAATGTATTTATTGGAATACCGCTCTAATAAGGGCTGGGATATAGGGCAAGACACTTCAGGAATGTTGATATGGCATGTTAACTATGTCGAGTCTGTTTGGGAAAAATTTAAAGTAAATGACGAAAATCCTATGAATGTTGATTTAGTAGAAGCCAAAAGTTTAGGGTCTCGTCCGGGGCCATGGGATGCTTTCCCTGGAAGAACGAATGTAACGGAGTTTAATAAGTTCGTCTTCTGGAACGGTCTTGACATGAACATTACCCTTTCCGATATAACAGAATCACCTGATAAAGAATATGTTACGTTCAACGTGACCATGGGTGAGCCGTTCATGAGGGAATTGTCTAGCAGTTCCTCGTTTGATCCCTATGGCAGTAAAAATCCAAGTTCATCAAGTTCAAGATCAACTCCATATTCGTGGCCCGGTTTTTCAGTGATGTTTCCTATTTCTACATCTTCTATAAAAACTACTCGAAAAACACTTCAACAGGCGTATGTTATCTCGCAAAACGGAATAATAAATATCACCACGCCTTTAC
>Ga0310786_10001169_pt1 | contig 42266 bp, 31 predicted proteins | sample AusTroGonzalo_MG_FD_203881 | JGI IMG/M metagenome (GOLD analysis project Ga0310786, IMG submission 203881) | Bovine rumen microbial communities from tropical cattle in Woodstock, Queensland, Australia - Gonzalo_03 (v2) (version 2) | ecosystem: Host-associated > Mammals > Digestive system >...
TAGTACTCGGGATTTTCATTCCCGCAATAGGAGTTCGATTCTCCTACCCACTACCAAATATAAAAAAGTAAAATAATGGCAAACACAAAATCAGCCGCGCGTGCAGCTCGTCAGTCAGAGCGTCACCGCCTGCATAACAAGTATTATGCAAAGACAACCAGGAACGCAATCCGCGATCTCCGTAATATTACAGACAAGGCCGCAGCACAGGAGAATGCTCCCAAGGTCTATGCAATGATTGATAAACTTGCAAAGATTGGAGTTATCCACAAGAACAAGGCTGCAAACCTTAAGAGCGGTCTTCAGGTATACATCAACAAGCTCGCCTAAGAGCTTGTTTTTTATCGGTAGCGGGATGTAGCGCAGTTGGTAGCGCACTACGTTCGGGACGTAGGGGTCGCTCGTTCGAGTCGAGTCATCCCGACCAAAAGAGCCAGGCAAATCGCCTGGCTCTTTTGCTCCCCGCCCCGCCCCGTGCACGTTTTACCCCTGTTTTCGTGCACGGGGTACCCATTTTGCCAGGGCCATGCACGTTTTACCCCTGTTTTCGTGCACGGGGTACCCATTTTGCCAGGGCCATGCACGTTTTACCCCTGTTTTCGTGCACGGGGTACCCATTTTGTCAGGGCCATGCACGTTTTACCCCTGTTTTCGTGCACGGGGTACCCATTTTGCCAGGGCCATGCACGTTTTACCCCTGTTTTCGTGCACGGGGTACCCATTTTGCCAGGGCCATGCACGTTTTACCCCTGTTTTCGTGCACGGGTGATATTCTGGTTGTGGTGTTGGCTGCAAGTGTTGGGGTAAGGGTGCAGGGACGACGTTCGGCCGGGGCTCTCGACGGCTGGAGGCCCTTGCCGCTTAATCCGGCTGTTGTCATTTCGGCCGATAAATCCGGCACGGCGTATGCCCTTCGGGCCGGTACGGGCCTGGCGGCCCTATCCCTCCCACGCCATCGGCGCGGGCCCCTCCCGTTCACGAAGACACGGGCGTCTACGCCGCCCGAAGGGCATACGCCGTGCCTCCTTTAACCGGAACTCACTCCCGGCCCCCATGTCATTCCGAGTGACGCGAAAGAATTCCATATTGCCGTTTTCTTTAATATGTTGTAAATCAGGCATTTATGACATTTTCTCCCGGCGGTTATGAGGGAGGAAATTTGATAAATAGCTATTAATCAGCAATTTAGCAAAAACGCCTATTGGAGTGGACCTGGTCCAGGCCTTATTTGGACGAGGTCCGTTTTTATCCCTTGGACCTGGTCCAGGCAGTGTGCCTCACAGGTATCTCAGAGCCATGGTCGCTGGACCAGGTCCAGTACTTAAAAGTAGTCCGCGTCCAATTGATGGTTGGACCTGGTCCACGGGGCTGAAACCTGGTCCACGGGGCTGAAACAAGATTATATCACTATGAATAAAAAAACACCGGCATTTCTGCTGGTGTTTCTTGTGGCTCCCCCTGTTGGACTTGAACCAACGACCCTCTGATTAACAGTCAGATGCTCTAACCAACTGAGCTAAGGAGGAAGGTATCCGTTGCTGTAACGGGATTGCAAAGGTACAATCTTTTTTGGATTCTGCAAACAGTTTTAAGAAATTTTTCTAAAAATTATGTATCTTTGCAAGGTTATAGGGAACAGGTACCAATATGGATATAGATTTGCTGGCAAAATTGGTTAAGGAGGTCGTGATTGATCACGACTCTGTGACCCTGCCCGGGCTGGGCAGTTTTGTTACTGAAATAGTGCCGGCAAGTTTTACGGACAGGGGTTATACTATCCTTCCTCCATACAGAAGGCTTTTCTTCTCCCCAAGGGAAAGCGGGGACACCCTATTGGTAGATCTTTATTGCAAATCCAATCCGGAAGCAAGCAGGGCAGACGCAACACGTATCTTCACAGAATTCCTCCAGGAGATGAAGGAGGTCCTGAAGCTGCGTAAAACCATCATTTTCCCCGGCCTGGGACGCCTGAGGGCTACAAAGGAAAATAATTTCTTTTTTGTGGCCGATGAAGATCTGGATATCTATCCGGAAGGTTTTGGCCTGAAGCCCATCTCCCTGAAAACTCATGAGGAAACGCCGGAGGAAACAGCCGCAGCAGTGGCAACTCTTGCAGAAATGCTGGAACCAGTTGCGGCACCAGAGGCCGACACCTCTTCGGTCGCTGAAAATAATGCCGATGCTCCTTCAGAGGTGCCGACCCCTGAGCCGGAGACTGTACCGGAGTCTGTACCCGAGTCTGCACCTGAGCCGGAGCCCGAACTAGAACCAGTCCACGAACCTGAGCCCACGCCTGAGCCAGAACCAGTGCCTGAGCCAGAACCAGTGCCTGAGCCAGAACCAGTGCCTGAGCCAGAACCAGTGCCTGAGCCAGAACCAGTGCCTGAGCCAGAACCAGTCCACGAACCTGAGCCCACGCCTGAGCCAGAACCAGTGCCTGAGCCAGAACCAGTGCCTGAGCCAGAGCCAGAACCAGAGCCAGTGCCAGTGCCGGAGCCCGAACCCGAACCTGAGCCAGAGCCAGAACCTGAACCTGAACGCAGAGGTAAAGGCCTGCTGATATTCTTGCTGGTAGTCCTGGCGCTGCTGGTCATAGCGGCTGCGGCCCTTGCAATTGTGGGCCGCGTCAACCCTCAGTGGCTGGATCAGTTCCTGTATTCACCTGAAGAACTGGAGATTCTATATCCCGGAAAACTATGAAAGCAGTAAGAAGGGAAGGATATAAGTTCTGTCAGGATATCTGCATTCCGTGTTATGTCACAGATGCCGCTGCCTTTTTGAAGCCAGCAGCGTTCATGGATTTTGCGCAGGAGATAGCCTTCTGGGCAGCAAGTGAACTGGGCTTTGGCTACGACAATCTCCACGTGCACCATACCGCATGGGTTCTCACAAGGATGCACATCCATTTTGAGGAGCCCCTCAAATGGCGTGACAACGTCACTCTCTTTACATGGCATAAAGGCGCCAACGGCCTGTTCTATATCAGGGACTTTGACATGAAGGACGCAGGTGGAAACAGTCGCGTCAAGGCTACAAGCTCATGGGTGGTCATAGATGAACGCACCCGCAGAATGGTAAGGCCGGAAGACATGAAGGACGCGCCCCTTGCACAGCCGGACGTAGAAGATGCCATAGCGGAGCCTGCTCCCAAGATAGTGCTTCCAAAAGATTCCGTCATGACCGGGGCGGGGGAGCACGTTGTCTCATATTCAGACATTGACATCAACGGTCACGCCAACAACGCCCGCTACGTAGTGTGGGCAATGGACTGCCTGCCCCGTGAAACGGTGGCAAGGCCGGTCAAAGATATGTATATCAATTTCATAAAGGAAACAGTCCCCGGAGACCGTGTACAGCTTTTCAGCAAGCAGGACGGCAACTCATGGTACGTGGAAGGACGCGTAGACGGCAAGACCTGTTTCCTGGTAAAGATAGACTGCAATGCATGATTTGTTTTTTGGGCAGGGAATAGCCCATACCATTCTTCTGCTGGCTTTTGTCATTGGAATCGGCCTATATCTTGGACGGTTTAAAGTGAAGGGCATTTCACTTGGTTCAACTTGGATTCTCTTTGCGGGCATCCTCATGGGCCATCTGGGCTTTAAGGCAGACCTCAACGTCCTCCACTTTGTGAAAGAGTTCGGCCTTATCCTCTTTGTCTTCTCTATCGGCCTGCAGGTGGGCCCCGGCTTTTTCCATTCCTTCAGAAGCGGCGGCGTCAAGATGAATGCCTTTGCCGTGATGAACATCCTTCTGGCCGTGGCTATTGCATATATCATATCGGTCATAACCGGAGAGGAACTTACCACAATGGTGGGCGTAATGTCCGGCGCCGTGACCAACACTCCGGGCCTTGGTGCCGCGCAGCAGACATACGTAGACGTGGCAACCGCTTCAGGCACAACTGCCATGGCGGCAAGCGTGGCGTCGGAAAAACTTGCATCGGCCTATGCCGTGGCCTATCCTGTAGGCGTCCTTGGCGTAATAGCCGTCATCCTGGCTTTCAAGGCCATCTTCAAGATTGACCATGGCAAGGAGCTGGAGCAGTTGCAGGAGGCCGAAGGTGCCGGTGAACACGCCCGCCGCATGCATGTGGCTGTGGAAAACCCCGCCCTGTTTGGCCGAAAACTCTTTGACGTACTCCAGGAATTTGGCGGAGACTATGTGGTATCCCGCGTAATGAAGGGCGACGAAGTCCTTCTGCCAGAGGCCGATACAGTCCTGGCCGAGGGCGACAAAGTCCTCCTTGTAACCACCAACGCAGAGGTGGACCGCCTGCGTATCCTCTTTGGTCAGGAAGTCCCCCTGCATGTTCAGGACTGGCGTGAAAAGGACCGCACCATGGTAACCAGAAGGGTGGTGGTGACCAATTCCAAGATGACGGGAAAGACCCTTAAGGACCTGCGCCTGCGTAGCGCCTACGGTGTCAGTGTAACCAGAGTCATCCGCGCCGGAGTTGAACTTGTGGCCCGTCCCACCCTTTATCTTCAGGTAGGTGACGGCCTCCTTTGCGTAGGTACGGAGGCCAGCATTGAGCAGGTGGCTCAGCGCGTGGGCAATTCGGCAGCCGCCCTCAATAAGCCCAACCTTGTTCCCATTTTCCTGGGCATAGTGGTGGGTATCATCTTTGGCTCAATTCCTATAAAGTTCCCCGGCATCCCTCAGGCCATCAAACTAGGCCTGGCCGGCGGTCCGCTCATCATAGCCATACTGCTTGGTCACTTTGGCCCCAAGTATAAGATTACCACTTATACCACTACCAGCGCAAACCTGATGATAAGGGAGATTGGTATTTCTCTGTTCCTTGCGGCCGTGGGTATCGGTGCAGGTGCCAACTTCTGGAGCTCAATTGTTGGCGGCGGTTACTGGTGGATTCTGTACGGTGCGGCAATCACCATCATTCCGCTTGTGATAACATTTATCCTGGCCAGAGTCTGGGGCAAACTCAATTTCTACCAGATTTGCGGTCTTATAAGCGGTTCATGCACCAATCCTCCGGTGCTGGCCTTTGCTCAGGGTATGTACGGAAGTGACTATGCTTCAGTGAATTACGCAACGGTGTATCCTCTTTCCATGTTCATGAGGGTGCTTGTTGCACAGGTCCTGATTCTCATAGCCATAGGGTAAAGCATGCGGGATATCGCCTATCCTTCCGGCCCGGTAATACTGTATCCGCGCCCGTCGGCCGACCATCCCGGCCCTGTGCCCCGTTTCAGGGGTGAATGGGTCCCCATAGTGGAGCCCAGCGGCCTGGTATACGGCAAGGCCCCGCGTGAGTGGTGCCACAGCGGAGTGAAGGCCCTGCATCCTGTGGTTCACCTTAACATAATTGACAGGGAATCAAATATTTACCTTCAAAAGCGCGCAATCACAAAGGATCTGTTCCCGGGTCTATGGGATACGGCTGTGGGCGGGCATATCTCCTACGGGGAGCAGGCCCAGGATGCCCTCTACCGTGAGGCCGAAGAAGAACTGGGGCTCACGGCCATGAACCCTGTCCTCCTGGATACCTACATCTGGGAAGGGGAAACGGAAAAGGAACTGGTCTTTGCCTACGCAATTGTAGGGCGTCCCAAACTTACTCCAAATATGGCCGAAATTTCATGCGGCCAGTGGTGGACTGTCCAGGAGCTGGAAAAATCTTTGCGCAAGGGCCGGTTTACTCCCAACTTTGAATACGAGTACGCCCGTCTCAAAAGCGCACTTCTGGCGATGCTATAATCAAATATTTTTTGTAACTTTACACCGATGGCAACAGACATAGATAAATTTGTACATGACCAGCTGTCGGTGTGGCCAACAGTGGCTGCCAAGTACCGCGCTCTCAAAAGCACCCGTACCAGAACCCTTCCGTACGGCGGAATCCTTGTAACTCTCCAGTCAAACCCCGGGCGCCTTCCAATCTTTGACCATGGCTGCCCTCTGTGTGAGGAGAATTATATGGAGCGCCAGCACTCCATCCCCTTTGAGGGCCGCAAAGGCAGAAAGTACAATATTCTTGTAAACCGTGCTCCAATCTTTCCCAACCATCTGGTAATCACAAGAGATGTCCACGTGCCACAGACCATCTGGCACCGTTTCCCTGACATGCTGGATCTTGCTGCCGCATTGGAAGGATACCTGGTCTTTTACAACAGCCCCAAAAGCGGTACAACCGTTCCCGGTCATGCACATTTCCAAGCCTGTCCAAAGGGATATATACCGCTGGAAAGGGCCGCGGAACGCCTCCTGAGGACCGTTGCGGCAGGGCAGACCACAGATGAGATGGAGTTCATTGCCTCTGTGAGAGACGCCCAGCTGTACCACTACAAAAAGTTCAACCGCGGCATTTTCATGCTAAGGGCGTCCACGCCAAAATCCATGGCCAAGATGTTCTACAGGCTTCTGGACTGCCTTAACCTGCTGGCAGAGGACACGGAGCCCCGCTTCAATGCCTTTACTTACTGCAGTGAGGGAGAATATCGCGCCGTTGTCACCTTAAGAAGTTCCTCCAGGCCAAAAAGTTTTCCTCTTCTTCCCGGAGCCGCAGACATGGCCGGCTTTGTGGTGGTCCCGCAGCCGGAAGATTTTGACCGTATTGACGCAGGCGTCCTCCAGGCTGTTTACGACGAGGTAACTCTGAGCGAGGAAGATGAGAAGCGCCTCCTGTGGCGCCTGGTCCGCACCCAGCCCAGGATTGATGTTGGCATACTCCACCAAAAGGAGATAAGTTTTGAGATTATATCGGACGGCGCCGGCCCCCAGACCGTAAGTTACCGGGAAGGCAAGATAGACTATAACGGGATGTTGTACGATGAGCTGGTCTTTGAGGCTGCCACCATCTCCACCCTTTTTGCAGAGCCGTCATTCATCATTTATGGGACCGACGGGCCGCGCCGCTATGCCGGCACTCTCAAATTCATAGTGGACTGCGGCAAGGTCTGCGCGGTGAATTTAATCGGCGCAGAAGATTACCTCATGAGCGTAGTCTCAACTTCCGGGGCCGATGACCTCAAATCCCTGTCGGTAAGCACCCGCAGGTGGCTGATGGCTCAGGTGGGGCACAGGAATGCACACCGGCACATAATAGGCGGTCCAGGGCTGGACAATACTCCGTCTCTGGTGACATGGCTTGAGCATCGGCCTTCAGAGATTTCGCATGAAGATGCGCCGGTCCATGCCCAGTTTGACGTCTGCGCCACAGAGCACTGCCGCCCCTACATAGGCATTACAGAAAAGGCCGATGCCAGCGTCCGCTCCGCAATTGACGAAACGTGGGGAAAACTGTAGAAATATGGCACGTATAGGCATATTTGATTCCGGCAGCGGGGGACTGTCTGTTTACAGGGAGCTGGTGAAACTGCTTCCAAAGGAGCAGTATCACTACTTTGCAGACAATGCCCACTGTCCCTACGGGGAAAAATCTCCACTATACATCAAGCGCCGCGCCCGTTACATAACGGAGCATTTCCTGGATAACAGGGCAGATATTATTGTTGTAGCCTGTAATACTGCAACGGCAGCCGCCATTGCCACGCTCCGTCAGGAGTATCCGGACGTTCCCTTTGTGGGAATGGAGCCTGCCGTGAAACCGGCTGCGCTTGGAACCCAAACCGGAGTGATTGGCGTTCTGGCCACAGCAGGCACGCTCAAGGGGTCCAAGTACCTCAATACCAGAGGCCTGTATGAGGGAGATGTTAAGATAGCGGAACATGTGGGGCAGGGTTTTGTGGAACTTGTGGAAAATGGCATTCTGGACGGGCCGGAGGCAGAAGCCACGGTGAAGGCATCCCTTCAGCCACTTCTGGACCAGGGCGCAGACCGTATAGTCCTTGGCTGCACCCACTATCCTTTCCTTAAGCCTGTCATAGAGCGCCTGAGCGGCCCCGGAGTGCAGGTTATAGATCCGGCCCCGGCCGTGGCGCGCCAGACACTCCGCATCCTGCAGGACAGGGGAGTGGAGACAGGCATCGGCCCGTTCTCCATAAAGCTGGAATCCTCCGGAGACCCGGAGCCACTCAACAGAATATTCAAGCTTATATGAAAAGATTGATAACTATTGCCCTGCTGCTTATTTCCGCGGCCCTCAGCGCCCAGGTGGTTCCCGGGATTGAGGTCCTGGAGCAGGATGGCTTCAGGGTGCTTAAAGGCAAGAGAGTAGGCCTTGTAACCAACCCCAGCGGTGTTGCAAGGGATCTTCGCTCAACCATTGACATCCTCTTTGAGGCCCCGGAGGTGAATCTTGTGGCGCTTTACGGCCCGGAGCACGGTGTCCGCGGAGACGCTTATGCCGGAGACCATGTGGAAGGCGGCACAGATCCCAAAACGGGCCTGCCGGTCCACTCCCTGTACGGCCCAACCCGTGAGCCCACGCAGGAAATGCTCAAGGGTATAGATGTAATGGTTTACGATATCCAGGACGTTGGCACCCGCTGTTACACGTTCATCTCCACCCTGGGCCTGGTAATGAGAGCCTGCGCCAAGGCCGATATTGAAGTGATAGTCCTTGACCGGCCTAATCCTCTTGGCGGCAGAAAGGTGGAAGGAACCTATGTGAGGGATGGATTTTTCTCTTTCGTGAGCCAGTATCCCATTCCCTTTGTGTACGGCCTCACCCCCGGAGAAGTGGCCATGATGATAAACGAGGAAGGGATGAACCGGGGCCAGAAGGGTAATCTGGAACCATTAAAATGCAAACTCAAGGTTGTGCCGATGCGCGGCTGGCACCGCTGGATGCTCTATGAGAACACCGGTCTGCCGTGGGTGCTGCCTTCGCCAAACATTCCGTCTCCCCGCAGCGCCCTGTGCTATCCGGCATCCGGAATTGCCGGAGAATTCGGCTACCTGAATATCGGCGTAGGATACACTATCCCGTTTGAGACCTTTGCCGCGGAATGGATTGATGCCGACGCCCTCAAGGCCCGCCTGGACAGCTACCGCATTCCCGGCACGGCTTTCCGGACAATACACTACAAACCGCTTTCCGGCTCAAAGCAGGGGAAGCTTGTGCATGGCGTCCAGTTCTTTTTTACGGACTGGGAATCGGCCCCTGTAACACTTGTGCAATTCTATGTGATGCAGGCAGTTAACGAGCTTTACCCGGAAAAGAATCCGCTTCCTCTGAAGAGTACCCGTATGCTGGACATAATATCTGGCACGGATTATGTGAGAACAGCCTTTGGAGAGCGCTTCAACATCAACGATATCCTTGATTTTTGGACCAGGGACGTCAAAGATTTCAAAGCACTGTCAAGTAAGTATTATCTATATTTTTAAAAAAATTTGATGCTATGAGACGTTCAATGACAATGGCCGCATCTGTGCTTATGGCTCTGTCCCTCGTCACAGCACATGATATGTTGGCACAGACCCGCACCACCAGCGGGTCTTCAAGATCAACTTCCACCCAGCAGACAACCCGCAGCAGCTCATCCGGAGCAAAGGCCACTTCCTCTGCAACCCGTTCCAGCAGCAGTGGCACTGTGTCAAGCACAAGCTCGTCGTCCCGCAGCAGTAGCTCCGGGGCCCAGCAGGTGACCCGCTCTTCATCTTCTGGCAGCAGCACTGCAACCCGCTCTTCATCAAGCAGCAGTTCAGTTCGCACATCCAGCAGTTCAGTGCGTTCATCCAGCGGTTCGGTGCGCTCCAGCAGCGGCGACGCCGTGCGTTCTTCCAGTAGCAGCAGCCAGCAGGTACGCTCTGCCAGCGGATCGGCCGGAAGTTCTTCACAGAAGAGCAGCGCTGTTCAGTCTACCCGCAGCAGCTCCACAAACACCAGTTCTACCGCTGCAGTGCGCGCTACCAGCAATGTGACCCGCTCTGGCCTTTCAAGCCACGAAGAGTCTGCTTCAAGCAACCGTGAGCAGGTTTACAGGGACGCCGGTTACAACTACCGCTACAGTGATGACATGCGCGTGGACAATTCCCACAACATGCACAGGGTACCTCCCCGTCAGCGTGAAATGACAGTATGGGACAGGCCCGGGAGCTTTTGGGGAGACCATCCCCACTACTACGGATACCGTGTCAGCAATCGTCCTCCTGAGTGGCGCCGCATCAGTCACTGGGGACTGGATTATTACTACTACAAAGGCGTTTATTATCGTCCTTACGGTGGATATTACGTAGTTTGCCGTCCTCCTTTCGGCACTCCTCTGGAGGTTGCCATTGACAGGGCCATCTTGCACGCCGTCAGGTTTGCATACTACAGTGACGTATACCGCACCTTCTCACGCACCTTTGACTATTATAACGTGATTGCAAGGCAGAACCTGATAATCGCTCAGCAGAACGCCCGTATCATAGCCGGCAACACCGCCTACGCCCTTAACGGCAACCGCGCCCTCACCGCCTATGAACTTGCTAACCAGCTTGGACTTGTGCAGAGCTACGCATACGCTTCCTCACAGTACTTTTATCAGGACGGCGTGTTCTACTCAGTCAACCCTTCCGGAGTGTACACCACCATTATACCTCCTGCAGGCGCACTTGTAACTTCACTGCCTGACGACTATGAGATAATAGTCCTTAACGGAATAGAGTACTACATGGTAGACAATACCGTATATCGTACCACTCTCTTTGACGGTATCCCTTACCTTGAGGTCCTTGGCCAGATGTACGGTTCTCTCTACAGCCAGTACGACATTTATCGTTAACAACAGATAATACTTAGTGTTGGAGATGTCCCCCTCAAAGGGACATCTCTTTCATTTTGGCCGTTTTTGCTTTTTTTCTTATATTTGTAATCTATGATTACACTTGACCAGATTAAGGAACTGCAGGAGCGGGCTGGCAGCCTTCACAGCTGCCTTGACATAGAAGGAAAGCGGAAGGAAGTTGCCGCAAAGACGGAGCAGACTCTTGCCCCGGATTTTTGGAATGACCCCAAGGCGGCGGAGGCTTTCCTCAAGAAACTCTCTGTCCTTAAGTCATGGGTTACAGATTATGACAAGGCCAAAACCGCAGTAGAGGACCTTGAGGTCCTGTATGACTTTGCCAGGGAGAGCGTTTCCGGGGCAGAGGAAGAGGCTGTTGAAACAGCAGAGACAAAGGAACTTGACGTAGCGTTCAAGGATGCAGCGGAAAAGGTTGAGGCCCTGGAACTGAAGAACATGCTTGGCAATGAGGGAGACAACCTTGGCGCCGTACTTACCATAAATTCCGGCGCAGGAGGCACTGAGGCCAATGACTGGAGCGCCATGCTCATGCGCATGTACACCCGCTGGTGTGAGAGAAACGGATACAAATATACTGTCACCTCACTCCTGGAGGGAGAAGAAGCCGGTATCAAGAGTACCACAATAGAGGTTGAGGGAGATTATGCCTACGGATATCTCAAGGCAGAGAATGGCGTCCACCGCCTGGTGCGCATATCTCCGTTCAATGCCCAGGGCAAGCGCCAGACCACTTTCTCCAGCGTATTTGTGTATCCGCTTGTAGATGACAGCATCAACATTGAGATAAATCCCTCAGACCTTGAGTGGGATACTTTCCGCAGCGGCGGTCACGGCGGCCAAAACGTAAACAAAGTGGAAACCGGCGTACGCGTAAGGCATATCCCTTCAGGCATTATGGTGGAGAACACGGAGACTCGTTCCCAGCAGGATAACCGCCAGAGGGCGCTGCTCATCCTCAAATCCCGCCTTTATGACATTGAGCTCAAAAAGCGTCAGGAAAAGCAGGCAGAACTGGAAGGTCAGAAAAAGCGCATAGAGTGGGGCTCGCAAATCCGTAACTATGTGCTTCATCCCTATAAGCTTGTGAAGGACTTGAGGACTGGATACAATACCGCAGACACTCAGGGTGTCCTGGACGGTGACCTTAACGAATTCATGAAGACTTTCCTTATGGGCAAGGGCGCAGCCGTAACCAATCCGGAGGACATTGATTAAATGAGAATCCGCCCCGTCATACTGCTTCTGGCTGTCATTACCGCTTGCGGACCAAGGGTAAAACCCGCCCATACAGAGCCCGTCACCGTAAAGGTGCTGGATATCCGTGAGTCTCCGGTAAGGAACGAGGCGTCTTACGTGGGGCGTGTAGAGGCTGTAGGAACGGCAACGCTGCTGTCACCATACCCCGGTACTTTGACGGAACTTTACGTAAAGCAGGGACAGAAGGTGCAAAAGGGCCAGGTTGTGGCAAGGGTGTATTCTGAGTCCGTGAAATCGGCCTTTGATGTGGCCAAGGCCTCACTCCAGCAGGCGGAGGACGGGATGGAAAGGCTGTCCAAGCTAAAGGACGGAGGCGCCGTGGCCGATGTCAAGATGGTGGAGATAGAGACTCAGCTCAACCAGGCCAGGGCTGCATATAAGGCGGCCAGGGCTGCTCTTGAAGAGTGCCAGATAAGGGCGCCGTTCAGCGGCGTAGTGGGTGAGGTGAATGTGACAAGAGGTGTCAGGCTCACCGCACTGCAGACAATAGCAAAGATATTGGACAACAATGGATTCAACATACGTTTCCCGGTTCCGGAGAATGAGATTGTTCTCTTGGAGACAGACCAGGTAATGGTAGTTGAGATTCCGGCAATAGAAAAGACCATAGAGGCCAGACTCTCATCCAAGAGCATGGTAGCCTCTTTGCTTTCACACAGTTATGACTGCCTTGCATACGCAAAGGATGCCGATATCCTTCCCGGCATGGTGTGCAAGGTAAGGGCTCAGCTTCAGGTAGGGCGCCAGATTCTGGCTCCGTCGTCGGCCCTCCGTGTAGGGGAGAAGGGACTCTACGCATGGTGCGTGGAGGAAGGAAGGGTGGTAAGGCGTGAGATTATTGTGGGCGGCTACAGCGGAAAGAACGTCATTGTGGAAGGCGGCCTGCAGGAAGGAGACCAGCTTATTATTGAAGGTGCCCGCAAGGTGTCCACCGGCATGAAGGTGAGAACCATCAGATGAGGCGCAGCGGCATAAAGGGATGGGTGGAATGGACAATCCTGCACAAAAAGATTGTCTACATAATTGTGGCTGCACTTGCCCTTACCGGTATCTGGGGCGTATCCAGAATCAATAAGGACGAATTCCCAACTTTTGACATAAAACAGGGACTTGTTGTGGGAATCTATCCCGGGGCAAGCGCCTCAGAGGTAGAGCTTCAGCTTGCAAAGCCGCTGGAGGAAACCCTGTTCTCTTTCCGTGAGGTTATCCGAAGTACAACCAGGACGGTATGCCGTGACGGCATTTGTTATATATACGCAGACCTTAACTGCCCGCAGTCCAAAAAGGATCAGGTGTGGTCCAAAATACGTCTGAGCCTCCAGGACAAAAAGGCCCTTTTGCCTGCGGGAGTGCTAGCCGTGGCAGTGCTGGACGATTTTTCGGCCTTGTCGGCCATAATGCTCTCAATCCAGTCTCCGGACAAGGAATACACTGAGCTTCAGGAGATTGCCCAAAGGCTGTCGGACAGGCTCAGGAGACTTGACAAGCTCTCTGCTGTAACGCTTGTGGGCTCAAGGAAGGAGGAGATTGCGGTGCTGGTGGATATGGCAAGGGTATCGGCCTACGGGATTGATCCGGCCACGCTGCTGCTGGATTATCAGACTGCGGGAATGCCTGTGCCGGACGGGACCTTCAACGCCGGATACACCACGGAGCCCATTCACATAGACCCTGCCGTTACCGGTGAGCAGGAAGTGTCGGAGAGAATAGTTTATGCCGATGCAGCCGGCAATGTGATTCGCCTCAAGGACGTGGCACGCATAGAAAGAAGGTATCAGCAGGCAACGGAGAGGGTGTCCTATAATGGAATTCCCTGCGTGGTACTGTCCCTTGAGATGCGCCCGGACAATGATATTACGGCCTTCGGCAGGGAAGTGGACAAAGTCCTGGAAGAATTCTCGGCAGATCTTCCCCAGAGTGTTACCATTACCAAGATTACAGACCAGCCAAGGGTGGTGGGGAAGTCCGTTTTCAACTTCATGAGGGACCTTGTGATAGCCATGCTTGTGGTTATTGCGGTGATGCTCATGCTGTTCCCGCTGCGGTCGGCCCTTATTGCGTCATCAGGTCTTCCGGTGATTACCGCCATGGCCCTGTGCGTGATGTATGTGGCAGGCATTGACCTCAATACGGTGTCACTGGGCGCCTTGATAACCTGCCTTGGAATGATTGTGGACGATTCCATCATTACCATGGACGGTTACATGGACAAACTGGGCCGGGGACTTGGTAAAGTGGAAGCGGCGTGCCAGAGCGCAAAGGAGCTCTTTATGCCCACATTCATAGCCACCCTGGCTATATCACTCATGTTCTTCCCGGTGAAGATTATTATCAGCGGCTATATGGGTGATTTTGTCCAGAATTTCCCCTGGGTCATTCTTATATCCCTGATGCTGTCTCTGTTTTATGCAGTTTCCATGGTGCCATCTCTTGAAACGCGTTTCATCAGTGCGCCCCACAGGGGAGACGAGAACCTTGTAGCCAGGCTGCAACAGAAGCTGTTTGACGCTATAGACAGGGCCTATGCAAAGTCTCAGGCATGGTGCTTCCGCAGCCCGGGAATGACAATGCTCATAGCCCTTGTGGCCGTAGGGATGGGCGTTATGATGTTCACAAGGCTCAACATCCAGATGCTGCCTAAGTCGGCCAGGGATTTCTTTGTGGTTGAGGTTGATCTGGAGTCCGGCAATACGCTGGAGGCCACCAAGTCCGTGACGGATTCCCTTGAAAAGATACTTCTAAAGGACAGGAGGATAGTCTCCGTGACATCATTTGTTGGCTGCACCGTGCCGCGCTTCTGCGCAACTTACGCCCCTAAGATTCCGCTGCCTACAAGGGCTCAGCTTATAGTAAAAACCACCTCAAACAAGGCCACGGTATCATATCTGGAGGATAACGAGACCCGTCTTGAGCACATTATTCCCAAGGCTGCAATCCGCCTCAAGCAGATGGACTACCAGATGACGGAGGCTCCCGTGATGGTGACATTCAGCGGAGAAGACCGTGAGGCCCTGTATCCATCGGCCGATGCACTGGCCCGTTACATGAAAATGGAAATGGGAGACCAGCTGCGCTGGGTGCACACGGATAATGAGGACATCCAGCCCATGGTGAACATCAGCCTGGACAAGGAGGAGGCGGCAAGGCTTGGCGTGAACCGCACCCTTCTATCCTTGCAACTGGCGGGCTCTTTCACCGGGCTGCCCCTCACCAAAATCTGGGAGGACGGCCGTGAGGTGCCGGTAACGCTATATGGCGTTGGTGACTGCGGAGAGATGCCATATTCCGTGATAGGGGACAGGATGGTGACATCGGCCATTCCGGGTGTGTGCATCCCCTTGAGGCAGGTGGCCGATATCGCCCCTTCAGCCAGTGTGGCGCAGATTGAGAGGCGGGCAGGGGAGCCGTCGGTTTCCGTTTTTGGAGAAATGCTCATGGGCCGAAGCCAGCCGCAGGCGATGAAGTCCGTGACGGCCTTTGTCAAGGGGCTTGAACTGCCGGAGGGCGCAAGCGTCAGCTACAGCGGGCTGTCATCCCTCAACCGTATGATGGGGCCTGAGATCGGCCTGGCTTTCTTTGTGGCCTGCCTTATACTCTTCCTTTTCCTGCTTTTCCACTTCAAGAAGCCTTCCATAGCCTTCCTCACCATGGCCATGAGCATGCTCTGCCTCTTTGGCGCTTTCCTGGGGATGTGGCTGTTTAACCTGGACTTCGGCATTACTGCCGCACTGGGGCTGATATCCCTGGTGGGAATTGTGGTGAGAAACGGCATACTCATGTATGAATATGCAGAGGACAAGCGGGCTCAGGGCATGGATGTGCTGGAGGCATCTATTGAAGCCGGGAAGCGCCGCGTGCGGCCCATCTTCCTGACGTCCTGCACTACGGCGCTTGGCGTTTTGCCCATGATTATATCGGCAGACCTGCTGTGGCAGCCCATGGGCGTGATTATCTGCTTTGGCACCTTGCTGTCTATCTTCCTGATAGTCCTTGTGATGCCGGTGAGCTACTACCTGGCGTTCAGAAACGCCAAATCCTAATCAATATCAAAGGACTCTATTTCCCTGACAAGCTTGCCGATAATGCTCATCTTGCAGTCGTACAGGGCGTCAGAGATGTCTACCTTATAATAATGGGGGTTGATAAGGCGTCGCTCCGTGGGCGAGAAGTGATGCAGGTTGTCCTTGTAGAACTGCTTCTTTTGAAGGAGAGTGTGCTGTGGAACCACCCGTTTGCCTGCCGATATTACCTGGTGCTGCAGCGGACGGGCCTCGTATGAGCCTTCCTCAAAACTCTTTGTCTTGTAGGCGTCAAACTCATCCCTTACCGTAATGTCCTTGCCGTGCTGTATAGCCATGTCAAGGGCGTCTCCCCTGAGGCATGTGACATCGGCCTTGAATGCGTAACCGTCTACGTGATAGCCTTTTACGCTATCCTGGGCCGATATTCGCCAGGTGATCTGGAAGCCGGGGTTGATGAGTTTTATCTTGTCCTCCGAGCGTTTGATGACGGGTGTTCCGTCCACCTGGACAAGTTTATAGACATTGCCAAAGCAAGGGGCTGCCTTGGACGTTGCAATGGCGTCTCCTACGCCATAGCTGTCTATGCGGGCGCCCTGGCGTTCAAGGTCTGTGATGAGATACTCGTCAAGGCCGTTGGTGGCAAAGATCCTGCAGTTGGTTAGGCCATGATCGTCCAGTATCCGGCGTACCTCCTGAGACAGGTAGGCAAGGTCTCCGCTGTCCAGCCTTACTCCGTAGCCAGGGGCGTAGTTGTCATCTATGCCTGACTCCTTGAAACTGCGTATGGCGTTTTTAACGCCGCAGCGCAGGGTGTCGTATGTGTCTATAAGAAGGATAAGGTTCTCTCCCTTGTGCGTGCGGATGTAGTCTGTGAAGGCCTTGTGCTCTCCTTCTACGGTACTGCCGTATGAGGTGATGAAGCTGTGGGCCATGGTTCCGGTGGAGGGGACGCCGTTGAACGCTCCTGTGAGGATGTTGGAAGAACTGGCGCAGCCGGCAATCTGGGCGGCTTTGCCTCCATAGACTGCGGCCCAGGGGCCGTGGGCCCTTCTGGAACCAAACTCAGATACGGGCTTGTCCGTGGCGCGGCAAACCCTTGACGCTTTGGTTGCAACCGCCATCTGGTGGTTCAGGATGCACAGCATAGGTGTTTCAAGCACCTGGGCCTGTATCATGGGGGCTACCACCGTAACAATGGGCTGGTTGGGGAAGGCTATCTCTCCCTCCCGCATGGCGTATACGTCTCCGGTGAATTTCATGGTACTCAGGTACTTGCGGAACTCCCTGTACTCTTCTCCCGGCAGGAATTTCTCATAGAACTCTTCCGGTTCCGTGCCAAGCTTAAGTACCATCTCAATGACTTCCTCCGTGCCGCTTACCACAGCCCAGTTGTTGCTTTCCGGGGCTTTACGGTAAAAGAGGTTGAATACTGCAATCTGGTCTTGTTTTCCGCATTCAAGATATGACTTTCCCATTGTATACTGGTACTTGTCTGATACGTAGGCGTTGTTTATTTCAGGCATAGGTTTATCATTTTTACAAAATTAGCAAATAAATTCTTATATTTGTGCTTTAGACCACTTGTATCATGAGAATTCCAGAGTCAGAACTTATCATCAACGGAGACGGTTCCGTATTTCATATCCACGTCAAACCGGAGCAGCTTGCAGACAATGTCATCATGGTGGGGGACCCCGGCCGTGTAAACATGATTGCAGAATATCTTACGGACATAGAGTGCCGTAATGAGTCCCGTGAATTTGTGTCCGTGACAGGTAAGTACAACGGAAAGCGTATCACCGCGCTGTCCCATGGTATCGGCCCGGACAATATTGATATAGTGATGACGGAACTGGATGCCCTTGCAAACGTGGATTTTGAAACCCGTGAGGTCAAGCCCGTGCACAGGGCCCTGAATATTCTCCGTATCGGCACATCCGGCGCCCTTCATGCAGACATTCCGCTTGGAAGTTACGTGCTGGCACACATCAGCGTGGGCTTTGACGGCGTCATGAACTGGTATGCAAACAGGGACAAGGTTACCATACCTTCCGTAGAGGAAGCTTTCAAAAAGCACATGAACTGGGATCCTACTCTGCCTTCTCCTTACTTTGTAAAGGCATCTCCCAAGATTATTGACCTGTTCAAGGATGTAACCGTCAAGGGCGTTACCATTTCCGCTCCCGGTTTCTACGGTCCCCAGGGCCGTGTTGTCCGCGTGCCTCTTGCAATGCCCAATATGCTGGAAGACATTGAGAGCTTCCGCTTCAGTGAGGGAGGTGAGGACTACCGCATCACCAACTTTGAGATGGAGAGCTCTCCTCTTGCAGGTCTTGCCGCCCACCTTGGTCACAATGCCTCCACGGTCTGCTGCATCATCGCCAACCGTTATCTCCAGAGCTCCAATCCGGACTACAAACCCGCAATCCGCTCCCTTGTGGAACTCTGCCTGGAGCGCATGTCTACTTTGTAATTGATAATCAACGTTTTACGCAACTTAGGGTGCACCTGCCGGTGCACCCTAAATCATGTAAGTGGCTCTGTGTCAGTTAGATACCGGACACGCAAAAATTTTTGCAAATTTTTCATATTGCGCCATGGTTTGGCGCAAGGTGGCCGTACCTTTGCATCAGAAACTTAAAAGACAAAGGTTATGCGCAACAAAGATTACAACATTGACGTGCTTTCCAACGTGATTTCTCCTGATACAGATTTCCAGGCCTTGCAGGGCCTGATGAGGGACCTGGGCCTGGAAATAGAAGATGCTCTGGCTCTTTAGGCCTGTTTAAGTTCCACCACGGTGGATTCCTTGTCCGCAGACAGTGTGAGTTTCAATTCACGCAGTTTACCGTCATCGGCCTTGCGGGAAGACAGGGCGCGGTCTGCAATGATGAACTCGGATACGGGATCCTCCACATAGCGGGTGACGGCCCTTTTGAGCGGACGGGCGCCATAGGCGGGGTCGTAACCGGCATCGGCAATAAATCTCTTGGCAGAGGGGGTTATGGTCAGACGGTAACCGGCTTCCTGCACCCTGGCCTTGAGCCCCTTGAGCTCAATGTCTATTATCTGCTCTATAGCCTCCTTGTCAAGTGAATTGAAGTACACCTGGGCGTCCACCCTGTTGATGAACTCCGGCGGGAACGCCTTCTTCACGGCCTTTTCAACTACGCCTTTGCGGTCTGCCTGGACGTTCTTGCCTGCGGTGGCAAAGCCAATTCCGCTGCCGTATTCCTCCATTTCCCGGCTTCCAACGTTGGAAGTCATGATGAGGATGGTGTTCTTGAAATCCACAATTCGGCCGTTGCTGTCTGTCAGGCGGCCTTCATCCATTACCTGCAGCAGCAGGTTGAAGATGTCCGGATGGGCCTTTTCAATCTCGTCCAGAAGCACAACGCAGTAAGGTTTTCTGCGCACGCGTTCACTAAGCTGGCCGCCTTCTTCATAGCCAACATATCCGGGAGGCGCTCCAATGAGCCTTGAAACGCTGAATTTCTCCATGTATTCGCTCATGTCTATGCGCACCATATTGTCCTCACTGTCAAACAGATACTCCGCAAGTGAGCGTGCAAGCTGGGTTTTTCCAACCCCGGTTGGCCCAAAGAAAAGGAAGGTCCCTATGGGCCTGTGCGGATCCTTGAGCCCGGCGCGGCCTCTCTGGATGGCCTTCACCACGGTTTCAACCGCCTGGTCCTGGCCTATAATGCGTTCTTTCAGGCGGTCCCTCATCTTTACAAGGCGGTTGCCCTCGCTTTCTGCCACCTTGTTTACGGGGATGCCCGTCATTTTTGACACAACAGTGGCAATGTCCTCAACTTCCACAACGGAAGACGCCCCCTTCTTTTTGCTCAGGGCAAGGCGTACCATTGAGCCGGCCTCGTCCATGGCGTCTATGGCCTTGTCCGGCAGGGATTTGTCCGTTATGTAGCGGTTGGTAAGGCGGACGGCGGCTTCTACGGCATCGTCAGAATAGGTTATGCCGTGGAATTCCTCATATTTGGGCTTGAGGTGCATCAGGATATCTATGGATTCCTTCACGTCCGTGGGCTCTACAACAATTTTCTGGAAACGCCTGTCAAGGGCACCGTCCTTTTCCACAATCTTGGTGAATTCGTCAATTGTAGTTGCGCCGATGCACTGGAATTCCCCGCGGGCAAGGGCCGGCTTGAGCATATTGGCGGCATCCAGGCTGCCGGACGCGCCGCCCGCGCCCACAATGGTGTGGAACTCGTCAATGAAAAGGATGATGTCCGGATTCTCGCTGGCCTCCTTGATGATGGTCTTGAGCCTCTTTTCAAAGTCTCCGCGGTATTTTGTGCCGGCCACAACAGAGGCAATGTCCAGTGAAAGAATGCGTTTTTTTGCCAGTGCGGCCGATATGTTCCCGGACGCAATCTTAAGTGCAATGCCCTCCACTATGGCCGATTTGCCCACGCCCGGCTCCCCAATCAGCATAGGGTTGTTTTTCTTTCGTCGGCCAAGAATCTGGATAACGCGGCTTATTTCCGTGTCACGGCCTACCACCGGGTCCAGCTTCCCGTCACGGGCTGCCTGGGTAAGGTCAAATGCGAACTCCTCAATATCCAGCTTCTTGTCCTGATCCTCTTCTTCCGGGCCCTGCGACGGTTGTGTGGGCTGGATGGAAGGGGAGTCTCCGGCAGGCTTGAGCAGGCCCTCGTCCTCCATTACCGCCAGCAATCGGCCATAATCTATACCTCTTGCTCTCAAGTAGGCCTGGCCATAGCTTTCCGTGGTGCGGCAGAGGGCCAGCAGAAGGTGATGAGTTTGGGCCATGGGGCTCTTGAGCCTTGTTGCTTCCATCACTGTGATGCTGAGCACGTTCTGCGCCTGGCGTGAGAAATTGATATGGTCTATCTGGTCGTAGGGAATAGTCTCGTTGGTGAAGATGCGCTGGTCTATGAACGCCTTCAGCTCTGCCGGTTCCACGCCAAGGTTCTGAAGCGTGCGGAACGCAGGGTTGTCCTCATGGCGGATAAGACCCAGGAAAAGATGGTCCGGGCTTATTCCATAACTGCCTGTGCGCATGGCTTCTTCACGCGCGTATTTAATGACCTGGTTGAGGTCTTCCGATACTTGTAACTGCATATAATTTCAAATCTGCGCCGTGGATATCAATAATGGTGCCCGCTTTGGTTTCATGACAATTTGTCAAAAAGTATTAACTTTGCAGGCACTTAATTTGCAAAGATAAGAAAGTTATGAAAAAAATATTGGCAATTGCAATGCTCTTCTGCGGCATTTGTGCAGGAGCACAGAATTTCAGCGGAACGTTTGACCAGGTCAAAACCCTCAAAGTATCAAAGAAAACCATAAAGAGCGCTGGTGAAATCACTTTCACTGCGCCGGACCAGCTGGCCCTTCTGTATTCCAACCCGGATGGGGATTACTTTATTGTAGACGGAACACAGATCCGTATGGACATGCGTGGAGTTCAGGTAGATGTTGACACCAAGACCAACAAGACCGTTGCTCTCCAGCGCAACGCCCTCATTTACAGCTGCACCGGCGAGTATGAGAAGATAGCCTCTGAAATGGATGCAAACTGCACGGTCTCTGCCGGCAAGAACGGCGGCAAGCACGTAGAACTGAAGGTGAAGAAAGCTTCCCCCAAGGGCTACAGCGGCATTATCCTGGATTATGACAAAAAAGGCCAGCTCCAGTACATGGTTCTTGAAGAATTTGGAGGCATTACCACAGAGTATTTCCTCCACGTCAAGTAGCGGGGCGTCGCAGGTTAAAACATTTAGTGTCGCAGGTCTGAAAAAAACTCCGGACCTGCGACGCTTTTTTGCTTGTGTGGCCGATTTGCGTTGCAGGTGACGCAAAAAATGCAGACCTGCGACGCTTTTGCGCTTAACCTGCGAAGCTTTTTTCTTGGACCTGCGACGTTTTGAAGCGGAACAAGCCGCATAACAATACCGGACCAGAAACCGGTTTGTTTTTTTGCGTAGCAAAAGTAGGATTTTTGGCAAAAAATACTTATATTTGTATGATTATATGAAGCTATAAGTTATTAGATAAAAAATGGACGAGAATCAGGATAAAAACCAGTTGGAAGAGGTAGAAGGAACCGGCTATATTGAGCAGGTGGAGATTGACCATGAGATGCGCACCGCGTACATTGACTATTCAATGTCCGTGATTGTAAGCCGTGCTCTGCCTGATGCCAGGGATGGCCTCAAACCGGTTCAGCGCCGTGTCCTCTTTGGCATGGACAATATGGGTCTGAGCTATAGCGGCCAGACAAAGAAAAGCGCCCGTATCGTGGGTGAGGTGATGGGTAAATTCCATCCGCACGGAGACTCAAGCGTATATGACGCTATGGTCCGTCTGGGACAGGACTGGAACCAGCGCTACCCTTTGGTAAAAGGCCAGGGTAACTTTGGCTCCGTAGACGGTGACTCTCCCGCAGCTATGCGTTATACGGAGGCTAAACTCCAGAAGATGGCAGAGGATGTTCTGGGAGACATGGACAAGGATACCGTGGACATGACCCTGAACTTTGACGACACCCTGGAAGAGCCCACCGTGCTACCTACCAAGGCTCCGCTGCTTCTTCTCAACGGAGCGTCCGGCATTGCCGTGGGTATGGCTACAAACATGGCCCCTCACAACCTGGGAGAATGCTGCGACGCAATATGCGCATACATTGATAATCCGGAAATTACAACGGATGAGCTGATGCATTACATCAAGGGCCCGGATTTCCCTACCGGCGGTATCGTCATGGGCAAGGGTGGAATCAAGGAGGCCTATGAGACTGGCCGCGGCCGCGTTGTAATCCGCTCCAAGACAGAGATAGAGGTGGACGATCATGGCCGTGAAACCATAGTAGTCACGGAAATCCCCTACATGGTGAACAAGCGTGAGATGATAGAGAAGATTGCCCAGCTTGCCGATGAAAAGAAGGTAGAGGGCATCTCCTATATCAACGATGAAAGCTCCCGCGGAGAAACCCGCGTGGTAATACGCCTCAAGCAGGGGACCAACTCCGGCGTTGTGCTTAACATGCTGTTCAAGTACAGCCCGCTCCAGAGCAGCTTCAGCTTCAATAACGTGGCCCTTGTAAACGGACGTCCCCGCACTCTGAGCCTTAAGGAAATAATCGGCCAGTTTGTGGAATTCCGCCATGAGGTTGTGGTAAGGCGCACAAAGTTTGAGCTGGACAAGGCTCTCAAGCGCGCCCACATCCTGGAGGGACTGCTCAAGGCCATGGACATCATTGATGAGATTGTCCACATTATCCGCTATGAGACAAAGAACAGGGACGACGCCAAGCAGATGCTGCAGGACCGCTACGGCTTCACAGAGCCCCAGAGCGCCGCAATCATCGCCCTCACCCTGGGTCAGCTTACCGGCCTGGACCGTGAAAAGCTCCGCAACGAGTATGATGACCTTATGAAGTTCATTGACCGCTGCAACCAGATTCTTGGAAGCGTGGAAGAGCAGTTCAACGTTGTCAAGGCAGAGACCATGGACCTCAAGGCCCGTTACGGAGACCCCCGCCGCACGGAAATCACAATGGCAGATGATGAGTTTAACCCGGAGGATTTCTATGCCGATGAGGATCAGGTGATTACAATCTCCCACCTTGGCTATATCAAGCGCACTCCTCTCACGGAGTTCCGCACCCAGAACCGCGGCGGCACCGGAATGAAGGGCAGCGCCACCAGGGATGAGGATTTCATTGAGCATATTTATATTGCCAACACCCACAGCACCATGCTCCTGTTTACCCAGAAGGGCAAGTGCTACTGGCTCAAGGTATATGAGATTCCGGAAGGTAACCGTACCAGCAAGGGACGCGCCATCCAGAACATCCTCATGATTGACCCGGATGACAGCGTGCGTGCGTACCTGAACGTGAAAACGCTCAAGGATGAGGAATTCATCAACAACAACTACATCATGATGGTGACCCGCAACGGTGTAGTGAAGAAGACCACCCTTGAGGCCTACTCCCGTCCCCGGACCAACGGTATCAACGCAATCAACATCAGGGAGGACGACGAACTCCTGGAGGCTATCCTCACAAACGGCCGATGCAACATCATGATTGCCGCCAACGGTGGCAGGTGCGTCCATTTTGCTGAGGAAGAGGCCAGGCCCCTTGGCCGTACATCCACCGGTGTCCGTGGCATCAATCTTGATGAAGGAGACTTTGTGGTTGGCGTAGTAAGCCGTGACCCTCAGGCTCCGGATGCAGAAAAGCATCAGGTGCTGGCCGTGTCTGAGAACGGTTTTGGAAAACGCTCGGATCCTCAGGATTACCGCCAGACCGCGCGTGGTGCAAAGGGCGTAAGAACCCTCAACATCACGGAAAAGACCGGAAAGCTTGTGGCCATCAAGAACGTAACGGACGAGGATGACCTTATGATAATATGCCGCTCCGGCATGACAATCAGAATGCCTGTCAGCACTATACGTGTTGCCGGACGTGCAACTCAGGGCGTAAAGCTCATCAATATCAAAGATGGAGATTCAATTGCTGCCGTCTCTGTGGTGGCTCACAATGAGGATGAGGAATCCCAGGCGGCAGAAGGTACTCCGGAGGAAGTATAAACATTAAAACTGAATAAGATGAAAAAGTTACTATTAGCACTTGCACTTGCCTGCACCATGCAGGTGGCCTTTGCACAGAAGTCAGATGCAGACATTCAGAAGTCTGTAGACAAGGCGGTGTCCGCATCCCTGGATGCGAAAAAAGCCACCAAGGCTGCAACATGGACTAATCTTGGCAAGACTTACCTGACTGCTTACACCAACCCCACTTCTGCCGTAGCTTACGGCGTAGACAGGGCTACCTGGGACATGATGTTCACCAAGGAGAAACCCTCCGCAGAGGAAGTGGTAAGCGCCGGTGATGCTACTTACACCAAACTCAGCTATTCACATTTTGACGCTTACTTCAACGCCATGGGTCAATTGGAGTTCACGGTGGTTACCAAGCCTTCAATTTCCGGTGATGCCCTGGCAGAGGCTGCCAAGGCATACGCCAAGGCCTATGAACTGGGTGCAAAGGAAGCCGATGTTGACGCCAAGCTTCAGGAGATTGTAAATCATTACAACTCAGCTGCTTATTCGGCCTATACCCTTGGTGATTACGCCAGAGCCAGCAAGCTGTTTGCAGGCGCTGCAGAGGTGTCCTACATGGCTCCCTGCTCCAAGCCCGCAGATGATTCCGCTTTCAACGCAGGCCTTACCGCTGCTTCCGTGGGTGACAATGATACCGCCCTCAAGTACTATCAGATCTGCCTTTCCCGTGACTATGGTGAGAACGGTGACATCTATGCCCGCATTTCTGATATCTATGGCAAGATGGGAGATACCGCAAAGCAGAAATCCATCCTGGAAGAAGGTTTTGCAAAGTATCCGGAGAACCAGTCCATCCTTATCGGCCTTATCAATTATGCAGAGGCCAACAACGAGGATCCCAACTACGTTCTCTCCCTGCTTGACAAGGCAAAGGTCAATGATCCCACCAACGCCTCAATCTGGGGCGTAGAGGGTAATATCCTTGCTCAGATGAAGCGCTATGATGAAGCTGTTGCCGCTTTCACAAAGGCTATTGAGATTGACCCTTCATATCACTATGCTCTGTATGCATGGGGCAAGATGTGGTATGACCGTGCAGTTGAGTTCCAGGTTGCGGCCGATGAACTTCCCCTCACCGCTCCCCAGCGTGAGTACGACGCCATCATCGCAAACCGCGACGAGGCTGTTACAAAGTGCATCGAGCCTCTGGAGAAGTGCTTCAACGAGAGCCAGGAGATTGACTACAAGGTTGCATGCGCAGAGTATCTCCGCCGTGCATACTATCAGCTAAGCAACAGCACCAACGACTACAAGGCAAAGAGTGACTCCTACAAAGAGTACGTAGAGAGCAACGGTAAATAATGAGATTGTCAGGCCTTCTTGTCGAAGGCCTTGACAATTTTGGTCACAAGGGGGTGGCGCACTATGTCTTCATTTGTGAAGCGTACGGTGGCTATCCCCTTGATGCCTTCAAGAAGGTTTATCCCGGCAAGAAGACCACTGTCTTCGCGCCGGGGTAAGTCTATCTGGGTGGCGTCTCCTGTGACGATGAACTTGGCGCTGGTACCCATTCGGGTAAGGAACATCTTGAGCTGGCCAAGGTTGGTGTTCTGAGCCTCATCCAGGATGACGCAGGCCTTGTCAAGGGTTCTGCCTCTCATGTATGCCAGGGGGGCAATCTGGATGGTCCCGTCCTCCATGAATTCATGCAGGCGTTTGGACGGAATCATGTCTGACAGTGCGTCGTAGAGCGGTTGCAGATACGGGTCCAGTTTGTCCTTGAGGTCTCCCGGCAGAAAACCAAGGCGTTCTCCGGCCTCCACGGCGGGGCGGGTGAGGATGATGCGCTTTATCTCACGGTTTTTCAGCGCCCGCACGGCAAGGGCAATTGCCATATAGGTCTTTCCTGTGCCGGCGGGGCCTACGGCAAATACAAGGTCGTTGTCAAAATAGGCCGATATAAGGTCCTGCTGGGTCTTATTGCGTGCGCGTATGGGCTTCCCGTCCGTGCCGTGTACAATGACGGCGTCAGAGGTAGGCCGATGATTCTCCGGGGCGCTTCCGCTGAAGATGTCCTCTACGTCATAGACCGTAAGGTTCATCTTGTGGTGGCGCTTGTCTATGAGCTGGGCAAAGCGGATATTGAATTCTGAAATGTCACTTTCACGGCCTTCCAGTATGAGTTCCGTGCCCCTTGCCGTAACTTTGAGGTGGGGGAAATAGGAGCAGAATTCTGTGAGTATTTTGTTTCCAACCCCATAGATTTCAATGGGGTCCATGGCTTCCAGATGGATGGTTTTCTTCATACGGACGCAAAGATAGTTCATATTTTTGGAAAAATGATTAATTTTGCAGAATTAGGAGATTCTTCGCCCCGTAGGGGCTCAGAATGACAGATGAGCGGGGCTCAGAACCGTATTGATTATGAAAAAATGTATAATATTTTTGGCCCTTGCCGCCATGCTTATTCAAGGCTGTGACTTTGTGCGCACGGTGGCGGGACGCCCGACAGCTGCAAAGGTTGAGGAAATCCGCCAGCAGCAGATGAGGCTGGAAGAGGCCCGTCACCAGGCACGCCTTGATTCCATGAAGAGGGTGCAGCAGGCAATGGCAGACTCTCTTGCCGCCTTGGAAGCATACCTTCTGGATTCCCTTTCACAGAGACACGGAACCATACTCAACCCGTCCAAAATGGGCGGCCTGTATACCAGCAAGCTTGAGGCCAAGTACTGTATAGTGGTTGGCGCTTTCCGTAACCGTGCTTTTGCAGAGCGTAAACTGAAGGCATGCAATCAGGAAGGCTATACGGCCACAATGGTCCATTTCCGCAACGGCCTCATGGCGGTTACCGTTTGCCCTTCAAACAGCCTGGACCAGACAGTGAAAACAGTTAAGCAGCTAAGGGGAAAGGGCGTCTGCCCTCCGGACAGCTGGATTCTTGTAAACGAATGATTAAACATATCCTAGCGCTTGCTGCCGTTCTGGTGTCGGTTACGGCTGTTGCTCAGTACCGCGTGCGTCCGGAAGACCTTAACGATTCAGAAACTGTGAGGGCCTTCAAGGAACATGTGGGAGAGTTGTCGTCGGCCCGTATGGAAGGCAGAAAAGCCGGCAGCGAGGGAGAAAAACTGGCCGCAGAATACGTAGAAGACAAGCTCAAGGAGTACGGAATTGACGTTCTCACTACAGGCAACAGCTTCAGTGTGGCGGCCTCAGACACCATTTCTTCCCGCAACGTGATGGGCTTCATCCAGGGCTGGGACAAGAGCGTAAATGACCATTATATAGTTGTGGGCGCCCGCCTGGACAACCTTGGAACAGACGTTGTAACGGTGGACGGAGAAAAGGTCCAGCGTATCTATTACGGAGCAAACGGCAACGCATCTGGCCTTGCGATGATGCTGGAACTGGCAAAGAAACTGTCTTACTCCCAGTCTCTTCTAAAGCGCAGCGTACTCTTTGTAGCGTTTGGCGCATCCGGGGAGTCCTTTGCCGGCGCGTGGTATTTCCTAAACCGCTCTTTCAAGGATGCAGGAAACATTGACGCCATGGTGAACCTGGATATGCTTGGCAGCGGAACCACGGGATTCTCCCTTTTTACGGCATCCAATTCAGACCTCAATTCAGTGGCGGACATGCTTCAGGGAGAACTTCTCCCGGTGAGGCCCGCGCTTGTTTACCAGGCCCCATACCCTGGGGACCACGTGGTTTTCTATGACAAGGAGATTCCGTCGGCCCTTTTCACAACAGGCCGATACCCGGAGCACGCAACCAGCCGGGACAGCTTTGATATTGTGGACTTTGAAGGCATGGAGAAGGAGCTGGAGTACATCTACAGCTATGTCTGCAGCCTTTGCAATGGCCCCAGGCCCCTGTTCCGCAACGACGGGTCAGGGCGTACGGCTCCTCCGGCAGGGACAATGGCTTATGCCGATGTTGACGTAAAACCCATGTTCCTGAATTCTCCGGATCCCAGGACCTTCATGGAAAAATGGGTTTACCAGTACCTCAAATATCCTTCTTACGCTATAGATAACGGCATTCAGGGCCGCGTGCTGGTGGATTTCATAATAGATGAGAGCGGAAACGTAAAGGATGTGAAAGTATCCAGAAGCGTTCACACCACCTTGGACGATGAAGCAGTACGCATCATAAGCGCTTCTCCCAAGTGGCGTCCGGCCCGTCATCAGGGCAAAAAGGTGAGGACAGCCATGACCGTAGGCGTAGAATTCAGGCTGCAGAAGGACAAGGGTAAATTTGGAATAAACGGAAAAACTTTAAAGTAGATATGGATTACAATTTTGCGGAAATTGAGAAGAAGTGGCAGGAGAGATGGGCTGCGGAAAAAACATATAAAGCAGAGGTAAACTCCCAAAAGCCAAAGTATTACGTTCTTGACATGTTCCCGTACCCCAGTGGCGCGGGCCTTCATGTAGGGCATCCCCTTGGCTATATAGCAAGCGATATCTTTGCACGCTACAAGCGCCTGAAGGGCTTCAACGTGCTTCATCCCATGGGATATGACGCATTCGGCCTTCCGGCAGAGCAGTATGCAATCCAGACCGGCCAGCATCCTGAAAAAACCACGCATGACAATGTGGCCCGTTACCGTCAGCAGCTGGACCGTATAGGTTTCTCTTTTGACTGGGACAGGGAATTCCGCACCTGTGATCCGGATTATTACAAGTGGACCCAGTGGGCTTTCCTTAAGATGTTCGGCTCATGGTATGACAATTCCCTGCAGAAAGCCCGTCCCATAGAGGAACTGGTAAAGGCTTTTGAGGAGGGCGGAAGCGCCGCAGTGGATGCCGCCTGCTCAGAAGGTCCCGCATTTTCGGCCGATGAGTGGAAAGCCTTCACTGAAAAAGAAAAGAGCGCTGCTCTGATGCGCTACCGCATTGCATATCAGGGAGAAAGCACTGTGAACTGGTGCCCCGCACTGGGAACTGTCCTTGCCAACGATGAGGTGAAGGACGGTTACTCAGAAAGAGGCGGCTTCCCTGTGTTCCAGAAGAAGATGACGCAGTGGCAGCTCCGCGTGAGCGCATACGCCGCCCGTCTTTTGGACGGTCTTGACCGCCTTGACTGGACGGAATCCCTTAAGGAGATGCAGCGCAACTGGATTGGCCGCAGCCAGGGCGCAGAAATGGTTTTTAAAGTGAACTGCGACGGTGCAGAGCACGATGTGACTATCTTTACAACCCGTGCAGACACCGTTTTTGGAGTAACCTTCATGGTGCTGGCTCCGGAAAGCGAGTGGGTAGAAAAACTCACCTCCAAGGCCCAGAAGGCCGATGTTGAGGCATATCTGGAGCAGGTGAAGAAAAAGACGGAGCGCGAGCGTATGGCCGCAAAAGCTGTAACAGGCGTATTCTCAGGCTCTTACGCAGTTAACCCTCTCACCGGGGACAAGGTGCCGGTATGGATATCGGAATACGTGCTTGCAGGCTACGGCACCGGCGCCATCATGGCAGTTCCGGCGCATGACAGCCGTGACTACGCCTTTGCCCGCAAGTTCGGCCTTCCCGTCATTCCCCTTATTGAGGGGGCCGATGTGAGTGAGCAGAGCCTGGACGCCAAGGAAGGCATAATGTGCAACAGCGGTTTCCTTAATGGTCTCACGGTGAAGCAGGCCATTCCCGCCGCCATAGACTACGTGGAAAAGCACGGAATAGGCCGAAGGAAGGTCAACTTCCGCATAAGGGATGCCATATTCTCCAGGCAGCGCTTCTGGGGAGAGCCTTTCCCCATTTATTATAAGGACGGCATTTCTACGCCGGTTGACATGGAAGACCTTCCGCTTACTCTGCCTGTCATTGACCAGTATAAGCCCACTGAGGACGGCCAGCCGCCCCTTGCCCGCGCAAAACACTGGACATATAAGGGCTACCCGCTGGAAACCAGCACCATGCCTGGTTTTGCAGGTTCAAGCGCATACTATCTCCGTTACATGGATCCGCGCAATGACAATGAGCTCGTAAGCCCGGAGGCCAACGGATACTGGCGCAACGTAGACCTTTATGTAGGCGGCACTGAGCATGCTACAGGCCACCTTATATACAGCCGTTTTTGGAACAAGTTCCTCTATGACCTTGGCTATGTTTGTGAGGATGAGCCTTTCTGCAAGCTCATCAATCAGGGCATGATTCAGGGCAGGTCCAACTTTGTATATATGATTCCTGGGACCAACAAGTTTGTATCGGCCGGCCTTAAAGACCAGTACGAGACCATTCCCGTGCATGTAGACGTGAACATTGTCTATAACGACAGGCTGGACCTGGATGCATTCCGCGCCTGGAGACCGGACTACAAGGATGCAGAGTTTGTCCTTGAAAACGGAGAGTACATCTGCGGCTGGGCAATTGAGAAGATGTCCAAGAGCATGTACAACGTTGTAAATCCGGATAAGATATGCGACACTTACGGAGCAGATACCCTGCGTCTCTATGAGATGTTCCTCGGCCCCATTGAGCAGGCAAAGCCCTGGGATACTAAGGGAATTGACGGCGTGAACCGCTTCCTCAAGAAGTTCTGGAGGCTGTTCTGGGACCGTGAGAAGTGGCTGGTAACGGATGAGGAACCTACACGTGATGAACTGAAGGCTCTTCACAAACTGATTGGCAAGGCGCAGGAGGATATTGAGCACTTCTCCTACAATACAACAATATCGGCATTCATGATTGCCCTGAATGAGCTTGGAAACTGCTCAAAGAGAGCCATCCTGGAGCCTCTCACCGTGGTGCTTAGCCCGTTTGCCCCGCATATTGCGGAGGAACTGTGGCATCAGCTTGGCCACCAGACCTCTGTGGTGTACGCCTCCTTCCCGCTTTACAATCCTGAACTTGCGGCAGATTCCTCAGTCAAGTACCCGGTTGCATTCAACGGCAAGACAAGATTCCTGGTAGACGCTCCCGCAACTGCGGCACCCACAGATGTGGAGGCTCTTGTGCGTGCCCATGAGAACACTGCTAAGTACGTGGGAGATATGCAGATAGCTAAGGTGATTGTAGTCCCCGGCCGTATGGTCAACGTTGTGCTGAAGAAATAGTTATGGATACCAGGAAGGTCTTTTCTACTGCTTATGATTATGTTGTCATTACAATTGGCGTAGTGCTTTTTGTTATGGCCTGGCAGTCGTTCCTGCTGCCAAACAACATGATTGACGGCGGACTTACCGGTGCATCGGCCCTTCTGGCCATGGTCACTGGCATTTCCGTGGATATCTGGTATTTTGGCATCAACGTACTGTTGCTGGTGCTGGCGTGGATTATTCTTGGGCAGAGTTTTGGAATAAAGACAATTTATGCCATACTGCTGTCCACAATCCTGTTCCGTATCCTTGGTGATGAAAGCATGAAGTGTCTGTGGTCCGTGGAAGGCCAGGCTCTTTATGTTGGAGACGGTATCCTTGTCCCTATCATCGGCGGTCTTCTGGAAGCAGTGGGCCTGGCGCTCATCATCATGCGCGGAGGATCCACCGGAGGGACAGACATTCTTGCGCTGATAGTCAACAAGTTCTGGCCCATCACAATAGGCCGGTTCTACCTTTTTGCAGACTTTGTGGTGATTACCCTCCTTATCTTTGTCCCCGGTCACTGCTTTACGGATGTCGTCTATGGTTACATTACCATGGGCGTGTGCGCCTATGTGCTGGATTTGATAATGCTGGGTAAGGATTCTGCAGTGCAGATTCTTATCTTTTCCAACCAGTATGCAAGGATAGGGGATTATATCAATACCAGCATGGAAAGGGGAGTCACTGCCCTTAAAACCATAGGCTGGTACACAAAGGAAGACAGAAACGTCCTTCTTGTTGTGCTGAGAAAGACGGAACTGCCTGCCCTTACCAAGGCCGTTAAGGAAATTGACCCCAAGGCATTCGTTACGGTTATCCCTGCTAACAATGTATTTGGAGAGGGCTTTGACCAGATGAAAACCGGCTTGACCAAAAAGAAAAAATAACACTTTCCTATGCCAATACTTAAGACATCGCTGTTCACACAAGTCAAGGAGTGGCTCATGGTTACCCTCGGCATCCTCATTTATACCACTGCCTGGGCTATGTTCCTCATCCCCAACAACCTCATAGGCGGAGGAGTGTCTGGTATAAGCTCAATGATCCAGTATGCTACGCACGGTGCCGTGCAGATGGGTTATACATACTTTATTCTAAACGCCATACTGATTATTGCGGCCATGGTTGTGCTTGGCATGGGGTTCGGCGCAAAGACTATATATGCCATTATACTTGCATCCCTGGCCCTGCGCTTTTTGCCGGGCGTAATCCCCGCAAGTATCATAAAGACGCTTGCAATTGATAACGGCAAACTGCTAAGCGTCCTCATGGGAGGTCTTCTGGCAGGTATCGGCATAGGAATGAGCATTTCCAACGGCGGCTCAACCGGAGGGACGGACATTATTGCCCTGATTTATACCAAGTATCACAATGTGTCTCCCGGCAAGGTTATCCTCTTCCTTGACTTCATCATCATAGGATCTTCCCTGGCGGTTCCGTCTTTTGTGACCCAGCTTGATCCGGAGACCGGCCTTGCCGTGATTGATGCGGCAGGAAATCCCGTAATGTTCAAGATGCCTTTTGCCGAAAAGGTTACCACAGTCCTGTACGGTCTTATCCTGGTTACGGTAAACAGTTACGTGCTGGATATGTACATTTCCGGTTCGCAGCAAAGCGTCCAGCTGTTCATCCTTTCCAAGAAGTATGACCAGATTGCCGACGCTATCACTCAGGACCTTCACCGCGGCGTGACGGTCCTGGACGGCCACGGCTGGTACACAAAGCAGGAGACCAAGGTCCTCATGGTCCTTACCCGTAAGACAGACCTCAATCTCCTCCTCAGGTATATCAAACAGATAGATTCACATGCTTTCCTTTCTGTAAGTTCCGTCAACGGTGTGTATGGAAAGGGCTTCGATACCATTAAGAAGTAGTTCATTGACATAAGGGTTTTTGCGTCCGGCGCCCGGCCTGCCGCAGTGAACGCCATGAACCATCTTTTGATTGTAGTTCTGGCCTCGTTCTCTGTCCCGGCAATGGCCCTGGCCGTGTACCTAGGCCTGCGCCTGCACAGAAAAGAGGCGGAACTGAAGGCAGTCCAAGTAAGACTGCAGGTTTACGATGGGGGAGAATCTCCTCCGGAGAGCTCAGAAGACATTACGGTGACCGATCAGTTCCTGTACGACAGGTGTTGCAGATTCATGATGGAAAGAAGGCCGTTCCTTGTAGTGAAATATACAGTACAGGATTTGGCCAATTCCATGTTTGTAAACAGGTATTACCTCAGCAAAACCATCAACAAGTTTTCTGGAAAAAACTTCAAGGCATACGTCAATTATTACAGAGTGATGTATGCCATGGAGCTATTCAGGGCTAACATGAGCCTCAGGATTGAAGACTTGGCCGAACTGTCCGGGTTTGGCTCAGAGTCCTCTTTCCTTAGCAGTTTCAGGAGTGTGATGGGGGAGCCGCCAAGTTATTGGTGCAACAGGATAAGAAAGAAATACCGGGTTGTAAAAAAATAACTGCCGGCCGCAGGGACGCTCCTACCCTTGAATTCCCTTCCAACTGTCCGGAACGGGAGCCGTTACATCCACCTCAGTCTTTTTGACGGGGTGGATGAACTGTATATTGCGGGCCATCAGGGAGATGCTGCCATCCGGATTTGAACGTTTTGCTCCGTACTTGAGGTCCCCCTTTATGGGGCAGCCCATGTGGGCAAGCTGGCAGCGTATCTGGTGATGCCTGCCGGTGTATAGCTGGATCTCAAGAAGGTAATAGCGTTCTGTGGTTTGTGTGTGGGTGTATTTGAGACGGGCTTCCTTGCCGTTTTTACTCACGTAGGATTTGTTCTGGGCCTCATTACGGGTAAGCATATCCGTGAGTGTATCACTTTCCTTTGGCGGTTTGTTAGCCGTCAGCGCCCAGTAGGTCTTGTGGATTTCCCCGTTACGCAGCATGTCATTAAGACGTTCCAGCGCCTTGGAGGTCTTTGCAAATACGCATACGCCGCTCACCGGACGGTCAAGGCGGTGGGGGACGCCCATAAACACCTGCCCGGGCTTGCCGTCACGCTGTGCAATAAAGGCTTTGAGGGTTTCTGACAGAGGCTCGTCCCCGGTCTTGTCACCCTGTACTATCTCTCCGCTTCGCTTGTTGAAAATCAGAAGATGATTGTCCTCATAAAGTATCCTGGACTCAATGTCCTGGTACTCTTTGTCCGATATTTCCCTGTAGATGCTCATATCCCTGCAAAGATACAAAATTTGTCAATAATTTATTTGCAGATTGAGAAAAAAGCAGTATCTTTGCGGTCCAATCTTCTGGATGTAGCGCAGTTGGTAGCGCACCTGGTTAGGGACCAGGAGGTCGCTGGTTCAAGTCCAGTCATCCAGACTTATAAAATGAGCACTATCCTATTGGGATAGTGCTCATTTTATTATATATTTGTGCTACTAGAAAAACCGCATAATGAAAAGAAGCAAATTATTAGGCCTTCTTGTTGCACTGTTTGTTGCAGTTGTGCCTGCAATGGCCGTTTTTACGGGGATGGATCTTGACGTGACCCTGTCCAATCTGCGCCGTGAACTGTATCATGATTACACGCAGATGGGAAAGACACGGGAAAGGCTTAACAGCAAATATGAAGGTCAGCACCTCAGGATGGTTGACATTGTCAAAAAGTGCAATGACCTGTCCCTTATGCTGTATTCCCAGAAACAGGACTATACCTTTGACATCAGTTATGCCCTTGAGAAGGTAGACAGGGAGTTCAATGACTTTAACAAAAACCGCACTCCCTATGACCGTATAGTGTCAAACCTGAATATAGAGATAGACAGGTATGCTCGTCTGATTGAGTCTTTGCGCCGCCTCCCTCCGGAACTGAGGGACGTGGAAGTTGTGCCGGACAGCCTTGCATATCATAACGATACGCTGGACGCCCACCTGATGCATAACGAGAGCCTTCTTCAGCAGGAGTTGCAGGAGCAGGTTCAGGCCGTCCTCTCCATTCCTGCGTTCACCCTGAGCGATGGCGGAAGGACGGACCGTGACACCTGCCTTTTCTACGCGTCGGAGCTTTTGAAAATGTATGCCGATGCCAGAGAGACCGTGATGGCCGACAGCACCCACTACAGGGAGGCCCGCCTCAGAATGGAGGAATCTTATGAGTATGCAAGGAATTACTACGGCATACTTGAGAACAAGGTCTTTGTAGAAGGACAGACCCCCTGGTGGATTATCCTTAAAAATCCCGTTGAGTATTGGAAAGAGGCCCGCAGAGCCATAGGTGAAAAATACAGTGTCACCTTTATCCGGAAAGTACTAAATGATGAACAGGTGGACTACAGTGTTGAGGAAGTCATAAATGACAATCAGCTTAGCAATTCCGTTAAGGTGTATTGGCTCCTCTTTTATTTTGTGGGGTTCTTCGTCCTCTGGGGACTTGCCGCGCTTTTGCTCCTGCCCGTATACCGTTTTATAAAGCCCGTACGGAAAAGGGTCAAAAAGGAGCAGAAGCCTTATCTTGCACTGTTGCTGGGATGCCTTCTGTTCCTGATTCTGAGCTATGAGAGCGTAGAAGACGACATAGCAGTCAAGGCACTCCGTATCCTGCATACGTTCATAGGTCTTCTCATGGCCATTAATACGGCCCTGCTCATACGCCTGAATTCAGAGAAAATCAAGGGAAGTATCCGTGTTTACCTGCCCACCATATTTACCGCGGTCTTTGTGATAAGCTGCAGGGTGCTCTTCGTCCCCAATGCCTTCCTGAACTTCTTCTTCCCGCCGCTTCTGCTGTTGATGGTGTTGTGGCAGTTGATTGCCAATCTAAGAAGGAATTCATTGGCAGACCGTACAGATATGATTGTAGGATGGGTTTCATTGGGCGTCACTACCCTTGCAATGATTGTAAGCTGGAGAGGTTTTGTTTTCTTTGCTCTTATCCTTCTGGTCTGGTGGTATTTCCAACTGGCAATAATCCTTGCCATAGCCTCTGTATGGGACCTGACACTTTTGTACAAGGACAGCAGGCTAAACAAGAGGCTGTCATCATACAAAGCCAAAATCACTTACGTGACCGGGCCGGCCAAGGACAAGCTGCTGTTCAAGGCCACATGGTTCTATGACCTTGTCCGTGAGGTCCTGATTCCGCTTATGGTGATGTGCTCAATCCCGGCTTGCATCTACTGGGCACTGAACATATTTGAGTTCAATGATCTGTTCAACCAGATTTTCCTGAAACCTTTCTTCCGTCAGGGAGGACCGGACGGTTTCCGCATTTCCCTTTACAGCCTGCTTCTGCTGGGCGCCTTGTTCTGCGTGTTCAAGTATATGAACAAGGCTGTCCACGTTGTATGGCAAAGTATCAAATACCAGCGTTTCTTGCGCAAATATAATCGCAAGACCGTCCGTAGCAATGAGATAAACCTGCAGCTTGGCAACAGCCTTATAAGCGTATTCATCTGGTTTGTTTACGCAGACATTGCAGTCATAGTCCTGAGCATTCCTACCGGATCTCTGGGACTCATAGCCGGAGGTCTGTCGGCCGGTATCGGTCTGGCCCTCAAGGATATCCTCAACAACTTCATTTACGGTATCCAGCTCATGGGCGGCCGCCTGAGGGTAGGGGACTGGATTGAGTGCGACGGCGTGCGTGGAAAGGTTACAGACATAAGTTACCAGACAACCCTGGTGGAGACGCTCCAGGGTACACAGGTGGCTTTTCTGAATTCGGCCTTGTTTGGCAAGAGCTTCACCAACCTTACCAAGAACAACTCCTATGAGCTTACCATCGTGAAGGTTGGCGTGGCATACGGGACAGACTTTGAAAAGGTGAGGGTTGCACTGGAGGAAGGCCTGCAGGTGCTAAGGAAAAAGGACTCCTATGGCCGTGAAATCGTTGAACCCAATTACGGCTTTTACATCCGCTTTGACGACTTTGGAGATAGTTCCGTTAACGTTGCCGTTCGTCAGTACGTGCTTGTGCCTGAGCAAATAGAATACGTGTACCAGTGTAAGGAACTCATCTACAAGATCCTCAAGGAGAACGGTATCACCATCCCGTTCCCGCAGAGAGATGTGCATATGATTCCGCCGGAAAAGTAATGTATTTGTCCCTATGGACTATCGACAACTGCTTGAGGACATATTCTTTGTTGTGCTCTTTGGGGGCGTAACCATGCTGAGCCTTGTGTCTGCCATATACCTTTGGTTCAGAAAGGCCAATGCCGTTGCCCCGGAAGTGACGTCTCCCGTGCGCCTGCGCCGATGGACCGCCGCTTTCCTGCTGTCAACGGTATTCAGCCACATGTGGTGGCTGCTGGGGGTATGCCATCCCCTGACAAACAATCCAATAGCAGGCTATGCGGTTTTATGTTTACTGGACGTTGTCACCGTCTTCCCCACTATGATGGGCACGCTTCTGGCTATGCTGCAGGACAAGCGGCGTCCTCTCTGGCCCTTCTGTCTGGTTCTACTGCCACTCCTTCTCTTTTATATCCTATACATTGCCTCGGAAAACGGAGTCTACATAACGTTGATATACGTCTATGCCCTGCTTTTCATTGTTATCTTTACGCTGTTTATGGTCTTTGCCGTCCGGCGCTACGGACGCTGGCTGCAGGATAATTATGCCGACCTGGAACATAAGGAGATTCGCAACAGTCTGCTGGTGCTGGCCGTTTTCCTTATCTTTTTCGCCATGTACGAAACGTCCGAGACGGGCCGGGTTGTCGCTTATCTTCTTCAAGTGGATATTCTGGCCCTCACAGTCCTGCTTCTGTGGCGTGTAGAAACGCTGCAGGAGCTGATCCCTGACGCTACTCCGGAGGTTACGTCAGTGCCGGTCCCGGCCAATATCGGCCCGCTGTTGGAAAAGAAGTGCGAGTCGACAAAACTTTATCTGCAGCACGACCTGAGCCTGACGCAGCTGGCTCAGGTTATCGGCACCAACCATACTTATCTCAGCAAGTACTTCGCGCATCAGGGAATCACGTATAACGCCTATATAAATGGGTTGCGCGTCCGGCATTTTATGCGCCTGTCCCAGGCAGCTGTCTCCGAGCAGCGTATGGTCACCGCCCAGCAATTGGCCTACGAGAGCGGTTTCCACAGTTACAGTACATTCAGCGCTGCGTTCAAGCAGAATACTGGAATGACAGTAACGGCGTGGATGAAGGGTTCTGAGAAATAAGTTCCCAATCTGACAGTTTCAGAATTTGCAAAAAGGTTTCGGAATTTGCAAAACATGCAAGCGGGAGCTTTCGGCTTATTGTCGTTCCGGGAAAAAATGGCTAACTATGCTTATTGGATAATCACGTAATGACAAACACCAGACTACATCTCCCCGCTCTTGTTTTGACGGTAACTTTGTTGCTATTTGTGCTTCTGCCTTTCACCGGCTGCCAAAGCGTTGTGAATAAAGGCTCCAGCGCTGAAGCCATGAATATGATCAACGCGGCCTCCGCAGCAAGGGACTACGAAAGGCTGGAAACCCTGGCCGACAGCCTGGGAAAGGCCGGAAAGCTTTCCAAGGGAGAAAGCAATTACTGGCAGGGCTATGCCCACTACCAGATGGGGCAGCGGGAGTTGGCCGAATATTTCTGGCAGGAGGCCATCCGTGTCACGGAAAAATCCGACGACCCCAACGACCTGGCATACTACGCCAAATCGGCCAGTTACCTCACCAGCCAACTTTGCCGATACGCCGAGTACGCGGCGGCCCTGCACACTGCGCTTCCCATCATCAACCGCCTGGAGAGAATTCAGTGCGATACCACCAGCGACTACACCAACCTGCTCATCTTCGCCGGTTGCTCCAAGACGTACTTTGACAAGGAAGACTCCACGGCTACGGATATGTTGGAGCGGGCCTATAAGATGCATGTGGACAATATCGGCCGCAAACAGTCCAGGACGGCCTATCGAGATGCCGTGGCCGGAATCAACAACGTAGCTTACATCTGGATTAACGTGGAAGGCTATGATAAGGCGCTGTTCTGGACAAGCCGTTTGGGAAATCTGCTCCAGGAATACAAGCAGAGATTCCCTTCCGATAAAAGCTATATCGATAAGCAGTGTGCCCGCTACAAGTTGTATCATGCCGCCGCCCTGGAAGGCGTAGGACGCCACCAAGAGGCAGAAAACGAATACAAGGATTATCAGGAGACGGAATTCGCTCAAACTCTGGAGGGCCTAACCAATGCCAGCGAGTATTTGTCCATTGCCCATCGTTGGGAAGAGGCTGTGGCCAGCTATCGCAGCATTATGGAGTACCTCCAGAAGGAGAATATGATTTATTCACTGGACAACATCCAGCGATATCTTCTGAAGAAGTACCGCGCCCACAAGATTCTGCACCAGAAGGATTCCATCAATCATACCGCGCGGCAAATATGCGAGGTATTGGATTCGGCCATCATCAACAACCGGCAACTGGATGCAAGCGAACTGCACTCCATTCATGTGAGAGATATGGAGATTCTGGAGTCCGAAGCCAGGTCGGCCAGCCAGCGCCAGATCTATACCGGACTGCTGGTGATAGTCCTGATTATCGCTTTCACTATATACAACGTTTACCGCCGCAGGGCCGAAAAGAAGCTGCGCACGGCGCATCAGGCGCTGAAGGAAGCCTACGACCAGCTGGAAGAGACAACTACCATCAAGGAGCGGATGGAGAGCGAACTGCGTATAGCCCGTGACATCCAGATGTCTATGGTGCCCTGTATGTTCCCTGTCTATCCGGGCTTGGATATGTGCGCGTCCATGAAGCCAGCCAGGGAAGTAGGAGGAGACCTGTACGGCTATCTGCTGCAGGGCGACAAACTCTATTTTGCCGTAGGTGACGTGAGCGGTAAGGGCGTGCCAGCATCGCTCTTTATGGCGCAGGCCACCCGTTTGTTCCAGACGCTGGCCAAGCAGGGAATGTCTCCGGCCGAAATTTGCACCCGTATCAATGACGCCCTTTCCGGGGCCGATAATGAGGGCAATATGTTCGTCACCATGTTCCTGGGCCTGCTGGACCTGAAGACGGGCCACCTCTGGTTCTGCAACGCCGGCCACAACCCGCCCATCCTTGGCGGCGGTGAACATGGCGGAGAATTCATCAAGATGTTCCCCAACGCCCCCATCGGCGTATTGCCGGGGCTGGAATTCCATGGAGAGGAAATAGAGAGTATCAAGGGCCGGCCGCTGTTTGTCTATACCGACGGACTCAACGAGGCCGAAAACCCCGCCCACGAGCAGTTTGGCGACGACCGCCTGCTGGATATCCTCAGGGGTGGCAGTTTCGAGAGCACCCGTCAGGTGATAGAGACCATCACGGCGGAAGTTGAGGCGCATAGAAATGGCGCCGAACCCAGCGATGACCTCACCATGATGTGCCTGAATATCAAAAACACGTAATACTATGGAAGTAAGATTCAAAAACAAATCGGACGTCTTCAACATTGTTGTCACTGCAGTGGCGGCGGTTCTCTCCGTAGGAATCATGCTTTACGGTGTATGGCATTACGGCATTCTGAATGCTTGGCCGGAACTGGTCCTAAACCTCTTCTACATCGCCTGCCTGGTGATGATGTGGATGTATTTCTTCAATGGTCCCATAACTACAGAGCAGTTCAATTATTGGTGTTCCGTGTGCGTGGGCATAACCATCCTTCTGCGTGACATCCTTTTTGCCCCTAAGTTGGCGTACTACTCTCTCCATCTGGGATGTCTGGTACTTTCCGTTGCGCTCATCATTTTGCTCACATATTTCTATGCCCGCAAGGACTGGAAGAGCTATACAAAGAAAAACCTGTGGACCATCTTTGTAGTGGACATGCTCATAGCCCTGCTTTATAACATTGATATAATGCTGGAGCCTTCAGACGAATTCACCAGTTATATGATGGTGGAAATCTGGATCCGTCCTACCATTACCTATGGCCTGGTGGCCTGCTTCGTAAAAGAAACTAAAGAATAAAACACATAAAAACTAATAACCATGAAAGCAGATCAGATCATTAAAAACGCAAAAATCTTCACTTCCGACAAGAAGAATCCCCAGGCTACCGCGCTGGTAGTAAAGGACGGAAAATTTGTTTACGTTGGCGACGAGGCCGGTCTGAAGGGTTTCGAGGGAGATGTTACGGACCTTGGCGGCAAATTCATCATGCCCGGCATCATCGACAGCCACGTCCACGTGACCATTCCCGTTGCATTTGACTACGCCGACCTGGGTGTCCGCTTCGAACCCGACGGAAAGAAGGGGGCCATGGACTTTATGTCGGCCTACGTCAAGGAGCATCCCGGCCAGAAATCTTACCGTTTCCTGCTGGAGCGCCACTTCCTCAAGGGTGAGGAGATTACCAAGGAAGACCTTGACGCCGTGTGCCCGGACAAGGAGCTCATCCTCCTGGAAGGCGAATGCCATAGCAACTGGGTGAACTCTAAGGTCCTGAAAAGGATGGGAATCGCTGACGATACGCCGGACCCGGTACCAGGACTGGCCTATTATGTGCGCAAGGACGGCCACGTGACAGGCAATTCGTTCGAAACCGCCAGCTGGCCCATTCTCTTTGACGGCGTAAACGACCTGACGGAAGAGCAGATTCGGGTTTCTCTCGAGCGCTGGATTGAGTATTCCAAAACGGTGGGCGTGAGCGCAGTCTTTGACGCCGGTTTCCCGGAGCACAACCCTGTCCACGAGCGGATGTATGACGTTCTGTGCAAACTGGACCAGGAAGGCAAACTGCCCATCTACATCGACGG
>Ga0310786_10001170_pt1 | contig 42246 bp, 36 predicted proteins | sample AusTroGonzalo_MG_FD_203881 | JGI IMG/M metagenome (GOLD analysis project Ga0310786, IMG submission 203881) | Bovine rumen microbial communities from tropical cattle in Woodstock, Queensland, Australia - Gonzalo_03 (v2) (version 2) | ecosystem: Host-associated > Mammals > Digestive system >...
CGGCAATCAGTTGCTCCAGCGTTTTCGGGTTCGTTACCGAAGAGAGTGTCACCTTGTTCTTCGCCTCGCTTGCGGCGCGACGGTATAGGCGGTACGGAATTCCGTCATCGCTTATCATGGTGAGTTCGTCTTCGCTAAAGACGTAGTAGGCGTAAGTCTTGGTGCCGCTCTTGGTGACTACATTGAAACTGCGGTTATTGAGCGTGTACCACTGTCCCGAAACGTTCGGGAAACCCGAAAGGGCGGCGACCCCATCCCCACTAATGACTACGGTGTAGTCATCACTAATCCATGCTTCGTCTGCAGTGGTAATCAGACGACAATCGCGATACTTGTCGCCATCGCATACGGCTGCAGAGGGGTTCGCCGCCTCGCAGGGGCCAACCATCCCCGGCGGAAGTTCTGTAGACATCCCGATTCTAAATCCCATATCGGCAGCGCCGTCGCGGCTACGGATGGCGCGGCGGCTTACCCGAGCGAATTCGGCGGGCTCGCCGTAACTACCGCCACGACGCGTCTTGTTGCCCGAACCCGTAAGTTGCACCGGATCAACCTTGTCGCCTGTGGTATAGCCTACGAGCCAGTCATACACCCATTCCCAGGAATTGCCACTCATGTCATAGAGCCCGAGTTTGTTGGGCTTCTTGGTCGCAACGTCGTGCGCCTTGCCTCCGCTATTTTCGGAATACCACGCGACATCGTCAACATTGTTGCTTCCGGAAAACTTGAAGTTGTCAGCAATGCCGTCCTTTCCACCGCGTGCCGCGAATTCCCATTCGGCATCGGTCAGCAGGCGGTACTGATGCCCGGTAAGTTGCCCGAGCTTGCACGCGAAACTATTCGCGTCAAACCAGCTTACGCCTATTTTGGGTGCCTTGTCCGATTCCCAGGCGCTCTTTTTGCCGCCCATTACGGCGTTCCACTGTGCGATCGTTACCTCGGTGGTTGCTGCGTAGTAATTGCTGACGCTTACCTTGTGTGAAGGCGTCTCGTAAATCTTGTCCTGCTCGGCACAGTTGTCGCACCCGCGTGTGTACGAACCTCCCGCAACATATACCATGTTAAATGCGGTGCCATTTACTGTATCCGAGAAATTTGCAGGAGCTACATACGCGAAGTCAAGCGCGCTAGAAGAGGTAATAGATACTCCTGCAGACGAAACGGGCGATGAGGAAGAAAATAAGGTAGAGGACGTTGCGGATAACGTCGCGGAAGATGTAACGGAAGATGCGACAGAGTTTGAAGTAACAAATCCGTTTGAAGATGAAGAAATCCCGTAGACTTCACCCAACGAATCGGCTTCAAATTTACCACTCGAAGACATGCCAACGATCTCTGCACCGCTCGATTCGGTATACTCCGAATCGACCGATGTAGAGGTATCGTCAGAACAACTCCAAACCAACCCAGCGGTCATAACCGTCACCGCTAAAACACCCGGGAAATGCTTATACATAGGCACCTCCATCGAGCAAAACCATAACCCGGTCTAAATATATGTTCGATTACATCGGATTAAACCGTATATTTTCTTTTACTGTGGACAAATATGTCAACACACTATTTTTTCAAGAACACCTTGTTTACCACACGGTTTTGCACCTTCTGGCGCACGATGTAGCGACCCTGCGGGAGATTTTGCAAAGAAACGCCCAGATAATGACCGTTCAAATCAAACACGCCCACGGTGACTGATTCTCCGCGCGGGGCATCAATGCGAACAAGGCGCACCGAGCCCGAATCCGTCGCGGCGCTATCCCCAGGCAAAACAGGTTCCGCAGTATCGCCCACAGCATAAAGCGGAGCAAGAGCTTCTGCCCACAAATGATGCATCGCCTGCCCGCCACCATTTGAATTCGGGTGAACGCCATCACTCCCGAGAAGTTCGGGATGTTCACGGAAATAGCTGTAAAAGTCGGGCCCCGCAGGCAGACCATTATCGGAGACAAGCTTGTCTACCGCCTCCAAATAGGCCGGGTTGACTTGCCAGCCCGCCTTCGAAGAATCGGTCGCGATAATGCGGGCTATCACCGGCGTAATCCCGCGGGCCTTCGCCGAATCGATAATCGTCTGCATGTTGCTCACGTAGGTTTGCAGATTCCAGTCGCCACCGCCCCAGGCATCGTTCGTGCCCATTTCGATGGCCCAGAATTTCACGTTGCCTGCATATTCCAGGTATTCGCTCAAATGTTCCACGACCTCGGTGCTGTTGATGCATCCGATGCCGCCGCGGAGCATTGCCGGAGTATATTCCGGGAAACGGGCGTGAATCAGTTGCGCCGTCGTCGAGTCGGTTTCCTGCTGCTTAATTCCCATCTGGCTGATGCTCGTGCCCATGAAGAACCAGGTATCGGTTCCACCCGCGCTCATGTCGAATGCCTCGATTTCGAGAATCTGCCCGACGTCACCCTCGCTCACGAACTTGAACCAGGATTTTCCGGCAAAATCGATCTGGACACCGCGGGCCATCACGGGATTATTCTCGATGGTCGCAGCAACTTCCCAGTCGCCGTCTGTGCCGTTGGTAGAATTTGCCGAAGTGAGTATCTTGAAATTCGAAAGCGCAACGCCTGCATGCCCGCAACCGCTCGTAAAATCGGTCGCCCAGGCGCAATCGCCGTAAGATTCCCAGTTTACCAGGAGCTTTGTCGGCCCCTCGCCCACATTCAGCGCAATTTCCTTAGCGCTGCTACTTTTCCAGTTCGTCAAGTAGCCGTCGGTCAAGTAATCGGTCGTCGTGGTTCCCGTGTAAGCCTTGAGCCCGCCCGAAACCAACTTGTTCGGGGTTATCGCAAAAGCCGAGGTCCCCGCAAGCGCAATCGCACCACACGACAGCGCAACGGCAGCACCTCTAAAAGAAAAACATCCCATACACACTCCGGTTAAAAGGGCGACGCTTCAAAAATAAATTCTAAACCAACCCATGAACCTACTTTTGTCGCGTCGCAAAATTTAAACGTTGCAACCGCTTCAACGGCGTCTTATTTCTTAATAAACATCCTGTTCACAGTGCGGCCCTGCACCTTCTGGCGCACCATGTAGAGTCCCTGCGGCAACCCTTGCGTCGAGATGCCCACATAGTGGCCCTTCATATCGTACACGCCCATAGTAACTGCATCCCCGCGCAGGCGAAGCGTTTCTACGATCCGCGTGGTACCAGTATCGCCCGCTGCAGCCGGGGTATATTTATCCCAACCGGGCATGTCGTCGATAGTAATGACGCGATCGTCTTCCATATTGCTTTTCCACACGCTGTTCGAGGTCTCTCCCGGCCATGTGCCGCTCCATGTACTGTACCAAGGCATCCACCAGCTCCAAACCGATTCGTCTGTATGCATGTTGTTCACATCGGGAATGGGGCCGTTTTCGGTGAGGGCGATAATCTTCTTCGAACCGGTCGCCGTCTTGTATTTCTCGAATGCGCCCGAATTACTGGAATGGTCGTTGGCGCTATTGTAGATATCGATGGAAATCACGTCATAGTATTCCGCACCCGGATCCCAGTCGGTCACGACCTTGCTTTCGGGGTTATACACCCAGACTAGGTTTTTCACGCCCTTTTCCTTGACCATGCGGTCAAAAACCAGGCGGTAAAGTGCCGCGAATTCCGCACCAGAATTGATGCTCCACCAAAACCAGACACCTCCGGCTTCGTGCAGCGGACGGAAAATCGCCGCGACGTCTGCCTCCTGCAATTCGAGGAAGTAGTCCGCAATATGGTCGATGTCGGCAACAATTCCCTTGTAGGCAGCGCTCTGCGTATCCCATTCGGTTGTCCCGCTCTTGAACGCCGTCTTGAAATCAAAATCGGTGTATTCGTTGGAACCCGCCGCAGACTGGATGTAGAAAGCATCCTTTTCATCCAGCGGGTCTTTCCAATGCCAGGTAAACGCAGGGATACCGCCCTTGTTCCACAGGTCCTTCGCAAGCGACACGCCCTTCTCGGTATATTCCATATACCAGGACTCGTCCGCCTTCGGGCCCGATGCAAAAAGGAAATCCATGCCCACGAGCGCCGGGTACTTGCCGCTGCGCTGGTAGATATCCTTCACGTCGTCTTGGGTCTTGAAATCGGCATCCTTCGTGTAGCTGCCCATGTCGCCGGTCATGATGCCACTAATCGTCTTCTTGCCGAAGTTCTCGCGCAAGAAACTGTAGAGCTTCACGGCACTTTCGGTTGCGTTCGGCGTGACGGGCTTAGCGCTCAGCTTGAAAGCCTCGGACTGGTAAGGAGAAACATCGATATAGTCGACGCTAATCCAGCCCCAGTACGCCTCGATAGCGACATTGTTCGCTCCGGCCTTGAGCGTAACGATAGTCGAGACATCGGCCCAGTCAGTGGATGCATTGAAATCGACCGTGGCAGCCGTAGCCCCATTCACCTTGATGTAATTCGACTTGAAATCCCCCGCCTTGTAGTGGAGAGTCAACTGGTACTTGCCAGCCGCTTCGACAGACACGTTTTCAAAGGCGATATTACCCGATTTCAGGTCTGCATACCCCGTTCCGGATACTCCCGCACTGTTGACATTTTCTGCACCGCCAGAAAGCGTTGCGGACTCGGCCTCGTACTTGGCGGCGAATGTCGCCGCAGCAAGCACAAGAGCGGAAAAAGTGATTTTCTTTGCGATATTCATTAGAACTCCTGATTTTCCACGAATATACCCTTTTCTAAACAACATCGCCAAAAATTAATCATCAGGTGTGGACAAAAATGTCAACAGAATTGTAAAAAATGGAGTTCAAAACAGGCTAAAACGATATTTATTTATAAAAAAATGTATTTTTGAATGCAGGTTGCACATGTTTGCCAAAAACAAGATAAACATCTATGACTACTCCGACTACCGCAAGTTCTTGCAGGAGTTTTACGAGCTGGAGAAATCGCTAGACCCGACATTCAGCTACCGCATATTCGCAGCGGCAATCGGCATAGATGCAAGCCTCCTGGTAAAAATCTTACAAGGCAAGCGCCACGTTTCGGCCAAGAATATCGAAGCCTTCGTGCAGTTTTTCCACTTCAAGGAAGGCAAGGCGGAATATTTCCGCGAAATGGTCGCCTATGGGAAGGCAAAAAACGACGAACAGGTCCGCAAGCATTTTGAAACCCTCCAGAAGATGCGCCCGTCAAGTTGCCGCGAGTTGGACGAGGCCCGTTACCGCTATTTCCAGCAGTGGTTCTACCCGATGATCCGCTCCGCGCTGGACGTATTCGACTACCGCGGGCCCGAACATGCCACCGCCCTCGGCGACTGCTGCATCCCAAAAATTTCTGCGAGCCAAGTAGAAAACGCCGTGGACGCGCTATTGCAACTCGGGCTTGCCCACAAGCGAAAGGACGGACGCATTGTCCCGACGGACGCACACCTCAAAACAAAAGAGCACTGGCTGAGCGCTTCTATCAGCGATTACCAGAAGAGCATTGCCGAACTTGCGCACCGTTCGATTGCCGAGACCCCGAAAGAGGAACGCGACATCAGTACGCTCACCATGGCTCTCGATTCCTCGCAGATACAAAGAATCCGCGATATTATCGCCGAGGCACGAAAGTCCATCGTAAATGTGGCAAACTCGATGCCCTCCCAGATATGCGACAGCGTTTATCAACTAAATTTCCAGTTGTTCCCGATGATGAGGAAATGAGACTGACGATGAAGCGCCTTCTTACGACATTGCTTGCGGCCCCGCTCTTTTGGGCATGTTCCGATTCTAGCCCGGATTCCGCCGGAGCGACGAGCGAGACCACAAACGGGATTGCGTTTACCGTGGTAGATGCGAACCGCACGCCGGTACCCCGTGCGCGCCTCACGCTCTATTCCCAGGGAACACTTGCCGTGCTGGGAAGTGCCGAAGCGGACACCGCAGGCATTGCAAAATTTGACACGCTCGTCACCGACGCCTTCGTAGAAGGCATTGCAGGCGAAGACTCCTCGCTGATGGTCTGGACCCCACTCGATACGAACCAGACGGAAATCCCTCTCTACGCTTCAGCCAGCCTTACGGTGCGCACGGGCGCTGCGGAGGCCGACTACGACAGTCTATTCGAGACACTTACACTCGGTTCTACACCCTACGCGGCCCTCCGCAACGGGGGCGAATACACGTTCGCCCATGTACCGGCGGGCTTCTTTGACATCATCGCCGGAGACTCGCTCATCGCGACCGTCACGCTCGAAAACGGGACAGCAACCGATACGCTGTTCCATGTCCCGAACGTCACTCGCGAATTCGTTTTCGAAGACTTCGATGACGGCGACAGCCTAAACAACATGGCAAAGACATACCCGAATTTCGGCTGGTATTTCGGCGCCGTCGGCAAATCCCACTTCATCCGTCCGGATTCCACATCCGGTTTCAGCGGCATGCTTGAAGACGGAACAGGCAAGGATGGCGCACAAGGCAAGTTCATCTCGCTCGAATTCGATCTTTCCGATACCGGTTACGTAATGCTCGGCACGCACCTCGGGCTAGACACGGGATATTACGACCTGTCCCGCCTTACGGCAATCCGCATGAAGGTTCGCGGCGACGGTAAATTCTTCGTAGCGCTGGAGCATTACAAGGAAATTGAAAACAACACTTACCACAAGGCCCTCTGGAAGACAGAAGCCAGCGAGGACTGGCGCGAAATCGTCTTCCGCCCCGGCGAAGAAGCCCTACGGGAAGAAAGCTTCCAGGTTCATTTCAGCGAAATCGCGACCGAAATCGGCTTCTTCACCATATTCGTCCGGAGCGGTACGTACCTGCAAATAGACGACATCGTGTTCGAAGGGATTGACTCTATAGAATAGAGCAAAACAAAGCACATCCCTTTTCAGCAAATTTATTGTATATTTATACCGTACTTTCAACGGAGACTGGATGTTATCTAGTAACTCTCGGTTCAAAAATTTCACCATCCGCACGGAACTGCCGTGCGATTTTAGAGCAATTGAAAACCTTACCCGCGAAGCATTCTGGAACGTTTACCGTCCCGGCTGTACCGAGCATTATGTGCTTCACTGCTACAGGAACAATCCCGACTTCGTCCCGGAACTTTCGCTCATCCTGGAAGTCGAAGGTGAAATCGTCGGGCACGTGATGTACGCATGGTCGCACATCGACGCCGATGACTGTCGCAAAATCAAAATGATGACCTTCGGGCCCATCAGCATTCGCCCCGATTTCAAGCGGAAAGGCTACGGGAAAATCCTCCTGGACCATTCCATGGAACTCGCGAAAAAGATGGGTGCCGGCTGCCTGCTAATCGTGGGCAACATCGATTTCTACGGCAAGAGCGGTTTTGTGCCCGCACTCACCAAGGGAATCCGCTACGCCGACGACCCGGAAGCCACCTACTTCTTGTGCAAGGAACTGGACGATGGTTTCTTGGACGGAATTACCGGTTCATACCACGACCCAGAAGGCTACTTTGTCGCAGACCAGAACCCCGAAGCATTCGAGCGATTCGATGCGGAATTCCCGCCTAAAGAAAAGCTCAAGTTGCCCGGGCAATTGTTCTAAATAAAACTTTTAAGCCCCTCGAATCCGAGGGGCTTAAACTTTACTGCAAATTTACCTTCAGCAGGCTATTCCCGCTTTTGGCGATGTAGATTCCCTGGCGCAGGCCCTGTAGCGATATTTCCGAGGAACCGCTGCGGAGCAGGTTGCCGTTAATATCGAACAGTTTGATGGTCCCGTCGGCAAGGAGTCTCAAACCATCGCGGCGGAGATTGGGAGCATTCCATTTTGCTATGCCCCGACGGAACGTTTCCGCTTCGATTATGCCGGTCGTTCCCTCCACAAAATCTTCCACGTGGGTGATTCCCTTGTTCACGTAATCGCCAAGCCCGTAAGCCTTGCGCATCAGGTTCAGTACTTCCACATCGAACACGGAGCCGTCGGGTTCACTCTGCCTGCGGATAATGGTCATGTTGTTTTCGCCTTCGTGACCCGTATCCCAGGCTATGGGCACCACCTTGTTTTTCTTGGCGGAATTCATCAGGTAGTCGTAATACTCGAGGCGCCCCTTGCGGTGTTTCTTGTAGGCATCGCCCGTCAACACCCCCACACGGTCGTTCGCGCCGAATTCGCCAATAATCACCGGCACGCCCTTGTCCACAAAGGTCGTCTTCATCTTGCCAAACTGATCATCCATGCGGTCGCCCGTGCAGGGGTCACCCATCGCATTCGCCCAGGCGTTGTAACCGCAGTTGTGCACCACGTCAGCGCCGCTCGCGAGATTGTCGCCCGTGCCCCAGTAATATTGCGGTTGCACAATGGCACCCCAATCGGCAGGTTCGTTCATGAGCGTGTAGGTGTACGGGTCGTAATAGTGCACTTCCACCATCAGGCGGTTTTCAATTTTATCTTTCGGGAGCTTATCCACCGGCATCACTTCGCAGCTGCGGTCTACGCTTGTCGAAGGCCCCTGGATAATCAGCGTACGGCTTTCGTTGTTGCCACCCGTCGCACGCACCGCGTCAACGAACGTCTGGTGGTACGTCATCAGAATTTCGGTTTCGTGCTTGTAGTTATCGTCGGTAGTAGCAGGCTCGTTCGCGCTCGCGAAAAGCAAGCGCTCATTGTAGTTCTTGAAGTGCGTCGCAATCTGGGTCCAGTACGCCTTCTGCTTGGCGTTCACCTCGTCTTTCTTGTCGTCGCTGAGGTTTCCTTCAAGCCAGCCGCCGTCCCAGTGGATATTCAGGATCGTGACAAGGCCCGCACGCATGCACATGTCCACCACCGTCTGCACCGAATCCATCCAGCTCTGGTTTATGACGCCGTCTTTCGCGTGGCTATCCCAGGCGCAGGGAATGCGGATAGTGCTGAAACCGGCCGCCTTCACCGAATCGATGTAGGCCTCCGTCGGGAACTTGTTGCCCCAGCCGGTAGGGTTGCCCGGAACCTCCATCGTGTTACCGATATTGATGCCGAAACCCATCTGGTTGAACATTTCAGTCGCGGTCGGGAGCGTTTTTGCTGCCGCAGGCACGACCAAAGAGAAGGAAGCGGCCACAGCCGCAGTCCATAGGATGCGAGTTTTCATAAACACTCCAATACAACAAACAACAGTCTAAATATAACCTTGCCAGGGGCAAGATTCCCCATATCAAAAAAAATGTTCCTTGACAAAATGTCATAGGAACACAGATTTTTTCAAATTTTTGGTGAGAAAACCTAATCCCTGAGGTTTAAAACCGGCCAGTAATTTTCGGGGCGCTGGTTCAGATAAGTGAGGCGCGTCCAGGTTTCGTCGCGATAGCAGCCACCGACCATGAGTTCGTCGAGCTTGCCCGTAAAGCCACCCACCTCGAAATAAGCGCGAACGATGCTAGAATCGCTCCTATCAGACGGTTCCAGCGAGAACGAAACCAACGAATCGTCCCAGTCAGCACGGGTAGCTTCGGCCTTGACCTCGGTATCGTTCACATAGAACAGGTTCCTTTCAAGGCCACGCCTGCTGAACGCCACATAGGTCCACTCGTCCGCCTTGATTCCTTCCGTTCCCGAAGCCCAGGAAACCTTGTAACTTGCGGTATCCTGAGCAACAGACGAATCGGCAACATGATAGACCTCCACTACAAAGCCCTTTTCGGGAACGTATAGCAGCGCGTACTCCTTGGCCTTTTCAAAAATGGTCTGTTCCTTTTCAAGCGATTCCAACTGCACCCACAACGAGAAGCAGAAATACCCGTCTTCGTCGAACGACATGTTGACTTGGCGCGTTGTATCGATCTTGGCCGTTTTTTTCACGTAAAAGCCGCCAGCGGAATCCAACCGGATTCCAATCCCGACCGTTCCTTTATCTATCGCATCGAAATCGGTTGAACCACTTGCAACCCCTTCAAAGTAGCCCTTCTCGGCATAATCAGTCTGGGGAGATACTGAACTACTAAAATGCCACACCAGCGAATAGCTGCGGTTCGTGGGGAACACGTCGCGAGCATAAACAGGGCCATTCAAACCATCATACACGACCTCCAGCGAATCATCCACATTCAGGGAATCCACGCGGACCCACACTACTATTTCCTTCGCATTCCTATCATAATCTGCGCTACTGATCGGAAGTTTCTTGCTGCGGTTCCCGTCTTTCGAAATACGCACGGCTTCAAAGCGGCCATAGTTTACATGCTCGAGCGAATCGAAATTGCAGTTGTCCTCCGTCAGGCGAAGCGCAATCGGGATGTCGGTCACCACCGAATTCAGCGAATCGGCCCCTTCGGGGAGCGCAAGTGGCGCCACAAAAGTCATCACGACAGAATCATGGGGAATTACAATTTCGGGCTCGACGGTATAGGGGTCCGGCACGAAAATCGTCTCGGTATCGCCCGGAGCGACGGGTACCGTATCTTGCAACCAAAGCCTCATATCAGAAGAATCGCCATAGAAAATCCGCAGTTCGAGCGAACCTGCAGGCAAACTGTCGAACACCATTTCATCGGAGCTGGCAACAACTTCCCTACGGATGGTCGTCCCCAAGACAGTCAGAATGCCCACCCTGCCCTCAGTAAAGGCTTCGTCCCCTTCAAACTTCAACACGCCCGGAGCACGCAACGTATCGCTTACGGCGGCAGAATCATCTTCCACCACGTTGATGCTACGCACCAAGAGCCGCTTGCCCGATTTCGGATGATAGGCCTCAAGCGCATAGGTGCCATCGGGAACGGAATCCAAGCGGTAATGTCCGCCATCATCCGTCTCCGTAATGAAAGCGCCCGGCAACGCGTCGCCAGCCATGACATCGAAACCTTGCGGCACGCACTGGACATCTGCATGCGCAGCAGGAGAGCCGTCTTCAAATACCAAAATGCCAGCGAGTTCCGGAGAACCCGTTTCGGCACTGTTGCCCGCCACATGGTCGTCCGAAGAGCAACCCCAGAAGGCAGCCATCAGGGCAACAGCTATAGGCGCAATGTATTTGCAAGACCGCATCATCATTAATATAAATATACTTTAACAAAAGCAAAAAGCAAACAAGGTCGGAATTTGGCCGTTGTTCACAGACAACGGCCAAATTTGCGAAAAAACGGCATTTTTTAGGTTTTTTACTGCACGTAACGGCGCTTCAGCGAGCCCGCCGTGGTGTATTCCACCACGATGACCCGCGCAGCGGGCATCTTCGCAGGCTTTTTGTAGCCTGCGAACAGCGGGCGCCCCTGCATGTCGAATATGCGGTAAAAACCTGCTTCCGCCTCCGTCGCGAGTCGCATTACACGCGGTATGAGACCTGTTGTAGCACTCGAACTACTAGAGATTGCCACGTCACAATCTTCCGATTGTTCCTCGCAATGACGTGAAGAGGAGGATTCCATACCACTCGACGATTCCGCGACTACACTCGAAGAAGACTCTGCTGCACTCGACGAGACGGCTTCACTAGAAGACGAGACTACAGTGCCCTCGACTGTAAATGTCACGAACTCGCTCATCTGCGTGAGGCCAGAATTGTCAGTCACGACGGCCACCGCGGAATACGTTCCCGGTTCCATACTTTCAACGCTCACCTGGTACGGAGCGGCATTCGCCGTGCCTACTAGCGTATTGCCCACATAGAAAGCCACACTCTTCACGGAACCGTCACTATCCTTCGTATCGGCCTTCAACGTCACGGCAGAACCCGCCTTGAATTTCGCACCCGCAGCAGGCGCAGTCACGCTCACGCTCGCCGCCTTGTTGCTCTGGCCAAAGCCCTGGTTGTACTCGGGCATCTTTCCGTAACGCCCGCCCACACCCGTAAGGTTCGGCATTTCTTTCGGAAGGTTTGCAACCGTGCGCTTTTCAAAGCTGTAGCTCGGGTTGAACGTTTCCGCCTGCGGAATACCGCTCTTTACCGTCCCGTTGTAACGGTGCTGCTGCTTGGTCCCGTTCCCGAAGGTGACACCGCTAAAGTACACGTAGCCGTAATCGCCCCATTCGGCAAGGTAGCCCTGGCCGTTATCGATGTAACTGTTCTCGTAACGCACGTAAGCCTTCGCGCTGGCGCTGTGGCCGTTCGCACCCGCCACGAAGAAGCGATTGTAATCCACGTACTGGTTGTAGAGATGCACCTGCGAGCCGTTGTTCTCGCCGGTCACCTTCGGCACGCGGCCGTAGGTATTGTGCCAGTAGTTGTTCGCGTATGTCAGGTGGGCATCTTCGACGAGCGCCATGTAGGGGTCTGTCCCCCAGCAGTTGAAGTCATTCGCGCCGTCAAAATCCAGGTAACTGATGGTCGCATTGTCCACGAATTCCATGTCCATGCCATCGCTAATCCACTTGTAGCTGATATGGTCCGCCCAGAACTTGTCGACGTGCTTCGAAGCTGTTCCAACCGTCTCGAGACCGTCGCCACCCTCAATCAAATGCGGGTTTACGTCGTAGATGGCGAGGTTGCGATAGATGTGATTGTAAGAGCCTTCGTTACTGCGCACCACAATGGATGCACCGCGCAGGTTCGCACCGCGCCCCATGCCCACGAGGCTCTTGTTCGCCCTAGTGGTAATCCAATTGCTCCACGCCTGCAAGTTTTCACTTTCCTGCACAATCTGTACACCCGATTCGCCAAGAGACTGACAACTGTTCGCTTCAAACGCAATGCGATAAAAGGTATTCGTCTTGCCCGTCACGCGGTTCTTCTCGGTACATGCCATTTTGCACCAAGTACGATTCTGCTTTTTCGCCTCGGTCACGGCATTCCTGAACTGCCTAAAATCGTACGTTCCCTCGGGCACAAGAATTGTCACCGCATCGTTACTCTGCAGGTACTTGCGGATGCTCGCCGAATCGCTCGCAAAGACAATCTGACCCGCATCGCCGCCGGTCGTATTCGCTCCGAAGCCTTCCGCCTTCACATAGAACGTGAAGAGCAGAACCGCCGTCGGATCAGTCTCCGCACTTGTCCAAATCCACTTGGCCTGCGTGTTTGCGGCAAACCCGTTCAGAGTTGCCCCGCTCGGGAGTTTGTTGCTCGCATAGTTCAGAGTGGTAGCGCCACCCCACTGCGAGAGGTCGCGCCCCTTGTTCTTCCAGGACGCATTCCCCACCGTGGGCTTGGATTTCCAGTCGCTGCCGGAATAGTAAGACTTGTCCAGGTCGTCAACCTGCACCATCACGCCGGGAGCGCCAGTGCCGTTCACGCCGACCACAGAAATGGCGTTTTCGCCCGGCAAGAACGTCATCGGAACAAACCGCACACGACCCGCCTGGTTATCCTCGGCAAGCAGGGCGCCGTTGTGGTAGAGCCTGTAGCCGCCATCGGCCACAATCCAGATACCCGGCCCTTCGCCCGCATTGTAGGTCGCGGCCACCAACTGCGAACCGATTTTATCGCCGCCGCCATAAGCCGCATCGGAAGGAAGATTAACCACTTCGGTGGGGCCAATCGCCGCATAAACCGCAGAAATCCCGAAAATCGAGACAACGCCAAACCACTTTTTCACACCCATACAATCCTCTCTTTTTGTTGTTTTCCTCAATCTAGATAAGGAATAGCCGTTTTCAAAGCAATTTGTTTGGCCAGAGACATTTCCCGTTGTTCACAGACAACGGGAAAATGCAGACAACGACCCCACTTACAAGTTTTTTTCTTAGATTTATGGCATGAGCGAAACGAAACCGACAAGGAAAATCTTCGAATTTCTGGATTACCGGGAATTTTTGAAGGATTACTACAACACGAAGAAGATGGCGAATCCCGCCTTCTCGCTCCGCGTGTTTTCGGACAAGATCGGTTTCAAGGCAAAGGATTTTATAAGCCGCGTCATGAACGGCGAGAAAAAACTTTCCACGCAAAGCATCCCCAAAGTCGCAAGCGGACTACGCCTGGGCAAGCACGAAACAGAATTCTTCGTCGCGCTCGTCAAGTTCAACCAGGCCGAAACCATGGAAGAACGCAATGCCGCCTTCGAAGAGATGCAGGCCGTCCTCAAGGTCGTGCGTTTTGCCGAAAAGCAACACCTGCTGGGACACACGCAATACATGGTCTACAGCCACTGGCGTCACCTCACCATCAGGAGCCTCATCGGCATGTACGGTTTTGACGGGGACTACGAAGCGCTTGCCAAGCAAGTGCACCCGCACATCACCGCAGACGAGGCGAAAAAATCCGTGAAACTGCTCGAGGAATGCCAGCTCATCAAGAAGGGCAAGGACGGTAAATACACCTTGACAGACAGCGCGATTACCACCGGCGACCGCACTTCAAGACTCGCCCTGCGCGGGTTCCACCAGCATTGTCTGAAACTCGCCGCCGATTCCATAGACCGCGACCCTCCGGGCAGCCGCCACATTTCGGGGCTCACCCTCGGGATTAGCCAGGAAGGCTACGAGCGCATCGTGGAACGCATCAACGCATTCCGTAAAGAAATAGCACTCATCGCCGAAGAAGACGAGAGTGCCGATAAGGTTTTCCAATTACAGTTCGCTCTATTCCCCGTCGGCGGGAAATAGGGATTACTTCGCGGCAGCGGCGAAAGCCTTGCCCAGCTTTTCGAGGGCTTCGGCGACTTCGGCTTCGCTCACATTGAGCGGCGGGAGCATACGCAGCACGTTACCCTTGGCGCTCAGCACCATGAGCTTTTCGGCGCGGGCGGCAGCGATGATGTTGCCCACCGGCATTTCGTCGGCGATAGCCACACCGAGAATCAGGCCTTCGCCCCTAATTTCCTTGGCGAAGCTGTACTGGGCGACGAGAGCCTTGAGGCCAGCCTTGATCTGGGCGGAGCGTTCTTCCACATTCTTCAACAAGCCCGGAATCTGCTTCACGACGGCGAGGCCGGCAGCGCAAGCAATCGGGTTGCCACCGAAAGTGGTACCGTGGTCGCCAGCCTTGAGCTGGTCAGCAATCTTCTGGCGCAGGAGAACCGCACCGAGCGGGAGACCGCCACCGATACCCTTCGCGAGGGAAACGAGGTCCGGATTCAGGCCGAACTTTTCGAAACCGAGGAAAGTTCCGAGACGGCCGACACCCGCCTGCACTTCGTCGACGATGACGAGGCAGCCGAATTCCTTCTGCAGGCCGTTGATGGTCTCGACCATTTCCTTCGAAAGCGTCATCACACCACCTTCGGCAGCGAGGCTTTCGAGCATGATCGCGCAAGTGTCCTTGTTGACTTCGGCCTTCAAGGCAGCGCAGTCGTTCCAGGTCACGTGAACGAAGTCACCCGGCATGGAGCCGAAGCCTTCGCGAATGGCCGGCTGGCCCGTCGCAGAAAGGGCAGCGTACGTCCTTCCGTGGAAACTGTTCACGAACGTGATGATCTTCTGCCGGTTCTTTTCGCCCTTCCGGTCGAAGTACTTACGTGCAAACTTGATGCAGCCTTCGTTCGCCTCGGTACCCGAGTTGCAGAAGAACGCCTTGTCGAACTTGGTGAGTTCCAAGAGAGCCTTGCCGAGTTCGATCTGCGGGTAGTTCGGGTAGAGGTTGCTGATGTGGTTGAAGTGGTTCATCTGCTCCACCACCGCATCCTTGATAGCCTGGTTCTGGTGACCGAGCGCGTTCACGGCAATGCCCGCCACGAAGTCCAGGTACTTGTTGCCCTGATCGTCGTAGAGGTAAGAGCCTTCGCCCTTCACGAAGTTGATGTCTGCCTTGCCGTAGAGCGGCGCGATGATTTGTTTGTCCTGCTCGAGCAGGTTAGCGCAAGATTGTGCCATAGTTTAAATCTCCATTAATTTGTTTTCCAAAGTGTTCCGCGTCCTTCCAACCCACGATGTGGATGCTCTTGAGTCCTCGTCGGATCGACTTGAAACTCTCGCGGACTTTGGGAATCATACCGCCGGAGATGACGCCAGCTTCGATAAGCTTTTCGGCGTCCGCCTCGCTCAGTTCGGGAATCACGTTCTTGTTTTCGTCCATCACGCCGGGCACGTCGCTCACCAGCACGAACTGGTCGGCTTCGAGCGCCACTGCCAGTTCGCTTGCGGCGGTATCGGCATTCACGTTCCAGCTCATGCCATCCCCGATAGAAATGGGGCTTACCACCGGAGTCCAGCCGGCGTTGAACAAATCTTCAATAATCTTCGGGTTCACCTGCTTGATTTCGCCCACCAGGCCAAGGTCCACCTTGCCCTGCTTCTTTTCGACCTTAAACAGGTTGCCGTCCACGCCCGAAATACCGATGGCGTTGCAGCCGTTGGTGAGGAGCATGCGGACCAGCTTCTTGTTCACGTGACCCGAGAGAGTCATTTCCACCATCTTCATGATGCCGGGCGTCGTCACGCGCAGCCCGTCGATAAACGTCGGTTGTTCCTTGAGCAAGGCAATGTTTTCGTTGATGTCCTTGCCACCACCGTGAACCACGGCTACTTGACAGCCACTACCAGGGAGGGTAGAGACTGCCGACACAAAATCAGCGAGCTTGGCTTCGTCGATAGCCAGGCTGCCACCAATTTTTACAACCACTTTTTTCATCGCTCGGTTTGTTCCTCTCGAGTTTTTGCCTTACAAGGCAGTGAAATTACGCGCAAAAATAAAAAAAAGAGGCCGCAGCGGCAATGTTTTTATTATATTATGCCCATAACATCAACCAATATAAGAGGTAATTTATGGCAATCACGAAAGTTTGGCTGGACGAATCCAGCGATGAATGCGTCTCCTGCGGCGCTTGCGAAGCTACTTGCGACGCAGTGTTCAGCGTTCCGGAAAAGATGCAGGTCAAGGAAGGCGTCGATTTCTCCGCTTACGAAAGCGAAATCAAGGACGCTGCTGACAGCTGCCCGGCCGGCGTGATCAAGTACGAGTAATCGTACCCTGTTCAAGGCATTTTAAAACCCCGTCCTCGCGACGGGGTTCTTTTTTTGCCATTCCAAGAAAGCAGCTATTCCGGTTTCGTTTCCAAGTACCGGGCCTTTATCCACTCGGGACTGCGTGCCCGCGTCTCGATGCTCACACGATCAATCGCACCGTTCCAAGTCTCAGTTTCTATTTCGTCGCCACCCACGCGGAAAGGCACGCTCCGTTTGAGCTCATTCGGGGCAAACGCCTGCGCCTCGCCCACGGGATTACCGTTCACGTACATTGCCACCATGCCGTCCTTCGACACCAGCACAAGGTATGCCCACTCGCCCACCGGCACTGCACTTGAATCGCCGAAGAACACCGCCTCGGGGTAGCCGGGCATGCTCTTCATCACGGCGAACGAGCCGCTGTTCACTTCGTAATGCCACTGGAAGCGCGACGTAGAATCGCTCCAGTAGGCGCGCTGGCAGAACAACACTTGGTGTTCTCCGTTCGGACCGTTCCACTTTGTCCAAAGCGAAAGCGTGAAGTCGCCACCGGTCGGATTAAGCGTATCGAGATCCAGATACTGGCCCGGCCCGAGCAATACCGCCTTGCCCTTCACGCCATCCACGTAATTCACGCTGTCCGCCAGTTTGCCGTTATTGTTGAATACCTGCTCGTCGCCATTCATCTCGATATTCACGGTAGTCCAATTCGTATCAGCCCAGCGGACATTATCGGTATGGTAAGAGGTAAACCCGTACGCATCGTCAAGCAAGGACAAGTCCGGACTCCAGAGGAACCCGCTGTAGTTTTCAAGCTGCGGAAGCACGACGGTATCGCCCGCATCTTCTATGGTGAACGGGATATAGCCCAGCACGGAGTCCCTTTCCGAATAAATTAATTCTTCCTGCACTCCGGGCGGGATGGAATCCAAACTAAACGAGCCGTCTTCCTGCACATCTGCGCTAAGATGCGTACCGCCAATATGGACCTTGCCCGAAGTCGCGCCGGAGATACTCCCGCGGAGAGCTTTGCGCGAACCGATGCGGACCTCGGTCGTCTTTTTACCCGGCGGAAGCGAGATACCCGAAAGGGAACCCGACCGTGCATACAGATAAACACCCACAAACGCATTTATCACGCCCTTTGCAGAATCCGCATACTGGATGGCAGTCGTCCGCCCGTTTTGCAGGTAACCGTGCATATCATTACTTGCGACCTTGAATTCGAACTGCGCATTCGAATCGGCAACAGCTTCCAGAGAATCCTCAATCGCATAACCGTTATCCCAGTACAGCGTGAGCCGCGCCGCAGGCATCTTGTTGCCCTGCATGTCGACAACGGTCCCCGCAATCTTTGTCGTATCCGGTTCACGCGCAATGGAGTTTCCGATATCGGTCACGCCACCCGCGACCTCGTCCCCGTTGGAACAGGCGGAAAGGAACGGCAAGGCCAGCAGAAAAGCGGTCAGGAACTTTTCAAAAAGCAACTTCTTCATTTTCCGGCCTCCTTCCCGATTTTCTTGCTCATCGGGAACGCGACAAACATCATCTCGTAAACACGCTCCACGTTGAGGTCGTTCGATGCGCGGGCGATAATCTTCTTGCGCGCCTCCTCCATGACCTCTACGGCATAATTATAGGAGTTTTCGCTCATGGCAAGCGTCGTGAACGCGGCAAAGCGCTCGTTCTTGGGCATCGATTCCACCGCGCCAATGGCATGCTGGATGTACTCGCGCCGGATTTGCCGGAGCGCCATCGGAGGAATCTCGGTAGCATCGAGCATCTGCGAAGTTTCCTCGAAACGGCCGTCATCGAGTTTGCGGAGAAGCCCCCATTCCAAAAGGTTCTTTACCGCATCGCGCGCCTCGTCGGTCGTAATCTGCGGAGTAACCGAACGCGCCAGAACCCTGTAATCGCCGTTCCAGTCCGAAGATGCCGCAAGTTCGCGCACCACCGGGTAATACCACTTGCTAAAGTACGCCTGCTCGCGCGTCGTTACGTGCGTGAACTCGATCTGCTTGCGGATTTGCAAAATCTGCTCCCAGGCATTTTCGCGCTCGTCCACCTGCTGCGCCTGGTTGTACTGTACCAGCGCCTCGAAATACGCCTTCTGCAACGGCTCGAAATCCATAGCCTTCGCAATCTTCTCGATGGATTTGGGCGTGAGGTTGAAACGCCCGCGAATCACGTTCAGGCAGTACGACGAGCTGCTGAAGCCCGCCTTCGCCGCAAAGAAACGGTGCGAAAAGACGGCCCGCATTTTCTTCTGTTCCTCGAAATAATCCTGCAGGAACTTGCGGAAATCGTCGTAATCAAACAGATGTTCAAGAGCGATGCACATAGCCATAAAATAAATTATTTTTACACAAATATTTATATATTACACAAATTTTCGTGCAAAAAATGTGTAAAAAGCTATTGTTTTTACACATTTTAGAGAAATATGCGGGTTTGAGATCGCCACGCCCCTTCGGGGCTCGCCATGACAAGCAGGTTATGCTAGCTGGCGAAGGGTAAAGACAACAACAGAGGGAGTCCCTTCCGCATCCCTTTCCACGAGGATAAACGAAAGCTGGACCTTGCCGTGCAACCTGCCCATGCATTCCTCGTAAACCATGCCTTGTTTTTCCAGGCGGGCAGGAAGGGTCTTGATGTTGAGAAAATCAAGTATCTTTTGCTTGTCCTCGTTCTCCACAAGCGCAAACACGCCGCGTTCGATATTCGTCTCCAAATCGTCTTCGTCACGAACAACATCCGATACGAAATTATCGCGCTGCACCACCTCGTAGGAATTCTTCTTGAGGTCAACCACATAGACACACTGGTAGAGCGACGTGACCGCACGGCCAATCCGCGTCTTGCGTTCTTCCTCGCGCAGTTTGTCGTCAAGTTCCTGGTTGCTGCTGTAGGTTTCCTTGAAATAGTTCGAAATGCGGACACAAAGGTAGTAGCCGGCAGCGCCAATCACGACGGTCTCTATAGTATAGCCGGTCATGACGGTCACGAACCACTGCAACGGTTCTTGCATAATCGTATGCGACGGAACATGAAGTTCGCCCATCAGCGCATTTGACACGAGTATCATTATATAGTTCAAGGCGACGCTTATCAGATAGACACTTTTTTCGCAATAGAACAAACTCACTATGGGGATAAGCGCATAGGTTATGTATATATTGGCGTTCACCGTACACAGGAAAGTGAGGACAAACATCAGGCCAATCACGCCCCAGAACACGGTCAAAAGTCCAAGCGGCATATACTTGCTCAGGATCCTCTGGCCAACCGACAGGAGCACCAGCACAAGGCTCATCACGAAACAACTCAGATACGAAACATCGCTATAGCCCAAAAGGCGTGCCAAGGCAATCGCCGGCCCCGTAAACGCACAAATCAGGAGAACCCTGGACATGGATTCGTTCATGGACTTGCGGTTACGGAGAATGAAATCCCTATAATGGCTATTGGCTACAAGCTTTTTTTGCATATCGGCATCCCATATTAGGATACAAGATAAAATAAATTAATCTTGAGCAAATGAGCCAAACGGCAAAAATTTGTAAGAAAAAAGACAGAAAGCCCACCCGGAGCAAGTCCGGGACAGGCTCTTCTTGCCGGGGATGGAAAAACGGGAGGGGGGCTACAGGCCCCGCTTCATTTTCTTGATGAGGGCGCTCATCTTCTGGGGCTGGGCCACCACGTTCTTCTTGGGAGCAAAACCCGGGCGATCCTTGCCCGCAATCTTGTTCTTGAGGTCCGCGATGGTTGCGTGGCCCTGGATGCCGCCCTGCGGGCGGGCATTACCGCGACCATTGTCGCGGCCGCGGCCACCGAAATTGCCACGGGGTCCGCCAACACGCTGGCCGCGCGGGCCACTTACGCCTGCACCGGCAACGCCGTCGGCAGATTCCTGCTTCATGGAAAGGCTGATACGCTTCTGGTTTGCGTCCACCGCGACCACGCGCACCTTCACCACGTCGCCCACCGTAAGGACTTCCTTGGCATCGGTCACGTACTTGTCGCTGATTTCAGAAATATGCACGAGGCCGTCCTGGTGAACGCCGATGTCCACGAACGCGCCGAAGTTCGCCACGTTCGTGACCACGCCTTCCATCCAGCTGCCCGTAACGAGGTCGTTGATGGTCTTGATGCGGTCGTCGAATTTCGCGTAGCGGAATTCCTTGCGCGGGTCGCGGCTCGGCTTCTGCAGTTCCTTCACGATATCGTCGAGAGTGGCCTTACCCACCTCGTCGGAGAGGAATTCGTCAACCTTGATGGCCTTCACCGCTTCAACGTTGCCCACGATATCCTTCACGGGAACGCCGACCTTCTCGGCCATCTGTTCCACGAGGGCGTAGTTCTCGGGGTGCACCGCAGAATCGTCGAGCGGGTTCTCGGCACCCGGCACGCGCATGAAGCCCGCCGCCTGCTCGAAGGCCTTCGGACCGAAGCCCTTCACCTTCTTCAGGTCTTCGCGACTCGCAAACGCGCCGTTGTCTTCGCGGTACTTCACGATAGCTTCCGAAAGCGTGTTGCTGAGGCCCGCCACATGCGAGAGGAGCGGGGCGGAGGCGCTGTTCACGTCGACGCCCACCATGTTCACGCAGCTTTCCACAACTTCGTCGAGGCGCTTCTTGAGTTCGCGCTGGTTCACGTCGTGCTGGTACTGGCCCACGCCAATGGACTGCGGGTCCACCTTCACGAGTTCTGCCAGCGGGTCCTGCAGGCGGCGGCCAATCGAAATCGCGCCACGGGTCGTCACGTCTTCTTTCGGGAATTCCTGGATGGCAATCATGCTCGCGCTGTAAACAGAAGCGCCGGCCTCGCTCACAATGACGCGCGGAGGAACCTTGCCCTTGAACTTGAGAGCCATCTCGCCACAGAACGCATCCGTCTCGCGGCTTGCGGTGCCGTTACCGATGGCAATCAAATCAATCTTGTACTTGTCGATGAGCTGCATCAGGTACACCGCCGCACCAGCCTTGTCGTTCCACGGCTCGTGCGGCTTAATGATGCCGTGATCCAGGAACTTACCGTTCTCGTCGAGCACGGCGACCTTGCAGCCCGTACGGAAACCCGGGTCGAGCGCCAGCACGGACTTGTGGCCCGCGGGGGCGGCCAGCAGAACGTCTTGCAAATTCTTGCTGAACACCTTGAAAGCTTCTTCTTCGGCGCTGTCCTTCAGCAGCAGGCGCACTTCGCTTTCCATGCTCGGCTGGAGCAAGCGTTCCCAGGCATCCTGGCACATAGCCTCCAGGTACGGAGTCCAGGTCGTCTCGCCCTTGATAATCTGCGTCTTGAGGTAGCCCACCATCTCTTCGGTCGGGACCTCGATGGAGAGGCGGAGCACCTTTTCCTTTTCGCCGCGGCGGAGTGCCAGCATGCGGTGGCTCGGGATCTTCAAAACAGGTTCGCTGAAGTCGTAGTAGTCCTTGAACTTCGTTTCTTGCTTCTCGAAATCCTTCTTGACCTTCGAGACCATCACGCCGGTCTTTTCCATCTTGGCGCGAAGGTACTGGCGGAATTCGGTATTGTCGGCCACTTCTTCGGCCAGGATGTCGGCTGCACCCTTGAGGGCGGCCTTCGGGTCGGCAAGGCCCTTCTCCTCGGAGAGGTAGATGCGGGCGATTTCTTCGGCAGTATTACCGGTATTTTCCTGAGCCCACATGAGGCGAGCCAGCGGTTCAAGACCGAGTTCCTTCGCGATGGTCGCGCGGGTGCGCTTCTTGGGCTTGTAGGGGGCGTAAATGTCTTCGAGGAGGGTCTTGTCCTTGCAGGCCTCGATCTGGGCCTTGAGTTCGGGAGTGAGTTTGCCCTGTTCCTCGATGCTCTTGAGCACCGTTTCCTTGCGGTCGGCAAGTTCCTGCAGATAGTCGCGACGGTGACTGATGTCGCGCAGTTCAATTTCGTTCAGCGTGCCCGTCTGGTCCTTGCGGTAGCGGGCAATGAAGGGCACCGTGCCCCCCTGGTCCATAAGTTCGAGCGCCTTCGCGACGCGCCATGTTTCGAGTTTCAGTTCTTCAGCAATAATTGCGGAAAAATCCATGTTCTATTCCTATATGTAGATTCCGTTTCCGGAATTTAGGGTCATGAATGCCCTGGGTTGACAAAGGCGCAATATAGCAAATGAAAATGTCAGTTTTATGACAGAAACAGCCTTTTTTACAAAGCGTGTTATAGCCCCGGTGGTCAAGCACCGCTTATTTCATTGAACATCAACGAGTTAGCGATTCCGCCAAAAATCGTGTACAATTATTACCACAAGCAGCAATTTTTTGGTATTTTAAGGGAGATGTTTAACAGGAGTTCCAGATGAAAAAACTGATCGCCATCGCCATGTGCGCGTTTTTTGCGGGCTGCCTTGAACCGAGCCAGGTCAAGGTCGAAATACCCGCCCAGGAATCGCACATCAAGGCCGAGTCCGTTTTCGACAGCAACCTGGGTTGGACTCCGGTAAAAATTGTCAAGGTATTCTCGCTCGGCGAAAAGAAAGTTGAGGTGGAACAGATTTCCGTGAGCAGCAAGCAGGATATCGACCGCGCGCTGAAGGAAGGCCTGAAACACTGGATTACCGACTCCATTTTCATCCACGAAACAGCGGATTACGTGCTTGTCCGCGAATACAGGCGCGATGCCCCCCGGTTCTACGAATACCCGCGCAGCCAGTTTATCTTCGAGTTTCAGCCCAAGTAGATTTCCGGATTTCTGGAATAGAACCGACGATGAGTCCAGCCGTACCATAGGGCTGGATTTTCTTTTATGCGCGCTTCGAGCCAGCAGTTGAACGGCTGCATTATAGACAAACTATTTTCAATATCCTTTTCGGTGGGCGATGCTCCCGTAGTACTGCGCGGGACCTCCTCCGCATGGAGAATGCGCCGGTTGCCGCTGTCTTCGAGCCAGCAGATAAACACGGGCGTTTGGGGACGGTGTTTCAGCAAGAAATCGGGAAGCGGGTTGTTGCGCACCGGAACTCCGGCGAACTCACCATCGCGCGCACTCGGAATACGGCTATCCTGATCGGCAAGCAGGCAGACAAGCTTCCCGTCGCCTAGCAGGCGCAAGAATTCCCGTGGCGTGCGGGCATCCACCCCGTAGGGGCGACCATCGACCGCCCTGATTTTCTGGTCCAGAATGCAGTTGAGCCAGGCGGGCTTCAGCGGGATGTAACTTGCCACGAGCGGTATTTGCAGGCGGCAGAGCCACGGGCCAATCGCCTCGTAGTTCCCGTAATGCGCCGTAAGGAAAATGCCTCCCGCGCGCATTTTTTTGAGGACCGGAGCAGAACCTTCTGCAAGGCTGAATTCCAGGCCGTCTATGCGGCAGGGGTATGCTGCGGTATCGGCAGGCAATTTCTTGAACGTAACGAAACGGAAAAGAACTTCGCCCGCATGGCGCGCGAGATTATGCAGGAGCCTTTGATAAAAGCGGTGCTCCGGAGCATCCATCGACACGTGACGCAGGTTCGCACAAACGACGCCCTGTTTCCAGTGCGCATGGGAAAGCACCGTGAAGGTAACGCTAGAGAACAGCGTGGCTCCTATTTTGCGGACAAGGCTCATTGCAAGCACAATATAATTTTTTTTAAAAGAAGAATTTTTTTATAAGCCTCAAAAAAATTGGTTTTTCCTAAATCCTTTTTTGTATATTGCTGCGAGCAAAGCAAAAATTACTTTGGTATAAATAATTTATAAGGAGAAAATAAATGCTGAAAAAAGCAGTTCTTGCCGCGATTCTTTGTACGACTGCGTCGTTTGCCTCTTGGGATTTATTCCCTGTGCTCGAAAATCACAAAGGGCAGACAAGGTTTACCACATCGTACACCACATACACCCAAGACGATAACCATTACCACGCTCTCAGTTTTTACCTGGCATCCCGATACACGGTCATTCCCGACTTGGAACTGGCGCTAAACGTTCCGTACAATGCATTTGCGTACTATGGAGGAAACGAATACGGCATTGAAGGAACTGGGAAAATCAGTTTTTGGACCCGCTACCAGTTTATCCCCTCGATGAACGTGTTTGCCGACATTTACCTCCCCGAAAGAAAGGTTTATAGTGCAGATTCGTGGCTTTTCAATATCGGTTTACAGTTTTCAAGAAATATTAACCCGCTACTCAATTTCGGTTCTGAACTCGCTCTTACCTTTAGCACAAAAGACGATTACGGCGACATTCCTTTCAGTGTAAATGCTACTATAGAACTCGATTTTAACGTTACGGAAAAATTTTCTCCCTATATAAGGACATTCGCATCTCTTGAATTGGGTGAATACACCGACGACCAAGGCTATCAATTCTCCCATGGCGGGGGCGATTTTTATTTAAGTTCTTACCTCGGCGCGACCTACGACTTTAACAAGACATTTTCTATCGATGCCTCGGCGGGTATCGCCAAATGGGTCAATGTGGACAACTGCCCCATTTTTATTGACGCCAACTTAATGTTCTTGTTCAATTTCTAGGCCATATTTTATTATTTTCAGGACATCAAAACTAAAGGAGGTTTCATTCGATGGTCCTGACCGTATTTATCTTGTACCTGCTGATGATGCTCGGCATCGGTGCATACTTTTCCCGCAAGGCGAACAGCCTGAACGCCTACTACCTGGGCAACCGCGGCATGAACAAGTGGGTGGTCGCGATGTCCGCCCAGGCCTCCGACATGAGCGGCTGGCTTTTGATGGGCCTCCCGGGCGCCATCTTCGTGAGCGGCTTTTCCGAAGCGTGGATCGGCATCGGTCTCGTGATCGGCACGTACCTCAACTGGAAAATCGTGGGCCGTAGGCTGCGCAAGTACAGCCACTTCTGCGGCGACTCCATCACCCTCCCCGACTTTTTCTCGAACCGTTTCCGCGACAACAAGGGAATCATCCGCGTCATCGCGTCGATTTTCATTCTTGCATTCTTCCTTTTCTACACCGTCTCGGGCTTTGTCGCTAGCGCCAAGCTGTTCGGGACCATCTTCGGCATGAACTACACCACCGGCCTGATTCTCGGTGCTGTCGTGGTGGTAAGCTACACCTTCATGGGCGGGTTCTTTGCCGTGTGCTGGACCGACTTTATCCAGGCAACCATGATGCTTATCGCCGTCATCGCCATCCCCACCATCATCATGACCGGTTCGGGCGGCTTTGCCGCGACGATGGATGCGGTGAACACGCAGAACCCCTACCTGATGAGCCTATTCACCAACGCCACCACCGGCAAGTCCATCGGGCTTATCGCTCTCGTTTCTAGCCTTGCATGGGGTCTTGGCTACTTCGGCATGCCGCATATCCTCGTGCGCTTCATGAGCATCAAGAACGCCGAGGAAATCAAGGATTCCCGCCGCATCGCCATGACCTGGGTGACCATCTGCCTGGGCGCCGTCGTGATGATTGCCCTCCTCGGCCGCTACTACGTGGAAGCGAACGGCATCACGGTCGACGACCCGGAAAAGATTTTCATGATTCTCTGCCAGGCGCTCTGCCATCCGGCCGTTGCCGCCATTTTGATGGCCGCCATCCTCGCCGCCATCATGAGTACCGCAGACTCGCAGCTGCTGGTTTCGGCCTCCGCCTTCAGTAACGACCTTTACAAACACCTGTTCCGCAAGAATGCGAGCAACAAGGAAGTCATGTGGGTGAGCCGCGGCGTTGTGGTTGTCATTACGATTATCGCGGTGATTGTCGCCATGCAGGGGGCGCCCGGCGCCGAAGGCGCGAAACAGGGCAAGAGCTTCCTCGACGTGGTGATGAGCCTCGTGAGCTTCGCGTGGGGCGGATTCGGCGCGACCTTCGGTCCGATTATGCTCCTTGCCCTGTTCTGGAAGCGTACCACGCTTCCGGGCGCGATTGCGGGCATGCTCGTCGGCGGCATCACGACGTTCGTTTGGAAGTTCTACCTCTCCGGTTTCTCCGCAGAAATCTTCCAGATTTATGAACTCGTCCCCGGCTTCGTGCTGAGTTTCTTGACCATCGTGGTCGTAAGCCTCTGCACCAAGGAACCGAGCAAAGAAATCTTGGATGAGTTTGATGCCGTCGAGCACACGCGCCTCTCCGACATGAAGCTCTAAGCAAAGAAAATGAACATGCAAAAAGCGGACCTTTTAAAGGCCCGCTTTTTTATACCCGTTTATGTCCGCTTGTAATTAACGCAGTACGATGAACTTGCTGGCAAGTACCTTCCCGCGTGCATCGAACATCTTCGCCACGTAGCGGCCTGCGGGGAGCTGTTCCAGCGAGATGCTTGCCGCACCTGCGACCGGGAACGATTTCTTCACCTCGCCGTTCACGCTGTACAGGGCCACATTGCTCCCGGCAGGAGCGGTAATCGACAGGAAACGGCCCTGCAGGAGCATCGAGGCCCCCGCAAGCACACTGCCCGTCGCTGCCTGCGCTTCAGCAATCTTGGTCGTAATATCTACACCCTCGGGTGCGCCAACGATAAGCCCGCGGCCCACCGTGCTCATGTACACCACACCGAACGTATTCATGTCGCCCTGCACGAAATTGCCGTTACCCGGGCCACCGAACTGGTGCGCATCATCGTTCACGCGTTCAAAAGTCTTGCACTTGTCGGTACTGCGGTAAATCCCGATCGGGTCGCCTTCCTTCGCGGCACCCCAGATAAAGAGGGTCTCGTAGTCAGCACCTTCCTTGGCCTTGCCGATACCCACGGCAATAGCGACCTTCGCACCTTCGCAGCGGTTCCATGTCTTGCCGCCGTCTTCCGTAAAGGCAAGTCCGTTCTCGCTGAAGCCCTTCGGGAGCCAGACCTGCGCCTGATCCATCGGAACCCACACGTGGCCTTCCCTACCCGGCACCGTGCGGATGTAGTTGCTTCCGTTGTAGTATTGGCCAGCGCTCTCATTCTGCAGGCGGGCTTCCTGCTTCACGAAATTCTTGCCCGCATCCGTCGACTTGTAAAGCGTTCCCATGGAGTTCATCACGTAGAACACGCTCGGGTTCACCGGGTCGGCAACGATATGCGAATAGTTCGTCTGTTCACCCGTCTCGACTGCGGTCCAGGTGGCACCGTTATCGTCGGAGCGGTATGTCGCATTTTCGGGCCTGTGGAGCATCACCTTGCCGTCGGCAGAAAGCACGACCCAACCCTTGCCGCCCTTGAGCGTCGTCTTCACGCTGTCCCAGGTCTTGCCCATGTCCTCGGAACGATACATTACGTTAAAGTTCTGCGAATCGTACTGGCCATACACGGTAATCACGCCGGTACGCACCAGGGAACCGCTCAGCGGCGCATAGCCCATGCTCTCGGTAGTGCCGACCGTGGGCTTATGGCGCTTGGCGCTCTCATTGATGTTCGTATAGACGGCGCCGTCGTAGTCACCGATCGCAGTCACCAGCGGGCCATCCGGAATGCTCACGATATCGAGCGGGACAGTTTCCTCGATGCCGCGGGACTGGAATTTCCACACGGGAACCTTCGCAGTGATGTCATCCGTCATGAAGATGCCATTACCGCTCGTGACCCAGGCCTGCTTGCTGTTGAACGGGTTGATTTCGAGCGAACCCGCCCAATGAATCGCGTTGCCCGGAATCCAGTCCGTACCGTTCGCATCGATGTTGATGCCGTCGCCGTAATGCTGGCCGTGAATCCACGTTTTGCCGCCATCCGTCGTCGTGTAGATGCGGTCGCCGTAGTTGTCGCGCTCCTTGCCCGCAGCGTCCTTCGCGAGGTGGCGCCCGGTGTACTTGCCCAGGGTGGAAATCACGATGTGGTTCTTGTCCTTCGGATCAATCGCGACACCGCCGTAAGAGCTTTCATCCTTCTCGTAGGTGGTGGGGCTCTGCTCGTGCGTCACCGAATCGCTCGGAGTGAGATCCGTCCATGTACCGCCTGCGATATTGTACTTGTAGAAACCGCCCCTCGAAATATTGTGCGGGCCCGGGCCATCGGCGTAAGTGATAAACATATCGCCGTCAACAATCTTCGCGCGGTGCGGCATCAGGTTTGCAGGCCCACCCGAGACGGTCTTCCATGTAGCACCGCCATCCTGACTCACCTGCAGGTTATCCTTCGTGTCGGAAATACCGATGTAGATGGTCTTGGTCGAGCCGTCAGCGTTCTTGCCCTGCGCCTCGTCAAACATCACGAAGCTGATGCCGTTCACGTTGGTGAGGCTATTCCCTTCGGCATCGGAGAGAGCGACCTTGTAGGCGCTCGTCCAGGTCTTGCCGTAGTCGGTACTCTTGTAGAGGCCCTTGGTGCGGCTTCCGCAGAAAAGGATGTTCGGCATGTTTGGGTCCACAGCAAGCTTTTCGCCAGTCTGGCGACCCATGCCATTGCCATGCGCGAGCATTTCCACGTAGCTCGTGTCCCAAGTAACGCCGTAGTCTTCACTGCGCAAAACCGCGGTACGTCCCTGGCTAAAATAGCCCGTACCCGCGAGCACGTAGATGCGCTTGGGGTCGGTCGGATCGAGCGCGAACGCTTCCGTGCCCATGAGGCCGACATCTGCCTGGCTAACCCAGTCCATCAGCGGGACCCAGACACCGGCCTCGAAATTGAAACGGTAGATGCCGCCCACGTCGGTACGCGCATAGAGCAGGTTTTCTGCCTTGGGGTGGAAGATCACCGCCGAAACGAATCCGCCGCCATCGAAGCGGACATTGCCCCAGTTGTAGCCTTCGGCCTGAGCGAGGCCCGCAATAGCCGCAACCGTCGCGGCACCCATCAAGAATTTTCCAAACATAGAGGCTCCTTATGCCTTATTCACCAGATTATAAGATATATTAATGTGCACGAGAACGCCCCGAAATGCGGGACAGGCCCGTCAAAAGCGTTTATGTAAACACAACAAGGCTAAAAAAGGGGGTAAAAAGGGGTTATGCCTTTACAAAACCCGCTTTTTTATTAAATTTGGAACACTCGCGGGAGTAGCTCAGTTGGTAGAGCGCGACCTTCCCAAGGTCGATGTCGAGGGTTCGAGACCCTTTTCCCGCTCTAAATGAAAAAGACACCTTTATGGTGTCTTTTTTGTTTAGAGAGGGTATTGAAAGGTGTCGAGAACCCGAGAAGAGGGTTCGGCAGTAGCGCCCGAGGCGAGCGCAGAAAAACATAAATGTTTTTATGCCGAGCCGACCAAGCGGACGTCGAAGACGTCACAAAAGTGCCGTGGGCACAATCGTGCCCATGAAATAGGCACTTTTTGAGCTTGATGCGAGCCTGCGAGCATCGAGCCCGTAGGGTTGACAATCAGCCGCGAAGCGGCATCTGATTGGCAACATACCCTTTTCACTCGCTTGAATTTTTTCCTCGTCTCAACCTTTTTTTCTATAATTGCCGTATGCCTTTTCGCAAAAATGTCTTAAAATGCCTTGCCGCCGCAATCGTGCTTTGCGCCTTCTGCGCAAGCCAAAGCGCTGCCGAAGAAAAATCCCTGTGGCAAAAATTTGTTGACTGGTTCAAGCCCGCCCCTTCCCTCGAAGGCGAAGGCCCGCTCTACGACGAACTGCGCGAACTCGAAAACCAGATCGACCGCACCGAAGGGAGATACTCGCGCGAACGCCGCCCGAGCAACAAGACCCGCATCAAGAAGGAACTGGAAGACCTGAAGATAAAGCGCGACAACCTGATTGAAAAGATTCGCGAAGAAGAAAAGGCCAAGAAGAACGCCCCCGCGTCCACGACCACAGCGGCACCCGCACAAAGCGTTCTCGCAAGTTCATCGACCACCGCTGAAAAGCCCGCCCCCGTCGCAAAAGAAATTTGCGCGCACGACACGGTATTCGTCCGCGATACAGTCGTTGTCCACGACACGCTCTATGTGATTGTTTCGGGCAAACCCGCGCAGGAACAACCCGCGACACAGCCCGCGACTAACACAGCAGACTCGTCGACAGCGGATTCCACAACCAAGCCCGCGGCAGATTCCGCTACGGTTCCAAGTAATAAGTAGGCCTTACGCCCAGCAGTTTTTCGTCGGCAGCCAGTTCTGCCGCCGGTTCATTGCGCCCTATAACAAGCGCGCTGTCAAAACCCGCGACATACGCCCCGTAGACATCGGTCCCGAGCGTATCCCCGATCATAATCGCCTTCGAACCCGCAGGCAAGCTCGCCTTCACCTTCTGCCAAATACCTGGGAAAGGCTTCCCGAAGTATTCCGCCGCACAGCCGGACTCCCGGCGCAACCGCTCGCAAAGTTCCCCCGAGACAGGCGCGCGCGTCCCGTCAATCTTCGGGGCCCAAGCATCGGGGTTCAGCACCAGCAACAGCGCGCCCGGCTTTTTCAATATGGACAGGGCCTGCGCATACATCTCGTCAGTCGCGGTCGAAGAAGAAATTGCCACCACCGGCGAAACCGGATTTTCGACGGCATCAATCCCGCATTCGGCAAGCACGTTCACACCCGTCGGACGCCCGATATAAAAGACTTCCCTGCCGGCAGCAAAAGGCGAACCGCCCGCAGGTAGCCGCGAGAGCCATCCCTTCAGCAAACTACCGGAAGAAATCGTTTCCGCAGCGGAGAAATCAAACCCGCGGGCATCTGCCTCATCAGCGAGAGCCTGGTCCAGATTCGAAGCCGCATTCGTCACCAGACGGATTTCCTTGCCTCTGCGCCGCAGTTCCCCGAACCATTCCTTCGCGCCCGGGTACACGAAACTCCCGCGGTTGTACAGCGTCCCGTAGCCGTCAAAGCAGAAGGCATCGTACTTTTCGAGAATGTCAACAAGATGCACCCGAGCAGGCTCCCCCGCAGGGCAAATAGGCCCGGCAAACGCGCCCGACCTTTCGACAAGCGCGCGGTACCGCCCGTATATTTCGAGTTCAAGAGATTCCATCGGCAGGCGAAATACGCTAGGCGTCGCTCCTCAGAATGCCGTAGTCACGCCCTTCCACAGGGATAACCAACTGCATCTTCGAAAGCGTACCGATGTATTTCTTGAAAACAGCCTTGAAATCTTCGCCCAGCACTTCCTCGTCATCGTTCTCGAGGTTGTATGCCACGTAGCTTCCGTCCGCAAAAATGGAAATGCAGCAATCCCACGTAATGTCGCCTTCTTCCTCTTCCTGGTCGTCATCGCGGTCCTGGCTTTCAAGCATGAGCATCGGGCGCGGTGCGGGAATCGCCTCCGCGTGGCCGTTTTCGTAAATAAAGTAATTGCGGCTGATGAGTTCGTGTTCCAGCGCCATGGTGCTCGGGGTGCGTTCAAACTCACCCCTCAAACGGCGGATGTTGCCCAGGTCATCCTCGTAAGGGTCCTGGAAATCCTGCGGGAGCACAATCTGGTAGTAATCGAACTGCTTTCCGCTTGCCGCATAGTTGTCTTTCCATGCCTGCGGAGGTTCAGGGCGCAACGTCAAAAAGTCCTCGAACGAATCGAGAATGTCTTGCAGGCGGGACTCCCAGCCCTCACCCCTTTGCGCCTGGATCAGGTCCATCAAGTTCTGCAAGCGTTCCTCGCCGGGAATGGAAGAAAGTTCTTCGTTCGGCAAGCCACTCATGTCAAATTCACTCATACTACCATTCCTCCACGCTCTTTACGGTCAGGCTCATCGCGATGTCCTTCTCGTAGTAGGCGGGTTCGTTAATAAAGATGGGCCAAACACTTTCGCGGCCGTCGGCCTCGCCTTCGTACAGAATGTCTGCGCCATCGAAGGTGCGGAACACCTTGTCACCCTTCTTGAGTTCGCGATAGTCGGCTCCCAGCAAATCCGGATGGATCATGGCGGTAATGGGCGCACCGGCCCAAGCCTTCGGGTAACCCAAGTCACGCAACTGCGTGAAGACTTCCACCTGGATGGGAGCGCGCTTCTGCAGTTCGCCGCGGTTCCATTCCTCGGCAAGCTCCAGGTAACGCTTCACCAATCTCTCAGTGCGTTCGAACAGGCGGGCATCCAGCGTGCCGTGCTGCTGCGGGCCAATTTCAACACACACGTCCGCCTTCGCGACAGTCCCGAAGTAAGGAGACGCGCTGCGTTCCTCCGGCTGGTAGTAAATGCGGGCGTCATCAAATTCCTGCGTGAGGACTGCGGAAGCCTTCATCGTGAACGGGTCACGCGCCGAAAGGATCAGGCAGAGCCCCATGTTCGAGCCCGTATTGTGGACATCGAGAATCAGGTCCGTCTTCGTATTTTCGCCCTTCGGCCCGTAAATGCGGTCGAGTTCGCGGGCACGGCGGAATTCATACTGGTGCGGTTCGAAAGAAGCGTCAAGACAAGTCTGCGAAAAAGCTCTATTCAGGTCGTGGTCACGGTAACGGCGGTTGAGCCGCATGGCTTCCGGATTTGCAAGCACAAGCGAAACATCCACACCGGGGCAACATGCGCTGTAGCATTCAGGACACGCCATCCACTTCTCGACGAGGCGGACACCCGTGCGTTCGTTCCCGTGCGTACCACCGGACACGACAATGTTGCGAATTAAACTCATGTAAGGTATTATAGCAAAATTAGGGCATTACCACCGATACGTATCCATCAAGTACACGCCAAAATTATGCAATCTCTGCCGAAGCGATGCGGGTTTCCGCACCTTGGCGATATCCGCATACCCGAGCGCCCAACGGAACAGCATATCGTTCACCTCGACCTTCATCGTCACAAGTACTCCCCCTTCCCCGTAATCATGAATTTCCATCGAACGGTGAAACGGATTTTCCTCGAGAAAAATTCTCGCATAGCTCGGAAACTCTATTTCAACTTCTTCGGCCCTTGGCTCCTGCCGCCCTAAAATAGCCGATCCCAAGTTCACTCGTTTGCGTAGTTTGTCTACAATCTTAGGGTCATCCTTGAACGTCTCTTTTGTAAGTTCCACCTTTCGCATACGGCGGAACTTGAGCACATAAGTGTCGCCAGGATGTGTTTCCGACTGGCAACCTACATAGAGTTCGCCATGGTAAACAATCACCATCAACGGGATGCGAATAGATAAAGCCCTAGAAGTCTCGGTAACATATGTCACCTTGATTTTACGGCATTCATGAATCGCCTGCAAGACAATCCTCAGTTTTTCACTTGCATCTTCCTCGTAATCTGGCGGCGTTCCCATAAAAAGAATCCGCTTATCCAAATCATCCGAAAGACGCTTCAACGATTCAAGTTCACTCGCTGGGAGAGAATCCTTTATTTTCATCAGCAGTGAATTGATGGTATCACTTGTCGCTGGATAAATATTCGCGATACGCTGCAAGAATACAAAATGCAGCATTGTATTTTCAAAATTCGGGAACAACAGACGATCAGCATGCTTGAGCGCCGACGAATAGACATACGAGCGTTTTTCTCCGCTCACTTTGATATAGCGGCCGCCATCCATTTCGCTCAAAAAGAGCATATCGCGTTGCACATTGCGCCGTTCATTCTCGGGAATCTCCAACGCAGCCATCAGATCACTGATGGTGAACTTCTTTTCCGGATTTGAAATGACCTTCGCAAATAGTTGTACGGTCCGTTCGCCACGAGTCACATTAGCCATAACGCCTCCACCTAAAAGAAACTCTTCCGAATAATTTCTTGCCAGGGCATCACCGCATTTTTCTCCGCAAGTTCGCGCATCTTTTCTTGATCCGGGAATGCGGTCTTTACCCGCTTACAAAAAAGCCCCTGCAAATCGCGTTCGTCGTTTCCGATTTCTATGGCAGAGAACGCCTCCGCAGAGTGATTCTGTATTTCAAAAACTCCACCGTACTTGACGCTATTCCCGATTACCTCGGCACACACGAGGAACCTCGCTGTATCGGGAATATCGGGATTTTCGATACAAAGGGAAGCTCCCACGCGAGTAATATTTTCACCGCCTGCCGTCAAGAGGATGCACGTGTTCCATTGGACAAACTTGCTCCTGAAAGAAAAATCCTCACCGCCCAAAATATCGGGATTAACATAAAAAAATCGATAAACCTTTTTCACACCATCGTATCGAAGCAAACTGTACGTGAACGGGAATCCCACATAGGGTTCATCCAACAAATCAAAAAAAGAAACCTCGTCATTCGCCTTCACGCAAACATCCAAATGGCAAAGTGGCTTTCCCAAAGAAATCATCTGGGAAAAGACTTCCATCTGCTCCGGCCGAAACTCGTGTTCGTTGTAGTACAGGAGCAATCGCCGAACGGAACGCCACACATCCTTACACTCCGTCGCATCAAGATATGAGCGTTCCACCAAAGCCTTGATTTCTCTGTATTTTCGAAATTCTTCCTCTGTCATTTATTCAGCCCTAAAAGTTTTTCCGCAATATCGTATTTCTCTAAATATATACAATTACTGCGACAAATACTGACGCAATAAGGGCATTTTTAGTAAATGTGTGCAAGAATCAATGTTCAAAATAGACATAGCGAAACGGTTTCCCCAGCAACTGCACCCGTTTCGCATTTTCCGAGGTTCCAGGACTTTTTCCGTCCCAAAAGCCGCAGGCCTCATCGCAGTCTTTGCACATCGCCTCGTCTTTCACATACTGGAAAGCCCGTCCCTCAAGCCCCACAGCTTCTTTTGAGCAGGAATGAACGGCCCCGACAACATGATTTCGCGGCTGTTCTCCGCTGCAATAAACGACTACGTCGGCATACCCCTTCTCCTGCAAGTATTTCTGCACCGCCAAATCGACGCCGTAGCAATCCCCGACAAGGATCGTATCGCCATCCTGCACGATTTTGTCCAGAACCGCAAGCATTTTCTCCGTCAATTTTGAAATGGACTTCGAACCGGAAATAAAAACCTTCTTTTTGGACGAGTCAGTCATCGTCGCCTCCTTGGATCTATAGCAAAACTATATTCCAACTGCGACAAATACTGCCGCGATAATCCGGCAGCACATTATAACGATTTCAAGAAATCGACTAGTCCAGCAACGACATCGGCAACAGGTTCATCCAGCCAGTTTTTATTGGAGTTAGACAAACTTTTCAAATACGTTTCGTGAGAAACAATCCGTTGAATCCGATTGACTATATCGAATTCGCTTTTTTCGTGCATCTCGTTGTCGCTGAAAATGTAGGCGTCCATACACAATTTCAATTTCGACAAATCAACATGATGGCTCAAATAGAACATATCAAAGACATCTTTGTATCGCGTTGAGATTGGTCCCAATTTCAGCAGAGACCGCAGTTTCTCAACGAACATTTGCTCATTGGAATTTATCAGCAGATTTGCACCTTCGTCATCAAAGGCTATGTCGAAACAATATTCTTCCTGCGCGACGTCAAGCTTGCTATGGACTCCCAAATCAATTTTACTATTAATCTTGAATCCTATTTCATCTAAGATTTCAATATGGACTCGTTTGCCCTTGTATTCCTGCTGTTTTAATTCTTCAATGTCACCAACTCGCCGGATTCGAAGGCCATCAATACAGTTCACCTTTTCAATAAACACATCGATTGATTCATCTGACAGCGAATACCGAATAAAGTCAAAATCCAAATCTTGCGTAGCTCTGCGAATGTTATTCGACTTACTTCGCATCACCACGCCACCCTTGACCGTGATATTCCTACTCAAGTTGCCCAAAGCGATAGACTTCAACACGACGTCCTGACAGACCTTCGCTCTCGCATTCAAGCTAGAATAACCATTCTGTATTTCCCTCTGAATCATCTCGTCCAGATTCAGCATCAAAACACCTCCAACTGCAGGGCGCGGAAAATCATTTTAGATTTCGGCATCTGCGGAACATAATCCTGAATCAATTGCGTGTCAAGTTCATGGATAATCTTTCGGTAATTCCCAAGGACTTCCTTGTAGTAATCAAACGGCAAGACATTCTTGTTTCGCAGGAGCTCCAGCAGCATCCTTTCCCGATTGTACATGGTGATATTTGTGCCTTCGAATTCTACCCGTATGGCTCCAAGATACAAGATTTCTTTATTTTCAAACCTCTGCACAACGCGCGAATCCGAAATTTTTCTGGAATGCCGCTCCGTAACCAGGCAACACTTGTCCGGAATGGAATCTGTCAAACCATAGTGGTAAAACGCGGACTCCATGGAGAAAACCGCCTTGGGATATTTCGCCGCAATAATTGCAATGTCGGATTCGTGTTTCTTTTTGGAGTAAACGCCTTTTTCCAACAAGTATAACCGCCCCAAGGACATTTCTTTCAGGACCTGATAATTAGAGCCGAACTCTTCAATACACTTTTTATACGTTATCGCCATTTTAATAAATGTCGGCAAAATTTTAATTTTTACCTACATTTAATAAAATACATATTTTCCCCAAATTTGGCAACATTTTTTGCATATTTTTTTTGCAAAACCCTTGTCTCGACCGTATTTTCGCAGTCATCACCTCAGTTATAAATCCTAGTGTAGATGTGGAACTCCTCAGGGTCCATGGTGACGGCGTCTTGCAGGGAATAGAGGCCTTCATGGAAAAGCCAGTGCATCATGTAGCAGATATAATGCCCGTCAAGCTCAGGGCGGGCGAATTCGCAGATATTCCAGTTGAGCGAAGAGCCATTATGGTCGTCGTTCATCAGGTCGAAACCATTCATTCCCGTCCACGATTCCACAGAATTCCATAGGGTGTGTTCGTCGGCGCCTTCGGCCAGAACATCTTCATAAATGATGCGGACTTCTACATGAAAGTTCTTATCGTAATAGATTTTCCCTTCTTCAATCAGTTTCTGAATATCGCTGTAGATTGATTTTCCGATGCGGTCGGCTTCTTGCATCAGCGCCCACAATTTGTCATTCAAGCGAATGATATTCGCAACATTTTCAGGCGACCAAATGAACGCTTCGTTCTGCTTTTTCTGGCGTTCGCGCATGCGCCACTCTGCATCTACCTTTTGCACCGCCCGTCTTTGCGCTTGCTCGCGCTCATATTTTTTAACATCATCGAGATTCATGATGGGTAAAATAGATTTCTACCGCGACAAATAGGGTCGCTGAACTTTGAGATAAAAGATTTTTCGTTTTCCATAAGCACGACCATCTGGCTTTTCATTTTTGAACAAGACGAGAGGTCTCTCAGCTTTAGGATCAAGTATTACTAATTTTGAGTCTTTTCGTTCTGCAACAATCCAATGCCAATAATTCTTTTTTTTGTCGAACCAGACGGCAATAATATTCCTTCCCTCTAAAGCATCCCAAGATTCAAATTTCTTTAACTTTGCTGTCAAACCAAATTTTGCAAGAAGTCTTATTAAGTCCCTTGAATTGGTTAGTGAATTTTCTTCTAAAAATTCTTGTGAGAAATCCCAATCAAATAGTTTTATTGCCTTTTGCATTACTGCGTTATGCGATTTTCCCGTCAGCATCGCAACACAAGCAATGCCACAGGATGTTGAATATTTTTGTTTCTTAAAACGCATAAAAAAGCAATTTCTCTACAATGTTGTTTTAGGAGAATGATTTTTCTTCGGAAGAATGAATTTACAATTTTGTAAACGCTCTTTTATAGATTCATCATCATTGATGTCAATATTACGGGTGTCCAACAACTGCTTTAATATCCACGGACGTCGCTGTTTGCACAGATTATAGTATTTAATGGTTGATATCAAGGAATCTTCGAATTCCTCTCTAGCAAACTCGTCATTCCATATATCTGGCACAGATTCTTCTAAAAAAGTTTGACTCAGTTTGTTTTTATACCTTTCTGATATTGATATAGACTCTTTTTCAGTAGTTTTTGACGAAGTATTGGACTCCTTATCCATTCCTATCCCCAACCTTTCTTTTAAGGAATGGTACCATTTATTCCATCGTTCTGGAATTTTTTTGATATTTTCTTCCATCAATTCGCTTGGGTCTAATTCATTTGTCAGTTTGACCATAAAATCATTGAATTTGTTTTTTATTTTCCCATCTTTATCTTGTTGGTTTATTTGTTGGCAGAAATTTTCCAATTCAGTTCTTTTTTTCTTTGATTTCAAGCTTAAAAGATCTTTAACTTCTTTAAAATATTCTCGAGGAACCCAAAAACCATAAGCAGTTTCTATAGAGTAGGATTTCCATTTTCCGTCAATCTTTTTGAACGTAGTCTCTATTTCGTTTTCGTTCGGCAAGTCCATCAAATTTTTCAACGATAACGAGTTTGCGAAATTAGTATCAAGATACTCTGATAAAGATGATGTGGTATTATTTTGCACCTTTGTGGATAACTTATTTAATATTTTTTCTGGAAGATTTAAATTGAATGCGAAAGGACTGTACTCGTTATTTTTCCAATATAGTTTCCCATCCATTAATCTGGATCGCAAAGAGCTATAATCTTGGGATACTTGAATGCTAGAAACATTTTCTGAAATTTCTTTCAGTTTTTCTATATAAAGTTCAATTTGCCATGTATAATGGGGGTATTTATTTTGCTCTCCAAAACGAAATTCGTCAACAAGAGCGATTTCTTCATTTTCTTTAAAAGCTTTTTCAGTGAAATTGATGGAACCAACAACAACTTTGCAATGCTGCTGCGTTTGCGTTATAATCATTTTTGAATGAAATAGAGCCCCTTTTTTAACAAGAAAGATACCCCCCGATGGATCAATTTGTTTGATTTTCTTGTTTAACTCGATTAACTTTTCTTTGCATTCTTCTTTTACTGAATACTTACTTGCAAAATAGTCCAAATAAATTTGGAACTCTATACATTTCTTATTTTTATTCTTTTCCACATAATCAATGGCTTTTTTGATCCACTCAAAGTCTGTATAAGCCGAAATGACAATGCACCTCGTTATTTTAGATTGTTTATCGTTTTCTTTCCCGGCCCATATGGAATCAAAAGAGAATGCTTTTATGGGATAATCTTTATATTCTTCTTCGTTGTTCTTTTTTTCAGCTTTCCCGTTAACCTTTGTTGATGCAAATTTTATCATGTCAACTCCTTTTTTTCTTTCAAATCTACTCTTCTTTTCGCATAAAATCAAGTTTCAGCCTTCATAACCCCAGCAAAAATATACTCCTATTAAGAATATCGTTTGGTCTATCGGCTTTTAGGGGATTTTTTCACAAAATTGAAGTCTGCGATAATGCGAAAAGCCCCTAGCATAGCCAGGGACCTTGGTTTCGTATATTAAGCATCTATTTATGGAATGTAAAGGTCGTTTACCTTTTTTGAGCTATAACTCATATATTCTCCAAATTCGATATGCGGCTTCAAAGACTCAAATATCCTTTTCATTTTTGAAGGAGTAGCCTTTAATATGTAGATTTTGTATTGTGGGTTTATTGGGAAAACTGATATTTCTTTCTCCTTATAAAGTTGATTTTTAATTTGTTCTGCTCTAGATTTGACATCTTTTATAATGTGAATATAGAGGAAAAATTCATCTAACTCTTGGTCAATGTTTAATTGAGACATAACAACCACCTTTTTTACCAACGCACTATCAAGTATACGTAGGCTTGATATTATACTTTACATACACCACTCAAGTGATGAGAGATATACGCGTTATAGGTTTATAGATTTAATAGGTTAAATAAATTTTGGCTTAAACGCCTAAAATTGTAAATCACGGAGTCTTCATCCGTTAACCAAAATATAAAAATTAGCATACGCTATGTCAACAACAAAATGGCGACGTGTCTCACAAGGATTCACAGACGCGCAAGATTCTGAATCTGGTCGATAACACAGGCTTTCTCGGTCCAAAGTTTTCTGTTTCTAGGAATTTTATGGGCGGAGCCACTTGGCGAAAGCATTCCTCTTTCAAATATTTATCGCTTCAAATCAAATAGCAAATACTCTTCCACGAGTGTCATCAGGTTAAATCCGTTCTTTGAAAAGTAGTGGTCCTGTCCGGGGATGGTGATGACTTTCATGTTGTTTCGTTCATAGAGTTTTAGTAGCTCAGATTCCTTGATGGACGGGTCTTCGCTCCCGAAGACGAATGTCATCATTTCACCGTTAAAGTTCTTGGCTGCGTGGCAGATGCGAGGCAAGTTAATCATCATCGGCGGATTCACGAGCAGGTAGCGCACGATTTGCGGGAAAGCCGCTCCCTGGATACAGCCGATAGAAGCACCCTTCGAAAATCCAGCAAAATACACGCGAGTACCGGCATTGAGCAGGCCCTCTTCTTGAAGCATCTGCATGGCGTGGGGCATCTGAACCTTCACCTGCCCCGGATTGGAGCTACAAACCACGCTCATCCCGTATTTTTCCCGAATCTTGTAGGCAAGTTTCAGGTACTTGTCGCAATACCCCCGAGCAGAGCCGTCCTGCCCCGCTTTGACAAGCAGCAGTCCCTTATCGGCATCACCAAAAACAATACCGTATTCTAGTCGGCAACCATCCAAGCCACAGTCTATTTTCTTGTCGAAATCGAGCAAATTCTGCATACGGCAAGAATATAGGTTTTCCCCTAAAGAAGGCAAGAGAAGTGTTCAAAAATAAATTTCACCGCGTCAGTATTTGTCGCAGTAAATGAATAGTTTTAGAGTATTCAAAAAACGGAGTCTATCATGAAAAAGAGCAAAAAACAAATTCCGACCGACCAGGTCTACGAAGGCAGTTCTCTTATTGAACTGCTGCACGATTTCTACCACGACTACGACGGTGAACGGCTCGTTGCATTGCCGTCGCTGAACGACTATTCTCCGGGGCTTTTCGACGTCTACAAGTCATTTATCGAAGACGAGGATGATGACGATCCCGACGATCCGGATTCGGTTGAAATGAGCCAAATCGAGATGGGCGGCAAAATCCGAATTCTGACAGACGTCCTCAATTATGCGGACTGGACCATAATTCGGGACTTTTCGGAATACTCCGAAATAGAAATCCGCCATGTCAAGGACCTGAATATGCACCTGTATGTCCACCTTGGGCAAAAACGCGCTTTCAGCATCGTCAGCCCTACGCATTGCGACGGTTCGTACGACGATTTTGAAGATAATTCCGTTGCAACAGAAACCAAGGATTACAAGCCTTTCCAGAGGCTATTCGAGAACCTTTGGGAAGACGCCGAACCTATTACGAGTGAAAAAATCGAGCATTTTAACGAGCTATGGAGCAACGGCAGAGTAGATTTCGACAAGGAACTCCTGCAACATACATATTTCCTTTTTCCGGAGGGAAAAAAGGACGACTATGATCTGATGAAAGAACGGGAGGAAAGAGTAGGACGCCGTACTGCTTTCAGTGGCGAAATAATGCATGGTGAAGACGGCCCCTTTAGCTTTGCCTACATCGTAGGCATCAAAATCCCGAGAGATGCCGAGCAAATCGTCATTTGTCACGTAAATGAAAAGTCGAAACGCATCAAATACGACCAGACATTCCGAGTTTTCGGGAACAATCCCATCCGCGAAATAGACGACACCCTTGATTTCTATTACCCGGAACGGGGATTTTCCATTGTCCAGGGATGGGACAAGGAATCGTCCGTCGTGGACACTTACCCCCGCCCCAAGAAATACTACAGCAAAAACATCTACATGGCAATGCAGGTATTCGATTTTAATTTCGACAAATACACCAAAAAGATTGAAAATACGCTAAGCCAAAAATTCCACAACGACGCCGCCTTCCGCGACACACTCAAGGAAACATGTTTCGTAAAATGGAGCGAGGTCATACCATGATACACAAAAGCACCATCCCGACCCTTACCCAGAAATACAACGACCTGCATACTCTCGTGAAAGCA
>Ga0310786_10001171_pt1 | contig 42232 bp, 42 predicted proteins | sample AusTroGonzalo_MG_FD_203881 | JGI IMG/M metagenome (GOLD analysis project Ga0310786, IMG submission 203881) | Bovine rumen microbial communities from tropical cattle in Woodstock, Queensland, Australia - Gonzalo_03 (v2) (version 2) | ecosystem: Host-associated > Mammals > Digestive system >...
CAAGGAGCATTTCGCGGAAGATGCCGAGCACGCGGCTAACGAGCATGCTCACGGCGACAATAATAGCAGCTTTATTCATGGATGTGTAAAATATAGAATGCTATAAACTTAATTGTGCTTATATTAACGAATTTTTGTATATTTCAAAACATGAAAAAGATATTAGTACTCATTTCCTTCCTCGTCCTTGCGGCTTTTGCCCAGGAAAATACCACCGCGCCAGAAAGAACTCTCCAGCGCCCCGTCTATAGTTTCCAAACAGCCGCTTTTGGCCTTGGCTTCTGGAGCAACTGGGAGCACGAAGTCATTGCGGGCGATAAGATTGTTAAGCACGAAGACAATGTTACTGCTTTCCCGCTTATCCGTTACGGTCACATTTGGGAAATGACATCCCATGGTGCGATTACGGCGATAAGCACTTGGAACTTCAAGTTTGGCGAAGACTGGGAAGTTCATGGCAACATGCTTTTGGGCGGTCGCTATTCGTTCCTTGACGAGATGGTTTCTCCGTTCCTCGGTGCAGGCGTGGGTATCGGCATGCAGCTTGATTCACACTTCGAAGATTGGGATTTTGGTGAAAAGTATGCAATCGGCATGAGCTTCGGCGGTGAAGTCGGTGCAAGCATTTTCCACAATTCTTCTGTCCAGTTGGAAGTGGGCTTTGGCTTTGACATTGTCGCTTCTGGCGTTGATTTCAAGAAGAGCTTCTCTAGCTTCAACCTGTTCTTCGGCATCAACTATTAATTCAGGAATGCACGCAACGAAATGCGCGCTGCCTTGAATGTGAAAAATCCGGCCAAGCCGGATTTTTTTGTCAAGACGTCATTTTGAGCGGCGAGAAGCCGCGAAACATCCAGTGATGTTTTATACTGCAAAGTCACCCCGGCCATTGTGCCGGGGGCGCCTTACACGGCAACTTTGAAGTCGTTCAGCGGGGTGCGGCGGCTGATTTTGCCTTGTTGCTGCAACCGTTCGACAAGAATTCCCGGACGCACATGGAACAACCCTGAAAAATGCTGGATGCAACGGCGTTCATTGAAGTGCCCACAGCAGATTAGTTCGCATTCTTCAGCTTCGGAAAGAGCCATGTCCTGTGCGAAAGTCTCGGCTTCGATTTCCAAAATACTTTTGGTCTCCGGTGTCTGCTGTGCGTGAACCCCAAGTTGCAAGCATGATGTGCGCAAGGGGTGGTAAATCGCGTGTGCTACCGCATGGAATAGCGCTTCTAAAAATTTGGAATCGTCCATTTTCGTGGTCGGGAACTGGATGACGGGCTGATAGCCTCTCCAGTAAAAAGCGCATGTCGGAGTGGGTGCGGTTAAAAACGGCTCAACTTCGATGACTTCAATTCCGCAACTATGGAGCGCTTCGCGAGCGATTTTGCGAATGTTTTGTGCGTGCAGAAAACCGTTTGTTCGCAAGAACTTCAGGTTTGTAAGGACTGCTTCGGTATTGGGCGTGAAATCACCCGCTAACCGTTTGATTTGGAGTTCGCCTAAGCGGATCCAGGCGGCGTAAGTTTGCGGATTCGTGGATTGCAATGTAACGCCATAGTATTTTTCAAAACCCGCAATGCTACCGATATTCATGAAACGGAATACGGCACGCACGAGGCCTGCATCCTTGATGTTTGTCGGGATGTGGCCCATTTTCTGCAATGCGCGGATGGGGAACTTGCGGACCCACGGCAGGAGTTTTTCGAGTTCCTTGGACCTGCTGGATTTTTTGTTGGTTTCAACGCTTGGTTCGTTTGCGTCGCTGTACCCAAAAGCGAGTTCAAAAGCGGTCTTTGCTTCGATGGTTTGATATTCCATGATGCTGCTACGAGGGAAACCAAGACGACGGAAAAGTTCGTCTTGTGTCATGCGCTCCCGTTTTTGAAGTTGCTTAATGGATTCTTTCAAACTCATATTAAAAAAATAAATAATTAACGTGTCAAGTGTCAAATTTATTTCAACAAATCTTCGGGAACGCATTCGGCCATCGCTTCGTATGCTTTGGCGCTGGGGTGCAGGTGGTCGCCCGAGTCAAAGTTGTTAGCGAATCGCTTGGGGTCGTCGTGGCCGCGGACGGCTTTGTCGAAATCGACGCAACCGTCGAAATCGGGGGCGGTTCGCAGCCATTCGTTGAATGCGGTGCGGATAATGTCGCGGTTTTCGTTGTAGGTGCGCCAGCCGTAAATCGGGAGGAGTGTGCCGCTGTAAATCTTGAGGCCGAGTTTGCGGGCATGCGTTACGTAAAGCGAACGCACACCGTTGATGAGGTCGTCTGCCGTGGGCATGTCGCTCCAGGGGCGGAATTTGTTGACTTCGACGCCGACCGGATGGATGATGTCGTTGATGCCATGCTGCACGATGACAGAACGGGCGCCTGCAACGTTCATTTCGATGGGAAAGCGCGTAGCTCCTTTGAGACCGTAGGCGGCATAAGTGATGCAACTGTATTCGCGTAAAATGCGTGTGCCGCTTACGGCACGACGGATGACGGCGACGTTATTGAAACCTTCGCGGGCGCAGCGGAGCGTGAGGTAATCGGGCCAGTCCTGCGCGGTGATGGAATCGCCAAAGCAGACGAGCGCGAAGTTCTTTTCTTCGGTAAAAATGTCAATCGTGTTGAGAAAGTAAATCCAGTTTGTTTTACGTGTTAAGTTGTCTGGAAGAGTTTCGCTTTTAGCGAAGTTGCCGTAGCTGAACTTGCCGCCAGAAAGTGGCCCCGTGATAGCCGTGCCGGCGTTCATTTGTGTAAAATCTGCGAAGTAAAAACTTACATCGAATGTTTCGCCTGCGATTACATCAAACGGAATTTCATCGCTCAAGATTTCTTCACCGGCGGGGATACTTGTGGATTGCTTGCCGCTGAATGTGATAGAAGTCGGGGCGTATGGCGTGGCGCTTTTGCTCGTTGTAGATTGCGCGGATTTTGCAATGTACAGTTCGCTGATGGTCACGGGTTCTGTGCCGGTGAGGTTCGAAAAATGGAAACGCAATTTGCTCCCGGAAAAACACGCACGAATCGGATAGCGGAGCGTCAAGTCCTTGGCGTAAGTGGCTTCTTTACGGTCTGTGATAGATGTGGCGTTACCCCAGCAGGCAACCCATTTTGAAAATTTCTTTGGCATGCGCCAATTATAGATAATTTGAAGGCATTTTACTAGGGTGTAATTTTTATACGGTGGGGGAAAATTAGTTTGAAAAATAATAAATGTGTAAGTTTATATAAAGTAATTTTCTAAAATGTAAAAATTTGTTTGATAGATAAATTAATTATTACTTTCTTTGTATGTAAAAATAAATGAAATTGTATTGAAATCTTTTTAATATGTAAAGAAATTGTGTAAGTGAATGACAGAAAAATTACAATGCAAAATTGTAAAAATCATTTATCCACCTTCTTTGCAAAAATGTTGGTCTCGCAAAAACGAATGTGCTAGTTTGAAATAAAAAAAAGGAGGACATCATGAAAAACATGAAATACAAATTGTTCGTAATCATTGCAGTACTTGCACTTGCTGGCTTCTTTATATTCGTGTATTGCAGCAGCGAGAGCGAGCATAAAAAAACAGATGACGATGCAACCCGCGTCGAAGAATCTGATGAAGGCCGTACGGAAGTCGCAAAACGTTCTGATATAAGTTCGGATATGGAATCATCAATGTCGTTTTTGATGGCTTCAACTCCGTCTTATGAATCTGCTTCAAGGACATTTACAAAAGATGTAGATAAAGTAATGAAAAGCGTGAGCGGGCTTTCTACATCTGGGAAAACTGTTCTTGGCGGAAGACGTGGGGAACCGAGTGCAGCACCTTCGAGAGGTGCTTTGAAAATGATGGCAGCTAGCCCTCGAGGAAAGTCAAGTGGCTTTAGTGAAGGCTATGCCGCTGCGGGTTCTGGCGGCATCGGCGATGGATTAGCGGGATTGCTTGGAGGATCTTCAAAAGGTCTAGCAACTAAAGCGAAAGCAGCTCCAAAATCTTTTGCTAAAACTGCGTCACGATCTTATGATATGGCGGTAACTAGAGATGAATCTTCTGTGAGAAAAAGAAAATCTTCGAGTGTAGAAAGAGTCCGAGTCTCTGAGCGCTATATCCGTAGCGATGACGATGATGATGAAGAAGAGCTTACATACAAAAAAGACAAACGACGTGGTGGCAGCCGCAACGTTCGCAGGTCGGGATTGCTCACGGCAGGCGAATGGAACGATCTAGGCAATTGGGGTTTTTGGGCGGACATCATTGATGACGACAATTACAGCGGAAAGACGGATTACTGGGAGTTTTACCCGGAAAATCTTGTGGTGGTAAAAGTCGTGGATAATAATAATGTTGGCATTGCCAATGTCTCGGTGGAACTCTTTAACAACAAATCTAGAGAGTTTGTCGCCAAAACGGATAATGCCGGATATGCTTACTGCTGGATTAATTTGTTTGGCAATAGTGACCGAAAAATCAAGGCAAAAGATTTCTCGCTGAAAGTTGATGGCGATTGGGTCAGTAAATCACTCAAGCTTACCACCAAGCAGGACCAGAAACTCAATGTCAACGTTGTTGTCGATGATAGCATCAGGCATCCTAAAGCGAGAGCTGACGTTGCGTTCATCGTAGATGCGACGGGTTCGATGGATGATGAAATCAATTTCCTTAAATCGGATCTCAGCTATATCATTGAACATGCAAGTTCGGAAAGCAAAGTGGCGCTGCGTACGGCGGCTCTGTTCTACCGCGACGAAGGCGATGCTTATCTCACTCGCGCGAACGACTTCACGAATGATGCGTCCGAGACGCAGGAGTTTGTTGCAAAGCAGGAGGCCGATGGCGGTGGCGACTATGCCGAAGCGGTGCATTCTGCGCTGGAGGCCTCGCTGCAAGACCTTTCCTGGAATGCTTCGGCCCGCTCACGCATTGCGTTCCTCATTCTTGATGCTCCAGCCCATCATGAAACTGACGTTATCGAAAGTCTGCAAAAATCTATCAAGCGCTATGCCAAGCATGGCATCAAGCTGATTCCGGTGGCGGCAAGCGGTATCGACAAGGACACTGAATTTATGCTGAGATTCTTTGACCTTGCGACGGGCGGCACGTATGTGTTCCTCACTGACGATAGTGGCATTGGTAATTCCCACATCAAGGCCTCTGTCGGCGATCACAAGGTGGAATATCTTACAGATTTGATTATAAGACTAATCAAGAAGTATGTGAAGTAAGGAGGTGGTGTATAAGTAAAAAAATGAAAGTAAATTTAAAACGGATAAATATAGTGCTCGCGAAGGCGGGCATTTTTTGTAGTTGGAGAATTGTATAAAATTGCGGAAAAAATGTATCTTTATGGCATGACTGATTTGCCGAAAGAAAAGCAGGAAGACAACTTGCAAAAGAAAGAAGAGCGCGTCAAGAGAATGCGCGGTTGGTTAGGCGTGAAATGCACGTCGTCGCGCTCTGGCTACGATGACGGCGGTGGCGGCGTCGTCTATGGCGACGGCCATTCCGGGTGGAATAGGTAAAGTTTTACCGTGGCGCGTAAATGCGCGACATGAATTCAGCGCGGGTCTTTTCATCAGTCTTGAAACGACCCAGAAGCTGCGTCGTGACCATCGTGGCACCGGGCTTTTTCACGCCGCGCATCGTCATGCACATGTGGCTTGCTTCGAGCACCACGGCAACACCCTTCGGCTTCAGCTGCTTCTGGATAAGCTCCGCAATCTGGCGGGTCATGCGTTCCTGAATTTGCGGGAAGCGGGCGTAAAATTCCACCACGCGCGGAATTTTCGAAAGCCCGACAACACAATCGCCTGGAATGTACGCCACGTGAGCCTTGCCTGTAAATGGCAAAAAGTGGTGTTCGCACATGCTCGCAAATTCAATGTCCGGCACGATAATCATCTCGTCGTACTTTTCATGGAAGCGGGTCTTCAAAATATCTTCGGCCTTCATTTCGCCCGAAAGTCCCGTCATGAGTTCAGCATACATCTTCGCGACACGCTTCGGCGTATCGATAAGACCTTCGCGGTTCGGGTCTTCGCCCATGCCTTCCAGAATCATCCGGAATCCGTCTTCCATTTTCTTAAAATCCATCATAAGGCCAAAGATAGTAAATAAGAACGGATTATTTCCATCTGCTCCAAAGAAAATGTCGTTTGAGCTTTTCCCGATGATGCCGCGAACGGGAACATTATATAGCCATAATCAGGACAACTTTCCATCGGATAATCAGACTTTTTCAATTCAGTACATTCCGGCGTATCCTCTACATCATCGAATGCAGAACCATCTAATTCCGAAGTATGTTTCAACCCAAAGAAATGTCCCAATTCGTGTAGCGCGATATCGGCCACATCCTGCGCAGACATCGACGACGCACCTTTATTTGTGAATGTCGCTAGCGAAATGTGATCGTAATAAGTTTGCCCCTCTTCCGTAAAAACGACGCCTTCATAAGGTGAAAAACCTGCGGTGTTCTTATCGCGGCCTTCAATGTAATACCCCAAAACAAAGTGAATTTTCCTTTCATGACCGGGCCAATGCCCCAGCGAATCAATCCAAGGAGTATTCACTTTTTCGCCTTCATTGTAAGAATCCTTCAAGACAACCGGTTCATCATCCGGGAACAAGCTTCCCACGGAAGGATGGTCCTTGGCGTATAAAACTTGCATGCTACGAACAGTTATTCCGCCGGGATTAAGCCCCATATTCAATCGATCCAAAATTTTTTCAGCCAACTTTTTGGCAGAAACATCATCCCTCGTTCCCATGAATTTCCCAGCAATAACCAAAGTCGCATCGAACTCAAACGTTTGCGTATAGTCAGGGAATACCCATCCCATATCGTTATAGGGATAATCTACATCATCATTATAACTATAACCATCCGTATAGTCGCCAGAAGCCACCTGCGAGCACGCAGTCATAAACAAATTAATTAGCAAAAAAGCGGCAAGCGCGACGTTCTTTTGAAAAATGCGTGACATAAAAATTTTCTCCATATACGTAGAGAAAACTATAATATTTTTTCCTAAAGAAAATTATGGGAAAAATATATATTTGCAATATACACTATTAAAAAGAGATTTCTTATGAAAAAATTGTTCTCGTTCATCATCCTCGCATTATGTTTGTGTTTCTTCACAAGCTGCGATGATTCTACTTCAAGCAACGAAGTAATCTATAAAATTGAAATAGGAACTATTTCAAAGGACACTTACAATACAGCAATGGACAGAATCCAAAACCTCACAGACATCGACTATACAGAAATCAATTCCATAAGAAATTACTTGTACCAAAACACTCTTTCGAACCACGAAATTAAAAACGGCGTATCCTCAATCGATCTTGAAGAATTTATGAAATCTAAAGGATATTCAAACTACCAGGCTTCGACAGAAATGAAGTTCCTAGAAAAATGCGGAAACGACATTTTATTCTTTGAGCATGCCACTGATGCAAACAAAAGAATCTGGATGTACATAACAATGTAGCCGTAAGCCGTGAGCAATGAGTAGCGAGCTTTTATTTGGTGGCACGCCGTGACTCCTATAAACCTCATAGCTCAAAGGGTGCCTTCGGCGACCGACCTCAAAGTGCCGTAGGCACGACCTCATACCTCATTACACAAAAACGACTTCGTTGCCTATGCGGGGCGTTTCCGTGCGGTTCGGAAGGCCGCTTTCGGTATCGGCGTAGCCAATCGCGACAGAGGCGTACACGCGTTCGTCTTCCTTGAGGCCAAGCGAACGGAGATATTCCAAAAGCGTCGGGTCTTCGTTCAGCCATTTGAGCTGGTTGATGTAGCAGCTGCCAAGGTCGAGTTCGTTCGCGGCAAGCATCATGTTCTCGACAGCGCAAGCGACATCGGCCATGTTGTTGCCGTATTCCTTCTTGTTCGCGACCGCGATAAGCACCGGCGCCGTGTAGCAGAACGAGTAGTTGCCCTTGCGCGAAAGCATAATGGAGTTCTTGAGGCTCTTGTAAAGGTCGTCGCGGAGTTCCATGTTCGCGAACGCCGTCTGCACGAGTTCCTTGAGTTTTGCGATGGCAGCCGGACTCGAAATCACGAAGAAGTGGTTACTTTGTGCGTTGCCACCGGTCGGTCCAAAGCGGCCCGCTTCGACAATTTGTTCAAGCTTTTCGCGTTCAACAGCTTTCTGCTGGAACTTGCGAGTACTGCGACGCGTCTTGATAGCTTCGAGTGTATTCATAATTCTCCTTTATAGATTCCCGCCTGCGCGGGAATGACGAAAGCAATTGTGAGACGGGAATAACAAGCTCATGGCTCAAAGCGACAACGTCGCGACCTCATACCTGAAACCTGCGCCCTCTCTCGTCTTTCGTCTCTCGTCTTTCGTCTAAAACTACTTCTCCAGCGGGAGGATCAAGATTCTGGACTTGCGCTTTTGATTGTAGTGGTCGCGCTTGCTCTTCGGCAAATCTTCGACAGTCCCATCCTCGAATCCGAGCTGGTAGAACCAGTCGAGCGCCTGCGTCGTAAGCAAGAACAAAGTCTTATAGCCCTTCATCTTGCCGAGCGAAATCAGGTGACGCACAATCGCTTCGCCAATACCCGATTTGCGGTAGTTCGCGCCAACCGCGATGCCCGCCACTTCGGCCATGTTGTCTTCGAACGCATGCAACGCACCGCAACCGTGGATGCTGTTGTCGATGCTATACACAACGTAATCACCCAACTTCTCGGAAATGGAATCCTGCGTACGCGGCACCAAGTAGCCCTTCGCGATGTAGTCCTGCATAATGCGCAAGATATCCGGGATGTCTTCGACGTTCGCCGGACGGATGCTCGAATACTGGTTCGCATACACCATCGTCCCGTCACCACGGGCCGAGAACACTTCTTGCAGCACGCTTCCCTGAAATTCGCCGCTCAACAGATGCACACGGTTCGCCCCCGCTTCGCAAGCGTGAATCGCGTTCATCAAGTAGTCCATCTGCGCAAAATCGAGCACGTCCGAATTGAGTTCCAACAGTTCCTTCGCTTGATCCACGTCCATTGCCGAAATCAGCCCGTTGTCCGTTGGCTCCAAATACTTCGTATTCTTGCCCGTCACAAGCCCTTCGAGCTTGATGCCGCTCTGGCTCCCGATAAAGAACAGCTTGCCGACCTGCAAATATTTGCAGAGTTCCGTCGCAAGTTCCGTACTCGAAATGTTGTACGCATGCCCAATCTTGTTCCAGCCAATCGGCGGAATAATCGGCACGAACTTCTCGTTCATCAACTGTTCCAGCAAATCGCGCTGGATACGTTCGATGCGTCCGGTACGCATGTAGTCAACACCGTTGATGACTCCCATGCTGCGCGCCAGAATCCAGTTGCCCTGAATGCCGCTGAGACCGCTCGCCGTGAGGTGGCTCATGATGCGCTGGGCGACACCCAAAGAAGCCTGCTCCACAAGTGGCAACGCTTCTTCGCTCGTCAAGCGGACTCCACCATGGAATTCCGTTTCGAGGTCCCAAGCCTTGAGCTGAGCGTCAATGCTGTTTCGCGTACCCGGCACAATGATAATGCGGATGCCCGCCTTGTGCAAGAGGGCGATATCGCGCATCAGCACGGGGAACATCGGATGGTCCATCAAGCTATCGTCAATCTTCAAGACGAACAGTTGACCTTTGAACCGGTCCATGTAGCCAAACACTTCCCGGATGAACCCGGCAACTTCGAAGTGCTGAGAATAAAAATCGGACGCTGCGTTACTCATGAACTAAAAAGTAGCAACACAAAAAGCGAAGGACACTGTACCCTTCGCATTTTAAAGCATAATTCGATATTTTTTAGCCGTGCAATTCTAAGGCGTTATAATAGAACCTTTTGCCGGAACCATGGACGAACCCGAAGGCACATTCGCAAAGACCTGCAACAGTTCCACTTCGAACACCAAAAGCGAGTTAGGCGGAATAGAAGGCGGAGCACCCGCCTCGCCATATGCAAGCGCACTCGGGATCCAAGCCTTGACCTTTTCGCCGACCTTCATCTCCAAAAGCAAGTCCTGCCAACCTTCGATGACCGCCGTCACCGGAAATTCGAGCGGGACTCCGCGCTTGATGCTATTGTCAAATTCCGTTCCGTCCAGAAGTGTTCCGACATAGTGAACTTGAACCTTATCGGAAGGCTTGGGCTTGATACCAGTCCCCTCGTTGAGGATGACATACTGCACGCCCTTTTTCGTGACCCAGACTCTCGGGTCCTTGATGTTTTGCGCAAGGAACGCCGCCTGATCGCCCAGCGCCTTCCGGGCGGCTGTAGCTTCGTCGATATCTTTCTGCGTCTGCATCTGGGTAAGCAAATCCTGAAGAGCCGCCTCGGTAACCGAATCCGTCATCAAGACTTCGCGGCTAGGATCCATGACATCGCGCATGGCATCGATAAGGACTTCTAGCTTCACAGGAACATTGATATTCGAAACGGCCCTGCCAAAATCAACACCAAGAGCATAGCTGTAACGATCGACCGCATTGTCCATAAACACTTTCTGCTCTTCGTCCGATACAGAAACCGGTGCAGGCGTAAGTTCAGGAGCTTTTGCAACAGTCTGTGCAGCGGGTACATTTACGGGAGTCTTTGCAGAAGTCGCTTTTTCTGCTGGAGTTTTAGGCGCATTTGATTCAACGGCAGGTGCCGGCCGGCTCCCACCACAAGCCACAAGGGTTCCCCCAACAAGAAAAATAGGCAAAACATGAAGAAATTTCATAAATCGGATCCAGTCCTAAATTTTTCCACTTTAAAATACTTTTTTATGTTCATATTGCGTTAAAAAATGTGATGAATTTCTCTATTTTCCTCGAGTGTAAACAAAAACACACATTTACCCTTTAAAAATACTTATTTTTTTACTATCTTTCCGTTGAAAGGAAAAAATCCTATGAAAAACAGCTTTAAGTGTTATATAGATTCTGCGGCTGCACAAAAAAAGCAGTTCGAAGAATCCGTTGATAACGTTAAAGATTCCTTAACTAAGGTCATTATGGAATCTTCCTCTCACGATTTCAAAGGATTGAGCATCACCCCAAAAGAACCTGTTTATTCCTCGACCGGCTGGCTAAAAGGAGCCCTCTCCTACCCCTGGGCAATTGTAAGCGTCATTATCCCCTCTTTCCTCGAAGACATTTTTTAATTTGAATCCGTCCCGCCAACTGAGCGGGCTTTTTATTTATGCATTTTGTCACCCCGGTCTCTGTGCCAGGGTCGGTTTTTTTATCGTTTTTTGGCAAAGCCCACATTAAATTTTTAAATTTGGGAAAAACGGAGATTTTATGGCAGCACTCATTTTAGACGGCAAGGCTCTTGCCAAGACCACTGAAGAAGAACTCAGCGCCCGCGTGGCAACCCTCAAGGAAAAGACCGGCAAGACCCCGATTCTTGCGACGATTCTCGTGGGCGACGACCCCGCCAGCGCCACTTACGTCAAAATGAAGGGCAACGCCTGCGCCCGCGTGGGCATGGAAAGCATCCGCGTGGTGATGGACAAGAACACCACGACCCAGGAACTCCTCGACAAAATCCAGGAACTCAACGAAAACCCGAACGTGCACGGCATTCTGTTGCAGCACCCGGTTCCGCGCCACATTGACGAACGTGCCGCATTCGAAGCGATCGACGCCCGCAAAGACGTAGATGGCGTGACCTGTCTCGGATTCGGTCGCATGGCAATGGGCGAAAAAGCCTACGGTTGCGCAACGCCGGCTGGCATTATGCGCCTCCTCAAGGCTTACAACATCCCGCTCGCCGGCAAACATGCCGTCGTCGTCGGTCGCAGTGCCATCCTCGGAAAGCCGATGGCCATGATGCTCCTCAACGCAAACTGCACCGTGACCATTTGCCACAGCAAGACCGAAAACCTCCCCGAATTCGTGAAGCAAGCGGACATTCTCGTAGGCGCCGTCGGCAAGCCGGAATTCATCAAGAAGTCCTGGATCAAGCCGGGTGCAGTCGTCGTCGATGCTGGTTACCATCCGGGTGGCGTGGGCGATATCGAAAAGGGACTCGAAGATGTCGCATCCGCTTACACTCCGGTGCCGGGCGGTGTCGGCCCGATGACCATCAACACACTTATTTACCAGAGCGTGGAAAGTGGAGAATCGTTGATTAAGTAGGGATCAGGGGTCAGGGGACAGGTTTCAGGTATCAGGAAATGTCATCCTGGAGGCGAAGCCGATAGGATCCATAGCTTAAAAAAACTAGGAAATTAGCGGTCTATATTTTTATAGGCCGCTTTTTGTAATTAGCACATTGACCGGTCGCCAACACATCAAAGATTCTTTATAAATTCCTTGGCGTCGCACGATTCGACGAGGTCTTCGCCGAGCAGTTTTTGCAAGCGCAGCAAGTTGTGGTTTTCGTCCTTTCCAAGCACAACCACCTTCTTGAAACGATCGCGGTGACGCAATAAAAATTCCAAATTATTGATGTCCGTCTTCGGGAAACCGTAACCGATAAAGTAAATCTCTTCGGCATTTTTCAAGTAGTAATCGGCCTTCGACCAAAGCAAATTGAAAAGGCTACCGCGCAAGAATGATTCCTTCGCATGCGCCATCGGAATGTAGATGGGCGTATCTTCGCAATAAATCGGGAAACTGCGGTCTTGCGGTTCGACCTCGCAAACGTTCTTCAAATCGAGTTCATCACTTGCGCCCTTGACCGGGAACCAGTTGAGCGAACCGTGCAATTTGATAAGGTCAATCGTGCGAGTCTTTTTCCCGCGTTTTGCGGAACGGTCGGCTGGGTCAATCTTCACGCCATAATCGACGGAAACTTGTTCGCAAAGTTCCTTGTCGTTTGCAATCGCGGTTTCAATCAGCGTATCGTAATTGAACGAAAGCAGAAGCGTTTCGCGGGAACCCGCCGCCGAATCGTTTTCGCACGATACCAAGAACTGCTTGAGAATCGCCCGCGAGGATTCGTCAAGCACATTATCGCTGCGGATAACGCTTGCGATAAAACGCAAAAGTTCAAAGCGTAGCGACGCATGGTAAAGCCGCTCGCGTTCGCCCGGGAAAATCTGCGCCGAGAGAATCGAAGTCGCCAACGGCTCAATGCCCAAGTAATCGTTATCGCCATTGCACAGTTCAAGGAACCGCTTGCAGTAATCGCGCAAATGCGGGAATTCGCCAGATATGCCAAAAGGAATCAGCTCGTTCAAGTCGCGGAGCGTAGGCATCTGCGGCGAGAAGGACTTGCTGAAACCAGAACCAAGCACAAAAATCCGTCTATAGCAATTCGAGAGAATCATACTGTGAATGTATAATTTTTAGTAGACAGTGGTTAGTGATTAGTGGTTGGTGGTTAGTAGGCAGTAGGAAGTACACAGTAGACAGTGGTTAGTGGTTGGGAAACCCCATCCATAAAACTTTTATGGACCCTATCGGTTCGTTGCACGCCCCTCCAGGGTGACAGCCGTAAGAGAGGGCTCTAGGATGTCCCCCCCTCAAGCCTCTAATCTCTAGATTCTATTCCTTACACTTCCGCGAGTTCCATTTCTTCTTTGAGCTTGAGGACCATGTACAGCGGAATTTCAGCTATTTCTGCAACATCTTTAGGCGACATGTTCCTTTCAAGCATGTTCTTCGCGACTTTTTCACGTTCCATGAACTTATACATCGCCTTGTCAATGGATTTCATCTCGTCTGTCATAAGATACCTCGAACTAAAATTACTCAATTTTACTTCTTCCTGCAATACCTTGAATATCGGGTCGGAAGAGAACCCGCTAAAGTCGGCTTCACGGTTGAGCGTGTCGATGGCACGGAGCCACAGCACGAGGCGACTATGGTCGTCTTTGAAAGTTTCGGCATGCTTCAAAAATTTGTTCACTTCGATGACCGTGATGGCGAGCTGGTCGTAATAGAGCAATTTTTGCTGATTATAAAGCTGAACCTTGTGGCGATATTCTTTGGACAATCGCCAAGGGAAAGCGTTAGTAAACAGTGGTTAATGGTTGAGAAACCCCATCCATGAAACTTTTATGGATCCTATCGGTTCGTTGCACGCCCCTCCAGGGTGACAGCCGTAAGAGAGTGGATATTAAAAATGCAGCCAGCCCGTTTCCATTCCTGTGATGGGAGTGACTTTTACGTTGCCTTTTTCAGGAACTTCAAAAGCAAGCCCCGTCAAAAAGTTCATCCAGCATTTCGGCGTGAACTTCATATTGCAAAAGTGCGAAAGGCACGGCACAATCCACGCATCGTGCGTCACGAAAATATTGAAGCGCGAACTCGCTTTTTCAAACATCATTTCGCGCATTTGTTCGGCACGTTCATGCAGCGGGCAAAATGCATCGTGTTCGCCCGATTCAAGCCACTTGCAAATGCCTTCGTAAAATCCATCCCTCAACGTTTGTTCATAAGCGGGTACATCACGAACAAAGAAATCACCCAATGCATCAAGCGGAGTGACTTTTGCGCTACTCGCAGTTCCTTGTTCCACATACCCCGCAAGCTTTCGGCCTGCGGCAATGCACTCCGCCGTCTCGATGCAGCGACCGACCGGGCTCGAAAAATACACAGCATCGCCAACCGCCGGGATTACACGCCCCAGCGAAACCGCCTGACGGCGCCCGCCATCCGTAAGCCCCACATGCGCACCAAAATCCTTATCCTGCGGCGTGATGTGGTTGCGTTCGGCATGGCGCAAAAGCAGATAAACTCTAGAGTTCCAGTCTATCTGCGCAAAAAATTCAGATGCGGGGAGAAAGTCGGTAGTCATTTGAGGTTGTGAGGTATGAGGTCGCCCGCTGTAGCGGGCTTTGAGGTTGTGAGAATTCAAAGTCAAGCAATTAAATTCCAATGGCGGCGGAGAGCGGAACCCATATCGCATGCCCGACGACAAAGCTCAAAATTCCAAGCGCAAAACCGCACAGAACATCCGTCAGCCAATGCACACCGAAATACACGCGCAAAAGTCCCCACGTGAGCGGCAACAACATCATGATCCAACCATATTGCGGCACGCAATAGAACACCGTGCTCGCCACAGCCAAGTTGTTCATCGTATGGCCCGACGGGAAACTGTACTTGTCGAGCGGCGGAACTTCGGCTTTAATCTGCGGATTCGCGGCAAACGGACGCGGACGCTTGGTGCTGAGCTTGACGCACTCGTAAATCACAAGGCTCATCGCGAGCGAGACCAGCGCCTGCCAAAGAATCGGCAAAAAGCTTTCCCAGCCGATCATCCAAATCAAAAACGCAATGAACAAAGCCCAAATATAGCCGTCGCCTAGACGCACATAAAACTTGAGGAACTTCGTCGTCTTCGCGGAAAAATGACGGTTCGTCCAATACACCGACACGCGGTTGTCAAATTCAGAAATTTTCTTGAGCATGGGCACAAATTTAGAAATTTAAATGTCAATAATCTAGACTCTTTCAAACAACAACGCAATAGGTCGGATTGCGGCAAAAAAGCCGATACTCGCTCCGTTTTGGGGCGTTTTTATGCCATTTCAGAAGAAGTATCGCAAAATTCGGTTAGCTTATTACAAGTCGCGAACGCAACGAATGCTACCAGCACCGGTCTTTACATCCTTATACGCAACGCCATTGGAGTCGTACATGTCACTACTGAATGAATAGTGATAAGCCCAATCCGCATCGCTTTCCGTGGATGTTATAAAGCAAGCGGCAATCCCAAGGCGAACGAATCTTCCTTGAGCATTTTGGAATCCTGAATACTTTATTTCCAAATCCGGAGCCTTCAAGCCATCTTTTCGAAGCACGTTATGCCAGTCGGAATAAGAGGGCAAGCGCCAACCATCCGGGCAGACCCCCTGTACATGAGGGTGGGTGACAGAATCCGCCAAGTCGCAAGCAATGCCGTCGCCACAGGGAACACGCTCCGATGAATCCATGGCCACGCTCCATCTATACAAACGCCCATGAATTCTGCAATTTGATTCATCGTAATCGTAACAGTCGCTCCCTTCGGCACTATACCTAAGGTTTTCCGCCATCCATTCCAGATTTCCGATTTCTACGGTCTTATAGACTTCGCCATCTCTTTTGTCTGTAAAACTAGAAGTGGTATAGCTCTCCGGCCCACTTGTGCTATCGCCGCATGCAGCCAAAACAAGCAGCAGGTACATTGACAAAAGAAACTGTATTCTGCATCCCATTTTTCCAAGATTCCTTTTTTGACGAAAACACCTTTTTTAGTTCGACCAAATTATATATAAAAATACGTGCATTACTGCCCGTGCCCGCTCGCCATGCAACGCCTTTTGAGCACGCGAAGAATCTTTTGTCGTTTACTATAGCTATTTACCGTAAAGCAGTCGGGCTGCTTCGGGAGCCATCTTGGAGTCCGAATGCCCTACTCCTGATACATAGACTCTTTCCCAGTTGAAGGTTGCGCCGCGGTTGTCGGCATCATCTTTGCAGAATTCGAAGAACGTATTACCACGTTCCAAACGGGTAAGGCCTTGTGCATCGGCTTTCGCGGTTGTGCGTAGGTTTTCAGTGCGCAAAGTGTCTGCGTCGCCTAGCAAGATAGTCAATCGCTTTGCATAATAGACTTTGACATCGACCCCAATCTCATCGACACTATTACCGATTCCATAGGGATAGTCAATTTTTTCGTTAGGAAATGTGTACCAGCCAGTATTGGCAGCTATGGCCCGATCAACTTCAAATGTTGAGTTGAATAGTAGATATCTGTGAACGAACTGACCGCCTGCCGAATGTCCGTAGATGTTGTATTTTGTCGCTTGAGAGACACTATGGTCTAAAAAGAAATGGAAAATTTCTCTGATAATCGGATATGTCATCGAATCTTGTGAAACAAATACGCTCGATTCGTTAGTGACGTTTCCTTGCTGGTAGGCTTTATCGGAAAATTGATTTTCGCTGAATTGCGGCGCCAGCACGATAAAACCATATTTGTCCGCAAGGCTTTTCCAATCATCGCGATATTTGTCGCCATTGCGATCTACGCCATGCATTACGATTTGTACGGGCATTTCTCGAACATTCCCTTCGGGAATATGGTAATAGATTTCAACCTTCTTGCCAGCATAGGCTCCCTTGCACTCGTAGATTTCCATACCCGTCTTTGAAGAAAAAAGGGAATCCTTGCTGTTAAGTTCCTGACCGCTTAAAACATCGGAATCTGATTCGTCATCGGGAGCGGATTTTACAGAGCTGCAAGAAAAAAGGAAAGCTGTTGAGAGAATGGCTGTTCCCATAATAAATGGTTTAATCCGCATAAATTTTTCTCCCTAATAAGACTTTACCAGTGAATAATATACTTTAAAAAAATTTGTTTAGCTCGGCTCAACCATGTCTATTCGTGCAACGCGAGCAATTTACCCCTAATTTGTCATTCCCGGCTTGACCGGGAATCACCTCTTTTACTATCATTCTAACAGACATAGCTTTGGACTGAACAGTCCAGAGCGATTGGAAATTTTGAGATTCGTCTCTTATTCTCACAACTGAAACTACCACTTTCAACCAACACGAGAATAAGACGAGCGCTCACGTCCCTATTGGGGCGTGGGTCGTTTGTACTTATTGTGTTGAAGGGTGTGGTAGCCCGCAGTTGTGATAAGCGCTTACGACTCCACGCCTTTTTTTGTTTGGGTTGCAAATGCTCCAAGGTAAGAGTTTATCTCGTGTCCTTTTGATGGAGTTATTTGCGTGGAAAAACAAAAACAGCATTTTGTTTCGAAGGAAACTACAACCCCAAATCTGTCGCAGTTAAAGCGTCAACGAATGTTGACATTTTTGGAGACTCTCCGAAAAGAGCATGCAGATGACGAGTCTATTCGAGCATTTACGGAAATAGAGAATTACATAAGAGAAAAAAAGTATGGTCTTGTGTGGGAAGAACATGAAGAACGGGTTGATGAAATGCTTCGAACTCATATACCTGTATTCAAAGAAGATTCCAAAAGAAAAATTACAACCTCTACAGATGATACTTACAACTTCATTCTTGAAGGAGATAACTTACAAAGTTTATACCTGCTAGAAAAAACTCATAAAGGCCGAGTTGATGTTATTTATATTGATCCGCCATACAACACTAAAAATAAAGACTTTATATATGGCGACAAGAGAATTGATGCTACAGATGGATTTCAACACAGCAAATGGCTTTCTTTCATGTCTGTACGTTTGAAAGTTGCTGAAAGATTACTAGCACCCAAAGGAGTCATGGCAATAAGCATCGGTTATCATGAAGTTAACGGTCTAATGTTTCTTTGTCAGGAATTATTCCCTACTCGACAAGTTGTCTGTGTAACAGTACAAACATCAAGTGGCAATGCTGTTACGAATGGATTTACAACAGTTCAAGAATATCTAATTTTTATCACGCCAAAAGAATTTGAGCCTTTTGAAATTGAAGATGATAAAAAAGAGTATTCCAATCCTTATCATGGAATGACTTTGTCTGGATTTAACCAAACTCAACGTCCAAATCAAGCTTATCCAATTTTTATTGATGGAAATGGGTGTATTGTTGGATGTGGAAAATCTCTTGATGAAAGAATTAAAGACGGAACCTATAAGGGCTTGACATCAGATTTTATTTTTGATTATTCTGAAGCACCCAAAGGATGTACTGCGGTTTGGCCCATTACAAAAAGTGGAGATCCATGTGTATGGCGTTTAATACCAGAAAAATTAATGCTTAATTGGAATAAAGGTTATATAAAGATTATTCCAAATAAAAAAGGCCTCAATAAATACATAGTGCAATATTTATCAGAAGGTATTATTGATCAAATTGAAGAAAATATTTTGGAAACAAAACAAATAGATTTAACCAAACCAACTTTAGAGGTGATTGGATTTAAAACTGCAGCAAATGGCATACCAACAATTTGGTCGAATAATCGTTATTTGACAACAAGTGGTTCAAAGGATATAAAAAAGGTTTTTGGGAAAAAAGTAGAATTTCCTTTTCCGAAGCCTGTCTCGTTAGTGAAAGATTTTTTAAAGAGAGTTTCCCATAAAAATAGTTTGGTATTGGATTTTTTCGCAGGATCAGGAACTACAGCACAAGCAGTTCTTGAATTGAATCAAGAAGAGGATGGAGCCCAACGTTGTTTTATTTTATGTACAAATAACGAGATGCCTGAAAAAAAACAAATTGACTATTTTGTCGAAAAGAAACTTATATCAACACCTCCCAAAAGTGGTGAAAAAAAGAAGACAGAATGGAATGAAAAATGGAATTCTTTAAAGAATTCCAAAGAATATTGTGAAGTCATTGAGTGTAAAGAATTTCAATCTCTTGGTATTTGTCATAGCATAACATATCCGAGGATAAAAACAGTTATCACCGGAGTTCGACAAGATGGGAGCAAATATTCCGATGGTATTGCAGCCAATGTCAAATATTTTAAATGCGATTGGACTCTTCGAAAACCTGAAGATTATTTGCTAAGCAATGCGTTGTGCTTACACATCAAAGAAATGATTGAATTGCAAAATGGCGTTGAAATAGACAACATACGTAATGTTTTGATTTTGAATAAAGCCGATTTTAGCAAATATGTCTCAAATAACACGCAAATAGAAAATATTTGGGTGAATCAGAATGTTGTTTTCAATTCAAAAGAAATGAAACAATTGAACGCTCTTGGCTTCAAGTACATTCCAAAAGAATTCTTCGGTCAAGAATTAAGGGAGGCAGCTGAATAATGTTCAATGCAAAATTGTTTGAATTTCAGCAAAAGCATGAAGAAAATCTTTTGACGAAGTGTGCTGACCATGAGGAATTGGTTCTTTCTGCTCCTACAGGTGCAGGGAAAACGGTTCTTGTCTCAAAATTCATAGATGATTATTTGGATGAAAACCCTGATACTGTTTTTTTGTGGTTGTGCCCAGGTGCTGGTGAATTGGAAAAACAATCGCAGGATAGTTTTAGAGAGGTAACCTCAGGCATACCCGATGGCGATGTTTACGCATTTATTAACGAAAACGATCCCCGAGGAAAAGTATTTTTTATCAATTGGGATAAAATTAACCGTTCTTCAAATATTGTTTTACGAGAGGGAGAGCGTAAAGACTTGATGAGTAGAGTCTTGTTCTGTCATACAAATGACATCAAGATATTTATGCTTATCGATGAAGAACATAAATACCAGGCGACCGCAAACGAATATATCGCAAATATACAACCGGTACATATACTGCGAATATCTGCAACACCAATTAGTAAAGGCGATCATACAGAGAATATCTCGGACGATGAAGTAATTGGTGCAGGATTGATTGCTGCGGGGATTTCTGTAAACGAAGGCGTGTCTGCCGCTATTGAAGAAAACAACAACCTTGATAGCGACTTACTCTTACTTGAACTCGCTGATAAAAAACGAAAAGAAATCCAAGCCGAATACGACCGTCGAGGTCTGAAAATCAGGCCATTAATATTGATTCAATTTCCGAATGGGTCAGATGATTGGATTAAGCGAGTTAAAGGTTCCCTTGAAGATTTAGGATATCCTGAAAGTTCAGGACTTGTTACATCTTGGTTTAGTGGGGACCACCCCGAGAATGCTGATGAAATCAAAAAACTCGATGGAAAGTTTGCGTTTCTTTTGTTCAAGCAGGCTATCGCCACAGGTTGGGATTGTCCACGTGCTAAAATTCTTGTAAAGTTACGTGAAGGTGGAACGGAAACATTTAACATTCAGACGGTAGGGCGCATCCGTCGAATGCCAGAAAGAAAGCATTACGACAATACATTGCTAGATAATTGCTATGTCTATACACTAGACCAGGAATATGCAGAAGGACTCACGACTAGTCTTAGCGATTCTTTCTATACATACTTGTACAAGAAAAAAGCAAATACCCCGGACATTGTTTTACAAAAGGAATCGCTAAATGGCAGCGATCGTTATGCTGTAGATCCTGAAGCAGTTGTAAAAGTCGTTAGGGAGCGAATGCTTCGTGAATGTGATTTAGACCATAATGGTAAATTAGATAGACGTGAAATGGAAGTTTCCAAGGGGTATATTTTTGGAACAAAGCTTAAAACAGAAACGATTGAGGGGGTTGCAAGAACAACTCATGACATCCGTACTTTGAATCGTATTTTTGGCGGAGAACATCAAATCAACAACCATGATGACGGATTTATTATTCGAGATGCCAAACGCCGTATCGCAAAGGCAATTGGCGTGGATGAAAATATTTCCAACAATGCATTACGAATTCTTTTTGGGCCCCAAGACCAGTTGTCTGTATTATCTGCAGAAGAGGATGCATTTGAACGAGAAAACAAACTAATTGATGGACTTACTCTTCGCGAATATAACGCATTCCTTGTAAATAATAGAGACCGACTTGTTGATGTCTTTAGTGGAATTAGTGCAGAAAGCATTGCTGAAATCGAAGAAACTGACATCTCTATCGTAGATTGGTTCATTCCAAGAGAACAATACTACAAGCAACATAAGCGTTTGCAGAGTACAAAAACTTTGCAAAAAAATCCTTTTGTTGATTATGGCAACAATATCCTAATTGCGCCGAACCGAACAGTCACAGAAATTTCGTTTGAAGAATGGTGCGAACATCGTGAGACTGTGGAAATTTGTTACAAAAATGGCGATAAGGGCAATGAGTTCTTCAGCATTGTATATCGCATGGCATTTAGACGGAGTAATTTCTACCCAGATTACATTATTCGGCTGAAAAATGGCGAAGTATGGATTATTGAAGCTAAAGGTGGTGCGGATGCCAATGGAGAGTCAAAAAATATTGACAAATATGCATCATGCAAATTTGACGCGCTAAAGGATTATTGTTCCCGGCATCCAAAAATCAAATGGGGCTTTATCAGAGCCTTTGGTGCGCAAATTTATTTGTCAAATACAGAATGGTCAGAAGATGTGACCAATCATAATATTTGGAAACCGATAGAGGATTTTATTTAAAAATAGCATAAAACTTCATTATAATGGAGGCTTTACAAAAGACAGTTTGATTTTTGACATAGACTGAAAAAAGATTTCTGATTCCACTACTGAAAATCTGGTCGTTTGCTTTAGACGAATCAAGAACATCCACAACGAAAGAAGAATCTTCGCTCAAATTGGGCGTGGGTCGTTTGTGCTTATTGTGGATAGGTTTACCAGAGCCTCAGTAGTGTAAGTACATCCGACACCACGCCTTTTCTGCATCATAGAATCTCTTTCAGGATGCTCCGTATTATCAAAGAGAAAAAAAATTTCAAAAACTATTGACAAATGGAAATTACGATTATACATTTGGTAATAAACGGAGATAACAAAATGAAGCAAACATTCGGGAGCAAAGTTCTTAATTTGATAAACCAATCGAACATGACGCAGAAAAAACTTGCGGAAACAATTAACATTACGGAGGCAACCCTTTCACGCTACATCAATGGCGAACGAGATCCTAAAAGTGAAGTTGTAGCAAATATCGCAACAGCTTTACACACTACCACAGATTATCTTCTTGGGGTCGAAGATGATGACACAGAACTTAGTTACCCTAAAATATCAAGAATTCTGGCGAGAAATGTTGAAAATTTTTCGATAGAACAAAAAAACAACCTTGTTAAAATTCTACTGAATCTAAAATGAAAAAGCGATTTAAATTACCATACGAACGCTACGAAGAAATAAAGAAGATCGTTGCTTCCAAAATCAGGGAATGGGGAATCAACCGCCTTCCTTATGATTGCTTTAATCTTTGTCGATCTCTTGGTATAGTTTTAAAGAAATATAGCGAACAAGATTCCCTCACCCAAAAGAAACTAATGGATATCAGTGAGGATGCGTTCTGCTATGTAATTACAAATGATGGTGTTGCAAAACATTGTATCGCCTATAACGACAAAATGCCTCAACATCGAATACGATTTTCGATAATGCACGAAATTGGGCATATCGTTTTGGATCATACAGAACATAGCCAATTAGCAGAAGTTGAAGCAAATTTTTTCGCTCAATACATATTAGTTCCAACGCCAACGTTGCAATATTTTTATCCATTGTTCACGTCAAAAATTTCTTCGTTATACAACATTAGCGAAGAATGTGCAAAAAATGTACTCATACAGTTCAACAATTGGAAAGAAAAAGGTTCTCCTTTTTTACTTCCATTTGAAACTGCACTGCTTAAACACTTTCATTTTATTTCCGTAGAGGAGGTTCACAACAGCATATAATAAAAAAAACCGTATAACTACGCCAATAGCTATACGGTCGCCTCAGATATTTCTATCGAGTTTCGGCTTGCTCAAACATAGAAATATCTACACGTTAAATTTCATTTTCCAAAAAAAAGAGGTTAAAATGGGTTCGTTTAGATCCTATAATGAGCAAACAGGAACGTTTGAAAAATTAATCTATTCCACCATTGCAAGAGAGGGCGATTTGAAAGTCGTCGTTCTCAATGCAAATGAAAATCAAATCAAACCCATCGAACTGGCAAACTCGGCAAATTCGATTTATGCTGTTCGAAACGAAAAAGGCAAAATAACAAGCATCAACTTCTTTGGGGCTGACAAACGGAAAACCAAACAAATCGATTTACAGCATAAGCATCAAGGGATAATTCCGCACACGCATGAATTTCATGGAGAAAAGTACCATCCAACTTCAGCAAGGCCATGCACCTTAGAAGAATTGTCCATTATATCAAAAGCACAGGAGCTTGCAAAATGATTTCATTCACTTCAGTCGAAAATTTCTTTGAAGAATGCACCACAGGTATTGAATTCACTTATGAGGGAAAATGGTATCTCGTTGAATTCGATGATCCCTTTTCAGGCATAGGTAAGGTTCGCATTCACCTTCAAGACGAAGATGGCGATGGATATATAGACGACAACCGTTGTCAAGAATTTGAAAATTTAGAAGACCTTGTGCATTCATATAAAATTGGCGATAGAACCCTTGCCGAGATTATTTGTGATGAGAATAACATTTCTCGTAGCGTTTTGCCTGTAAAACGTCATATCGAAAAATGGCAGTCGAATTTATTTGATGAGGAGAAAAATGAATAAAAAACAAGTTCTTCCTCCGCCAGTTCAATGGGAACGTAGAGTGTCTTTTAAAAACGGAATTCCTTGGATTCTTAAACAGAAAATAAATATTGAAGGCAAAAAGTTTGTATTAATTAATGAAATTTCAAAAATTCCAATATCCGAACGAAAAAACTACATTCTTTTATTTTATACAAACGATAAGGATTTTAATGCCTATTATACGGACATGTCCCCTAAACGACTTGAAATTCTACAAAGTTTTTATGCAATTATAAGTCTCGACTTTTCGACATATTCTAGTGCAGACTACGATGACAATAAAGTCGCAATAAAAAAGAATCGCCGATTTTGTACATTTTGTCAATATCATGACATTCTCTGCATTTACAATATTGTATGGGCTTCAAATGCGGATTATGATTTAGCCTTTTCTCATGTTGAAAAAGGTGCGGTTATAGCACTCAGCACTTATAGAATTTCCAATCATGACGACAATTTATTCAGAAAAGGATACTTATCGATGAAACGCAAAATTAAGCCAAGTATTATTTTGTGCTATGGGAATCCTCAACCCTGTATGGAAAAAGACATAAAATCAGGCTTAGTGGTCTGTATTCCAACCCGTTTCAAAATTTTAAAACAGGAGCTGTTTGAAAAAACTGGACAATGTTCTTTCTTGAATCTTCTGAAAATTGCATAGTTGAAAAAATACTATCTTCTTTACCAAAACAGGCCTTTAGCCGTAAATCCAAATGGAGAAAATAAGATGTCGCTTATACACTCTTATGGTAAAATTTCAAACAAAGAATGCATCTCTAAACCCATTCCAAAAGATGTTGATTGGGATTCCTCTGGTTGGTGGCATGGCAATTTTATCGTTATTGAAGAAAACGATGACATGCTAAAATTACAATCGACCAATTTTGAAAAGAACTATCCGGAAATCAATGTAAAAATCGAGGGCTTTGAGTCCATAGGCAAACCTACATTTATTATCGGAGACAAAATTCTCATTACAAAAAAAAATAAAGTCGGAACAATTTACAGCGTGACCTACCACGATAAGCGAGAATGCCTCCGTTACATGGTTGATTACGGCGACAGAAAATCCACCTGCTGGTATTTTGACGAAGACCTTCAAAAGCAGGAATAAATTCAATGAATCTCGTTGACCTTTCCAAAGAAATTTCTTACGCACTTCGTCATGCTCCGTGGGAATACGAGTTGGAACTTGATGAACAAGGTTTTGTTCCCATAGCTCAATTGCTCCACGCATTGAACGAATCGAATTCTTACGAAAGAGAAATCACGCAAGCAGACTTAGAACAAATCATTAAACAATCCGATAAGAAACGCCACGAAATCGTCGGTGACAAAATTCGTGCGTTATATGGTCACACGCTTCCACAGATTATAAAGAAAGAGCCAGGGATTCCTCCGACCATTCTTTATCACGGAACAACGCACAAGGCCTTGCCACAAATTCTGCAAAACGGATTAAAGCCGATGCAGCGGCAATATGTTCATCTTTCCGTAGATATCGAAACAGCAACTAGCGTAGGGAAACGTCGCGATTCTAATCCTATAATCTTAAAAATTAACGCAGATGCAGCACAAAAAGCGGGTATTCAATTTTTCATCGGAAACGAAAAAGTTTGGCTTTGCAAGGAAATGCCAAAAGAATTCTTCTTAAAGTAATTCACCTCAATTCGTCCGTGATAGCACAGAAAAATTCAGCACTCCATAAGGATTCAATAACGCTCGCCATAACTAACTCATCTTGGAAAGAATGTAAAGGCTATTCTTTTTATACAAAGGCGAAATTTTACGAATAAAATCAAAATCCAAATTTCGAAAGTGCATATTCAAAAGAAAGGTAAAACGGTCCGTAAATAGCTCCAGCAAGAACCTCACCCGGAGCGTTCTTGTCCGTTTCCATCAGTCCTCGGATGACCCTATAAAGTTCGCCATGTTGCACCATTTGTTGCAGCTTCATTCGCGGCTGCTTATAGGATTCACTCAAGGATGATATAATTTCGGATGTCGTTCTAACCACGATTTCCTCCAATAAATATAAAAACAATATATTTTCTGGAGGAAATCAAGCATTTTCACTTTTTCTATTCACAAAAATTGCCTAAAATAGGCAACCTATTTTAGGTAATTTTAAAAGCCTTGATGCGGATCTGCACAAGGCTTTTTATTTTTTTTGCTTTTTCTGAAAAATCGTTTTACAACGGTTTCCTTTTTGACGATAAATAGAATGAACCAATTTCACAAGGAAGAATCCTTATGGAAAATGTCATGAAACACTTCGTCATACTCACCCTTTCCTTTTTCGTCATGGTCTTTGCAGAATCTGTCAAGGATATGCAGAACGGCACGGGGTTCTTCGTCAACAGCAAGTACATCGTGACGGCGTATCATGTCATTGATAATTTTGAAAACACGTGTTATTACGATATCGAAAACGATACGTGCTATCAGGTTCATATCGTGGATTACAATGCGGAATCGGATATTGCCCTGTTGAAACTGGACGAGGAGCCTATCAAAATGCCTATGGTATGCCGTCTCGCACACACTGATTTGCCTATTGGGGAAAAGCTGACATCGTACGGTTACCCTGAACCGTTCATCAAGCATGAACTTACAATAGTCCCGATGAACATCCGTTTGCACTATCGTTATGACGGCGATTACAATTTTTATCGCGTGACGGGACTGTTGCAGAGAGGAATGTCTGGTGGGCCTAATTTTACACGGGACGGCAGAGTAGGTGGGGTGAACAAGTCCATATCGCTAGACGAACATAATACCAGTAATCTGATAAAATCTACCGAAGTGATTCGCCTACTTCAAAGAAATGGTGTAATGGAATATCCGAACACCAAGAACGTGAAAAAATGTGTTATCAGCATCTTGAATTCCAAGGAAGAGTTCAAGTCCGCTCACCTGAAATGGGGAGTGTAATATGGCTGTTTTTGAAACGTTATTTGTGTTGGCCGGGCTTTTCATGGGCTTTGTGTCGCAGGGAGGAATGTTCCTATTCTTGCTTCCGCTTGCCGTAGTGGCGTTCGTACTCGCCATTATGAACAGGCCGAGCACAACAGGTTCCAAGGCAAAAAAAATCGTGAGTTCGATTCTATCGGCCGCATACCTTGTCGCGGTAATTGTCTGCTTACTTACTTTTTTCAAAGGCGGTTCCAAAGAATCGGAAGAAGTCCCCTACGACCTGGAACGAGTCAAGGCGGAGATTGCCATACATGACGACGAATTGATTGAGTGCGACCCCACAAAAGAGAAGGGCTGTCTGCAATTCACCAATTATGGAACGGAACGCGACAGCAACAGGTTTTACACGGTGTCCTTGCATTGGGAGCTGCCGAGGTTCCAAGTTTATCCTAAATGGGTCCACCGAAAAATCATCAAGGGGCTGTTAAGCGAGGACTTGACCGATGCCGACACAGTCCTTGATGCCAGACATTTAGAAGAAATTCATAAAAGAACTCTTTACCGTCAGGTGGAAGATTACAAGCATCTCATTGAATACGAACTCAGGAATTATCCAGGTGACTGGTACTATGACAGTGCCCATACTGAAGTTGCGGCCACCCTCAAATACGAGCGCGAGGACAGTATAGTTGTCGCGTTTGACTCACTGCTGTGGACGACTTATTATATTTCGAACGCCGGGTACGATGCCGGTGCCGCCGGAGGATACAATTACGTGTCTCATCGGACCTTCTCGAAGAAAGACGGGTCGTTGGTTGATTCCACTATTTTCGATCCAAATGAAAAGGAAAAGATTATATTGCTTCTTCGCAAATATGCGGGAAAATACGATGCCAACGCCAATGCTATCGGCATGGATTTCCAGCTTAAGCCTTCTTTTTTGAAAGACGGTATCGGTTTTGACGGCGACTCTTTCGAAATCGGCTGGCACACCCACGGCAGCGTGATGATCGTGGTGCCTTACAACGAAATTCTGCCCTATATGGAAGCTTGGGCCCGCAGAATATATGGTTTCAATTGACGCATTCGTAATCCGCCTTAGATACCCCCGCGCCAAAATACTATAATTTAGACGAAAGATTTAGTAAGACGCGTCGCGTGGAAAAAGAAAAAAATTCTCTCGTCTCTCGTCTCTCGTCTTTAATCTATAAAGGAAATCTCATGCGCGTACTCGTTCTTAATTGCGGCTCATCCTCGGTGAAGTTCGCCGTCATCGACACCAAAACTAAAGAATCCATCGCAAGCGGTCTCGTCGAAAACATCGGCGTGAACGGTCACACCAAGGCCAAGGGTCCCGAAGGCAAGATTGATTTCAACTTCGACTGCCCCACGCATGCCGAAGCGGTCGATCAAGTCAAGAAATTCCTTGACGCACAGAAGCTCACCGAAACTATCGAAGCCATCGGCCACCGCGTCGTTCATGGCGGCAAGTACATCAAGAGCGAACGCGTCACGCCAGAAGTCATTGACTACATCCGCAGCATCACGCTGTTCGCGCCACTCCACGAACCGGCACACGCAACCGGCATGGAATGCGCCACGAAGTTCTTCCCGGGCCTCCCGCAGGTCGCCGTGTTCGATACGGCTTTCCACCAGACGATGCCGCAGAAGGCTTACCTCTATGGCATTCCGTACAAGTTCTACGAAAAGGACGGCATCCGCCGTTACGGCGCCCACGGCACAAGCCACCGCTTCGTGACTGCCGAAGCTTGCAAGGTGCTCGGCACCAAGCCCGAAGAAACCTGCCTTATCACGGCTCACCTCGGCAACGGCTCCAGCTGCTCCGCTATTTTGAACGGCCAGTGCGTCGATACGACGATGGGTTTCACTCCGCTCGAAGGTCTTATCATGGGCACGCGCTCCGGTAGCCTCGACCCGGCAATTCTCTTCTACATCGCAAAGAAGTACGGCGACGAATACGGCACTATCGACAAGCTCGACCACCTCGTAAACAAGGAATCCGGCTTGCTCGGTCTCTCCGGCCTCAGCAACGACATGCGCACTTTGACGCAGGCTGCAAGCGAAGGCAACAAGCAGGCACAAATCGCCCTCGACGTCTTCTGCTACCGCCTCACCCGCGAAATCGGCGGCCTCGCTATGGCTCTCCCGCGCATTGACGCCATCGTGTTCACAGGCGGCATCGGCGAAAACAGCTTCTACGTCCGCAAGCAGGCTTTGGACAACTTAAAGCTCCTCGGCTACCAAGTTGACGAAGAACGCAACCTCAAGAGCGGCAAGGAATCCAACCACCTTATCACTAAGGATGGCACGCCGAAGGCTATCGTCGTTGCAACAAACGAAGAATTGCTTATCGCGCTCGACACTGAAGCACTGGTGAAGTAGGCATGAGGTCGCCCGCCACGGCGGGCTTTGAGCCATGAGCTCGGCGCAAAGCGCCTTTGAGTATAAAAAGAGGCTCCGCGATTGCGGAGCCTTTGTTTTTATATAAAAAATCACCCCGGAACAATGAATGGCCGGGGTGACATTTTCATATTACAGTGCTCAAAGCGTAGCGCCCTCATACCTCAGAGGGCGAAGCCCGAGCTCACAACCTACTTGATCGTCCACGTCTGGTTGTTCACGCGGAGAATCTTGCGGCCCTGAACCTGAGCAGAAGCGTTCTTGACTTCAGCCGGGTTCACCGGGAGCTTGGCGCTCCAAATCTTGCGGCCCTGCATATCCATGATAGAAACGCTTCCGCGCTTTGCCATCACGGCATTCTGCCAAGTGTTCTTCGGCTGTGCAAGTTGCGGATTGAGTCCTTCAGGAATATCTGCGATAATGTACAAAGGAATCGTCACGCTAGCTTCGCTCGGATCGGAAGCATTGACGCCAAGAGCGAACTTCTGGCCACTCTTGAACTTGACTCCATCAATCGCCTTCGCTGTAAGTACAGACCCCTTCAAAGAAATCGTCATGTACTTCGTCAATGCACTTGTTTCGTTTGCAGTAAATTTCAACTTGTCTCCATCGACATCCTTAACAAGCGTATCGAGATTCCACTGAACAGTCCAACCCGATGTCGATACATGGGCCGTATCACCATGCAGCAATATAGGCTTGTCGTTTACCGCGGTAATCGTCACGCAGAATTCGAAACTCTTGGATCCCGATTTCTTGTCCGTAGCAGTCACGACAACATAAGACTTACCCGTTGAATCCGCAACAGAGTTGATTTCCAAAACACCTGCATCCGTAAATCCGACTTTGAGCTTTCCGTCTTTGCTCTTGGCAGTATATGTTAGCGAATCTCCTTCGGGATCCTTGAACCAAGATGCAACTACGGACTTCGTATATTTCAAGGATTTTGAAGTCGGGAAGTCTTCAACAACCGTCGTATCAAGCGTTGCTGTTTTAACGACAACTGCAGGGGGCTGGTTACGCTTTTCAACAGAAATCGTAACAATCGCAGCCTTGGATTTTGTGCCATTGATGACATCATAGTAACCAAAGCGGTCGATGCCTACATATCCAGCTTCCGCCTTGTACGTAAAGCTTCCGTCTTTGTTCAAAGTAAGCTTACCGTGAGCGGGGTTCTGTGCAATTTCAGCCGTCATTCCCGTGGTCATGCCTTCTGGATAAACGTCATTGGCAAGAACGCCCTTCTTGGCATCCACCACAAGAGCCGTATCGTTAAACGCTGTATATTCATCATTTTCAGCATGAGCGACATCCTTCGGAGAAACCAGATTTACAGGAATGTTAACTCCAGCGGAATCCGCACCATCCCACGCATAGAGGAAGATCGAAGCAGCACCGCAAGAGTCAAGCACAGGCTTTACAGAGATAAAGTAGAACTGAGCATTCACGCTATCGACAACGGCTTCAATCTTGTTTCCTTTAGCTTTATAAGTAAGTTTCTGCGTTCCTTCAGTCACTTCGATATCGCTAAAGACCAAAGACTTTGTCGGAACCTTAACCTGCTTTACTGTATCTTCGTCGAAATTCATGTCGAAAGACAACGTATCCTTGAGGAACGCGCTATCAGCAACGACAAACGTAGGTGCGTCGTTGACCGGCAGCACATGGATAATCACAGATGTCACAGCGCTCCTCATCTTGTAGTTCGAAGTTTCAACAAGCACGTAAGTGAGCGTATCGTCACCATGGAAATTCAGTTTCGGCTTATAAGTAAACGAACCCATCTGGGAGAATCCGCTCAACTCGCCAAACTTGGTCGAATCCACCAAGATAACGAGGAAATCATCGCCATCCAAATCACTGCCGCCCTTTGCAGCAATACCATTGGATGTAGGAACGACAAGGGCCAAGTCCTCATTAGCGTCATATTCAACAACCTTTGCTACCGGCGGAGTATTCGAATCCTTGATTCTCACGACAAAATCAACCTTGACCAAGTCGGACTTGCCATCCGTTGCAGAAACGGTAACAGTCAAAGATGTATCAGCCTTGACTCCAGACGGAACAATCACAAGCGAATCTTTCAAAGTGACCTTGTCCAAAGCAGTCAAGTTTTTCATCAACGGCACAGACATCGTAACGACAAAAGTCAGCTTATCATTGTCTTCGTCGGCAAACAACTTACCAAGAGGAATCCTCAAAGTATCCGTTTCCGGCATTGTGTCGAGAACGACAGGCTTTCCATTATCATACGGCGACAAGAGCTTCGTGGGGTGGTTCTCTGGAGGAGGATCATCCGGGCAACTAGGATCGCCAGGGCAAACCGGACCAACAGGGCCAGAACCGCTGTACTTGATAGAGACTTCAAATGTCGCTATTGCTGATTTTGCACCATTCGAGGCGATAAAGATGAGCGACAACGTCGTATCCTTGTCAATTCCCGTCGGCACGTAGAAAAGTTCGTCCTTGATTGTCGGAGTACCTGTGGGCTTGATTTGATTCAGCACGGCCCTAGTCATAGTCGGCGTAATCTTTGCTTCGTCAGCATTGCTTGCGGCAAAGACTTTCTTGAGATCAATCTTCAAGGTATCCGTATCCTTGATAGTGACCGACTGTACTTCATCATAAGGAGCAAGGACTTTGAGAGTGTCTTCTTCAACTACAACTTCTTCGCATTCACCGAGAGAAACTGCAGAAACCGTAATGACGTTCTTAGTCCTGTTCGCATCGCTTTCGTCAAGACTTCCGGCAATGCCCTCTTTATAGTTAATCTGGACTCCATCCTGGTGAACCAAATCTAAACTAACTTTTTCGCCCCAACCGCCTTCCTGTTCCAAATTACGGAAATCAATGTACTTCGCGACCAAGGAATCCTGAGCCGGGAGAACAACGCCATGGAAGTTGTAGTCGGTAACGCTGGGCTGCTTAAAATCGACACGGAAAGGACGGTCAGCCTTGTATGTCAAGCAAAGGCCGGAATAACTCGAAAGGTCCGCAGATCCGGATCTCTTCCAAACAATCGAAAAACCAGCACTGCTGTAGGTCCCCGAATTGAGAATCAGTTCCGTATCAAACACATAGCCTTCATCGGTAAGCTTGAGTTCCCCCTTAGCCCGTCCTTCCGGGTTAGCATAGACATCGCCCCATCTAGCGGGTTGCATGTCATTGCCAGTTTTCTTATCGACACTCCACACCGAAGTACCAGCGATACTCGTTACCGCTCCGGCCAAAATCATCGCAAAAGTCAAAGATAGCGATTTCATATTCAATTCCTCCATCATATTCAAACGTCAATAATCCATCATAGTAAATCTACAATAAACATACTAATATGTCACACTCGTTACAAAAAAATTAGCTTAAATTGTCCAATATTTCGAATCTTTCGTAAGCCTGCTCAAGCAAAGTCTCGTCATCAGCAATCTTTTTTTGCAATTCCACGATGAGGGTTGCGTTCGTATAGACTTCGGGCTTCGTGAGTTCCGTCTGGAAATCGGCGATTTCCTTTTCCAGCTTTTCGATTTTTTCAATCAAGGTGGAGTATTCGCGCTCTTCATTGAAACTGCGTTTTTTCTTTTTCGCGGGCGCGGGGGTTGCGGATGCGACGCCGGCGCCCGCGTTAGAGCGGGCTTGCTTTTCGGCTTCTTTCTCGGCGGCAATGCGGGCGGCATTGGCGGCTTCCTTGTCGCGGAGTTTCTTGTTCGCCTCGTAATCGGAATAACCGCCGACAGCTTCAAAAACGTTCCCGTTCTCTTCGATGGCGAGGATGCCGGTCGCCACGGAATCAAGGAAGGCACGGTCATGACTGACAGTCAGGACGGTGCCGTTATAATCCGCGAGGAGTTCCACCAAAAGGTCGAGCGTTTCCATGTCCAAATCGTTCGTCGGTTCATCAAGCACGAGCACGTTGCTCGGGTGGCTAAAGAGACACGCGAGCAAAAGGCGGTTGCGTTCACCGCCACTTAACGCACTGATGGGGCCACGTGCCCTATCCGCCGAGAACAAGAAGTCTTGCAGATAACTTAACACATGACGTTTGACACCGTTCAACGTGATGTAGGCTTGTCCATCCCCGATGTTTTCAATGAGGGACTTGTCTTCGCGGAGGCGGGTACGCATCTGGTCAAAGTATGCAATGTGGAGATTGCTTCCGAGCCGCACATCGCCAGACTCCGGCTGGAGTTCGCCCAGAATCAAGCGGAGGAGCGTCGTCTTTCCAGAACCGTTCGGCCCGACAATTCCAATGCGGTCGCCACGGCTGATTTCAGTCGAAAGATGACTAATGAGCGGGCTTCCGTCATAGGAATAGCTCACATCCGTAAGGCGAGCCACAAGACGCCCGGAGCGGTCGGCTTCCGTAATCTGCATGTTCACGTTGCCCGTGCGGGTGCGGCGGGCAGCGCGTTCTTCGCGCATCTTGATAAGGGCGCGGACGCGGCCTTCGTTGCGGGTACGGCGTGCCTGAATACCCTTGCGAATCCAGACTTCTTCTTCGGCCAAACGCTTATCGAAAAGCTGGTTCGCCTTTTCTTCTTCGGCTAAAGCCTGGTCGCGGAACTGCACAAACTTGTCATACGGGAAATCCCAACTGCGGACACGGCCACGGTCAAGTTCAAAAATGCGGGTCGCGGTACGGCGGACAAACGCACGGTCGTGACTCACGAACATCACCGCACAAGAGAGACGTGTCACAATTCCTTCAAGCCATTGTATTGCAGGAATGTCCAAATGGTTCGTCGGCTCGTCGAGCAATAGCAAATCCGGATCTTCGGCGACGGCACGCGCAAAAAGCACACGGCGTTTCTGGCCACCGCTCAAGCTGTCGTAAGGAGCATCCGCATCAATGCCCGTCTTGCCCAAAATAGCTTCGGCAGTCGCATTGTGGACTCCATCGTCCAGAATTTTCTTCGAAATCACGGAACCGCCACTCACCACGGAGACACGCCCCATCACGATATCGCGAACCGTCCCGTCGAGATGCGCCGGAATTTCCTGAATCATGCGGCTCACACGGAGTCCCGACTTTTTCACGATTTCACCGGAATTCGTCTCCATCTCGCCCGTCAGCACTTTCAACAGCGTGCTCTTGCCCTCGCCGTTACGCCCGACAAGGCAAATGCGGTCGCCCGCCTCGATATCGAACGAGACATTATCCAAAAGCGGCGGACCGCCAAAACGCAACAATATATTCTGAACCGACAATATGGGCATAAACAAACCCCTTCTATATTTCTCTTCTTGAAAAATAGAAATCTTGCCTAAAGCCCATTAAAAAGAGCTTTTGTAGTAAACTTGAAAATACTTTTCCAAAAGCTGACCCCGGCACAGAGGTCGGGGTGACAATATACGACTCTTGGCAACGAACTAAAAAAATCTAAATTTGGGCGAAATGCGTTTCTTTTCAAAAAAGCTTCTAGCGTTTGCCACCCTTTTTACACCCGCAATAGCAGGGGCCGAAACCATTACGGCCAGCATTCCTGAGGCATCCGCGTCCGCAGGAGTTACCGCCAATTCCACAAGCGCCCCAGCAAAAGACGATTTCCAACATATTTCGGTCGTCCCAATCGTCGGCTACACCGAAGAAACGCAGTACCAATTCGGCGCCATGGCCATCCTTTTCTTCAAGCCCTCCTTCGAAGGCGGAACCATTTCCGAACTGGACCTCTCATGTTACGGAACTTCGCGAAAACAACTGACAGGTTCCATCTCCCCTAAATTTTACTTTTTGCATGACCGCATCGCCACCGACATCGACCTCCACTACGAAAACTGGGTCGGCAATTACTTTGGAAGAGGAAACAATCCCGATTACGACGACTTCCGCAAATTCGACCGAGAAACATTCTATCTACAAGCACTCGTCGAAACGAACTTTGGCACCAAGCAGTGGCTTCCCAACTTCATGTTCGGCCCTTACCTCGAAATAAATCATACAAGCATTGATTTCGAAGCTTACAACTACCACGGAAAAATCGAAAAACCCGAAAACACGGACGGTTGGCGCAACGGCATCGGATACCATTTTACGCTGGACACCCGCGACAACACCAACTGGGCAAGACACGGCTACCTAGTCCAGTGGGGACATTACTTTTACAACAAAGTCTTAGGCGACTACAGTTACACCCAACAGGAACTGGACATCCGTGGATATTCTGAATTTATATGGAATACATCCATGGCTGTCGGTCTGCTCTGGCAACGCATCGACGGGGACGCCCCCTTCGACAAACTAGCCGGGTCCGACGGACTCAAGCGGTTCCGTGGAGTCGAGAAGAACTACTTCTATGGGAACCAGGCTTTGTTCTTGCAAACGGAATTCCGCAAAAAGCTGTTCTGGCGTATCGCAGGGGATATCTTCTTCGAGGGCGGAAAATCAGGCGATGACTTCGGCAACCTCATGAAAAACAAATGGCATAGGAGCCTTGGCTTCGGGGGGCGGTTCGCCCTCAACAAGAAAGAGAACTTGTACGCCCGCTGCGAATTTTCATGGGTGGATTTCAAGAATGTCGGCATGACGATGTACGTCCGCGACGCGTTTTAGGGGGGGTGAGAAGTGAGGCGTGAGCCATGAGTCAATAGCTTTTCTCATTACTCATTGCTCAAAGGATCGAAGGTCCGACCTCATAGCCCATTGCTCATAGCGGCTCCGCCGCCTCTCTCGTCTAAACAAAAAGCGGATGCAAACCCGAAAGCCTGCATCCGCCATTTTGAGATAGAATAAATCGACGATTTAAGGATTAATCCTTAACGCTATTCCAGTCCAGAACTCCCTTCTTCAAGAGGTAGATGTAACCCGATTCGAGAATGAGGAGGAATCCAAGCAGGATGAACAAGAGTTCCCAACCGCCAGCGAGGAACTGGATTGTCCAGGGATAGATAAAGGCAACTTCGAGGTCGAACACCAAGAAAAGCATGGCGACCATGTAATATTTGACCGGATAGCGTTCATTTGCCGTACCGGAAACGTGAGCAAGGCCACATTCGTAGGCGGAACCCTTAATAATAGTATGTTTGAGTTTGCCCGGGTGCAAGAACCAGTTGGCAACGAGCAGAGCCGCAGGAATGCAGAGAGCCATGATAACCAAAATGGTCATGGCGAACGTGGTGTCGAAGATTTCAACATTACTCATAGTGATTCCAAAGATAGTAAAAAAGTTTTTGCTACACCAAAACAATTTTGTAAACTATATTTGGTATATCATGAAGAGAAAAATTCTTTCAATCGCAGTTTTAGGTTTTACCGCCCTTTTCTTTGGGTGCTCTGGTGACGACACACCTCTTCCGACCGTGCCGCCTCCAATAGCCGAAGTTTCTTCGTCCTCTATTCAGACCACGTCTCCGACTTCCAGTTCCCTCCAACAGATTCTGAACTCTTCGACTTCCATTCAGATCGGAAAAAGGGATACTGTTAAAAAACACACAGTCGTGACCGTAGCCACCGGTTCGAACATCGAATACCCTGACAAATACACGGAACCCGATTCCACGTTCTGCTGGACTGCTGGGTGCAAGGCGACCGTCAAGCCGCGTTCGTCCTCTTCCAAGGCTGCCCCGAAGTCGTCATCTTCCGCTAATGTCATCACGATTGACGAGCCAGTAAACAAGGCCCCGACCGTCAACGGCATGACGATGACCGACACACGTGACAACAAGACATACCAGCTCATGCAGATTGGCGGCAAGCTCTGGATGGCACAGGACATCAACTACACTGTAGCCAACAGCGAATGCTACAACGAACAAGAGTCCAACTGCGCAAAGAACGGCAGACTCTACACATTTAATGCTGCCCAGAAAGCATGCCCGCTCGGTTGGCACATCCCCACTAGAGCAGAAGCACAGGCGGCACTCGATGACGAATCCGTTCCTTGGAGCTACAGCGGTCGCTGCAAAGATGGCGATTGCAATTTCATGGGCGATATGGGTTTCCACTGGACATCTAGCGAACCGCAATCCAGCGACAAGAAATACAATGACAATGGCGGCAGCAGCGGAGCACTCATCATCGTAGAAAAGTCGCCGGATTACGCTAAAGAAGAAGACGAACACAAGTTCTTCCAGGTCGATCAGAAGACCAAGCGCTTCAGCGTACGTTGCGTCCAAGATTAAATCATAAGAATTTCCTCCTTACACTAAAGACCTTGCGGAAACGCAAGGTCTTTTCCTTTTTCCGCTGCTTGACTACGGGAGTAGCCCCTTCAACTTTTCTAAATTCGCTCTCATGCTACGTTCAAAGTACCAGACACTCACGGATTCGCTTTCCGAGAACGTTTTTAAAACCAGAACTCAATCGAACCCCATTATGTTGGTGGTGCTGGGCTATCTCTTGCTCATCGCTATCGGCACAGCACTCTTAAGTCTGCCGCAATCCACCACCCGCCCGATTGACTTTATCGAAGCTTTCTTTACCGCCATGTCCGCCGTCTGCGTCACGGGACTTTCCGTTGTCGATATCGCTTCCACGTTTACGCACACCGGACTGTGGATTCTCGTCACGCTCATGCAGTTAGGCGGACTCGGCATCATGACTGCATCTACGACAATCATCTTGCTTGCCGGCATGCATCCGGGATTCAGCCACCAGTCCGTTTTCTTTTCTGAATTCACGCAAGAAGGGAACATCGACGCGGGCCGCATCCTCAAGGCGGTGATTCCGTTCACGTTTGTTCTTGAACTGATTGGCGGAATCATCTATTTCACGCAGTTCGAATCCATGGAAACATACGACCGCTTTTTCTGTTCGCTGTTCCAAGCGGTAAGTTCGTTCTGCGGAGTTGGATTTACGTTGTTCCCAGATTCGCTCGAAAGTTTCCAATACAACCCTGTCATGAATATCACCACCTGCATCCTCGTGCTTGCTGGGGGGTTCGGCTTTTTAGCCATCGCGGAACTGCGCTACATTTTTGACTTCACACACAAAGAAATAAGGCGCGTTTCATTGCATACCCGCATTGCGACCTACGGCACACTCATCGTCGTCATCGCAAGCGTCATCGTATTTTCGCTAACCGAATGGAGCAATCTCTTTAGCGGTCACACCTTCGGCGAAAACGCACAATCCGTACTATTCATGGCATTTTCGAGCCGCACTGCCGGTCTCAATTCCGTCAACATCCCCGACCTCACGCACGCATCGCTCTTCTTTTTTATCATCATCATGTTCATAGGCGCAAACCCCGGCAGCTGCGGCGGAGGCATCAAGATTACGACAGCAGCGGTCATCGGACTGCTCGGCATCAACAGGCTACTCGGCAGAGAAAAGACTCAAGTCCTCGGACGCACCATCCCGAACAACACGATTGATAAGGCGATTCGAATTGTCATCGTCGCCATGGTCGTCATCGCGACCTCGACTTTGATTCTCCTTTGTACAGAAATTCCCCGTGGCACGGGCTACTCCCAAAATAGCGGGCAGTTCCTTAAAATTCTCTTTGAAGTCGTAAGCGCATACGCCACATGCGGTCTTTCGATGGGACTTACAAGCGAACTCTCTTTCGTCGGGAAATTAGTCATCTGCATCGTCATGTTCATCGGACGCATGGGTCCATTGTTCCTCATTTCCGCAGTCGCCGCCAAGCTACAAGACACCGCCTGGTTCGCCGAAGAAGATATAATGGTTGGTTAGGGCGCTTCGCGCAGTAGGAAGTAGGAAGTAGGAAGTGGCTAGTGGTTAGTAAACAGGGGTTGGGCATAAAGTGAAAAAACTAACTTACTGATTATACTCACGGCTCACAGCTATTCTCCCCCAATAACTATATTTACCACATGGCTTCTAGACAATTCGTTATCATCGGTCTTGGGAATTCGGCTAACTATCTCGCGCGTCACTTGACGTCGCTCGGTCATGACATCATGGTCATCGACTCGCATCCCGAAAAAATCCAGGACATCGCAAGCATGGTCTCGCAAGCCATCGTCGCTGATGCGACCCGCAAGAAGCAGCTCGCCTCCATCCCGTCATTGACGAAGGCAGACAGCGTCATCGTCTGCATCGGGCAAGACCTCGAAGCTTCGCTCCTCACTATCCTCAACTTGAAGGAACTCGGAGTCAAGCACATCATCGCGAAATCGAGCAGTGCCGCCCACACGAGCATTCTTGAAAAACTCGGCGTCACGGACATTTTCCACCCGGAACGCGATGCCGCTATAAGCCTCGCCGAACGATTGAACCGCCCGAACATGGTCGATTTCTTGCCGTTCATGGAAGGCTACTCCATCGTTGAAATCGTCTGCCCCAAGAGCTTTGTCGGTAAGACTTTGAAAGTCCTGTCGCTCACGCACAAGTACGGCGTACAAGTTATCGCCATCCGCGACCCACAAGAGCCGACGCCTAAAATCGGTAACATCGCCGATGTCATCTTGCAAGAAGACGACGTGCTGTTCCTCATCGGCCCGAACGAAGCTCTCGATAAGCTGAAGGACTAAACCGTCGGGGAAGCGTCATCCCAATCATCGTAAATGCAGTGTCATCCCGGCCATCGTGCCTGGATCAGTTATTTATTCGAGCACTTGTCGCAAAGGCCGAACATATAAAGGAATGTCCCCGTCAAGGTGAACCCTGCGGGAATCATTTGAGTGCAATCCGGAGGCGGGAGCATCACGTCAAAAACTTTGCCGCACTTTTTGCACTTGAAATGGCTGTGCGGCGTACAGTCCGCATCATAACGTAAAAAGCCGTCGCCAAAATCGAGCGAAATTGCCAAATCGTTCGCCAGCAACAGTTCCAGCGTATTATAGACAGTTGTACGCGAAAGCGACGGATACTCCGGCAAAAGGGCCGAATAAATTTCATCGACCGTCGGGTGCGTCTTGACGCTTCGCAAATAGCGGTAAACACAGACCCTCTGCAATGAAGGTCTAACGCCATGTTGCTTGAGTATGCTTGCCGATTCTTGCATAAACACCCTCTTGAAAACTGCAATACATAGTCATCCTGGAAGGGCTAAGCCCTGACAGGATCCAGAATGACATGCAAATAAATCACGCTACAAATAACTTGTTACTTGAAGTAACGACCAAGCAAGCCCTGGAATGCAGAACCGTGGCGAGCTTCGTCCTTGCACATTTCATGAACCGTGTCATGGATGGCATCGTAGCCGAGTTCCTTGGCGCGCTTTGCGAGAGCGAGCTTGCCTTCGGTGGCGCCAGCTTCGGCAGCCACACGGAGTTCCAAATTCTTCTTGGTATCGGCATAGACAACTTCGCCCAAGAGTTCAGCAAACTTAGCGGCATGTTCCGCTTCTTCGAAAGCGATACGCTTGTAGGCTTCAGCCACTTCCGGGAATCCTTCGCGGTCCGCCTGGCGGCTCATCGCAAGGTACATACCCACTTCGGTACATTCTCCAGCAAAGTTCTCGCGCAGTCCCTGCACCACTTCGGCATCCAGACCTTGAGCGACACCGACCTTGTGCTCGTCTGCCCAAACGATCTTGCCTGCTGCCGGCTGTTCGACCTTTTCGAAGAACTTGCTCTTCGGAGCGTGGCACTGCGGGCATTCATCCGGAGCTTCCGGACCCATGTGGACGTAACCGCAAACTTTGCAAACCCAGACTTTCATATTTTCTCCTTTTCCGCGACGCGGAACTTGTTAAAGAAATTTGTAATCAATTTTGTAATTATTACAAATATAAAATTATTTCAAACTTTGTCAAGTCTAAAACAATCCTATTTCATAAATATTTATTAAAAAATTGAAAAAAGCACAATTATGTGAAAAAAAAGGCAGAATATCAAAAAAGAATGCTTGATTTTGAGCTAAAACGGTAACTCTTGGTCCAGCTCCTCATCGGGAACCGGAGGGTGGTTCTTTTGCCACTCCTCTTCCAAATTTTTACACCATTCGGGAGTCTGTCCCTTCAACTCCATGAGCGAGCCATAGAACATATCGAACACGCAAACGTCTTTTGAGAATTTCCATCCGCTGATATCCCCCATGAATCGAGAAAATGAAAAAATCTCAATCATCATTTTAACACCCGAAACATTCCACTGCGAAATATCTCCATCGAAACGCGAATGGGCAAACATGTCGCTCATATCGAAAACGGATGACACATTCCAACGGCTAATGTCTTGGTTAAATTGGGAATCTTGGAACATGCACGACATGTTTCCAACGTTTGACACGTTCCAATTTCCAATGTCGCCATTAAACGCCGAACTTTGGAACATCGCGAACATGTCTTTAACGTTTGATACGTTCCAGCCGCTAATGTCACCATTAAATTGCGAACCATGGAACATGTTGTTCATCGATTCAACGTTCGACACGTCCCAGCCGCTGATATCGCCATTGAACACGCTGTTCAGTCCGGAGAAAATGCAGTACATGTCCGTCACCTGCGAAACGTCGATAAAGTTCAGGTCGCAATTAGGTCCGTATTTTTCGATGGACTTGAAAACGATCTGTCGAAGGTGATCGCGGTCGCGGGCAACAACTTTTTCTTTTTGTAAACTCATATCACTCCTTAAAAAACCTGTGAAAAAAGTCCGAAAACAAATTTAAAAACGGTATTTTTACAAAAGCCCCTTGACTCTCTCGCGAGTTTTCTGCTTGAGTTTGGCGACGGTCTTTTTTACCTTTTCGCGGAGTTTTTTGTCGTCGCGTTCTTTTTGCAGAACCGCCTCGCGCGGGTACTTGGCATTGACCCATTCGATGAATTCCTTGCAAACAGCAATAAAACCGTTCAAGTCGTTTTTCTTGACGGATCGCCGGTGGTAACCGTATTCGTTCACCATTTGGTCGAACATTCCGTAACCAGTACTTTTATATATATAATTGACGTCGGAGCAGTAGAGTTTTTCTATTTCATATAGGATTGGTTCCTTGAAACTCCATTGCCTTAATTCGATGAAGCCGATTGCGTACCCGTCACGCGGGTTTATAA